>Ga0207674_10009249_pt1 | contig 11296 bp, 8 predicted proteins | sample KBSCornC72_FD_184303 | JGI IMG/M metagenome (GOLD analysis project Ga0207674, IMG submission 184303) | Corn rhizosphere microbial communities from Kellogg Biological Station, Michigan, USA - KBS Corn C7-2 (SPAdes) (version 2) | ecosystem: Host-associated > Plants > Roots > Rhizosphere > Soil ...
GGTCGAGCATTGGAAGGCCAAGGGCATCGATCTATCGCGCCTCCTCTATCAGGCGCCGGTTGCCGATGGCGCGTCGCTCCGCAACATCGAGGGGCAGGACCACGGCCTCGACAGCGCGCTCGACAATGATCTGATCGAAGCAGCGAAGGCGGCGATCGACGGAGGCGAGCATGTCCGCCTTGAACGCGAGGTCCGCAACGTCAATCGCACCGTGGGCGCCATGCTCTCGGGCGAGGTCGCGAAAAAGCATGGTCATGCCGGCTTGGCGGACGGCAGCATCGTCGTCCGTTTTACGGGTGTCGCAGGCCAGAGCTTTGGCGCATTCCTTGCCCATGGCGTAACGCTCGAGCTGACAGGCGATGCCAACGACTATGTCGGCAAGGGCCTCTCGGGCGGCCGCGTGATCGTGCGCCAGCCGGCCGGTGTCTCGCGCGATCCGCTGGAGAATATCATCGTCGGCAATACCGTGCTTTACGGTGCTATCGCGGGCGAGGCCTATTTCCAGGGCGTGGCCGGCGAGCGCTTTGCCGTGCGCAACTCGGGCGCGATTGCGGTGGTCGAAGGAACTGGCGACCATGGCTGCGAATATATGACCGGCGGCGTTGTGGTCGTGCTTGGCAGGACGGGGCGCAACTTCGCGGCGGGCATGTCGGGCGGTATCGCCTATGTCCATGATCCGGAAGGGCGGTTCCGCGATCTCTGCAATCATGCGATGGTCGATGTGGAGCCGGTCTCGACACAGATTGACGAGGAGGATGGCCTTGGCCGTCCGGCGCAACGGCCGGTCAACGTTCACGATTACGGTATGGGCGACATGCTCCGCCATGATGCCGAGCGGCTGAAGATCCTGCTGCAGCGTCATCAGCTCCACACCGGGAGCGCGCGGGCCAAGGCATTGCTCGATGATTGGGATGCCGCGCTTTCGCAGTTCGTGAAGGTCATGCCGCGCGACTATCGGCGCGCGCTCCAGCAGCTTGAGAGCGAGCGTCTCGCTTCAGCCGTGGCCGCGGAATAAGGAAAAGAAGATGGGCAAGGTAACGGGGTTTCTCGAAATCGAGCGGCGCGACCGGAGCTATGAGAAGCCGGAGAAGCGTCTGAAGAACTGGACGGAATTCGTGCGGCCGCTTCCTGGTGCCGACGTTCGTGATCAGGCTGCGCGCTGCATGAACTGCGGGATTCCCTATTGTCACAATGGGTGTCCGGTGAACAACATCATCCCGGACTGGAATCATCTGGTCTATGAGGATGACTGGCGCAGCGCGCTCGAAGTGTTGCATTCCACCAACAATTTCCCGGAATTCACCGGCCGCGTCTGCCCGGCGCCGTGCGAGGCTGCCTGCACGCTCAACATCGACGACGCCCCGGTCACGATTAAGACGATCGAATGTCAGATCGTCGATCGCGGCTGGTCCGAAGGCTGGATCACGGCGCAGCCGCCAAAGGAGAAGACCGGCAAGCGGGTCGCGGTGGTGGGATCGGGTCCCGCTGGCATGGCATGTGCGCAGCAGCTCGCCCGGGCCGGTCATGCCGTCACGTTGTTCGAGAAGAACGATCGCGTCGGCGGCCTGCTTCGTTACGGCATTCCCGATTTCAAGATGGAAAAGCACCTCATCAACCGCCGCATCGTGCAGATGGAGGCCGAAGGGGTCGAGTTCCGCACGAGCACCGAGGTCGGTGTCGCGGTTTCCGTCGAGACGCTCCGCAGCAACTATGACGCGGTGGTGCTGGCTGGCGGAGCGGAGCATCCGCGACCGCTGGATATTCCAGGTTTTGAACTTCCGGGCGTGCGTTTCGCGATGGAGTTCCTGACCCAGCAGAACAAGCGCAACGCGGGCGATGACGAAGTGCGCGCCGCGCCGCGCGGATCGCTGACCGCGACCGGCAAGCATGTCGTGGTCATCGGCGGCGGGGATACCGGATCGGACTGCATCGGTACGTCGAACCGTCAGGGCGCGGCCTCGGTCACCCAGATCGAGATCATGCCCAAGCCGCCCGCGAAGGAAGACAAGGGCCTCACCTGGCCGGACTGGCCGATGAAGCTGCGCACCTCCTCTTCGCAGGAAGAGGGATGCGAGCGTGACTGGTCAGTAATGACCAAGCGCTTCCTCGGCATCGGCGGCCAGTTGACCGCGCTCGAATGTGCACGCGTCGAATGGGTCGATGGCCGTCCACGTGAGATCGTCGGCAGCGAGTTCCAGATCAAGGCCGATCTCGTGCTGCTGGCCATGGGTTTTCTCGGCCCGCGCAAGACTGGCATGATCGAACAATCGGGTGTTGCGCTTGATGAGCGCGGCAACGTCAAGGCCGATACCGTGGGTTATGTGTCCAGCCAGGAAGGCGTCTTTTCCTGCGGCGACATGCGGCGCGGACAGTCTTTGGTCGTATGGGCGATCAGGGAAGGGCGGCAATGTGCCCGCGCTGTCGACCTTCACCTCATGGGAACGACGACGCTTCCACGATGAGTTCCCGCCAAAAATCACCGCGCCCAAAAAAACAAACGTTGCGGGTTGAAATCGATTCTGCATCGCAACATATGAACGGCGATGCGGTGGCTTCTTCTCCTTGGCCTATTCGGTCTTGCGGCCTGTTCCGGAGATAAGAAGCCCGCGCCGCCGCCTACCGCCGTCACCGTTGCAGCACCGATTTCCCGGATGGTCAGTGATTGGGACGAATATGTTGGTCGGTTCGAGGCCGTGGACAATGTACAGGTGCTGCCGCGCGTCTCTGGACAGATCGTCGCCGTCCGTTTTCGCCAGGGCGTCGAGGTCCGCAAGGGCCAGCTGCTGTTCGAGATCGACCCCAGGCCTTATCGTGCTTCCTATCTCCAGGCGAAAGCAGCCGTTCTGAGCGCTTCGGCGGAGCTGGCCAATGCGAATAGCGAACTGGCGAGGGCGACCGAGCTGAAATCCTTCAACGCCGTTTCGCAGCAGGAGTATGAGACGAAGCTTGCCGGCCAGCGCACCGCGGAAGCCAATGTCGCTGCCGCGCGCGCGAATGCCGAGGCAAGGGAACTCGATCTTTCCTTCACCACCGTTCGTTCGCCGATCAACGGCCGGGTGTCGGACAAGCGGGTGGCGATCGGCGATCAGGTCAGTGCTAATCAGACATTGTTGACCACCGTGGTATCGGTCAATCCGATCTGGTTCAGCTTCGAAGGTGCTGAATCCTTCTATCTCAAATATATAAGACAGGCCCGCGACGGCGAGCGGGAGTCGTCGCGCTACGCCCCCAATCCAGTCGAGGTCCAGCTTTCGGACGAGAAGGATTATCGCTGGCGCGGGCGAATGGTGTTTGTGGACAATGCGCTCGACACTAGCAGCGGCACGATCCGCGCCCATGCCGTGATCCCCAATCCCGATGGGTTCCTTGTGCCTGGCATGTTCGGCCGTGCCCGCCTGCTGGGATCGGGAACATATAAGGCCTGGCTGGTGCCTGACGAGGCGATCCTGACTGATCAGACCCGCAAGCTCATCTATTTGGTCGGCAAGGACGGCAAGACGGTCAGTCGTCCCGTCCAGACCGGGCCGATGGTCGAAGGTCTGCGGGTCGTCCGCTCAGGCATAAATCCGGGCGACAAGATCATCATCGAAGGTTTGTCGCAGATGCGGCCGGGCATGGCGGTCACAGTCCGTGAAGGCCGGATCAGGCCGCGCGCGGTAGATACGTCCCCGGACTCGCTGCCTACCTTCGCGCCTTCTGCCGAGCAGATCAAGCCAGCGGGTCGCTGATGCGTCTTCCGCATTTCTTCATCAATCGGCCGATCTTCGCGGCGGTCGTCTCGATCCTCATCATGATCGCGGGCCTGGTGGCCTATCCCACGCTGCCGATCGGGCAATATCCGGAAATCGCTCCGCCGACCGTCGTGGTCTCTGCAACCTATCCCGGGGCAACCGCCGAAACCCTTGCCGATACCGTCGCGGGGCCTCTCGAGGAGGCGATCAACGGTGTGGAGGGCATGATCTACATGTCCTCGTCCTCGACCTCCACCGGCGCGCTGTCGATCACCATTTCCTTCAAGCCGGGCACCAATGTCGATCAGGCGCAGGTTCTGGTCCAGAACCGCGTCGCCACCGCCGAACCGCGCCTGCCGGAAGAGGTCCGTCAGATCGGGGTGACGGTGCTGAAGAACTCGCCCGATCTGTTGATGGTGATCGCGCTCACCTCGCCTGACGGGTCGCTGGACACCCAATATATCGGCAACTATGCCAAGCTGCACATCATCGATCAGTTGCTGCGTATTCCCGGCGTCGGTGGCGTAAGGACGCCCGGCGGGCGTGAATATGACATGCGCATCTGGATCGATCCCGATCATGCCGCAGAACGAAACCTGACCGTCGACGAGATTGTCGCCGCCGTTCGCGCGCAGAACGCACAGGTTGCGGCCGGTGCGTTGGGCCAGCCGCCGTTCAACACCGGGGGCACGGCCTATCAGCTCTCGATCCAGACCAAGGGGCGGTTGACCACGCCGGAAGAATTCGGCGACATTATCCTCAAACGCGATGCCCAGGGCCGGATGACCCGCCTGCGAGACGTGGCCCGGATCGAACTCGGCTCGCTCAGCTACGAAACCAACGGATATGCCGACGGCAAACCTGCGGTCGGCCTGCCCGTTGTCCAGCTTCCCGGTTCGAACGCGCTTGCGACGGCCGAGGCGGTGAAAAAGACGATGGCCGACATGGCCAAGGATTTTCCCGGCGGGCTAGTATGGAAGGCAACTTACGATCCGACGCTCTACATCAAGGCGTCGATCGAAGCGGTGCAGCACACGCTCGTCGAGGCGCTGATCCTTGTCTCCTTCGTTGTGCTGCTGTTCTTGCAGAGCTGGCGGGCGGCGATCATTCCCATCCTGGCCATCCCGGTGTCGCTAATCGGCACGATGGCGGTGCTGGCGGCGTTCGGCTTCTCGATCAACAATCTCACGCTGTTCGGGCTTGTCCTCGCCATCGGCATCGTGGTCGACGACGCTATTGTCGTGGTCGAAAATGTCGAACGCCTGATGGAGGAGGAGCAGATGTCTCCTCTCGAGGCTGCCCACAAGACGATGGATGAGGTGTCGGGAGCGCTGATCGCGATCGCGCTGGTACTGTGCGGTGTCTTCATCCCGACGGCATTCATCGCTGGTGTTTCGGGTGCGTTCTACAAGCAGTTCGCGCTGACGATCGTGGCTGCGACCGCGATTTCCTGCCTCGTATCGCTGACCCTGTCTCCGGCGATGGCTTCGCTGATCCTGCGGCCGAAACGCGAGGTGGAACCAGCCGAGGGATGGCGGGGATTGCCCTCCCGCTTTGCCAGGGACTTCAATCATCGGTTCAGTCAGCTGAGCGAGCGTTATGGCAGGCTGACGTCGCGCACCATCAGGCGGCTGTCGGTGCTTGCGATCCTCTACGTCGCCCTGCTTGCGGTGGCCGGCTGGCGTTTTTATGCGACGCCGGGCGGTTTCATTCCCGCGCAGGATCAGGGATATGTGATCATCGCGCTGCAGATGCCGCCGGGCACTACCTTGCAGCGGACCGACGAGACGATGCTGCGCGTGCTGGATATCGCGCGCAAGAATCCGGCTTATGGCAACAGCATCGCCTTTTCCGGCTTCGACGCCACCAACTTCGGCACCTCGGCGAGCGCGGCCACGATCTTCGTGCCCTTGAAGCCTTTCGGAGAGCGCGAAAGCTCCGATAAGGTCGTCCAGGAGCTTCAGCGCAGCCTTGGCGCGATAGCCGCGGGTACGGTGATCGTGATCGCACCGCCCCCCGTGCGCGGGCTCGGCACCGGCGGCGGCTACAAGATGATCATCGAGGATCGTTCGGGTGCCGGCTATCCGGCTCTCGAAAAGGCCGCCTTTGCCATGATGGGTGAGGCGAATCAGACGCCGGGTCTGCGATCGGTGTTCACGACCTTCAATACCAAGACGCCGCGGGTCTTCGCTGATGTCGACCGCGAAAAGGCCGAACAGATGGGTGTGCCTGTCGAAAATATCTTCGCCACGCTCAATACCTATCTCGGCTCGACCTACATCAACGATTTCAACTATCTGGGCCGCACCTTCCGCGTCACTGCGTGGGCGGACGCGCCCTATCGCGATGACATCAACGATATCGGCCGGCTCAAGACCCGCTCGGTATCCGGCGCGATGGTGCCGCTTTCGGCCGTGATGACGTTGCGCAATGACAGTGGGCCTTATCGCGTCCTGCGATACAATCTCTATCCCTCGGTTGAACTGCAGGGCGATACCGTCCATGGATATTCCAGCGGCCAGTCCCTGACCGCCATGGAGAAGCTGGCGGCAAGGATATTGCCGACTGGCATGTCCTTTGAATGGACTGAGCTTGCGTATCAGCAGAAGGTCGCGGGCAATACCGCCCTGATCGCATTCGGCCTGGCTGTGGCGTTCATCTTCCTGCTGCTCGCGGCGCAATATGAAAGCCTGGTGCTTCCCTTTGCCGTGATCCTGATTGTGCCGATGTGTCTGCTCGCCGCGATTCTGGGCGTGAACCTGATGGGGCGCGACAATAATATCCTCACCCAGATCGGTTTCATCGTGCTGATCGGGCTGGCGGCCAAGAACGCCATCCTGATCGTCGAATTCGCACGGCAGGGCGAAGCGGAAGGGCTGGAAATGTATGCGGCCGCCGAACGTGCCGCGCACCAGCGTCTTCGCCCGATCCTGATGACCTCGATCGCCTTCATCCTTGGCGTGCTGCCCCTGGTGATCAGCAGCGGCCCTGGCGCGGAGATGCGTCAGGCGCTGGGTATCGCCGTTTTCTTCGGGATGCTCGGCGTCACCATGTTCGGCCTGTTGTTTACCCCGGCTTTCTACATCATCAGCCGCAAGGGCGGGGAAAAGGTTTCTGCCTGGTCGCGGCAGATCAAATGGCCGCGCCTCGGCAAGCACCGCGACGAAGGTGAGATGACATGAGGTCGCTCGGCATCGCGGCGATGCTGATGCTCTCGGCCTGTGCGGTCGGTCCTGATTATCGCGCGCCGAAGCCGCTGGCCGCGCTCGCGGCCGACCTGACCGAGGCAGGGCAAGTTGCTGCGGTCACGGCGCAGAAACCGCGCGGGGACTGGTGGCGCCTGTTCGAGTCGCCGGACCTGGACAAGCTCGTTGAGAAGGCGCTGACCTACAACAGCGATGTCCGGATTGCCTCGGCCAACCTCCAGCGTGCACGGGCGTTGCTGCTCGAAGCCGGGGCGGGGCGGCTGCCGATCACCGATGTCACTGCCAACGCGACACGCGGCCGTTCCGCGCCCAACCAGGGCGGCACGGGCAGGACCACCGATTTCTACGCGGTCGGCTTCGACGCTTCTTATGAGGTGGACCTGTTCGGCCGCGTCAGCCGGTCGGTCGAAGCGGCACGCGGCGATGTCGGTGCGGCGCAGGCCGATCTCGAAGCCGCTCGGGTCGCGGTCGCGGCCGAAACCGCGCGGACATATGCCAGCGCCTGTGGTTTCGGCCTGCAGGCCGACGTTGCCCGCGAGACTGTCAAGCTCCAGCAGCAAACGCTCGACCTGACGAAGCGCCTGTTCAGCGGCGGCAGCATCAGCCAGCGCGAAGTCGATCAGGCGACGGTGTTGGTAGAGCAGGCCAATGCGCAGAGCGCGACCTTTGAGGCCGAGCATCGCGCGGCGCTTTATGCGCTTGCGGTCCTGGTCGGGGATTCACCGTCGCACATCGATCCGGCCGCTGCCGCTTGCCGGCAGGTGCCCGCGATCGCGCAGCCGATCCCGATCGGCGATGGTCGCGGGCTGCTCGCACGTCGTCCAGATGTCCGCTCGGCCGAGCGCACGCTTGCTGCCGATACGGCGCGCGTGGGCGTGGCCACGGCAGCCTTGTTCCCCTCGATCACGCTGCTTGGCGCGATCAATCTCGGGGCGGGGAACATCGGCGATATCGGCAAGAAGGAAGGCTTCAGCTGGTCGGCAGGCCCGCTGCTCAGCTGGAATTTCCCTTTCAGTGGCGCAGCGCGCGCGCGCGTACGGGAGAGCAAGGCCGTCACCGAAGGATCGCTCGCCACCTTCGACAAGACGGTGCTGACCGCCCTTCAGGAAACCCAGCAGGCGCTGGCCCGCCTTGCCGGGGCGCTGGATCGGGAGGCCGCCCTGCAACGCGCGCGTGATGCGGCCGACCATGCGGCTTTCCTGTCGGGCAAGCGGTTCAACTATGGTGCGGACAGCTTCCTTGACCTACTTGACGCCCAGCGGACCCTGGCTGGTGCGAACGGGGAGACGGCGCAGGCCGAAGCCGATCGCGCCGAGGCGCAGATCGCCCTCTTCAAGGCCCTGGGCGGCGGATGGGAGGGTGCACCCGATCCCAGGCGGCCCGCCCTTTTCACGCAGCCCTGAAACATTCGGCCGCGTGTGGCCGTCACAACCGCTGGCCCAACGAATATCTTCGCGATATGGGCGGGACATGACCGCTGCCTATCCCGCTTTGAGAATGCGCCGCCCGCGCGCTGCCGCATGGAGCCGCGCGCTTCACGCCGAGACAGTGCTGACCCCGGCGGATCTGATCTGGCCCTTGTTCGTGACCGAAGGGAAGGGCGCGGAGGAGCCCATCGCATCCTTGCCCGGGGTCTCGCGCTGGTCAGTTGATCTCATTGTCGAACGTGCCCGCGAAGCGCGCGATCTTGGCATCCCCTGTCTGGCGCTTTTCCCCAACACGCCCCGTGACCTGCGCACGGAGGATGGCCGCGAGGCGCTCAATCCGGACAATCTCATGTGCCGCGCGATCAAGGCGATCAAGGATGCGGTGCCAGAGGTCGGGCTGCTCACCGACGTTGCGCTCGATCCCTACACCGCACATGGCCATGACGGGCTGCTCGACGATCGCGGCTATGTCCTGAACGATGCTACCAGCGAAGTGCTGGTCGCCCAGGCGGTCAACCAGGCCAATGCGGGCGCGGACATCATCGCGCCATCGGACATGATGGACGGCCGTGTCGGCGCCATCCGCTCGGCGCTCGAGGATACGGGTCATATCAACGTCCAGATCATGGCCTATGCCGCAAAATATGCGAGCGCCTTCTACGGCCCGTTTCGCGATGCGGTCGGCTCGCGCGGGCTGCTGAAAGGGGACAAGACCACCTACCAGATGAGCCCCGCCAACAGCGAGGAGGCGCTGCGCGAAGTCGCGCTCGATCTGGCCGAAGGCGCGGACAGCGTGATGGTGAAGCCGGGGCTTCCCTATCTCGACATCATCCGCCGCGTGAAGGAACGGTTCGAGGTGCCGGTATTCGCCTATCAGGTGTCCGGCGAATATGCGATGATCGAGGCTGCGGTCGCGGCCGGCGCCGGGGAGCGTGATGGGCTCGTCCTGGAGACCCTCATGGCATTCAAGCGCGCGGGCTGCTCGGGTGTGCTCACCTATCATGCCGCCCATGCGGCGCGATTGCTGGGCTGATGAAGAACGGTGTCGTCATGGAGACCGAGCGGCTGCGGCTGCGGGCGTGGCGTGACGGTGACGACGCGCTCCTCAAGCTGCACACCGATACGCTCAGCTTCAAGCGGTGGCTGGAGGATGATGACATGGCCCCGCGCCGTCCGGGTTCCACCACTGAGCGGCAGCAGCGGATGCAGGCGCAGGAAGGCTTCTGCTTCTGGGTCGTCGAACGACGCGAGGATGATGCGTTCCTGGGATATTGCGGGCTCAAGCGCGTCGACGCACAGGGCACCCATCTGACCGGTGAGTTCGAGATCGGCTGGGGCCTGCGCGAGGACAGTTGGGGCTTCGGCTATGCCCGTGAAGCTGCCTCCGCCTCGCTGGACCGTGCCTTCGACATTCATAACGCCGAATGCGTCTACGCTTTCACGGTCACCGGCAATCTGGCGAGCTGGGGCCTGATGGAGCGCCTCGGCATGATGCGTCGGCACGACCTCGACTATCATGATCCGGCGTTCAGCGCCGCCCTGAACCCCACCATCGTCTACCGGATCTCGCGTACGGAGTGGCAGGCCCGATGACTGACAAAACCCTTTTGACGATGAACGGCGTGTCGCCGCGCATTGCCGATACGGCGTTCATTGCGCCGGGCAGCCGCATCATCGGCGATGTCGAGATCGGGGAAGATGCCAGCATCTGGTACAATTGCGTGGTCCGCGGCGACACGAGCCATATCCGCATCGGCGCGCGCTCCAATATCCAGGACGGCAGCATCGTCCATTGCGATGGCCCGCATGGCGATGCGCCCGCTTATCCCGCGATCATCGGCGAGGATTGCCTCGTCGGCCACATGGTGGTGCTCCACGGGTGCATATTGGAGGATCGGGCCTTCGTCGGCATGGGCGCGGTCGTGCTCAATGGCGCGCGGATCGAAAGCGACGGCATGCTGGCGGCCGGCGCCATGCTGACGGCGGGCAAGGTCATTGGATCGGGTCAGCTCTGGGCGGGCCGTCCGGCGAAATATCTGCGCGATCTGAAGCCTGAGGAAATCGAGGAGAATCAGGCTGGCGTGCGAGGCTATGTCCGCAACGGCCGCATGCATGCGGCCGCGCAGAAGGGCTGATCCGCTCAGGGGTTGAGGACGCGCTCACGAAGCGCGGCGATTTCCTCTTCCTGCCGGGCGTCGATCGACGCCACCTTCTGGATCGCGCTGGCGAGTTCGCCCTCGGCCTCCGTGCCTATGCCGGCCTGCGCTGCATCGATCTGAAGCTGATCAAGATCGGCAAGGGTACGGGACACGGGCTCGCGCAGGGTTTCGATCCGGCTGATCGCCTGCTGCGCCTGAACCCAGGCTTCGCTTCCGGGCGCTGCACCCGAGCCGCTGGCAACGACGGTCCTGACTTCTGCGAGACGCTCCTGGAAGCGCGCATCGCTTTCGATCGCCTGTGCCAGCAGGAGACCAGCACGTTCCTGGCGCGAGGCATCCTCGGGCAACGCCGCGGGCGGGGGAGGAGCAGGTGCAGGTGCAGGTTCGGTGGTGGTGAAGCGCTCGATCGCTCTGGGCGCCAGTGAGGGATGGTCGGCAACGGTTGAACATCCGCCCAGCCCTGAGAGCCCCGCCATTGCCAGTATCGAACGCAACGCCGCCTTCGTCATGGCCGCTGCTTTAGGCATGACGGATTATCTCTGCAACGGGCTTGCGCACTGCGGCCATGCCGACTATGAGCCCACTTCCCGCGCGCCCGTAGCTCAGCTGGATAGAGCATCAGACTACGAATCTGAGGGTCGGACGTTCGAATCGTTCCGGGCGCGCCATTTCTTCTCAATGACTTAGGTGGAAGATCCGGGAGGGCGGCAGGTCGCCGCGCTAGCGCACTTAATCGCCACGTAACTTTCGGGACGAATTTCGTGTCTTTACAC
>Ga0207674_10009252_pt1 | contig 11292 bp, 7 predicted proteins | sample KBSCornC72_FD_184303 | JGI IMG/M metagenome (GOLD analysis project Ga0207674, IMG submission 184303) | Corn rhizosphere microbial communities from Kellogg Biological Station, Michigan, USA - KBS Corn C7-2 (SPAdes) (version 2) | ecosystem: Host-associated > Plants > Roots > Rhizosphere > Soil ...
GTCGCCCACCGCCGCCGGATACAGCGCTCTCAGCGCGATCTCGGGCCTCTCCCAAACCAATCTCGGAGTCCTGCAAAAGTACTTGCCGGCCGCGCCCACCGCGAATCGGTCGACCACAGTGAACGGCGTGTCGATTCCCCTGGGAATCCTGCCCATCGTCGCTCCCAACTACTCCAACGAAACAATTTGGCTGGTGACCATCGACTACAACATTTCAGACAAGGACCAATTGCGTGGACGTGACGTCAACGAGTCCAGTCTTTATAAGACGAGCCCGTCACTGCCGGCGTTCTTCCAAGGCCGCAACATCGACCGCCATCTGTTCATGCTCGAAGAGCTGCACACCTTTACGCCCACCCTGCTGAATGAAGTGCGCCTCGGCTACACCCGCTCGAACGACAACATCCCGTCGGGCAACTACACCTATCCGGGCCTCACCGCGTTCCCGAACATCGTGATCCAAAATGATTTGGGGGTGCAGATCGGCCCTTCCCCCGTGTCCCCGCAATCCACTGTACTCAACACTTACCAGCTGATCGACAACGTCACTTGGACCAAAGGCCGCCATACTCTCAAGTTCGGAGCTGAAGGACGCAAGTACATCAGTTCGATCCGGCTCCCGGCAAATGTGCGCGGAGACTACGAATACTCCAACCTCCAGCGTTTCCTGCTCGATCAGAGTCCCAATGTGGTGGACCAGCGTGCCGGCGATGCTGGACCCTACTCCGGAAACTCCATCAGTTCGTCTTTCTTCGTCAACGATCAGTACAGACTGCGCCCGAACTTCACCATCAGCGTAGGTTTGCGCTACGATTACCAGGGCATCTCGGCAGGCGATAAACTGCAAACCCTGAACGCTATTGCCAGCGTCCCCGGCCTGATCTCATTTCAAGCCCCCACGCCGCAATTGGACGGCTTCGCTCCCCGCGTCGGGCTGGCCTATTCGCCCGGCACCAGCGGGCGCACTTCCATCCGCGCCGGTTTTGGGCAGAGCTACGACAAGTCGTTTGACAATCTGAGCGTGAATTTGCCGCCTCCCGAATTGTCGAACCTCCTCGCGCCCCCTTTGAAAACGGTGATTCCAAATTTCCTGGCCAACGGCGGCCTCCAGCCTACCACCGGCCTCACCACTTACACCTCAGCCGCCGCGGCCCAGGCTGCGACCGCCAATTACAAACAAAATCAGTACCTGATGCCGTACGCGCTCAACTGGAACGTTGGCGTTCAACACGTGTTTCACAATGACTACACGCTCGAGGTGCGCTATTTGGGAACCAAGGGGGTCCATCTTCCCGCGCAGAGCCAAATCAATATGAGAGCGGTCGCCACGCCAGCATTGAATATCCCCACCTTCTTGACCATGCCCACCGCGCAGACCTTGGCTGCTTTGCCTCACACCACCAATGATCTTTACAACATTGACTCGGTGCTGCCCGCTTACCAGGCAAACTTCGATAGTTTGCCGATCACTTCCTATCTGTTCCGCGGCAATTCCATCTATCACGGCCTGGCCACAGAATTCAGCCGCCGCTTCTCCAAAGGATTGTTCTTCAAAACCGCCTATACCTGGAGCCATACTCTCGACGACAGTACCGCCGACGTCAAAAGCACGCTGCTCGCCCCGCGCCGTCCCCAGGATTTTACCGACATGACTTCCGAGTGGGGAACGTCCTTCCTCGACCGCCGCCACCGCTTCACCCAAACCGTGATCTGGGACACTCCGTGGTTCAACCATAGTTCCAACAAAATCGCCCGCTATGCGCTAGGCGGCTACGTGTTGAGCGGAACCTACACCTTCGAATCTCCGCAATACGCCACCGTGCAAAGCGGCATCGATTCAAACCTCAACGGCGATTCCGCCGGCGACCGCGCCATCGTGAATCCGAATGGAGTCCCCAACACCAGCAGCGGCGTGCGCGCGGTCGACGCCAGCGGAGCCACGGTCGACATGGGCGATTCCTCAACCGTCGCCTACATCGCCAATAATCCCAATGCGCAATACATAACCGCCGGCTACGGCGCCCTCGCCACCGGGGGCCGGAACACACTGGCCCTGCGCCCCATCAACAACTTCGACCTCCAGATCAAGAAGGTATTCCCCATTGGCGAAGTTAAACGCCTGGAATTCGGCGCGCAACTCTATAACGCCTTAAATCACCCGCAATATACCGCCGGATTTACCAATAACATCCAGCAGAACCAGACCCTGGGCGCCTCCCAGCAGAACGTTCTGATCCCCGGCAACCCCTTGTTCGACCGCCCGGACCAAGCCTTCAGCAGCAACCCACGATTCATCCAGTTGACGGCCCGCTTCCAGTTTTAGGGCGAAAAAACCCGCCGAATCGCGGGCCTTGAAAATTACAAAAACTTCACCAAAGCCCGCCCTAGGGCTCGTAAACGATTGTAAAATAGAGACCTTTTCACCTATCGGACAGGCCCCTAATTTATCTGTTTTCCGCAGGATTGTAACCAGACTGTTGTACAGTCGCCTAGGCGGGCGTATACTAACGGTAATCTCTCTGTAATGGGAAGGTTAGCCCATTTTGACGCAGAAAGTACTATGGTAGTTACGCACACTTTGGTGGTAGTGCAGTCGATTCTCCCCGCTGGGCACCTCCATGCGGGTCTTCTTCTCCACGACCCTTTATTCACCAGATCAATAACATCCGAGAAACGATCTGGCCCACCAGCCGGATAACGACTCGTATCTCAACCCTTTGGAGGCCACAAGATGAATACATTATCGAAAGCCGCGAGACTCACGTTGCTCTCCGCGGCCATTGTTTTTCTGGCGCTTACCGGCGTGCCAAAACTTGACGCCCAGGCGACGGACGGAAACTTAGTTGGAACTGTAGTGGACCAGATGGGTGCTTCCATACCCGGTGCCTCCGTCGAAATCACCAATGTTGCCACCGGTGTGAAAACGACCACTATGACCAGCATGGAAGGCGCCTACCGGTTCAACAATATCCTCACCGGCGCCTACGATGTGAAGGTGACACACGCCGGCTTTAGCACCACCAATCTGCGCAATATCAATGTTGCACTGAACCAGACCGCTACCTCGAATGTCGTTTTGGCCGTGGGCGACGTGTCCACGATCGTGGACGTGACGGAGACAGCAGCTTTAATCGACACGACCACCGCCCAAGTTGGAACCACCTTCGAGAGGCGCGAAGCGATTGATACCCCGTCTGCCTCCTTGCCGCTGGGCGTATTGAATCTGGCCCTGCTCGGTGCCGGTGTAGCCAATCCCGGCGGTATCGGCTTAGGCGACGGACCCTCCGTGGGCGGCCAACGTCCGCGCAATAACAGCTTTAACGTCGAGGGTGTCAATAATGACCGCCGTGACGTCACTGGCCACAATGTAGACATTCCGAATGAGGCCGTTTCTGAATTTTCGATGCTGCTGAACCAATTCTCAGCCGAGTTCGGCGGTGGCACCGGCGGACAGTTTAATACCGTCATCCGCGGCGGAACCAATCAAATTCATGGCTCCGCGTTTGAATACCTGCAAAACCGGAACCTGAACGCGATAGATCAGTCGACGGTCAATAGCGGCTTTACGTCCAACCAGCGCTACGATCAGAATACAGTGGGCGGCTCGATTGGCGGACCCATCAAGAAGGACAAGCTCTTCTATTATGGGTTGTATCAGTACAATCCAACTGGCACCGCCGCGCCACCCACCTCTCCGGTATTTGCTCCCACGGCAGCCGGCTACGCTACCTTGGCTGCGATGCCGGGTATTTCCAAAACGAATCTCGGAGTATTGACGCAGTACTTGCCGGCAGCGCCTTCCCCCGACCAGAAAGCCATCACTGTAAACGGCAAGAGTATCCCCATTGGCACGGTGCCGGTTTCTCCGCCTTCGTTCTTGAATATTAAGACCTATCTAGTCAGCCTGGACTACAATGTTTCAACTAAAGATCAGATGCGTGGCCGCTGGGTGAGCGAAGGCCGCAGCGGGTTTGATACCTCCTCTCTGCCTCCTCTTCCGGTCTTCTATACCGGCCGCCTCACCGATTCAAAATTGTTATCGTTCTCGGAGTTCCACAACTTTTCGCCCACCCTCCTGAACGAATTCCGCTTCGGCTACCAACGGTATAATGACGGCCAATCCGCTGGCGATTTCCCGTTCCCCGGCCTGGATGTTTTTCCGAATCTCACCATCGACGACTTGAATTCGACGCAGCTCGGTCCCTACAGCGTTACGCCGCAAGGGTCGGTGCTGAATACCTACCAATTGATCGACAACCTGAGCTGGACCAAAGGCCGGCACACTCTCAAGTTTGGCTGGGAAGGCCGCAAGTACATCACGATAACCAACTTCACCCAACGCGTGCGTGGTGACTATGAGTACTCGACCCTGCAAAACTACTTGAACGATATTACTCCCGACGTGCTGGATCAACGCAACGTAGGCGCTGCCCTGTACTATGGGAACGCCATCAATCAGTCGCTGTTCGCTAACGATTCGATTCGCTTAAAGTCTAACCTGACTCTCAACCTGGGACTCCGTTGGGACTACCAGGGAGTTCCGGCCAGCGACAAGGAGTGGGCTCTCAATTCTGTCGCCAGCATTCCCGGGGTCATTGAATTCCGTGCGCCGACGGCGCAGTTGAATGCTTTTGCTCCCCGAGTTGGTCTGGCATATTCGCCCGGCTCTAGTGGGAAGACCTCCATTCGCGCCGGATTCGGCTTGAGTTACGACAAAATCTTCGAGAATCTGTCCACCAATAGCCGGCCGCCGGAAGAGTCCGTCACCGTGGATCATACCGGAGCCGCCTTGCCGAACTTTCTGAAAAACGGCGGTATCCCACCGAATGCGCAGGGGAGCGCTGGTTGCTCGGATGCTGCCTCCTGCCGCGCGGCCACTTCGTCCTACCTCTACGATCAGAAGATTCCCTATGCCATCACGTGGAATTTCGGTATACAGCACGTATTCCACAACGACTACACGTTGGAGGTGCGCTATCTGGGAACCCGTGGCGTCCACCTGTTCACACAAAGTCAGATAAATAAAGTGAACAAAGTGACGCCGAACTTCTTCCTGCCTACGTATTTGACCGCTCCGAGTGCGGCGACCTTGGCCGCTCTGCCGATTTCGCTGGGTGACATCCAGGCTAAGAGCGCGTTTTCTCCCTTGTATCCCGGTTTCACCTCGAACATCACGGCCTTCCCGAACCGCGGAAATTCGCGCTACAACGGCTTAGCTGTCGAGTTCACCCGCCGTTTCGCAAGGGGCCTCTTATTCCAGGCTGCCTATACCTGGAGCCACAACATGGACGACAGCACGGCGGACCTGTTCTCTACTCTACTCGCGCCGCGCCGCCCGCAAAATTTCCAGGATATGACTTCCGAGTGGGCTAACTCTTTCCTCGACCGGCGCCACCGCTTTACCTATAACCTGGTTTACGATACGCCGTGGTTCAAGAGCAGTTCCAACAAATTCGCCCGCTACGCACTGGGTGGGTACGTCTTGAGTGGAACTTACACTTTCGAGTCTCCGCAATACGCCACCGTCCAGAGCGGTGTCGATTCGAACCAGAATGGAGATTCCGCGGGCGATCGCGCGATCGTAAATACAGCTGGCGTTTTCAATACCGGCAGCGGCGTTCGGGCGGTGGGCCCCACCGGCGCCACGATCATACCCGACACTCCTGCAACTGCCACGACTCCCTTGATTCCCGGCACCCCCTGTACCGTGGGTGGGGTTTCGAGAACGGGCGTAAAGTGCACGGTGGCGTATCTGGCCTTAAATCCCAACGCCGAGTATATTGTCGCCGGCTTAGGCGCCTATGCAAATGGCGGACGCCAGACCATGGCCTTGGGCCGTATCAACAATATCGATATTCAGGTGAAGAAGGCCTTCAATTTCCGGGAAAATTTCAAATTTGAAATTGCCGCCCAACTCTTCAACCTGTTCAATCACCCGCAGTACACTTCCGGTTACATCAACAATATTCAGTTCCACAACAGCAATACCACGCGCAACAACCTTCTGCCGAACGATCCGGCGTTCAACCGCCCGGATCTGGAGTACGCCAGCAATTCACGCACCATGCAATTGACAGCACGAATCCAGTTCTAATACTGGCGTCTGACATCACCGCCCTGCCGCGCAGCAATGCCGGCAGGGCGGTTTCATTTTTGGAGGCGAGTTAGGTACGGTCCACATGCAAATTATTGGTCACCGAGAATACTCCAGAAACCCCATTGGCCCGCAAATAAGCCAGGTTCTTATCCATCTCGGTAGCCGCCGCGCCCTCCAGAAACACGTGCCCGTTCCTGACAATGATGTGAATGCTGGGGACCGCCTGCAGCGTATAGCGCTCCATCCCCGCATCCCCATAAATCGCTCGATAAACCGCCCGCCGGATGCGGTCGTCATTCGGGGATAGCGGCAGAACTTCGATGCGGTTCTCCACGCGCTCCACACCCTCAATCCCCTTCACCGCCTTCTCCGCATCCGACTTCAGATTCGGCCGCGTGACCTGCCCCATCAAAGTCACCGTGTTACCGTCCACTTTATATTCGAAGTTGTCAAAGACGTTGTAGAACGGCAGCATCACCAGTTCGTGGCGTACTTCTTTTTGCAGGCGAATTTGGCTCTTGGGCGACGCGTCCCGTTGCCCCTGCGCCCATAATCCCCCGGCCATACTCACCACCAGCATCGTGGCCGGTAGCAAACCTTTGAAGATAGGTTTCATGTCGTCACCTCCACTCTTAGCCTATGCATTTTGGGGGCCGATGCAAGGGTGTGGCAGCCTAAGTCCGGACGGCACGGATTCGGTAAAGATGCTACAAAGCTCTATTGCTTTTTAGCAGCCGTGGCAGGATTCGCCGCCTTCTTCGTCGCTGGCTTGGCCGGCGCCGGCGGTGGTTTCACCAGCCATGCCAGCCGCAAATAGCCCGCCGCTGCGCGCAATCGGACTGCTTCTTTGGAGTCGTCAAACAGCGGCAGCAACTGCGGCATCAGCGAAGGGTCGTTGCGCGCCGCAATCGCATGCACCACCGCTGCCCGCACCGATGGATCTTTGTCCGTAAGCGCTTCCTTCAACGCTTCCAGCACTTGCGGACTAGGATCGTTCGCCAGCAACACCGCAGTGGTGGCCCGCCCCGAGACCCCGTTGTCGGACATGATCTCCTGCATGGAAGACACGCCCGCGCCCAGTCCCGGCACCGGCGCGAACCCCACGCCGTTCTTGATCGCGAACATCATCATGCCCTTGGGAACGTGCACCAGCCGCAGCGTGTCTCGTTTCTGCGCCGTAAGAAAGCCCGATTGCGTCTTCGCTTCGCGGCCCAGGATAGCCACCAGAGCGGTGCGCCCGCGTGGGTCGTCCAATCCGAACAGCGCCTTGGCGGCCGCGAAGCTCACTTCCGGAGCAACATCGTGCAGAGCTTTTTCGAGCATGTCCGCCGTGCCTTTGTCTTTCAAGTCCACCAGGCTCGCCACCGCCGCCAGACGCACGTAAATGTCTCGGTCGGAGATCGCATTGTTGATCTGCGAGATGTACGGCTCGCGAGGGCCAATCAGCCCCAGCGCTGCCACGGCCTGCTTGCGGACATCCGGGTTCTTATCCCCCAGTCCCGCGCCCAGCAGCAGGTTCGCGCGGTTCTCCTCAGAAGTGGGCGGAGGCGCCGTCGGCCCCACATTCTTGCTCTGCCCCCAGGAGATGGACGCAACCAAAACGACCACCGAACCAAACCTTCGCATCGCGCGCTCCTCCAGTGGGTGTAGTTTAACCTAGCCCCAAGGCGGTGCGCACGCTCTCCACCGGCAGATCTTTCCAATGGCGCCCCATATTGTCCAGACTGGTGAACGAACGCGTCTCCATGCGGTCTATATACAGGCGCCCGTTCAGATGATCGATCTCATGCTGCAGAATGCGCGCGAACCAACCCGACGCCTTGAGCCGCTGCGGCTGCCCATGCTCATCCAGATATTCCACCCTCACTCGGCGCGAACGTTTCACCAGCGCGCTGAAACCGGCCACGCTCAGGCAGCCCTCAAAGAACTCCACCGTCTCATCCGAATATTCCACGATGTCAGGGTTGATCAGCACCAGGAACGGCACCGCCTGCCGCTCGCGCTCCGCCAGCAACTCCGGCGCGATGCCGGTCAAGTATTCGGCGCGATCTTCGATAACAGCTAGCTGAATCGGCAGCCCCACCTGCGGCGCCGCCAAGCCCACGCCGGGCGCGTCGCGCATGGTGTCGCGCATATATCCGATCAATTCCTGGATAGCGGGGAGTGCGATTTCCTCAGGCGTGAGCCGGCGGCCCATCTGCCGCAAAACCGGTTCTCCGGTTTGCACGATCTTGAGCCGCACCGGCGGATTCACTTGTCCCAAGCGTAGTGCCGCGGACCAGCATCGCGGTCTTCGACCCGGTCATACAGGTGATCGTCGCAGACTGTACCCAGCGCTTGGTTGTACAACGTAGTCATGCCCAAGCCTTCGCGCAAGTCTTCGTCGAAGGCATGCAGCGTCTTTAAGTGCGTGGCCAGCGCCGGAACTTCCTTGCCCGAAGGCGTGCGCAGAAACATCTGGTAGCCGCCGTGAATCAGCAGCGCGATTTCGCCGCCCACCAGCACGCCGGCCTTGCCAATTCCCATCTTTCCGTCGCCCAGATCTTCAGCGATCGCGCCGCAGCCGTCGCGCGTCACCAGGCAGCGTCCCGGCGATTGCATTTTAGCCGTGAAGCCGAGCTCCTTCAAGCCGGCGATGCGCTCTTCGAAGGACTCAACCTTGGGCTTTGCATTGCGAAAAAACATAGAAGTTTTATTATAACGTCACTATCCGAGTTCAGCCTGAATCGCCGCCGCGATGCTGTGGGCGAAGTGTTCCACTCGCTTGATTTCCGGCCCTTCCACCATGACACGTGCCAGCGGCTCGGTTCCCGAAAACCGCACCAGGATCCGCCCCGCGTCACCAAACTCTGCCTCGGCCGTGCGGATCTCGCGATTGGCCAGCGCCAGTTCTTCCAGCGGACGCTTGTTCTTCACGCGCACGTTCACCAGCCGCTGCGGATAAGTGACCAGCTCATGCGTAAGCGCATCCAGGTCCTTCCCGGATTCCCGAATCGCTTCGAACACCCGCAGCGCCGTCAGCAGCCCATCGCCCGTAGTAGCGAAATTCCGGAAGATAATGTGGCCGCTCTGCTCTCCGCCCAACGGCGCATGACGCCGCTCCATTTCCTGCAGCACGTACTTGTCGCCAACAGGCGTCCGCACCAGTCCAATCCCGTGACGTTTCAACGCGCGTTCCAGCCCCAGGTTCGACATGACGGTGGCGATTACCTCGGTCAGTTGTCCCGCGGCATGTAGTCGCAGTGCCGTCACCAGCATCACCGCATCGCCATCGATGATCTTGCCCGAATGCGAGACGAACAACGCCCGGTCAGCATCGCCATCGAACGCCACACCCACCTCGGCGCCCGTCTCCAGCACGCGCCGCTGCAAGCCTTCCAAATGCAGCGAACCGCAATTCAAATTGATATTGCGTCCGTCCGGCGCGCAGCCGATGCAATCGACCACCGCCCCCAGCCGTTCAAACAACGCCGGAGCTAGATAGCTAGCGGCTCCATGCGCCGCATCCACCACCATGCGCATCCCGTCGAGTCCCGCCGGCAGCGTCGCGGCCAGGTGTTCGATGTACTCGCTATCCAGTCCTTCATCCACCGTCAACCGCTTGGGCACCGCCGGCGCTCCCGATTTCAGAAACGCAAACAAGTCCTGCTCAAGAACGTCCTCCTGTTCGTCCGGCAGCTTGAATCCCGAATGATCGATGATCTTGATGCCGTTGTCGCGATAAGGATTATGCGAAGCCGAAATCATGACGCCCGCCGCGAACGGTCCCGTCCGCGTAACGTGCGCGAGCCCCGGAGTCGTGATCAACCCCGCAAAGCGCGCCTCAACGCTGCGGCTGCCAAGTCCCCCCGCCACCGCTTCTGCAATCGACGGCCCGGACTGGCGCGTGTCCATTCCAATCACCACTTCGGGAACGCTCGCCTGTCGGCCAGCGGCGGGATGGTCCGTGACCCACTGCGCCAGCGCCACACCCACCGCGAACGTCGTGGCCGCGTCCAGCGGGTATTCTCCCGCGACGCCGCGCATACCATCGGTGCCAAAAAGTTGTCTCAAGATTGGGTTATCTTCCTCTCCGTTCGATGGTGAGCGTGACCGTCACCACCGGCGGCGATTCGAATCGTACCTGCGGATCATCCACAAAAGCGTCCACCCGGTGCTCGCCGGATTGCGTGATCGTGCGCAGATCGATGGGGTCGGTTTGAACCTCCGTCACGGCTGCGACACGAGCCTCGGAACCGGCGACACTCAAATGCTCCGGCGACACCGTCTTCCCCGCCAGGCGGTATCCGGCCGGCAGGCTCCCGGAAAATTGCACTTCCACCGGCACATCCTTGGAGGCCAGCCGCGTTAAGCGCAGCCGCAATTGTGAGGGAACCGCGCGCAGAAACGTCACTCCCGGCGGCAGGTTCAGATTGCTTTCCGAGATGGTGAAGGTCCGGTCTTCGGACGTCTTGACGTTCGCCAGATCGAACAGCACCACGGTTTCAGCCAGGCTAGCCGCCGTCAAGCGCCCCGCCGTGCCGCGCAATTCGAGGTGCACATTCTCGGGAGAATTGCCGGTGACCATCCAGCCGCTGGTCAGATTGCGGTAAACAATAGGCGCCGTATAAGTGGTCACCACATCGGGCGTCGACGAAAACGCCAGCCATATCAGCACCGCCAATAGCAGCGAGGCCAGCTTCCATCCGAGGTTCTTGGGCATCCGCATGCTCTTAAGGCTCCGCCTGTTTCCAATGCGGCTCCGTCTGCGGATTGGCGATATCTGTTTTTCCTGTTGTATGGCGCGTCAGCCGCTCCTGCAAGCGCTCCATCGAAACGTCCGGTTCCAGATCTCCACGCCCCGCGATCGCCATCTGACCGGTCTCTTCAGACACCACCACCGCCAGAGCGTCGCTTTCCTCGGTGACGCCAATGGCCGCGCGATGACGGGTGCCCATGCGGCGCAACATCACCGGATTGGTGGTGAGCGGCAGGAAGCACGCCGCCGCGGCCACACGATCCCCCTGGATGATCACCGCACCATCGTGCAGCGCACCCCCGCGCTCGAAAATCGAGCACAGCAGATCGCGCGATACCACTGCATCCAACGCCACTCCGCTTTCGATGAAGGTGCGCAGACCAATGTCGCGCTCAATCACGATCAGCGCCCCGATTTTCGCATCGATCATGTGCTGCACGGCCAGGATAATTTCATC
>Ga0207674_10009253_pt1 | contig 11292 bp, 8 predicted proteins | sample KBSCornC72_FD_184303 | JGI IMG/M metagenome (GOLD analysis project Ga0207674, IMG submission 184303) | Corn rhizosphere microbial communities from Kellogg Biological Station, Michigan, USA - KBS Corn C7-2 (SPAdes) (version 2) | ecosystem: Host-associated > Plants > Roots > Rhizosphere > Soil ...
GAAACACGATCGACGCATTAACTTTCGGGATAAGCGCTCATATTTTCAATATTCTGTGTCCTCTGTGCTCTCTGTGGTAAAATTCCACTATGAAATTCCTCCACATTTCTGACGTGCATCTGGGATGTACTCGATACCAGCTTGCCGAAAGCCCGCGCGATTTTTTCGACGCGTGGGTCGACGTGCTCAAGCGCTACGCAGTGGCTGAAAAGGTCGATTTCGTCTTAATGTGCGGCGATTTTTTTCATAAGCGCAGCGTGCCGCCCGAGACGATGAACTACGCTTTTGCCGGACTAAGTATGTTGCGAGATGCAGGTATTCCGGTCGTTACGATCGAAGGAAATCACGATCAAAAACACAACGACAGCGAATATAGCTGGCTGCGTTCGCTTGCAAACTGGAACCTGGTTTATCTGCTTGAACCGTCAAATATTGACGGCAGGATCTTTTACGAACCGTGGGACGGTGCTAAAGGCGGATTTATCGACATTGGCCGTGCGAGGATTTTCGGCTCTCACTGGTACGGTGCGTCCGCAAATTGGGCTATCCCGATGCTGACCTCAGCCTTAAAGGAAAACCGGCGCGAAGGGGCCTTTCATATTTTGATGCTCCACACGGACGTCGAGGGACACCAAACGCATCCGATACCGGCGTTGTCGATAGCGGCTTTGTCGGAGCTTAAATCTGTGACCGATTACGTCGGACTAGGACATACGCATAAGCACTATGAGATCGACAACTGGGCGTTCAATCCCGGATCAGTCGAGATCACGAACATCAGTGATTATCGCGAAACCCGAGGCGTTTATCTTGTCGAGGTGAGCGACGACAACACAGTAACGGCCATGCATAAAGACCAATACACGCAGCGGCCGTTTCAGCGGATCGGGTTTGAGGTTGATGGCTATGCGGACGCGAAAGATATAACTGCGGACGTGTTGAATAAAGTGAGAACTGAGGTCCGCACCGCACGCGCAGGCGAGCCGGCGCCGATAGTCGAGATAACACTGCGCGGGCGTTTGGGTTTACCGAATTCGCAACTCGAGATGCAAAAAATTCGTGACGAAGCAAAGAAAATTATAGGCGCACTGCATGTCAGAATTAAGAACAACACCGTGCCCGTCGAATACGCAGTCGCCGAAGACGTAAACGAGGACGCCGGCCGCGAGAAACTGGAGCGCCGTGTTGTCGAAGATCTGATCATCCGCGACAACCGCTACAAAACGCGAGCGGACGACATCGCGGAAGCAGTGATCGGCGCGAAACGCATGGTGCTTAGCGACGAATCACCGGAAAAGGTAGCAGAGTTTATTGGAATGAAAATACAGTAGGCAGCGGCACTGGCAGTGGGCAGGAAAAGAGCCGACTGCCGCCAATTGAATTATGTCCGAAGCTAGCGAAAAAATTATCGGGATAAAGCACCTGCCGGTGTTTCCGCTGCCGCTCGTGCTGCTGCCGAACGAGCTTTTGCCGCTTCACATTTTCGAACCGCGTTACCGGCAAATGCTAAAGGACGTCGAGCAGGACAAGCGCTTGTTCGGTGTTTCGTTTTTTGACCCGGAAAGCTCAACCGCCGAAAAACCGTCTCTCGGCACCATCGGCTGCGTCGCCGAGGTCCGCGACGTTCAGATGCTGCCCGACGGACGGTCGAATATTCTCGCGATCGGTGTGATCCGTTATCGTCTGTTGGATTATATTGAGGCAGGTGAAAAATATCTGATCGGCGACCTCGATTTTTTTGAGGACGAACCGCACAATGAGGACGAGCTCAAATCTCTGACCGACGATGTTTATGAACTATTTGAGCGGGTTGCACGAGCGGCTTTCAAGATAAGCGGCAGCCGGGGCACGTTTCCCGAAATACCACGCGCCGAATCGGAAAAGCTTTCGTTTCTTATTACCGCAGCATTTAATCTTGATACCGAGATGAAAACCTCTATGCTCGAAATAACATCGACGGGCGAGCGTCTCGAAAAGATCCACGATATGCTCACGCAAACCGTCGATAAGATGGAAGAAACCGCGGAAATTCAGGACCTTGCCAAATCAAACGGTCACAGCAATAAAAAGATCGATCTCTGATCTACTCGCCAAAACCTGTACGGAAAAAATCTATCACGCTCTGGTCGTACGCCTCAGCCTGTTCCAGCGAAGCGTCCGTTATGCTGTAACCCGACGGGCTGAGGTCGGTTTTGGATTGGGTTTCACTGCCGACCTGAAGACATTTCGCGAGCTTTGATGTAGATTCCTGAAAGTCTGGAGCGTCACGGCCGGCAAGCAGCAGCACATTGCGGTTTGAAATAGTTTTCGCCTCGGCGCATAGAGCTTCCTGTTTGTACGAACCGTCGTAAAAATAAATATTTGCGCCGTATTTTGCGAATTTTGATGTGACGGAACTTGCGAACGGGAACCGCTTCGTGATGGCTTCGGACAAGACGCCGTCCGAATCCTGCGGAACCGAATCGAGAACCATAACCTTAATATCCTGGTTCTGCTGACTCGCATTAAGCGCCGCGACCGCACCGAGTTCGACGCCGTAAACCCCGAAAGTCTTTCCGACAAGCTGCGTCTGATTTACCGATTTGACAGTCTTTAAGAAATCTATCGCGGCCAGGACATCGTTTGCCTCGTTGCCGCCAAACGAAGTGTATTTGACCGGCGGGTTTTCGCCGTGACCGCGTTGGTCGGGCATCAGCACCGTAAAATTCGTCGCTTCGCTAAGCTTTACTCCGAGATTCAAGCAGTATGAACGATCGGCGCCGTATTTGTGAAGCAGTATGATCGCGGGCGCACCTTCGGCTCCGCGAAGCAGCCATCCGCGAGCGGATGTGCCGTCGCGGTTCGCCCATGTTTCGTCGGTGATTTGCGCCGCTCGGGCGCTGAGCTGGCCAAATTTTTCAGGCGTGACCAGATAGGCCGCAACCTTAGGTCGTGCCGTTTCGTGAACAAGCCATGTCGAAGCGGATGCGGCAGCCAGCACAACGAGCAGCAAAACCGGAAGAACGAGCCTGAAAAAACTCTTGGTAATACGTTTGATTTTCAGCATATTAGGGATTTACAAGATGGATACAACCGGTGACTGTTTTTGCGAGTCTTAATTGAAAGCCAAAAAGGAAAAGCTTTCGGGATGACCTTTAAAATGTTACCATATCGGCAGGGCTAAAAGGAAGAGATTTTTAGGTATGAAAAATGCGGTTGTAGTTTCGATTTTTGCAGCGTTAACACTGTTTACTTTCAACGGTTTAGCACAAAACATCTCAGTTCCGGAAAAAGGCCCGAACGTTTCTGCTGATTCAAAAACCCCCTTCTTTCCACTCGCCGATCTCCGTGAGGGCATGCACGGCATCGCACGCACGGTTTTCAGCGGCAGCCAGCCCGAAGAGTTCAATGTCGAGATACTTGGCGTCCTTCCGGGCGGCATCGGGCCGAAACAAGACCTGATCGTCGGTCGCTTGAGCGGAGGCGGTGCTGACAGGACCGGCGTTTTTGCGGGAATGTCAGGTTCGCCGGTTTATATCGACGGAAAGCTTGTCGGTGCCATCTCGTACAGCTTTCCTTTTTCCAAAGAGCCGATCTGCGGTATAACGCCCATCGAGCAAATGGTCGCGATTTTCGAGCGAAAACAAAACGCCGAAGCGAAACCTGCCGAGCCTCGCGCGGTTTCGTTTATGGAGCTTGCCTCGACCGATCTTAATTTATCGCTCGGCCTGACTCGGCCCGCAGGCATCGTTCCCGCAAGTTCGAAGTTGTCCGTCACGACCGGCGAAAGCTTTCAGCCGATCGCGACGCCGCTTACTTTTTCGGGTTTTTCGCAGGCGACATTGGACAATTACGCACCGCAGCTTTTGCAGGCCGGTCTTGTGCCGGTTGCAGCGACAGGTGCGTCCGCCGCGATCACGCCGATGAAGAAGGCCGATAATACCACGCTGGTCGGCGGCGATTCGGTTTCGATGCAGCTTGCGCGCGGCGATTACAGCCTCGCCGCAGCAGGAACCGTGACGTGGCGCGACGGTGAAAAGATCTACGCATTCGGGCACCCGTTTCTTGGGCTTGGCAGCTCGGATCTGCCGATGTCCGAATCGCACGTTGTTACAGTAATTCCGAACATGAACAATTCGTTCAAGCTTGCGGTTGCCGATGCGATGGTCGGCAGTATGACGCAGGACCGGGCGACCGGCGTTTTCGGGAAGCTCGGCCAGGCGCCGAAAATGATTCCGGTCAAGATCGTCTTGAACACGAGCCGCGGCCAAACGCAGGAGGTCAATTTCGAGGTCGCAAAGGACGATTTTCTCACTCCGCTGCTGCTGAATCTTGCAACATTTAATGCTTTGACGGCCAATGAACGCGGACTGGGCGATTCGACGATCGACCTGAAGGGAGAGATAAAACTCAAGGGTGAGGAGCCGATCGAACTGCAGCGGCGTTTTGCCGGCCCCCAAGCCAGCCAGTTTGCCGCGGCGGCAACCGCGATCCCTGTAGCGACGTTGTTTCGCAGCCGTTTTGACGATCTGCAGATCGACCAGATCACGCTGAATCTAAATTCGACGGACGGCAGCAAAACCGCATCGGTCGAACGCATCGCGGTTGATAAAACCCAGGTCCATGCGGGCGATACTGTCGAGGTTCAGGCGTTTGTTCGTGCCGATTCCGGCCGTGTCTTTGTTCAACGGATACCGATGACAATTCCGAAGGACACCGCTCCCGGGCCGCTTTCGGTGATCGTCGGCGACGGCAACGTGATACAACAGAACGCTGCGATCCAGCAGTTCGTCCCGAAAAATCTCGGCGAGCTTGTGGATACGATCAATAAAATGAAGCTCCCCGACAGGCTATATTCGCAGATCGTCCGCACATCGAGTGGAGCGATCATTGGCGTAAGCGAAATGCCCAATCTGCCGCCATCGGTTTTAGCAACACTCAATAACGATCGTACGGCAGGCGGAGTAAAGCCGGCGGTTCAAAGCGTGATCGCCGAAAAGGAAATTCCGCCGGCGGAGTTCATAATTTCCGGACAGCAAACCCTGGCGATAGAAGTTGTCAAATAGCATTCGAGCATACCGACTTTGCTGAAGGTCAAGGGAATTTTCCTTTGACCTTATTTCATTTTTCAGGCACACTAAAATGTGAATAACCTAAATAAACTACTCGAAGCCGCAAGCTTTGCATCAAAACTCCACACACACCAAAAACGTAAGGGCAGTGACGGCGAACCTTATATAAACCACCCGCTGGAGGTTGCGAACCTTCTGGCTAACGTCGGCAATGTCAGCGATCTCAATATTCTGATCGCCGCGATTCTGCACGACACTATCGAAGATACTGACGTTACGAAAGAAGAACTTGCTCAGCGATTCGGCCAACAGGTCGCCGATTATGTTTCAGAAGTCACCGACGACAAATCGCTTCCGCAACCCGAGCGAAAGCGGCTGCAGGTCGAACATGCTCCGCACCTGTCGCACGGAGCGAAACAGATCAAACTCGCCGACAAGATCAGCAACATCACCGACGTAACAAACAACCCGCCGCACGACTGGCCCCATGAACGAAAGGTTGCCTATGTCGATTGGGGCGAAAGCGTCGCCGCCGGCCTGCGCGGTGCCAACGCCGATCTCGAAAAACGCTTCGACGAAACAGTTCAAAAGGCGCGGGAAAAATTTGAGAAAAGCTAGTGTCGAATTCCCTTTCAAACTCTCAGCCTGTTGAATGTCCCGGATAGGTAGTCTCACTGGACAACTCAAGATGTCCTTTCCGCTAAACCTTTGTATATCTGTTATTTAGTGGAGGGGTCGATCCAGATTGTCCCACGAGTGTCCCAGCTTTGTCCCACAGGGTTGTGGGACACAGAAGTATTTGTACATAAAGCCTTTATCCGATTTTTGTACTCAAATTTCTCACATTTTTGAAAAAACTTTTTACAGGCCGTTTTTCGGATTTTCAAAGATCGTTCGGTGAGTGCCGAATTACAAAAAGTGTATCAAAATGTTGCATTGATGTAAAGATATTTTATTTGTGATACACGCTTAAATGATCCGTCGCCCGTCACAGGCCGAACAAGGAATAAAAAGAGGCTGTCTAGAAAGTCGCTTTTCTGCTGTGCATTCGGTGTTCATGATCCTGTAATTCTCAGCCGAATAACACAGAATGCCAAAACGAAAACCGAAACACAGATCAGATGCTACTTTTTAGACAACCTCTTAAATTTCCAGCTTACTTTTTTTAGAAATCAAGCCTCACACCGAGCTGGAATTCCCGGTTGTAGCTTGAATTGCTCAGCGAGAACGACGGAGAACCCGAAATAAAGGTCCTCGGCGTTCCAAAGGTTGTTGGCGACGACCCGGCGCTGACTGCAAATTCGGTATTGTTGATCGTTGCGATATTTGAACGGTTGAGCAAGTTGAATCCCTCTGCAAACAACGACAGACGAGCTACTTCACCAAGCCGAATCATCCGTCCGAGACGCATATCGACGATATACGACGCCGGGGTTGAAAACTGGTTCCGTACTGTTCCGGGTACGCGGTCCGTTGCCGAATTTCCGTCGTGATTCGGATCGCCCGAGACGAGTGCCGAATACGCAAATCCTGACTGCGCGGTAAAGATGCCCGAAACGATATAGTCGCTCAACAAGATCTGAAGAACCTTGTTGTCGCTGTATTTGAACCTGCCCGTCTCATATACCGGACTAAAAATGAAGCGGTGGCGAACGTCCAGATCCGAACGACCATATTCACCCGTCAGATCGAACTGGTTTTCGGCGATCTTGGAATCGTCAGCTCCGACAACTACTGAAGTCTGGTCGGGTTTGTCGTCCTTTGCCTTCGACAATGTGTAGCTGGTGTTGAATTGCCAGTGATTTGCGAAACGCCGGTTAAATTCAAACGAAAGTCCCTGATAGAACGATTTCGCCGAACTCTCGAACAAGCTGATGCGGCCAAACTTCGTGTTTGCAGCGCCGGGCGATTGGAGAAACGTAAACGACTGGCCAACAGCCGGCGAACCACTGAAAACGGTGACCGAGGTTGGGACCGGCGCCAGGAGGTTAGCGTTGCGCGTACGCGACAGATCCTGCCCGCGAAACATCGTGTACTCGACAGAAAACGTCGTGTTCTTGAACACTTCGCGTTCAAATTGGAGACGCGCCTGGTGCGTGAATGGCTGCTTGTAATCTTTGCTGAAAAGATAAAGATTAATAGGAGCAAGCCGCGCACCCGTCGGAGCACTCGTAAACACGTTCGGGTACACCGGACAAGGAACCACGGGTGCCGGAATCGAGCGGCATAAAATATCGATCGCGACGACCTGAATGCCGTTTTGCGAATGCGCCGTTCCGGTCATGATCGCCGGGGTACGGCCATAGAAAATGCCGTAGCCGCCGCGAAGAACGGTCTTTTCGTTAAAGGCATAGCTTGCGCCCAGCCGCGGACCGAAATTGTTCTTATCAGAAGGCCTAAAGCTCGTATCAAAGCCCGCCGCAAGCAGACCGGGCTCCGGATTTTGGATCGACGGTTTTGCGATAAGCTGATAGTCGTACCGCAGCCCCAGATTTAGCGTAAATTTCGGCGAAACCTTCCAATCGTCCTGAACAAAGAATCCGTATTCATTGTTGTTTGGATGAGTTGTTCCACCTGTTGTTCCCGCGCCTGCAAAACTTTGCTTGAACTCCGATGCCCATTGCTGCGTAGGATTGGCTAGCTGATTCGACAGATCAGAGTAGCTTGCGAACCGGTAAGAGCCGCTGAAAAGACCAGGGAAGAAATTAAAGATGCGGTCGAACAAAAGATCGGCGCCGTACTTTATCGTGTGGTTACCCGTTATAAAGGTTTGATTGTCGATGATCTGATACCGGTTGATCGTTGTTTCACGCGGGCTGAAATTGTTACGGCCTATGTTGAACGTTCCGTCCGGCGTTGTAATTGTTGCCTCGGGATCGGTTGAGTTTGACAATCCGGGCTCGCGGTCACGCGAGTACTGAAAACGAAACTCGTTGAACCAGTTCGGCGTGATCGAGTGCGTCCAGTTGGTTGTTACCGCCGATGTCGTAACGTTGCTGTTTCCGGTATGATCCTGAGCGCTGAGGGTACCCGAATTTTCAAGGTTTGTTCCTGTAAAATTCTGCTGGTTAAACCGCACCCAGATCTGGTTCTTATCGTTGATGTTGAAATCCACCTTACCCAGATATGTGTCCTGTTGACGGCTGACATCGTACGGAGCGACCTTGGGCCCGAGAAATGCCTGAACATTCGCAAAGGTGGTCGCCAGTGAATTCAAGACAACCGGATTCGGCAGAGTTGATCGCTGCCCTTCGTAGGCACCGAAAAAGAAGATCTTGTCCTTCTTGATCGGCCCGCCAAATGTTCCGCCGAACTGGTTGATCTGTCCGGGAGGTTTTGGCCGGTTCAAGGCAACGAGATTCGGGTTTCGTGCGTTCAACGATTCGTCGCGAAAATATTCGAAAGCACTGCCGCTGAATTTGTTCGTCCCCGATTTGGTGACTACGTTGATAACCGCTCCGGCGGCCCGGCCAAACTCGGCCGAGAAACCGTTCTGGTTAACCTGAAATTCTTTAACAGTATCGACCGAGAACTGCGACGGAGCGCGGCCTGAACCGGTGCGTCCCGACGACTGGCCGAAAAACGTGTTGTCGCTGCTCGCACCATCGATCTGTATGCTGTTGAGCGTTCCCTTCTGGCCGCCGACGGCCAGGTCGCCGGCACGCGTCGGATCGCGAATAACCCCCGGTGTCAGTGTTGCGAAATCCAAAAAGTTTCGTCCGTTGGTCGGCAGGTTGATAACGCGATGCTCGTCAACGGTCGATGAAATCGATGTACGTGTCGTCTCGATTCCCTGTCCCTCGGCGTTTACGTCAACAACGACCTCTGAACTGCCGGCGCTCAGCGCGACGTCGAGCGATGTCTTCGCACCGACAGTAACCTTAACGTTCTCGTATTTGGCCGGGGCGAAACCTTTAGCTGCCGCAACCTCTACGCGATAATTGCCGGGCGGCAGAAGCACAAAAATATAATTTCCGTCGGCATCCGTCATACCCGTCTTGCCGAATCCTGTATCCTGGTTGGTTACCGCGACTGCAACGCCGGGAACGACCGCACCGTTTTGATCGACCACACGGCCCTCGATATTGCCGGTCGTCGATTGCGATTGTGAAAATGCCGTAAAGGCAAACAATGATAATGTAACAACGATCAGAAAGATCCTGTTCATAGATAAATTCCTCATTTAAAATAAAATCCCACAAGGTTACTACCCTTGATCGAAAATAAAAACCCCAATTTGATGTGGAGATAGAGAATAATATGACAGGTTTATAGGTTCGGCAAGCGTCGCGGAGAAATATTTTACAGGAATTTTCTGCTTGATTTGAGGCTGCCGATTCCTCGGAGTAACTTGTTGATATTATTAGACTTGTGATGGACGAGCACTAACTTCTCCTTCGATCCATTCATCGCCATCGGCGTAAACCTCCTTTTTCCAGATCGGCACCGTTCGCTTTAGTTCGCGGATCAGCCATTCGCAGGCGGTAAAGGCGGCTTTTCTGTGCGGCGCGGCGACGGCGATCACGACGCTCGTTTCGCCGATCTCGAGACGGCCGAGACGATGGACGATAGAGACGTGCGAGATCTCGAATTGGTCGTGCGCGGCCACGGCGACCTTTTTCATTTCTTTGAGCGCCATCGGCTCGTAGGCTTCGTAAATGAGGTAAAGCGTCTCGCGGCCTTTTGTAAATTGACGCACATAGCCGTCAAGCGTTACGGTCGCGCCGCATTCGGGCGGGACAACGCGCCGCGCGATCTCGCCGATATCAAGAGGGTCGGTTGTGAGTTGAAGGATGTCTTTCACTTATTTATCGCACGAAACCCAGTCGCTACCGCTCCCGGTTCTGACAAAACTATCCGCCCGACACGGCGCTAAAGACGGCAAGCTCATCGCCGTCGGAAACGATCTCATTTCCGGTCGAATATTCCTGATTGAACGCAAACAGCAAGCGGTGATCGTTCAGCGTGGGAAAGCGATCCGTGATCTGACGAAACACATCACCGGATTTGACCGGCCGTTCGAACGATAATTCGATCTGGCGCTTTCCGACAACGTCGGCTGTTACTCCAAAAAATAGTACGTTCACCTTCATAAAGCGTCCGGGAATATTCTACACGATGAACGCAAAGAAAAGCCCCGTCAAAGATAATGTATAATTAGCCTATGTTGCCAGTTGAAGATCTTGCTTGAGTTTTGGCCATGTTTTGGATGCTGTAACCATGAAACGACACGAAATAACACGAAAAATATTAAGATTTTAGTGTGTTTTTGTGTGATCTAGTAGTTTCAGTAAACATAACTTTAGTAACTCGTAACTTGGGTTAATTAAACAAAAACACGACGAACCGATGAGCGCGAATACGATAACGCGATACAATCCCGAACAGGCGGCGATAACAAAGGAATTTGTTGATGAGACGATCACGCGTATCACTGGAGCTCCGCTTGTCACGGGCAACGATGTTCGCTTGCTTATCGATGCAGTAGAAAACTATCCTGCTTGGCTCGAAGCCATTGCAAATGCCGAACGGCGGATCCTTTTCGAAAGCTATATCATCCATGAGGACGAGCAGGGCGAGCTTTTTGCGGAAGCTCTAATAAAGAAAGCCCGCGAAGGCGTCGAGGTAAAACTCATTTACGACTGGATGGGCGGCGTTGGGGCAACGTCGCGGAGCTACTGGCGTCGACTGAGGCAAAACGGTATCGAGGTTCGCTGTTATAATCCGCCGAAATTGACCGATCCGCTCGGCTTTTTTAGCCGGGACCATCGCAAATCGATGGTTGTCGATGGCAAGGTCGCTTTCGTCAGCGGGCTGTGCGTCGGAAAGGACTGGGCAGGCAATAAAGAAAAAAATATCGAGCCGTGGCGTGACACGGGCGTCGGCATTTGGGGTCCGGCTGCTGTGGATGTCGAGGCAGCCTTTGCCGAGGTTTGGGCAACCATTGGGAAACCGCTTGATCCGTCACCGAACAACGGCCATCACTTAAAACGGCATGCTGACGGCATCGCGATCAGAGTCGTACAAAGCGTTCCTTCATCGGCACATATTTATCGTATCGACCAGATACTTGCGGCGACCGTACAGGAGACAATGTGGCTCACCGACGCGTATTTTGTCGGGCTGCCATCGTATTTACAGTCGCTAAAAGATGCGGCGGGTGACGGCGTTGACGTTCGCATCCTGGTTCCGCAATCGACCGACCTTCCGATCATCAGAGACACAACGCGTTCGACCTATC
>Ga0207674_10009255_pt1 | contig 11290 bp, 12 predicted proteins | sample KBSCornC72_FD_184303 | JGI IMG/M metagenome (GOLD analysis project Ga0207674, IMG submission 184303) | Corn rhizosphere microbial communities from Kellogg Biological Station, Michigan, USA - KBS Corn C7-2 (SPAdes) (version 2) | ecosystem: Host-associated > Plants > Roots > Rhizosphere > Soil ...
CTATGGACTTGCTGATTTTCCGCGTGACGGCGCGGCTGCTGAGTTCGCGGCAGTGCGGGCGATCAATCTGGCTTTGAAGCCGCGCAGCATCCCTCACGCGCACGCCGCGGCGCTGCCGCTTTCGGCGCTGACAGCTTGGCAGGCACTCTTCGAACATGCGCACCTTGCCGCGGGGCAAAGCGTGCTGATCCACGGCGGCGCTGGCGGTGTCGGGTCCTTGGCAGTGCAACTGGCACGTTGGCGAGGGGCCCACGTACTGGCCACGGCGTCTGCTCGGGACACGGCGTTCGTGCGTAGCCTCGGCGCTGATGTTGTCATCGACTACCACGCTACGCTCTTCGAGGACACGCTGCGAGACATCGATATGGTGCTGGACACTATCGGCGGTGAAACGCGGAGGCGTTCCTGGCGCGTGCTTCGGAAAGGAGGCGTGCTGGTAACACTGGTTTCGCCGATTCCGACCGGCGAAGCTGAGCAGAACGGCATGCGCGGCATATTTTTCATCGTGAGTGGCAATCGAGGGCAGCTTGATCAAATCAGCGCATTGGTCGATGCTGGGAAGCTGAAGCCGGTGGTAGCCGAAGTGTTACCGCTCGCCCATGCACGCGAAGCCTTCGAACATGGGGGCGCAACCCATGCTCCAGGCAAGATCGTGCTTCAGGTAGCTGCATAGCGGGCCGGGTCCCACTTATGATGTAGCGCTAACTGGAAATTAGGCTCTTCGGCTGTGCAAGCCGAGATTCACATAGACGCCTGGGGTAGTAGTCGGAATTTGGCCGAAACATACGATGGGCGAGGACAAACACAGCATATTTAGAAGCCAAAATGTTCGCAACCTCCAAAGGGCGCGGTCTCACGGCTCCAATTAACCAGAGGGGCGACGGTTGCGAATAGACCCCGCCCCTGGTGAGCAGCGGGACATAACAGGCCCAGGCGTCCGGACAGTACAGCCCGAACGGTAGTTGACTACGGGAATAGCTTTACAGTCATGGCCCGATGCACTTACTGCGGGACCGAAAGTGAGTTGCACGAAAGCAACACGCCCATTTGTGTCCGTTGCGCTGATCTGACGCCGGAGAGACGAGCCGTGAGAGCCAAACTGTTTCACGAGTGGAGCGAAGTCGTGAAGCGAGCCGATTCGGCAAATGATGCGTTTAGGCAAGTGATGACTGCCATTCCTAGCGGACTACCTCATTCGGATGGGATGCAGCGCGTTAAGAGCGAAGCCCGCGACCATATGATGACAGCACACGAACGCCTTACCGATTTTCTGGAGCGTGGAATTATCCCGCGTGATCTGAAGCCGAGCGGATGAACTTTTAAGGTCGTCCCAACCCCCCTGGATCTTCCGATTCCCACAGCCTTGGCTCTCACCCTGTTTTGTGCCCTTGCTTATGGACCCTAAGCGCTTGCTTGGCTATAAGGCGGACGGCTCTGGCTGCTTCAATTTGAATTTCAAGCTTTCGATATTCACTGGTTTTGACGCCCTGCGTCTTCTCGAGTGATGCAGCGATAGAGGCGTAGTGGTTGTTGGCCATGAGATATGCCGTTTCGAATGCCACCGATGATAGCACCTAGCGCAGCCAGAAGGACCCCGCATCTTCCGGTTTAGCACGTACAGCGTTCCCGGCTTACTCAAGTCTAGGGCGGTCCGCGCCCTCACAATGGGAGGGGTTTTTTTCGCCAGAGCCTCTTACGTTTCCCGTACGGTCCCAAGTTTGGTCAGCCTCAAAATGGCTTAAAATACCGGCTAGTTTTCAAGCAGTATTCATGATGCTGATCATTGCGTCACCTGCTTGCCGGTTACTGGAATGCGCAGTCGCATGCCAGGCTGGATCTTGTTTGGGTCGGTGAGTTTGTCACGGTTGGCTTCAAAAATATTCATGTAGAGGCTGGCTTCATCATAGAACTGCTTGGTGATCTTGGACAGCGTATCGCCGGCTTCGACCGTGTAAGTCTGCTCCTCGCTTAAATGTCGGGATGGAGGCAAACTCGACGACTGGTTGCCTACAGTGTTGGAGTCGACGGTGATATCGGCTTTCAGGTCCTTATAAGCCGCATCTACCTTTTTGATGGTGTCCCAAACCTGTTCTTGGCTTCATCCGATGGCACTTCAGCGATAATCAGCTTTCCGTTTTCTTCATGCAAGTGTCCGAGTTGAACGCCTTCCTCTTGGATCGCACTCAATACCGAAGCGTATTTGTGTTTGAGCATTTCGAAATTCTGTTGATTCATTGTGTCCTCGCAGGTGTACTGGTTCTTTTGGATTCGTCCGGAGGGGAACTGTTCCACTAATTCTGCGCGTCTTAGAAATCCTCGCCGATAGTCGGTAGAAGCGTTTTTCTTTCCGCTTTCCGAAGAATTCTCGTCGGTCTTCGACTGCGAGCTGCGCGGTTTCTCGGGCTTGAAACAGGTCTCGCCAAGCTTAAGCGATTCCAGCGACGGTATAAGTTATCTCCGGCCATCGGGAAACTCCAACTCCTCGCAAGTCTAATAGGCGAGACCATACGACAGGTAGTACAGTACCCGTGAATTCCATGGCCTAAGCGAAGCAATCGAGCATCCGATATCCCAGCCCACGATCGGCCGAGCAATCATTGCGTGGGAGGCTCTTTCCACTTCACCGGCTTAAGAGAGACCTATAGCCGATTGCCAAAAACCAAGTAGAGAATCAGAATCAGGAGCAAGAGTCCCCCAATCCCGCCCCCTAATCTGGGGCCGCCATAATAGAATCCTCCGCCCCCACCGAGGAGAAGCAGTACGATCAATACGATCACAATTGTGCTCATATTAGTTGATTAAGCTGAAGGCTAGCGATTGTCCCGATAATAATCATTTTGCTTGTACCAGTCATGGTAATGATTGCCGTCCCGGTCAACTCCGCGGTCAATTACACCGATGGCAAGAGGCGTCTGAACGCGAAAGTTCAACACGGAATCACGGGGAATGCGAACAGCCCGTCCTTGCAACTGCCCACCATTGATGGCTCCAAGAATAGTACCGACCAAGCTGTTATCCCGCTGCGATTCGACCCGGTGTTGATCGGTTTGAATGGCGTATCGCTCGCCGTTCACGTTGACGGATTCCAGATCTAAAACAAGATCATTGTCCCGCATTACTCGGACAATCAACTCCACACGTGAGCCTCGCGGAATAGCCAAGCGGCCGTTTCGCCCTCGTACATCTTGGTCAACCATTCCGTAGTACACCCGGTTATCAAATCTTTCGACATCAATGCTGCTATTTGTGCGTACCACCAGGTTCGAGGCGCGTGACTCTGTCGCCGCCGTAGCGACCGCGATCGCCGTCTCTATCCTGCGAAACAGCTGACGATACGATACTTAGAGACCCCAGAAGGGCCAAACCAGCAATTATCGTTCTTTTGTGCATAAGTTACACCCCAAATTCTAACGGCAAGTTAAAGACCAAAGCTAGAAAACGAACCGACGAAACAGAGGGCTTGACGTGGGGCGTACACTCCTGCCGACCTTTGTGCGCGAAAACAATGTGACATAACGGACTTCCACGAGCGCAAGCGTTCCGGCCCGAGCGAGCGTTTTCTCACGAAGTTACGCTCAATTGTGTGTTGTCATCAGGGTATGATAATGCCTTTACGCACTGCGTATAGGACGATTTCAGCGGTATTGTGGAGCCCGAGTTTCTGCATCATGTTGGTGCGGTGTGTCTCGACAGTGTAGGGACTGAGGTTGAGAATCGCAGCTGCTTCCTTGTTCGAGTTTCCCTCCGCCAGGAGTTGCAGGATTTCGCGTTCCCTCTCTGTCAATAGATCATAGGAATCCTGGAACCCGCGCTTGCGCATCAGCCGTATGTCATCCGCCAGCAATGCCCGGGCAATCGCTGGAGAAAAGTAAGGCTTTCCGACGGCGACGGAGCGAATGGCGCGCTCGATGTCTTCGTCTGCGTTGTCCTTGAGCAAATAGCCGCGAGCTCCGGCATCGAGAGCTTTCACGATGTAGCTCTCGTCGGTGTGCATACTGAGGAAGATTACACCCGTACGTGCGTTCTCGCGGATCATTTGTGCCGCCTGCAAGCCGTTCAGCAAGGGCATAGCGATGTCCATTATCACAATGTCCGGCTGCAGTTCCGCGGCGAGACGTACAGCTTCCCGGCCGTCCGCTGCTTCCCCAACCACTCCCATCCCGGAGATACGGTCAAGCAGAAGTTTCAACCCGGTCCGTACGATCCCGTGATCGTCCGCGATCAGGATGCGAATCATCGCTCATCTCCTTTACAGTGTCCTTCGCTGCGATTCGCTCCTTCGCTTTTGGTATCGGCAGACGGAACTCAACCCTGGTGCCATGCCCCGCTACTGAGGTCACTCGAAAATGTCCGCCAAGCTCTCGTATACGTTCCTCCATACCCACGAGGCCCAGGCCATCGCGCCGCAACGCTCCGGTGTCGAATCCGCAGCCGTTATCGGCCACGGTTCCCACGACCCATCCACCAGTTGCCTTCAGCGAGACTTCGACTCTATGCGCTCCGGCATGCTTGGCGACGTTCGTGAGAGCCTCCTGAACCACTCTGTAGAGACAAGTGCTGTGGGTGTCGGGAAGGTGATCGAGCGCGGGATCCAACGCAGCCTCGATCTCTATGCTACTCGATCGCGAAATTTCTCTGATCAGCCACGCCAGGGCCGGAGTCAGGCCCAGATCGTCGAGCATAGAGGGCCGGAGCAACATGGCTATGTCTCGAACCACGCGAAGAGTCTGCTCGACGATGCTCATCGCATGCGCGATCCGGGAGGGAAACTCACTTCCGGAATCGCCGCACGTTCGCGCTATACTCGACAACTCCATGCGTAGGCCAGTGAGCATTTGGCCGACCTGATCGTGCAATTCGCGCGACAAGTATTTTCGCTCCTGCTCCTGGGCTGTGCGCACCTGCGCGGATAAGCGCCGCAATTCCGATTCGGCAATTTGGGAATGGCGTTCGAGCGCGACCATACGAGCCAGCGTCACGCCGGCAATCCCAAACCCAAGCAATAGAGCCAATCCGGTGGTCCAGGCCAGCGAGGCGCGAAAGTCCTGGTCGGCCCTTGTGATCCGTTCTCTCTCTCGAAAGAAATTATCGGTCATCATCCGTTCCACTTGGTCGGCGAGGGCAACGATCTCCTCGCGGCGCCGGAGCCTCTCTTGCAGAAATACCGCGCGGCGGGCGTTCTTTTCTGCAAGGGTCAAGTCCAAAGCAATCCGGGTGGGATCCAGATAGGTTTCGACTTCCAGGCGAAGGCGCTCCAGAGCCGTTTTCTCCAACTCGCTTTGAGACGACGCCGTCAAGATCCGGAAGCTATCGTTGGTGCTGATTCGAATCTTTAAAAACTGGTCAGCGTACTGCTGCGCGTGGTTGGGGTCGGCGTCAAGCAAGTAGTCGCGCGTAAGGATTCCGGTGAGATACACGTTGGCGCGCAGGGCGGCAAGCGCGTTCCCAGCCTCAAAATGGGCGTTGTGAAGCGCCGCGACGCGCAGTTGGGCGGCAGTGGCATTTCGCCAGATCGCAAAGGCTGAAGCGCCGATGATCAGCAGTAGGCCGGCAAACGCCACAGTGAGAAGAATAGACCTGCGTAAGCGCACAGATGACTCCAGGTTCAGTGTCTCTCGAAACGCACGGCTGCGGGAAATAGTCACTCTTGCCGGGCGGAGAGTTGTGCTCGCTTGAACTGGAAGGTTTCAGTTTTTCCACTGGGAACGACGGGAATGACTTCCATTTCCATGACGTCGCCCTGAGGGAGAATCTTGAAGCGCCGTTTGACGACATCGGAGCCTTTGGTTTCCATCTCGACAAGCCGAGGCCCATTGAACCACATCGACACCATGGCTTTTTTCCCGGCGGTCTTGATCTCGCAGGTTGTACCCTCCGTGCTGCACGCAAAGTCTGCGACCTTGCCGCCAGCGTCCAGTTGCATGACTCGGATCGAGTTTTTAGCGGTCGAAAAAGTCCAGGACAAAGCTGGGCTGTTTTCCGCTGCGCCCTGCAGTTCCCATGAACCTAGCAACTTCTGACGGTCACTCTGGTCGTCTGCCAGTGCTTCTCCGGACAACGACAGTAGCAGGATTACGATAAGGTGACTTGGTTTCATGGCACGTTCGCTCCTTTTGAAATTTATCTTAAAAACCTCTCTCCGAACTTGCGCTAAAGCCCAGAGAGAGGATCGCCGAGGAGAACCATCAACGGGCAGCGGTAATGTGAGCCCGACGGTTCTTCTGCCAGCAAGCCTCTGTTTGATCTGTACAGACGGGGTGGTCTTTACCGAAGCTGATCACTGTCAATTGAACGTCAGGAATGCCCATCGTGGTCAGAAACTCCTCCGCCGCGCGCGCCCGTTTATCGCCCAGAGCCACATTGTATTCCTCTGAGCCGCGCTCATCGGCGTGGCCCTCGATCACCAGTTTTTGTCTGGGATAGCTGGCGAGAATATCGCGGATCACACCGACGTCGTCCTTGAGTACGGTGGTGGCGTCAGAGCGGATGGTGGCCTTATCGTAATCAAATAGCGCGTCTTCCAGACGCGCGAGGCGCTCATTGAGGGTCGCGCGTTCCTGTGGAGTCATCGTGGCTGCCGTGCGTGTCGTATTCGCAGCCTGGCTAGGTGTCATTGTCACAGGAGCAGCTCTGGGGGTAGCTCTAGGCGCTGGCGCCTGCGTAGCGACTGCGGCCGGAGTTGGCGCAGGCGGCACGGAAGCGACGGGAACGGCCTTATGGCAAGCGGCGATGGAAAGAATCCCCGCCAAGCCGATCGCTACAAAAAGTTGCTGCCTCATGATCATGATCTCCTCTTCCAGGTATCCGGCAGCCACGAAGCTTTTGAAATCCAACCGCGAAAGCCAGCAAGGCCGGATATGGTCTCTCTATCCATCAAACGCCAATCTAGCCAGCGGAACCATCCCGTAAAGGCACCAAAGATGGGCCACCTATACACCGAAGCTTTTGGTGGTCATCCTTTACTTTTGACTTTCTTGAGGCCGATCCCGTGTGCAGGAACTTCCATGGCCGGTGGAGCAGCCGAGGGAGGGCATGGGGACTGGTGGCAGTTCGTATCTGGCGTTAACAAGCGCCCAAAAAAGAGAAGCCCTTGGGGAGCTTTTCCTCTTACTTGCGACTCGATTTAACTCAGAATACGAATTTGGCCGACACCTGAAGAATTCTCGGATCGTATGAACTGGTGATGGTCCCAAACGGTCCGGCCCCGAAAGTGGAATTCACCGGAGCTGAAACCGTACCCGCTCCTTGGTTCGCGCCCCCTGGACGCATGGAGTTGGGCAGGTTGAATGCGTCGCCGCGGATATCCATCCGCAGAGATTCGCGAAGCCGGAAGCTTCGCGAGATCGACATATCGATCTCGGAAAAGCTAGGCCCGTAGATCGAGTTGGCTTGCAGATTTCCGAGAACTCCCAACCCTGGAAGGGCAAATGCTTTGGCGTTCAAGAAAGGTACGCACGTGCCCGTGGGCGGACAGGCGGTCGGCGAAGAAGTGGTGTCGGATAAAACCAAATTCGGCCGCTGGCCTCCAAAGCCGTTCGCAAGATTGTCGGTTGCGTCTACGATATTGAGCGGCGCGCCGGACTGATAGCGGATGATGAATCCCAATTGCCAGCCTGAAGCAATCCAGCGCAGTCCGTTATTTTTGAAGCGCGGCGTCTGGGCAACGCCCGACAGATTGAAGATGTGCCGACGGTCCCAACCGCAGGCTCCCTTGTCGTAATCGATGCTGGCCGGATCCAGGTAGGTGTTGTTCACGTTCATAGTTCCTCCGCCATGGCCGAAGCGGTCCGTGGTAAGGCAGTGGCTCCAAGTGTAATTGGCGTTGAAGCTCACGCCTTTAGCCAAGCGGCGATTGACCGAAAGCAGCAGAGCGTTGTAAGACTGAGTGCCGCCATCGTTGACACCGTCGACGGACCCATAAAACTTGCCCTGGGTAGGATTCACGAAGTTGAGCAGACGTCGTTGGTTTACTGTGGTAGTGCATTTCGTCGGGAACGGAGCGGTTGCGCCCAGTGGGCAATCGGAAGTCAAAACCGATGGGTTCAGCGCATTCGTCAACCAGAGGTGTGCCGTTTCGCTTCCGATATAGCTGGCCGTCACCAGCCAAGGTACGCCGATCTGTTTCTGAATGGTCAAATTCCAGGAATTGACGGCGGTATTTTTCTTTTGAGGATCCAGACTTAGATAGGGTCCGTTGAGTACAAATAGAGCATTCTTGGGATCTGGCGAAACCGGGAAGGGATTCGGTATGGCCGTCCATGGATTGTCCAAGCTATGCGCTAAGCCCGCGTTGGTCCGAGTTTCGTCACCGAATGGCGGGCCGATCGTCATATTGATGAGGGTCTGGCCATTGGGGTAGTCGAAGAATTCTCCCCAGGAAGCTCTAATGGTCATTCTGCCATCGCCCCTGGGATCCCAGGCCAAACCTACGCGCGGTGCTATATTTCCCCACCTCTTATTGACGCTGGAATCGGGGAAGCCGGGATCACCTCCGAAGTATATTCCCGCCGGCGCCTGCGGAAACACTGTGCTCTTCGTGCCACTTGTGAAGCGCGCCATATCGAACCACATGTTGGCGCCGTTGGTGACGGATACCGGGAACCAGGGCTCCCAACGCGCTCCATAGTTCAGAGTCAGGTGCTGCGAAATCTTCCACGTGTCTTGCGCGTAAATACCCAGGTACCACTGCCGGGTGAACAGCGTGTTCGGTTCAGCCTGATCCAATCCAGCGCCGCCGAGCGCGCCCAGCAAGAAATCCGATAAAACTAGCCCGGTAAGATGGTTGTCGAAGTTATAGGTGCCGGGAGACCGGACGTTGGCATAGGACACCGAGTTCCACAGTGCGAAGTCCCCGCCAATGATAAATTGGTGAGAGCCGCGCACCAAACTTAAATCGTTGCCGATCTCGTAGGTGTTACCTCGGAAGTTAGAGTTACTTTCAGTTCCATTACCAATATTGAAGCCACCGGCTGTGCCGCCGGCGCCCATGCTGATTTGCATGTAGTGGGGCGTATAGCTGAAAGCATTGATCCCCACGTCAATGGGTCCGAAATCGTCCACGGCGGACCGCTGGATCGCTGTACGGTCATAGGCAGCACGGAAGGAGTTGACCGTAGTCGGGCTGATGAGATACGTGTCCCCGTAGGTATAGGTCTGCGCTAGATTATCACGCCCGCCGGTGACAGTCGCCAGAATATTCGCATTCAGCGTATATGGAATCGGCTGATGATAGGTGGTCGCGATATAGCGCGCGAACATCGTCTGTTTGTCGCTCACCTGATAATCGCCGCGTCCGACGCCCTGGATTTCGTTCTGGGCGGTAACGATGCCGAAAAACGACTTGCCGCAGGGATCGCTGGTCTTCGGCAGATACTTGGTAGCGATCGCCACCGCCGCCGGGCTCAACAGATTCGGGTTGATGTGGTTGTTGACGTCGAACCCCTGGGCAAGCGGAAGTTGTTTTCTGGTTCCCTGGCACTGGGCGGAAGCGTAAGAGCTGAAGTCTCCTGCGATCATGGCCGCGGTCGGTACAATGCCGAAGTTGGTGGGGGGCGCCGTGCGGGTAACCGTGGCCTGAAGACCAGCGAAGAAGAACAACTTATTGTGAATCACCGGACCGCCGACCGTTCCACCGAACTGATTCCGCTTCAGCGTGTCGCGACTGGCCGCAAAGAAGTTGCGTGCGTCAAACACGCCGTTGCGGATGAATTCAAACGCATCGCCGTGAATACTGTTGGTGCCCGACTTGGTGACCGCGTTGACTGACGCTCCGGAGTGCACTCCGTTTTGGGCAGTCAAGGCGCTAGTTTCTACTTTGAACTCTTGCAAGGCGTCTGGAAACGGCAAGGGCATGTTGAAATTGTCATAGGGGTTGTTGTGCATGGCCCCATCCAAACGATAGGTGGTTCCGAAAGATGTCCCGCCCGCGACCGAGATTCCTTCACCGCCGCTAGCCCCTTGCCAGGAACGGCTGGAAGAGGTCGAGGCCACAACTGCCGGCCCGGACAGCGTGATCAAATCAGCCGCGTTGCGCCCGTTCAGCGGCAATTCCAGAATGCGTTGGTTTTCCAGCACTTGCCCGACGCCTGTGGCTTGCGTCTCCACCTGCGTAGTATTCGCTTCCACCTGCACGGACTCCGACGCGGTCCCGATCTTTAAGGAGACGTCCACTGTCGGATTCACCGAGACTTGCAGCACGATCCCTGTTTGCGCGAAGGCGGAGAAGCCGGCCTTCGTCACATCCATGCGATACGGCCCGATGGGCAGATTGGCGAGCACATAGACTCCGTCGGCACCGGTGGTTGTGGTGCGAACCGCACCGGTGTCGGTTTGCGTGGCCTTCACGTCGGCACCCGGAATGGCTGCGCCAGTAGGGTCGCGAACCGTACCCTGAATTTGAGAAGTGCTCTGCGCCCAACCTAAGGCTCCGATGGCGAGCAGCAAAAATACGCGAACCTGAAACCTAAATGTTTTCATTCGAACCCCCTCGGCGACTCTTGAAATCCAGCAAGGCCGGATTTAGTCTCTGCATCCATCAAACGCCAATCGAGCCCGCTGGACCATCCCGTAAAGGCACCAAAGAAGCTTCAGCCTGAGCTGGAATACTCATAGTGACGTGACCTCCATAAACCGTCCGAAATGGAATACGATTTTGGACGAACGAAAGGGGAAAGCGGATGAGCAAGAGCAAGCACAGCGAGGCGCAGATCATCGCCGCGCTGAAGCAAGTGGAAGATGGCCGGTCGGTCGAGTACTTGGCTCGGGAATACGGTGTTTCCAAGCACACGATTTATGCCTGGAAGTCGAAGTATGGGGCATGGCTGTGAGCGAGGCGTAGTTACACGGCAATCCGCCCGCGGCGCTCCTACGCGAGCACGCAAATATATAAGCGCCAGTAGCCGTGGCTTGCTGTTGATTCTCCGGGTTTCAAAAGACCTCGGTTTTCCAACAAATCACTGGGCAGGCCCGTCAGTACCCGGGCGGATCGCTTGCCGGGAAAGACTCTTCCGACGCTTCATCGATCATTCGTTCTTGCGCCTCGCGAATGTCTTTTTCGGCTTGGAGCCAATCGTCCATGGCCGAAACTGGTCGGTTACCACGCCGCCTATAGAGTTCCTGAGCATGCAGGCGGACCTCTCTTGGTGGGGAAGGCATTCCATACCGCTCTTAGTTGTATCGGCTGTTGGCATCTCTTCACCTCCACTTTGTTAGACGGAGTTTTGGGTAGGTCGCGTTCAGGCCAAATCCCGGTACCAGGTCGCAAACTACTGCATTGCTGGTAGGGTTAACC
>Ga0207674_10009263_pt1 | contig 11281 bp, 12 predicted proteins | sample KBSCornC72_FD_184303 | JGI IMG/M metagenome (GOLD analysis project Ga0207674, IMG submission 184303) | Corn rhizosphere microbial communities from Kellogg Biological Station, Michigan, USA - KBS Corn C7-2 (SPAdes) (version 2) | ecosystem: Host-associated > Plants > Roots > Rhizosphere > Soil ...
GTACGTCGCCTCCGGGCTGTGCGGGTGGTACTTGCCGAGCACGTCGCCGACGACGCGCGAGCACTTCGAGTACGGCCTGGTGGGCTGAAGGCCGGCCTCGTTCATCGAGAAGAGCACGCGCCGGTGGACCGGCTTCAGACCGTCACGCACGTCGGGCAGCGCGCGCCCGACGATCACGCTCATCGCATAGTCGAGGTAGCTCGACCTGAGCTCCTCGGTCAGGTCCTGGGGCTCGATGCGGCCGTCGCCGAGCGTGTCGATCGCCATCTCAGATCACCTGCTCAGAACTCTGACGTGCGAAACGCGAGCAGCGCAAGGACGCACCGAGCGACGCGTGCTCCGCACGCGAGCGAGGGAGGACGAGGCGATGCGAAGCGTTGCAGCCGTCAGACATCAAGGAACTTGACGGTGCGGGCATTGCGCTCGATGAAGTCGCGACGCGGCTCGACGCGGTCGCCCATGAGCACCGAGAACATCTCCTCGGCGGCCGTCGCGTCCTCGAGCGAGACCTTCTTCAGCACCCGGTTCTCCGGGTTCATCGTGGTCTCCCAGAGCTGCTCGGGGTTCATCTCGCCGAGGCCCTTGAACCGCTGGAGGTTCAGCCCCTCCTGCGCGAGCTCGAGGATCCGCGGCCGCAGCTGCTCGAACGTGTGCGCGGTCTCGGTCACCTTGCCCATCCTGGCGGTGAACGGCGGGCTGCCGGCGGCCTCGACCAGCCGCTCGTGGATCGCCTGGAGGCTCTTGTACCCGCCGCTCTGGAAGAGCGCGAGCGGGATCGTGACCAGGTTCGCGGCGCCTGTCGACTTCTCGATCACGCGGATCCGAAGCGACGCGTCGTCGCGGCCCATGACCTCGATCCGGTGGGGCTCGTCGTCGGGCACCTCCGACCGGAAGTACTCCTCGAGCCGGTCGAGCGTGTCGACCGGGCGCTCGACGAGGCGGTGGTCCTTCACGTAGTTGACCGCCAGCGCGCCGTGCTCCTCCTTGAGCTTCGACGCCCAGCCCTCGTACTCGCGAAGCGCGCGGCCGAAGCGCTGGAGGCGGGCCTCGGTCAGCTTCACCTCCTCGCCGGAGCGATCGCGCACCTCGACCTTGTCGAGCCGCTCGCGGATGAGCCACTCCTCGAGCTGGAGCTCCTTCTCGAAGTAGCGGTCGTCGCCACCGACCCGGAGCTTGTAGAGCGGCGGCTGGGCGATATAGACGTAGCCCTCCTCGAACAGCTCCTTCATATGCCGGAAGAGGAACGTCAGGATGAGCGTGCGGATGTGGGCCCCGTCGACATCGGCGTCACAGGTGATGACGACCTTGTGGTAGCGGGCGCCGGTGATGTCGAACTCCTCACCGATGCCCGTGCCGATGGCGGTGATCATCGCCTGGATCTCGTTGTTCGAGAGCACCTTGTTGATGCGGGCCTTCTCGACGTTGATGATCTTGCCGCGCAGCGGCAGGATGGCCTGGAAGCTGCGGTCGCGGGCCTCGACGGCGGAGCCGCCGGCGCTGTCGCCCTCGACGAGGTAGATCTCGGTGGAGGCCGGGTCGTTCAGCGAGCAGTCGGCCAGCTTGCCGGGCAGGCCGCCGCCGCCGAGCGCCGTCTTGCGCCGGATCAGGTCGCGGGCCTTGCGCGCCGCCTGGCGGGCACGGCTGGCCGCGATCAGCTTGTTCACGATCGCCTTGGCTTCGTTGGGGTGCTCCTCGAGGTACTCGCCCAGCCGAGCGTTGCAAGTGCTCTCCACGGTCCCGCGGATCCACGGGTTCCCGAGCTTGGTCTTGGTCTGGCCTTCGAACTGCGGCTCGCGCAGCTTGACCGAGACGATCGCGGCCAGCCCCTCGCGGACGTCGTCGCCGGAGAGCGCCTCCTCCTTGTCCTTGAGGAAGCCCTTGTTGCGGGCGTAGTCGTTCAAGGTGCGGGTGAGCGACGCCTTGAACCCGGAGAGGTGCGTGCCGCCCTCGTGGGTGTTGATGTTGTTGGCGAAGGAGAAGGTGGACTCCACGTAGGAGCCGTTCCACTGCATCGCCACCTCGACCTCGCCGTCGTCGGTGACGTTGTCGAAGTAGATGACGTCCTTGTGGACCTTCTCCTTGCCGTCGTTCACGTGGCCGATGAAGTCGCGGATGCCGCCCTCGAACCGGAAGTCGGCCTTCTCGCCGCCGGCGCGCTCGTCGCTGAGCTCGATGCGAAGCCCGCGTGTGAGGAACGCCATCTCGCGCATCCGCTGGGAGAGCGTCTCGAACGAGTAGTCGGTCTCGTCGAAGATGTCGCCGTCCGGCAGGAAGGTGATGGTGGTGCCCGTCTGGGAGCTCGCCTCGCCCTTGACGAGCGGTCCGGTGGGGTCACCGCGCTCGTAGCTCTGGCGCCAGATGTGGCCGTCGCGGCCGATCTCGATCTGCAGCGACTCCGAGAGCGCGTTCACGACCGAGATGCCGACGCCGTGCAGACCACCCGACACCTTGTAGCCCCCGCCCCCGAACTTGCCGCCGGCGTGGAGCTTGGTGAGGACGACCTCGACGGCCGGCAGGCCGACGCCCTCCATCACCGCCACGGGGATGCCGCTGCCGTTGTCGGACACGGTCACGCGAGTGTCCGGATGGATGGTGACGGTGATGTGGTCGCAGCGCCCCTGAAGCGCTTCGTCGACCGAGTTGTCGACGACCTCGTAGACGAGGTGGTGGAGCCCGCGAAGGCCGGTGGAGCCGATGTACATGCCGGGCCTCTTGCGAACTGCCTCGAGGCCCTCGAGAACGGTGATGTCTTTGGCGTCGTAGCCTGATTCCGACAAACGAAAACCCGCTTGAATAGGCGAAAAACGGTCACTCCGTAGTCTACCAGACGAGGTGGCGGGACCAGGGCGCTCGAACCGTCAAGAACGTGTCACGAAGTGGACGCGCCGGGCACGTCCCCGACCTCGAACCGCAGCTCGAGCGGACGGCCCGCGAGCGCAGCGATCCGGGGCTCCAGATCGCGCCGGAGCATGGCCAGCTCCCCGGCCCAGGGAGCCGAGGTGCACACGATCACGAGCGCGTCACCGGAGAGCCTGCCGGGGTAGGAGCCGGCCGCCGCGGCGGTCCCGACGAGCTCGGCCCAGGCCGCTCGCACGGCCGCCACCTCGGGCTCGACCTGCGGCGGCCGGCGGCCGAGCAGGAGGTCGGGGCGGATCTGCTCGAGGTCGCTCACGCCGCCCGCGCCACCCCGTCGGAGACCCGGACGACGGCCGTGGCCCGGCCGCCGAGGTCTGCCTCGTCGGTCGACGTGAGGATCGCCTGGTCGAAGCGCGCGACCGCGTCGAGCAGGAGCGCGCGCCGATGGGCGTCGAACTCGCCGGTGACGTCGTCGAGGAGCAAGAGCGGCAGCTCGTCGCGCTCCTCCGCGAGCAGGTCGGCCTCGGCAAGGATCAGGCCAAGCAGCATCCGCCGCTGCTCGCCCTGCGATCCGTAGCGGCGGATGTCGCGCCCGGACTCGCGCAGGTCGACGTCGTCCAGGTGCGGCCCGCGGCCCGTCGAGGCACGGTCGGTATCGCGGCGGCGAGACGCGGCGAGCGCCTCCAGGAGCTCGGGGCCGGCGGCGTTTGCGACGAGCTCGAGCGGCACGTCGCCGGGCTCGCCGCCCAGCTCCCCCAGCCGCTCGCGCAGGCGGGGAAGCAGGCGCGAGCACAGCCGCTCGCGGGCGGCCACGAGCTCGGCACCGGCCGCCGCGAGCACGCCGTCCCAGGCATCCAGGCCGTCCGGCGACGCGGCCCCCGCCCGGATGCGGCGAAGCAGGTGGTTTCGCTGGACGAGCGCGCGCCCGTAGGCCGCCGGGACGTCGCCCAGCGCCGGCCACAGCCGAACGACCGCCCGGTCGAGCCAGGCCCGCCGCAGCGCTGGCGGCCCCTGAACGAGCCGCAGGCGGTCAGGTGTGAAGACGAGGACCGGGAAGCGGGCCAGGAGCGCGGCCACCGACCGCTCGGGCGCGCCTGCAACGGTCACCCGCTTCGGCTCGCCGGGCCGGAACCCGACCTCGCTCGTCACCGGGCCGCTGCGCAGGTGGGCGTCGACCTCGACCCGGGTGACGTCGGAGCCGAACCGGATCACCTGCGACTCGGTGCTCGTGCGCGGCGAGTAGCCCGCGCAGCCGAAGTGGATCATCTCGATCAGGCTCGTCTTGCCGGCGCCGTTGGGGCCGACGACGCCCACGAGCCCGCCGGAGAACTCGACGTCGACCCGGGCGTAGCACCGGAAGGCGGTGCCGCGCGCCGCCGCGACCCGCACGTCAGGTCGAAAGCCTGATCGGCATGATCAGGTACGAGAAGCTGCCGTCCTCCCCCTGGACGAGGCCGGGCCTGAGCGGGCTCGTGAGCTTGAGCTTGACGGTGTCGCCCTCGACGCTCTCGATGCCGTCGCGCAGGAACTCGGCGTTGAAGCCGATCTCCATCGGCTCGCCGTGGAAGTCGACCGGCATCGACTCGTGCGCCTCGCCGACGTCCTGCGTCTGCGCGCTCACCGTGAGCTGCCCCTGCTGGAACGCGAGCCTGAGCGGCAGCGCCCGGTGGGTCATGAGCACCGACGAGGTGCGGCGGACGACATCCAGGAGCTCCTCGCGGGAGGCCGGGATCTCGTGGTCGAACGTCTGCGGCACGAGCTGGCGGTAGTTCGGGAACTGGCCGTCGATCCGGCGGGCCGAGAGCGAGACGCCGTCGACGCCGAACACGATCTGGTTCTCGCCGATCGAGACGTTGATGGTGTCGGCGGCTGCCGCGGTCGCGATCCGGGAGAGCTCCATGAGCGCCCGCGCCGGGACAATGGCCTGGGCGTCGCCGCCGGAGCCGGGCAGCGCCGCCTCCTTGACGGAGAGCCGGTAGGAGTCGGTCGCGGCCATCGTGACCGTGCCGTCGCCGAACTCCACGAGGACTCCTGTCAGGACCGGGCGCGACTCGTCCTTGGATGCTGCCCGGGCGACGTGGTTGATGGTCGTCACGAACGCGGTGCGGTCGACCGCGAACGCCGGCCCCGACGCCTCGGGCAGGTGGGGGAAGTCCTCGGCTCCCTGGGAGTGCAGCGTGTACTCGCTCGGACCGCAGGTGAGCTTGACCGCGCCGCTCCCGGCGGCCTGCTCGAGCGTCACCGGCTGGGTCGGAAGCGCCCGCACGATCTCGAGCAGGAGCCGGCCCGTGAGCACCGTCGACCCAGGCTCGGCGATCTCAGCCTGGAGGCCCGCGCGCACCGAGAGCTCCATGTCGGTCGCGGCGAGCTCGACCAGCCCACCTGCTTCCGCGCGGATCAGGATCCCCGAGAGGATCTGGACGGTCGAGCGCTGCGAGACCGCGCGAGCGACGATCTGCAAGCGGTTCAGCAGGTCTTCCTGGGGACAGACGATCTTCATGCCAGCGAGCTCCTCGGGGCCACAATCATCACTGTTCTTCTCTTTAAACGAGAGAGGTTATAGGAGTAGGGGCTGCGAATCATGCGGAGAACGTCGGACGGACCGCTCTGGCAGCGGCCCGGCGATGCGGAGAACCCCGGGGAGTGAGCCGGCCGGATCTTCACATCCTCCACCCCGGCGTGACGGATGCGCCGGCGGCTGCGCAGAACCCACGGGTTCCACACAGCTTTCCCACAGGCCGGCTGGAGAACGCTCACCGGGCCTGCTTGATGCGCGCCGTGAGCTCCTGGACGACGTTGAACGCCTCGCGGTCCTCGCGGATCAGGCGCGTGACGCGGTTCACGCCGTACATGACCGTGGCGTGGTCGCGCCCGCCGAACTTGGCGCCGATCTTGGGAAGCGACTGGTCGGTCAGCTCGCGGCACAGGTACATCGCGATGTGGCGCGGCAGGACGATGACCTGCGGGCGCTTGTCGCCGCGCAGGTCGACCAGGCTCACGCCGTAGGCGTCGCAGACGGCCTGCTGGATCTGCTCGATCGTGATCGACCTGCGCTCGCCGCCCGGGAAGACGTCCTTCAGCACCTCGCGCGCGACGTCCACCGAGATCGGCCGGCCCGTAAGCGAGGCGTAGGCGATGACGCGCGTGAGCGCGCCCTCGAGCTCGCGGATGTTCGACGTCACCCGGTCGGCGATGAACGTCAGCACGTCGGGCTCGGACACGCGCAGGTCCTCGGTCACGACCTTCTTGCGGAGGATCGCGATCCGCGTCTCGAGGTCGGGCGGCTGGACGTCGGTGATGAGCCCCCACTCGAACCGCGTGCGCAGGCGCGCCTCGAGCGTGGCGAGCTCACGCGGTTGCCGGTCCGACGAGATGATGATCTGCTTGCCGGCTTCGTACAGACTGTTGAAGGTGTGGAAAAACTCCTCCTGCAGCTGGTTCTTGCCTTCGATGAACTGAATATCATCGATTAGCAGAACATCGCACGATCTATAGCGCCCTTTGAACCCGACCATGCTTTTGTCCCGCAAGGCGTCGACAAACTCGTTGAGGACGGTCTCGGTCGTCACGTAGCGGACGGTCAGATACGGGTGCTGCTGCCTGACATACTGCGCGACCGCCTGGAGCAGGTGAGTTTTCCCCAGGCCCGTCGATCCGTAGATGAAGAGCGGGTTGAACGCCTGCGCCGGCGCCTCGGCCACCGCGAGCGCCGCGGCGTGGGCAAACCGGTTCGACGGGCCGATCACGAAGAGGTCGAAGGTGTAGCGCGGGTTGAGGGTCCCGCCCTGGGGCGCAGCCGGGGCCGGCGTCGGCTGCGGCTCGGGCTCCGGCTCCTGCTCCGCGGCGGCCCGGAACGCCTCCGAGACGGCGACGCGCAGCTCCACCACGAGCTCGTGCTCGGCTGCGGCGGCGTTCAGCAGGCTGCCGAAGTGGCCCTCGATCCAGGTCTTGGTGAACTCGTTGGGAACGCCGACGACCAGGCGCTCGTCGCTGGCCTCCAGAGCCTCGGTCCCACCGAACCACGTCTCGTACGTGCCGGGGTTGAGCGCCTCGCGCAATCGTTGCGAGATCGTCTCCCAGGTCCGGGTGGCAGCCGCGTCGGAGGTCATCGACGCTGGCGAGTCTACGCTGTCCGACCCCGGGCGGCAACCGAGGTCGGAGGCCCGAATTCCCGCTCTATTACGCGGTTTCCAGGGATTTTCGAAAGTACTCAACAGCTTCCTCCACAGCTGTGGAAATCTCCTCCTCCCGGCGGTGCGAGCGGTGGAAAGCGGACGTTTCCGGGTGGTTTGTGCTCTCCGTGACGGGAGCGGGCCCGGCGCATTTCCACACCCGGTCTCGATTGCGCGCTGATCTATACTGACCGCCGCCGATGAAGCGCACCTACCAGCCCAACACCCGCAAGCGCGCGAAGACGCACGGATTCCGCAAGCGCATGAGCACCCGAGCCGGCCGTGCCGTGCTCAAGCGCCGGCGGGCGCGTGGGCGCAAGCGTCTGTCCGCATAGCCTCCGTGAGCACCCCGCCGATCCCCCCGCCCGGCCGGCGCGGCCGCCTGTCGCGCGCCGCGGAGTTCGACGCCGTGAGCCAGCTCGGCCGGTCCGTGGGGGGCCGCTACCTCGTGCTGCGCTACCGGCGCCGCGACGACGACGGCGGGCCGCGCGTCGGCTGGGCCGTTCCGCGCAAGGTCGGGCCGGCCGTCGACCGAAACGCGGTGAAGCGGCGCCTGCGCGAGGCGGTCGCCCGGCAGGACGAGCTGCTCCGGCCCGCGACGGACTACGTGCTCATCGCCCGCCCCGGCATCGGGCCGGCGGCCGACGCCCAGGGCTTCGACTGGCTGTGCGGCCAGGTCGAGGAGCTCCTGCGCGCGGTCGAGCCGGAGCCGGTCGCGTGATCCGGCTGCTCGTCGTCGGGCTGCTGCGCCTCGTGCGGCTGGCGTTCACGCCGTTCGTCTCGATGACGTCGATCACCCCGCGCGTGTGCAAGTACGAGCCGACGTGCTCGCACTACGCCGAGCAGGCGGTCCGGCGCCACGGCGTGGTGCGCGGCCTCTCCCTCGCCGCCTGGCGCCTCCTGCGCTGCAACCCGTGGTCGAAGGGCGGCTACGACCCGGTGCCGGGCGATGATCGCGAGGTGCCGGCGTGATCTTCGGCATCATCGTGCTCGAGCAGGTCGAGGCGGTCATCAAGAGCGTCCTCACGACCTACCACGACCACATCGCCTCGTGGGGCCTCTGCATCATTCTGCTCACGTTCACGGTGCGGCTCGTGATCCTGCCGCTGACGATCAAGCAGTTCCGGTCGATGGCGGCGATGCAGACGATCCAGCCCAAGGTCAAGCAGCTCCAGAACAAGTACAAGGGCAAGACCGACCGCGACAGCAAGCAGGAGATGCAGAAGGAGCTGATGGGCCTCTACAAGGAGCACGGCGTGAACCCGTTCGCGTCGTGCCTGCCGCTCGTCGCGCAGCTCCCGGTGTTCATCGGCCTGTACCAGGTGCTGCGAAATCAGATCGAGCCGACGCCGGTGAAGTCGTTCCTCGGGATCGAGGACATCTTCCAGAAGCTCTCGACCATCGGCGGGTTCACCGAGTACTTCATCATCGCGCTCTATGTCGGGACGATGCTCGGGTCGACGCTGCTCTTCTCGTTCGTCACCGACCGCCAGCAGAAGTACATGTTCGCGGCGATGCCGATCTTCTTCATCCCGTTCGTGATCGGGGTGCCGGCCGGCGTGATGATCTACTGGATCACGACCAACGTCTGGACGATGTGCCAGCAGGGGGTCATCAAGCGCACCATGGGCCACCGGCTGCGACCGGCCACGGCCGGCGCCGCGGCGGGCGGTGGAGGCGGCGGTGGAGCAGCGACGGCGCCCAAGGCCACCGGGAGCCGGACGCCGCCGTCTCCGACAGGACGGCGCGCGCAGGGCGGCAGCGGCGGCGGCGGGCGCAAGCGCCGCCGCGGCGGCGGGCGGCGGCGATGACCGACGCACCTGTGCAGGTCGAGGCCACGGGCGAGACGGTGGGCGAGGCCCGCTGGGCGGCGCTGCACGAGCTCGAGCGCCGCTACCCCGCGCTCGACCGCACGGCCGTCGAGTTCGACGTCCTCTCGGAAGGCCAGCGCGGGCTCCTCGGCGTCGGCTACGAGCCGGCCCGGGTGATCGCCACGCTCTCGGGCGAGCCCCCGGCCGAGGCGGCACCGGCTCCGCGCGAGGTCGAGTCGAACCCGGACGACTCCCCGGCTGCGGCCCGGATCCGCGCGCTCATGGGTCAGGTCGTGGACGGGCTCGGGCTGGACGCCTCCGTCCGGCTGGCCGAGTCGGAGGAGCGGGTGACCGTGACGGTGACGGGCGACGACTTGGGCCTCTTCATCGGCCGGCACGGTCACACCATCGACGCCGTCCAGTACCTCGCGAACGCGATCGTGCACCGGCACGAGGAGACGGCGGTCGAGGTGGTCGTCGACGCCCAGGGCTACCGGGCCCGGCGCGAGCGGACGCTGCGCGACGTGGCCGCGCGGGCCGCCGCCGACGCGATCCGCACCGGCCGGCCCGTGCCGCTCGAGCCGATGTCGTCGGTCGAGCGCAAGATCGTCCACGTCTACCTCAAGGCCGAGGTGCCCCGCGTCCGCACCGCCAGCGAGGGTGCGGAGCCGAACCGGCACGTCGTCGTGCTGCCGGCCGAGGGCGATCCGCCCGAGGTGTAAAACGTGAAACACCCCGACTCGAGGTTGCGGGCCTACTGCGACCTCGTTGTCGCCGAGCCGACGTCGGTCACCGCCGTGCGCGCGCCGGACCGGGCCTGGGAGGTGCTCGTCGAGGACGCCCTCGCGGCGGCTGGTGTCGTCGCGGAACTGGGCGGCGCCGAGGCGGTGGACGTGGGGTCGGGCGGCGGCAGTCCGGGGATCCCGCTCGCGCTCGCGCTCGGGCTCGAGACGACGCTGCTCGAGGCCACGGGCACCAAGTGCCGGTTCCTCGAGCGGGCCGTGGCCGCCCTCGGCGCGCCGTGCACGGTCGTCCACGCCCGGTCCGAGGAGTACGGCCGCGGGGCCGGTCGCGACCGCTTCCCGCTCGCGTTCGCCCGCGCGCTGGCGCCGCCGCCGGTCGCCGCGGAGCTGGTGCTCCCGCTGGTGGCGACGGGCGGTGCGGCGATCCTCTGGACGGGCGCGCAGATCGACGCCGGTGCGCTGGAGGCGACCGCGGCGCTCGTTCAGGGCACCGTCGAGGTCGTCCACGAGGTCGGGCCCGCGCGGCGCCTTGTGGTGCTGCGGAAGGTCGCGCCGACCCCGGAGCGGTTTCCTCGCCGTCCCGGGATTGCTCGTGCGCGTCCGCTTCTGCCGGTACCATCGTCCTCAGCATGAGCTCACGCGTGTACGCGCTCGCCAACCAGAAGGGCGGCGTCGGCAAGACCACCACCGCCATCAACATGGCCGCGTGCGTGGCCGAGGCGGGGACGCGCGTGCTCCTGATCGACTTGGATCCGCAGGCCAACGCCACCACCGGCCTGGGATTCCGCCCCGATCAGCTCGAGGGAAGCACCTATGACCTGCTTCACGGCCGTCCGCTCGACTCGGTCATCATCGAGACGGCCGTCCCGAACCTGTACCTCGCGCCGTCGCATCCCGACCTGGCGGCTGCGCAGGTCGAGATCCCGGGCGGCGCCGACCACGGCACGCTCCTTCGCGACCTCCTGGTGGGCACCGAGCAGCGCTTCCCGTACGTGTTCGTGGACTGCCCGCCGTCGCTCGGCCTGCTCACCGTGAACGCGCTCGCGGCCGCAAACCGGTTGATCGTGCCGGTGCAGTGCGAGTACTACGCGCTCGAAGGCCTGGCGCAGCTTCTCCAGAGCGTCGAACTCGTTCGCACACGCATCAACCCGCGGCTGGGCGTCACGGGCGTGCTGCTGACGATGTTCGACGGCCGCACCCGGTTGGCCGCCGATGTCGCCAGCGAGGTGCGAAACTACTTCGGGCCACTCGTGTTCGACACCGTCGTCCCCCGCAGCGTGCGCCTCGCCGAGGCGCCCAGTCACGGCCTTCCGATCTCCCGGTACGACTCCAGCTCGCCCGGTGCCGATGCCTACTACCGGGTCGCGATGGAGGTCGTGGAGCGTGGCTGAGAGCACCAAGCCGCGCGGGCTGGGCCGCGGGCTCGCGGCGCTCGTGGCCGAGTTCCCGGGCGGCGGCACGGCGTCCGTCGAGATCGAGGTCGACCGGATCCGGCCCAACGCCCGCCAGCCGCGGCACACGTTCGACGGCGCTGCCCTCGACGCCCTTTCCGAGTCGATCAAGGCCGCGGGCCTGGTGCAGCCGATCGTCGTGCGCGACACGGGCGGCGGGTTCGAGATCGTGGCCGGCGAGCGTCGCTGGCGGGCAGCGCGCCAGGCCGGCCTCACGACGATCCCGGCGATCGTCCGCCAGGCCGATG
>Ga0207674_10009266_pt1 | contig 11280 bp, 13 predicted proteins | sample KBSCornC72_FD_184303 | JGI IMG/M metagenome (GOLD analysis project Ga0207674, IMG submission 184303) | Corn rhizosphere microbial communities from Kellogg Biological Station, Michigan, USA - KBS Corn C7-2 (SPAdes) (version 2) | ecosystem: Host-associated > Plants > Roots > Rhizosphere > Soil ...
GAGAAAAACGCACGACTACACACAAACAAGTTGGGCTGTGGTGTGAGAACTGATTCCGGACCGAAAGAAAACGCCCGTTTCACACGGGCGAAGGCAACTTAGCAGTTTGTATTAAAAGGTGTCAATAAATAGTTTCCTGAGTGAGATTGGCCTTGCCCCCTTAATGTATTTTTCGTCCACCTCATAGCTCTGTAAGGGAGAAAGGCGACTTTTTGCCGAAAAGACTCATAAGCTCTGAACGTGGGGGGAATTTTATGAAGTGTCGAACGTCTGTCCGCCGTCGAACCTGAAGCCCGGCACCGAGGCGAGGCCGGCGTTCGCGAACACGACGTCCACACCGCCCTGCTCCTCCGCGACGTCGTCGAAGAGCGCCTGCACATGGTCCTCGTCCGTGACGTCCACGACGAACGCGCGTGCGTCGAACCCGCGCGAGCGCAGCGCCTCGGTGCTCGCCGCGAGCCGTTCCTCGTCGACGTCGGCGAGCGTGACCCTCGCGCCGCATTCCGCGAGCACCTCGGCCATCGCGAAGCCGAGCCCGCTCGCCGAGCCCGTCACGACGATGCGCGTGCCGCGGACGTCGAACAACCGCTCGTAGACGTTCGTCATGGCACCAGGACCGCCCGTCCCGTGACCTCGCCTGCGCGGAGCCGGTCGAGCACGTCGTTCACCTCCTCGAGCGGATGCGTCTCCGACCGCAGCGTCACGTCGCCGCGCGCGTGGAGCTGGAGGAGCTCCCAGAGGTCGATCCAGCTCCCGACGAGATTCCCGGCCACGACGGTCTCGCCCACGACGAAGCCCACCGACGGATGCGAGACCATGCCGCCGTACCCGACGATCGAGTACAGACCGCGGCGCCCGAGCATCTGCAGCGCCGAAGCGTGGGTCTCGTCGGTGCCGACGAAGTCGAGGACGACGTCGGCTCCGGCACCGTCCGTGAGCTCGCGGACGGCGTCTGCGACGTTCTCCTCCTCGCCGAGCACGGTGTCCGCGCCGAGCTCGGCCGCGAGCTTTCGACGGCGCGCGTCCGTGTCGATGCCGACGACGCTCGCGGCCCCGAGAACGCCGACGAGCTGCAGCGCGATGTGGCCGACGCCGCCGACCCCGATCACTGCGACAGTGGCGCCCGGCTCAAGCCGTGGCAGGAGCTTCTTCACCGCGTGGTAGGCAGTGATGCCGGCATCGGCGTGAGGCGCGACGTCGACCGGGTCGACGCCGTCCGGCAACGGGAGCAGCGACCGCTCGTCGACGAGCACGTAGTCCGCGAAGCCGCCGTCGCGCGTCAGCCCGGTGAACTGGTGGCGCTCGCAATGCATGTCGACGCCCCGGCGGCACGGCACGCAGAGGCCACAGCTGTAGGCCGGGTACACGAGGACGGCATCTCCGACAGCGGCGGCCGTGACGTCGTCGCCGACTGCATGCACATACCCCGCGTTCTCGTGGCCGAGCACGACGGGGGGCGTGAGACCCGCCGGCTCCATGAGCCCGTCGATCGCATGCAGGTCGGTCGCGCACACGCCCGCGCCCGCGATCCTGACGACGACGCTTCTCGCCGCGTCCGGCTCCGGTACGGGCCGCTCGACGAGCTCGAGCGGGCGGTGATACTCGCTGAGGAGCGCAGCTCTCACACCGACGCGGCGACCCCGGCCGGCTTCGACCCGAGGTAGCCGTTCGGATCGGCGTCGAGATGCTCCGCGACCCTGGTAGCGAGGGCCATGATCGTCAGCGACGGGTTCACCGACATCGTGCGCGGGACGAGCGAGCCGTCTCCCACGAAGAGCCGCTTCACCTCATGTGACTCGCCGTTGCGATCGACGACCGAGCGAGCGGGGTCGTCTCCCATGCGACAGGAGCCCTGCGCGTGCGTCGAGGAGAGCCCCGTCCAGCAGACCTGACGCGCGCCGGCCGCCTCGAGCACCTCGCGACTGAAGCGGAGCGCGCTTTCGATGCGCTCGAGATCGGCGGGTAGGAGGTCGACGTCGAAGCGCTCGCCGCCCGACTCGTCGACGACGACGCGGGAGCCGTTTTCGTCGTTGCAGAGTGCGAGCAGCCCGACCCAGTGACGGAAGCGCTTCACGGCCTCGACGAGGCGCTCGCCCCAGAACGGCCCGTTCTCGTCGGTGAGCGTCGTCGCGAACGAGATCGGGTCCTGGATCGTCGTCGCCTCGATCACGAAGCCGCCTTCCTCGTCGTGCTGGAACTTCTTGCAGTGCGCAGTGACCGGGTAGGCCATGTGCGCGTCCTGCGGCTCGTCGAAGAGCCCGTACACGAGGCGCACCGGGTGCAGGCCGAGGTTCCGTCCGATCGCCTGGTTCGTGAGCCCCGACTTCGTCAAGAGCTGCGGTGTGTTGAGCGACCCTGCCGCCACGACCACCGCTCCGGCGCGCACCGTTCGCCGCTCACCGGTGGGGTCGACGTACTCGACCCCCGTTGCCTGCGGCCCGTCCTCCGAGTCCTCGACGAGCACGCGCTCGACCGCGGCGTCGGCCCGGAGCTCGAGCCCCCCGCGGGCGAGCGCGTCGGCGATGTAGGTGTTCATCGTCGACTTGCCCGCGTTCGTCGCGCACCCCTGCAGGCACGAGCCGCAGCTCGAGCAGTTCGGGTCGGTGTACGACGTGACCGCGTGGAGCTCGGCTCCGAGCGCCTTGAACCCAGCCTCAACCGTGTACACGCTCTTCGTCCAGTCCGCCCTCTCGCGCACGCCGAGCACCTGCTCCACCCGCTCGTAGTAGGGGTCCAGATCCGCTCGTGAGAACGGCGTGCTCCCGTCGCCGGTCAAGCCGGTCGCCGGATGCCACTTCGCGACATCGCGGTCGTGCACGCGCAGCGCGACCTTGGAGTTGATCGTCGTCGTTCCGCCCACGCACCGGCCCGCGAGGAAGACGAAGGGCTCTCCGTTCTGGAGCGGCGCGAACCGGAGCGGCCACCAGAGCTCGTGCGTGGCCTTTGCCTCCCAGCGGGTGAAGTCCTCTGCCTTTCTGTGCGGCCCGATCTCGAGCAGCAGCACGTCGCGCCCGCGCTCAGCGAGCTCCCCGGCGATGACACCGCCTCCGGCCCCCGATCCGACGACCACGACGTCGTAGAAGTCCCTCATGCGACGCCTATGCCCAGGTAGGACCAGTCCTTCCTCAGCTGCATCGCGAGCGGTGAGTTGAAGTCGATCTCCGTCCAGGCACCGGTCGCGTCGCGACCCGGCGCGACGAAGTCCGAGTAGTACGCCTCGATGGCGAGCGCGCGAACGAACGCGAACTCGGGCGTCCGGTCCTGCGCAGCAAGCGCATCGACGCCTGCCGCTGCGGCGGGCGCGAGCGCATCGATCGCCGCGAGTGCGCCATCTCGCACGGGAGGAGGCATCTCCGTCAGGAGAGCGTCGACGTAGTCCACCGGACCGACCCCGCTCGAGCCCGGGACGATGAGCTCGCAGAGCCGCTCGACCGCCTCGGCCCGGCCGGCGTCGAGAGTCCGGAGCGCCATTCGTCGACTCTAATTCAATTCGCTGGATAGACCGCGTTCGGCTTCTGCTCGACGCCGGGTGGCGCAGCGAAGATCTCGGTGATCAGTCCGAGATCGCCGTCCGTGCCGAGGTACGCGAAGTTGATGCCCTTGTACTCGCCACCGAACACGACCCGGCGGCCACGCTCCCCGAGCTCGTCGATCGTCGCGTCGTAGCTCGGCACCGCGACCCCGACATGGTGGAGACCCTCCCCCTTCTCTGCGAGGAACCGGGCGTAGATGCTGTCCTCGTCGAGTGGCTGGATGAGCTCCCACTGCACCTGACCGACCTGTGCGAGCGCGAGGCGCCAGGAGCGTTCGACCGGCTTCCCGTCCTCGTGCATGTCCCGCACCGTGTCCGGATTGAACTCGTAGACGTCCCACGGGCCGATGCCGTAGTCCCGCACGTAGGTCCGCATCGTCGCCTCGATGTCGCGCACGACGAGCGCGATCTGGATCGTCTCGGTGAACACGGGCTCGCGCATCTGGCGCCTCCTAGAGTCGGATGACGGCCTTCATGACCTCGGCGGGATGCTCCATCGCGTACGCGATTGCGGCTGGGGTCTCGGCAAGCGGAAACTCGTGTGTGACGAGCCCGCGCAGTGCGTCCTGCCGGCGCGCGACGAGGGCTGCGGCCTCGGCGAACTCGTCGCCCTGGCAGCAGCTGACGCCGAGTACGTCGATCTCCTTGAACGCGAGGTCGCCTACACGGATCGGTGCATCGGTGTGCGAGAGCCCGACGATGACCACGCGCCCGGCCTGGGCGACGAGCTCGACTGCGGTCCGTGCGACCGCGGGGACACCGGTCGCCTCGAAGACGACCTCGGGGCCATCCCCGCCCGCCCATTCGCGGACGGCGGCAACCGAGTCCACACCCTCGTCCAGGAGCAGCGTCTCGGCTCCGAGTGCCCCACTCGACGCGAGGCGGCTCCCGACGCGATCGACGAGCAGGACGGTGGCTCCGCGGTCGTCCGCCGCGGCGGCGATCGACTGCCCGATCGGCCCGGCGCCGAAGATCACGGCCTTCTCCCCCGCCTCGATACGCGCACGAACGACCGCGCGCATCGCGATGGAGACGGGCTCGATGAACGCAGCGAGGGCGGGCTCGAGATCTCCTACCGGGAAGACCTGGGTCGCAGGCACATGCAGCTGCTCCTGAAGCGCCCCGTCGCGGTGGACGCCCACGAGGCTCAGGCTGACACACACGTTCTCCCGCCCGATACGACACGGGTAGCAGTGCCCGCAGGCGCGTACCGGCCAGACCGCCACGCGCTGTCCGGGTCCGAGCTGCTCCGGGCAGTCCGGCCCGACCGCGTCGATGACGGCCGAGAACTCGTGCCCCTGGATGCGTGGGAAGACCTCGAAGCCGAGATCGCCGCGGAAGTAGTGGAAGTCGGAGCCGCAGAGCCCGACCGCGTCGGGCCTGAGGAGTACCTCGCCATGCCCGGGCGCACCCGGCTCGGGCACGTCGACGAGCTCCATCACCGCCCGCGCGCGTGTGACCGCCGCTCTCACCCAACCGCCCCGCCGCCCTGAGTCGGCTGCGCGCGCATGAGATAGGCCGAGCGGAGGACATCCGGCCGGCTCTTGAGCTCAGCAGCAGTCCCGTGGTACCGCATGCGACCACCCTCGAGCACGTACGCGGTGTTTGCGAGGCCGAGCGCGACGTGCGCGAACTGCTCGATCAGCAGGATCCCGATCCCGGAGCGCGCCGCTTCCTCGAGCGTCGGCACGAGGCTCTTCACGACGATCGGCGCCAGGCCCAGCGAAAGCTCGTCGACGATCACGATCCGCGGGCGCGAGACGAGGGCCTGCGCGAGCACGACCATCTGCTGCTCGCCGCCCGAGAGCAGGCGCGACGGTGCCTTCCAGCGCGCCTCGAGCCGCGGGAAGAGCTCGAGCGCGTGGGCGATCCGCTCCTTGCGCTCGTCGCGCGAGAGCGTGTAGGTCGCGACGCGCAGGTTGTCCTCCACCGTCAGCTCGGGCAGCAGCCTGCGCCCTTCGGGGACGATCGCGACGCCCGCCGCCCGGATCGCCTCGGGTCGCGCCCGCGTGAGGTCCGCGTCTCCGAGCAGGACCTTTCCGCCGCTCGGCCGCAGGACTCCTCCCACCGCGAGCACGAGCGTCGACTTGCCGGCGCCGTTCGGGCCGAGAAGCGTCGTGACCTCTCCCGGCGGGACGTCGAGGGACACCTCGTGGACGACCGTGCGCCCGCCGCGCTCGACGGAGAGCTCCTCGAGCCGTAGTGCGACCCCGGTCGCGGTCTCCGTCACACCTCCTCCTCGGTTCCGAGGTAGGCGTTGATCACGTGCTCGTTCTGCAGGACCTCCTGCGTCGGACCCGAGGCGATCAGCTTCCCGAAATCGAGGACGGCGGTCGTCTCGCAGCACGCGGAGACGAGGCTCATGTCGTGGTCGACGAGGATCACGAGTGCGCCGAACTGCCCCGGGATGCGGCGGATCACCTCACCCAAGTGGCCCGTCTCCTGGTCGGGGAGGCCGGCGGCGGGCTCGTCGAGCAGGACGATCCTCGGCTGCCCCACGACGGCTCGTGCGATCTCGACGAGCCGTCGCTCGCGCTGGCCCAGACCGCCGACCTTTGCAGCCGGCGATACGTCGAGACCGACGAACTCGATCGCGGTCAAGACCGCGGAGCGCCGCGAGCCACGGCCCTCGCCGGAGTGCTCGTGGATCATCGCAACGTTGTCGAAGACCGAGAGCTTCTCGATCGCCTGCTCGGTCTGGAACGTCCGGCGGAGGCCCCAGCGGGCGCGTCGGAAGTCGACCATCTTGAGGAGGTCCTCCCCGAACGCCTTGATGGTGCCGGTCGACGGCCTCACGAACCCCGAGAGGACGTTGAAGAACGTCGTCTTCCCCGCGCCGTTCGGGCCGATGAGGCCGCACGCGCCGCCGGGAAAGGCCACGCTCATGTCGTCGATCGGCGTGACGCCGGCGAAGCGAACGGTGAGGTTCTCGACCTCGATCACGAGGAGCCCTCGGTCGAGGTACGGGCCTTGCGGAACGGTCGCGCCAGGAGTCTCCCCAGCTTCGCGAGGTCCTTCGGGAGCTGATCCGCGAGCCCGCCGGGGGCAGTGAGCAGCACTTGAATGAGCCCGGCTCCGAAGATGATCAGCAGGAAGTTCGGGTTGACGCCCCACTGAGCCTGGAAGACGAAGGGCAGGAGCTGGTTGAACGCGCCGGCGATGACCGCGCCCCAGAGGCTGAAGATGCCGCCGATGAGCGCCGTTGCCGCCAGGGTGATCGAGTCCTGGGTCTGGAACGTGATCGCGCGCGGCACGCCGATCTGAGCTGCGAGCAGGCACCCCGCGACGCCGGTCATGAACGACGCGAGCGCGAACCCCCACATCTTGTAGAGGGTGATGTTGACTCCCGTCGCGATCGCGGAAGGCTCGCTCTCACGGATCGCAGCCCACGCTCGGCCGGGCTTTGCGGCGACGTGTACGAGCGCAAGCGCGAACATGAGTGCGCAGACGAGGACGACGTACCGGTAATAGGCAGTGTCGCCCTCAGCAAGGTCAGGCCGCCGGACCGGGAGAGTGCCCGAGAGGTCGCCGGCTGCTTTCCGGCCCGTGAACCCACCGCCTCCGTTCGGGAAGTCGATCGCGGAGAGCGCGATCGTCGTCGCCCCCGCGAACATGAGCGTGATGAGTGCCAGGTAGAGACCCGACAGCCGCAGCGCGGGCAGTCCGACCAACACTCCCACCGCACACGTGATCGCACCGACGAGCAGGATCAGCACCGGAAACGGGAGGTCCGTCGCGTACGAGAGTCGCGTCCCCACCCAGCAGCCGATCGAGAGCAGCGCGACCTGGCCGAGCGAGATCATCCCGACCCTGCCGTAGAGGAGCCCGAACCCCGCGGCGACAACCGAGTAGATGGCGACGCTCGTCAGGGTCGTGATCCAGTCGGCGCCGAGGAAGCTCGGCAGTCCGAACAGGGTGAAGAGCAGGAGGCCGACGATGATCACGCACCGCACGATGGTGCCCCGCTCGACCGCGGCCGCCCAGCGTCCGAAGGCAGCCTCGTCGCCCTCGGGTGTCTGCGCAATACCCACCGGGCTTAGATCGTCTTCGTCTGCGGCATCGTCACGGAGCGGTGACGCGACATCCAGAGCAACGCGAGGATCGCGAGCACGAACGGCGCCGCGGCGCGGTAGCGGGAGACCGACTCGTACGGAGCGAGGACTGCCTGTGCGAGGCCGATGACGAGTCCTCCGAACAGGGTCATCCACAGCGACCGCAACCGCCCGATGAGAGCCGCCGCGAGTGAGGAGATCACGAGGAAGGTCAACGCCGCGTAATCGAGCGAGGTGAGCAAGTCCGGCAGCAGAAGGCCCGCGGCGCCGCACACGATCCCGGACCCGAACCATGCGGCTGCCTCGACGCGCCGCACGGGGACGCCGAGCGTGGCGGTGATCTCCCTGTCGTTCGCGAGAGCTCTCATGGCCGTGCCGAGCTTCGTGAAGCGCAGGAAGGCGCTGATCGCGGCCGTCAGCACGAACGCCAGCGTGATCGCGATGATCTGCGTGAGGCTGACGTTCGTTCCCCAGATCTCGTACAGGTGACTCGAGCTCGGTAGGGGCAGGAACCGTGCGAACGCTCCTCCGATCGGCGCTCGCCACGCCATGAGACCGAGCAGGATCAGCGCCAGCCCGAGAGTCCCCATCATCTTCACGAGCGGATCCCGTCGCGCGAAGGCGGGGCCGAAAACCAAGCCGTACGCAAGGTTGACGACCCCGCCGAACAGGACACAGATCGTGTACGCGATCCAGTGCGGCCAGCTCGTGTGACTGACGATGTAGTACGCGATCAGTGCGCCCGCCGCGCCGATGGCGCCGAACGCGATGTTCACCACTCCGGTCGCCCGGTACAGGACGACGAGGCCCACGCCGGAGAGCGCGTACACGCCTCCGAACGCAAGGCCGAGGACGATGAAAGGCTTGAGGAACACCCAGTCCACGCCGAACACGCTGAACGCGAGCACGGTGCTCAAGGCAGCCCCTCGGGCGCACTGATCGTCATCTCGTCGAGTCTTCTCGGCTCGTCTCGGCTAGCCCGTGTTCAGCTTCAGCTTCTTCTCCCAGACGCGGGTCTGGGCGAGCTCCTTGTCGACTGCGGCGATGTCGAAGCAGGACTCCTTCTTGACGACCTTCCCGTCCTTGTAGTCGACCGTGATGTCGGTGTTGTTCGGGATGTGGAACGGCAGGTTGCCGACGTACCACGGCTTGCAGAGCATGTCCGTCTTGATGTTCTTCAGCCCACGGACGGCCTTGTTGTACGAGGCCGCGGTGACGGGACCCTTGACGTTCAGCAGTGCGGCAGTGGCGAACTTCGCGTCCATGAACCCCATCTGGCCGAAGGCCTGGGGCGCGATCTTCGGGGCGTACTTCTTCAAGATCGCGATCATCAGCCGGGTGTCCGGGCCCTGAGACGCGTCGAGCAGGCCGAACTCCGAGTTGATCCACAGATGCCCGTCGAACTGAGGGAACTGGCCCGCCATGAACGTGTTGGCGATCGGCGTCGACGATCCCCACTTGATCTTGCTGACGATGCCCATCGAGATCGCGGCCGTCATGAAGGCCGGAGCCGTGTCGGGTGTGAAGTCGAGCAGGATGCCGTTCCCGTCGCCTGCGAACTGGTACATCTGCAGGAGCTGGGAGCTCGCGTCCGTGACCGGCAGGTGCGTCGGGAAGAGCTTGACCGCGACCCCGCGTGCCGCGCCGAGCTTGACCACGCCACCGTCCGCGTACGCCGAGATCGTGTCCGGCGACGCAACGGCGATCTTCTTGACGCCCGCGCGGATCAGAGCCTGCGCGGCACCGATGTTCGAGTACCGCGGGCCCATGTTCGACTCGGCGATCGAGGGAGTGCCGAAGCACTCGGCCTGGACACCCGCGCCGATGACGACGAAGCCCTTGGACTTGTAGTACTTCCAGTTCGTCCCGCACTCGGCAAAGCTCGTGTTGCCGACGATGCCGACGACCTTGTCGCTCTGGACCAGCTTCCGGGCCAGTGCGGCTTCCTGTGCAGGGTTGAGCTGCTCGGTGTACTGGATGTACTGGATCGGGCGTCCCTTTATCCCGCCGTTGTCGTTGACGCACTTGAAGTACGCCGCGGCCACCTTGGAGATGGTGGTGAAGTCGACGCCGGGGATCAGCATGTTGATCGCACCCAGCTTGATGGGCCGTCCCGTCGCCTTCTTCCCGGTGCCCAAACCGCACACGGACTTCTTCGCCGTGGCTGTGCCGGATCCGACGGGAGCCTGTGCAGGAGCCTGACTCGCCCCCACCGCCCACGTCGCCAGCACTAGGGCGAGGACCCCACTGACTGCCAGCGCGATCCCGACCGATACCTTCTTCGATCTCATTCCTCCTCCTTTGTCCGCCTGCCCGTTGTGGCAGCTCTCTGCGGGGAGATCACGGACGAATCACCCGGCGGGTAGCCGCGTCCTGCAGGAAAGTGTGCTCGTCGGATTCGATCCGCGCCAAATTGTTTGACATATCGATCGCGGGTCCCATCGAGCCCTCGTGAATCTACGGCGGACGGCCCGTACGAGTCAAACGCTCCCGCCGGGCTCGTCACGCGCCACCAGCCCACACGGGCCACGAATCTTGAGCACGAGACCCGATGGACCGGGAGTATCATCGACCATCAGGTTTCCTGTCAATGATCTATCCTGCGCAGGTCCGGGCATGGCGACCGCGACCGCCGAGACAGAGCCGAGTGTGGCGAGGAGGAGCGCCTCGCTTTTGTATTCGGTCAAACGCCTCGAGCTCGCCGTGCGCGCTCATCTCGACGAGCTGCTCAAGCCGTCCGGAATCACCGCGCTGCAGTACACGGCGCTGACGGTTCTCGAGCAGCACGACGGCTTGCCGGCGGCACAGCTGGCACGGAGATCGTTCGTGACCGCGCAGTCGATCGCCGACCTCGTTCGCGCACTCGAGCAGCGCGGGCTCATCGCGCGGGAGCGCAACCCCGAGAATCGACGGGAGCTGCTGATCCGGCTCACCGACGCGGGGCGAGCGCTGCTGGCCGAGAACGCGGACGACGTCCTGGCGCTCGAACGTCGCATGGTGAGCACGCTCACGGAGCGGCAGGTCGCGCAGCTCCGATCAGCGCTGGCCGAGGCGTGGCACGCACTCTCGTAGCGGTCGGACATGGAAGGATCGCCGCGTGAGCCAGCCCGCAGATCTCGGAGTGCGCGAGGCGGCGGCTGCGCTCAGGGCGGGGACGCTGTCGTCGCGTGAGCTCGTCGACGCCTGCCTCGCACGGATCCGCGAGCGGGACGGCGAGCACAGCCACGACGGAGATCCGGCGTCCATCAATGCGTGGGTACGCGTCTACGAGGAGGACGCGCAGACGGCGGCCGATCGCGCCGACGAGCGCCTCGCCGGGGGTGACGCGCCCGAGCTCTGCGGCATCCCGATCGGGCTGAAGGATCTCTACGCCGTCGCCGGCAAGCCCCTGACCGCGTCGAGCCAAGTCCTCGACGAGGTTCCGACGCGCGACTGCGACGCCTGGGCGCGACTCGGCGCCGAGGGCATGGTGCTCCTCGGTCACCTGCATACGCACGAGTTCGCCTGCGGCGGGACGACCGACCAGGTCGGCAACCCCTGGTCCCTCGAGCGCTCGGCGGGCGGTTCGAGCGGCGGCTCGGCGGCTGCTCTCGCCTCGAAGCAGGTCCTCGCAGCGACCGGGACCGACACTGCCGGCTCGCTCCGCATCCCGTCCGCGGAGTGCGGGACGTCGACGATCAAGCCGACGCGCGGGCT
>Ga0207674_10009267_pt1 | contig 11280 bp, 11 predicted proteins | sample KBSCornC72_FD_184303 | JGI IMG/M metagenome (GOLD analysis project Ga0207674, IMG submission 184303) | Corn rhizosphere microbial communities from Kellogg Biological Station, Michigan, USA - KBS Corn C7-2 (SPAdes) (version 2) | ecosystem: Host-associated > Plants > Roots > Rhizosphere > Soil ...
ACATCGTCTTCGCGACCTCTTCCTCCGTGATGTCCATCCCCTCGGCGATCTCGGCGTGCGTCGCTTCGCGGCCGAGCTCCTGGAGGAGCATGCTCGCCCGCTTGCCGATGCGGTGCAGCGTGCCGGCGCGATTGAGCGGAACGCGCACGATGCGGCTCTGCTCCGCCAGCGCCTGGAGAATGGCCTGCCGGATCCACCAGACCGCGTACGAGATGAACTTGATCCCCTTCGTCTCGTCGAACTTGTGTGCGGCGCGGATCAGGCCGAGGTTGCCCTCGTTGATCAGGTCGGACAGCGACACGCCCTGATTCTGGTACTTCTTCGCCACGCTGACGACGAAGCGCAGGTTGGAGCGCACGAGCTTGTCGAGCGCCTCCTGGTCGCCCTGGCGAATGCGCTGGGCGAGCGCCACCTCGTCTTCCCGCGTGATGAGCGGGTAGATGCTGATGTCGCGCAGGTACTGATCGAGCGAGCCCTCTTCGAACGACGACTTCTTGCTGTTCGGAGTGGTGGCCATGCGGGGGTTCCGAGGGGTGCAGCGGCTCCGCGGTGGGGCGGAGGCGAAGGGTCGAACGGTTGCGGCCTGGCGTTACGAGGTCAGTGCACGCGCTCGCCGAGCCGTGTCCACCGGACATGGGTCAGCCACGCGAAATCGTTGGAGGAGTCGGGCGCGAAGCTGAAGTACACCACCTCCGGCCGGCCGCGCAGCAGCGAGTCGGGAACGAACCCCCAATACCGGCTGTCGAGCGAGTTGTCCCGGTTGTCACCCAGGACGAAGTACTGTGCATGAGGGACGACCAACGGACCCCAGTTGTTTCGTGACGGATGGTATGCCACGGTCGCCCCCGCGGTCTTCACGAGGAAGTTGCCCTGCCACTGGAACTCGTCCCACACGGGGTCGGCTTCCGGGTCGTTATGCGACACGTACGGCTCGGCCAGCGCGACGCCGTTCCGGATGAGAATGCCGTCGCGCATCGCCAGCGTATCGCCCGGCAAGCCGACGAGCCGTTTGACGAAGTTCTTGCTGCGGTCCTTCGGCCACTCGAACACGATCACGTCGCCGCGTTGGGGACGCCGCAGCCCCGGGAGCCGCTTGTTCACGACCGGCAGCTCCGCACCATACACGACCTTGTTGACGAGCAGGAAATCGCCGACCAGCAGAGTGCGCTCCATGCTGCCGCTCGGGATCTTGAACGCCTCGACGAGGAAGGTCTTGATGCCGACGAACATCACCACGGAGATCACGATGATCTTCGCCCAGTCCCAGAGAAACTCGAGGCTGCCACGCGCACGATTGACGTGCTGCAGCGCTTCGAGCTTTCGCTCGGGCGTGATGAGTCGCTGTATCGGAGGCTGGATCGGCTCCGGGGATCCTGACATGGCCACCTGCTCAATTAACCCGCGTCTCCGAGGCCCAGCAAGCACGCCCCGGACCACGACATCGCCCGCGTCGGTCAGTCGGGAGTGCCGAGGTAGTTGTCGATCTGGGCCCGCTGCAGCGCGCCGGAGAAGTCGCAGTAGCCGACCTTGGTCTCCGAATAGAACTCGTAGACTTCCCAGCCGCCCTCGCGGTGCCCGTTCCCGGTCTGCTTTACCCCGCCGAACGGCAAGTGCGCCTCCGCGCCGATCGTCGGGGCGTTGATGTACGTGATGCCGTTGTCCAGCTCGTTGAACGCCCGGAAGGCGAGGTTGACGTCCCTCGTATAGAGAGACGACGACAGCCCGTATTTGACACCATTATTGACCCTGAATGCGTCGTCCGCGTTTGCGACGCGGATCACACTCAGCACCGGCCCGAAGATCTCTTCCTGCTCGATCCGCATGCCCTGCTCCACCCGGGCGAAGATCGTGGGCTCGAAGAAGAAGCCGTGCTCCAGCCCCTTCCCCTCGGGACGGCGTCCACCGCACACGAGGTCGGCCCCGTCGGCCTGCCCGATGTCCACGTAGCGCTCCACCTTCGTGCGCGCCGACTCGTGGATCAGCGGCCCGACGTCGGTGCCCTTCTTCCGGCCGTCGCCCAGCGTCATCGCCCGCGCTCGGTCGATCAGGCGGCTGAGGAACTCGTCGTGGATGCCGCTCTGGAGGATGAGCCGGCTCGTCGCGGTGCAGCGCTGACCCGTCGTGCCGAAGGCGCCCCAGAGCACCCCCTCCAGCGCGAGATCGAGGTCGGCGTCATCCATCACGATCATCGCGTTCTTGCCACCCATCTCGAGCGAGAGCCGCTTGTGCAGCCGTCCGCACGTCTCGCCCACGATGCTGCCCGTGTCGGTCGAGCCGGTGAACGACACGACGGGCACGCCGGGATGACTCACGATCGGCGCGCCGACGTCCTCGCCGAGGCCGTGCACGAGCTGGATCACCTCGGGCGGCAGTCCGGCCTCGAGCATGATCTCCACCAGCACGTGACCGGTGTGCGGCACGTCTTCGGCCGGCTTGAACACGCACGCGTTTCCGCACACGAGTGCCGGAAACATCTTCCACGTCGGGATGGCGAGCGGAAAGTTGAATGGGGTGATGATCCCCGCGACGCCGATCGGCCGGCGGAAACTCATCGCCCACTTGTTCGGCATCTCGCTCGGCACCGTGCGTCCGGGGAGCTGGCGTCCCATCGTCGCCGCGTAGAACGCGGTGTCGATCCCCTCCTGCACGTCGCCGCGCGTCTCGGTGAGCGGCTTGCCCATCTCGCGCGTCATGAGATCCGCGAGCTCTTCCTTCCGTTGCACGAGCAGATCGCCGATGCGCCGCAGCACGTCACCGCGCGCGGGCGCCGGCGTGCGCCGCCAGCGCTCGAATCCGCGCTGCGCCGAGGCCACCGCCCGGTCGACGTCCGTCGCGTTCGAGAGCGGGAAGCGGCCGATGAGATCCCGCGTGTCGGCGGGATTCCGATTCTCGAAGTACTCGCCACTCGCCGGCGCGGACCACGCGCCTGCGATGAAGTTCTGGAAGGTCTTGGTCATCCTGGAAAGCTAGCTGCCTCGCGCCGCGTCGGGATTCGCGCTCCCCGTTCTACACCACTCCTCAGCGTGGTGCGGCAGGGGTCGTCACGGGCGCGGGAGTGCTCGGCGCCGAGCACGTCCATCCGGCGGGGCGCGTCGGATCCGGCTTCGCATAGCCGAGACGCGGCAGCAGCTCGGTCGCCCCGAGCACCATCCCCCAGAGGATCAGCAGCAGCGAGAGCACGTGCGCCCGCGCCGTGCGATGCCGCCACGTCCACACGCTGCTCCACACGCCGCCGGCGAAGACGGCCGCGACGGCCGCCAGATATCCCGCCAGCCCGAAGCCGCATCGCGTGGGGTACGGCCAGAACAGGATGCCGACGCCGAGCGCCGTCGCGAGCGCGAGGCGCAGGAAGGCGCCCCACGTCCGCGTCGTTGCGCGCTCCGTCGCGACCTCCGCGCGCGCCGCGGGCGGCGCGTTCTTCGCCGGCGCCGGGATGAGCGCGGAGTCGGACATCGACTCGAGTTGCTTGTCGATCTTCTTGAGCTCCGCGTCCCAGTCGCTCATTCGTCGTCGTCCTCTTCGGCGCCGCTCACGGGCGCGGGGACACCGCCACCTTCGCGGCTCAGGCCATAGCGTTCGATCTTCTTGTACAGGTTCGAGCGCGGCATGTCCAGCGCGCGGGCCGTCTCGCTGACGTTCCAGTCGAAGGCGCGGAGCTTCGCGACGAGGTACGCCCGCTCGGCGGCGTGCTTGAACTCCTCGAACGTCGGCACGTCGAGCAGGCTCCCCAGACCCCCTTCGCCCGCGTCGGCGCGCCGCCCGACGAGGTGATCCACGTCGTCGGCCGTGATGCGCGGTCCGCTCGCGAGGATCAGCAGCCGCTCGATCGTGTTTCGCAGCTCGCGCACGTTGCCCGGCCAGTCCAGCTGCCCGAGCCTGGTCACGGCGTCTTCGGACATCGCCCGCGGCGCGAGGCCGCCCGGCCCTGTCAGTTGCGTGATGAAGTGCGCGATCAGCAACGGGATGTCCTCACGTCGCTCGCGCAGCGGCGGCACGTGGATCGGCACGACGTTGAGCCGGTAGTACAGGTCCTCGCGGAACCGCCCCGCCGCGATCTCCGATTCCAGGTCCTTGTTCGTCGCGGCGAGCACGCGCACGTCGACCTGGATCGGCTTCGATCCGCCGATCCGCGTCACGACGCCATCCTGGAGCACACGAAGCACTTTCGCCTGCGCGGCCAGGCTCATGTCGCCGATCTCGTCGAGGAAGAGCGTGCCGCCATGCGCCTGCTCGAACTTTCCGGCACGATCCGCGACGGCGCCGGTGAACGAGCCCTTCATGTGCCCGAACAACTCGCTCTCGATGAGCTCCGCCGGGATGGCCGCGCAGTTCACCTCCACGAACGGCGCCTTCGCGCGCGTGCTCAGCGAGTGGATCGCGCGCGCGACGAGCTCCTTCCCCGTCCCGTTCTCACCCGTGATCAGCACGCGCGCCGGCGTCTTGCCGACGCGCTCGATCTTCTCCGTCACGGCGCGAATCGCGTACGACGCGCCGACGATCTCGAACTTCGACCGGACGACGTCGCGCAGCCGCGTGTTCTCCTCGTGCAGGTCGAGGTGCGCGAGCGCGTTCCGGAGCGTGACGAGGATGCGGTCGGTGTCGAGCGGCTTCTCCAGGATGTCGTACGCGCCGTGCTGCGTCGCTTCGACCGCGGTCTGGATCGTGGCGTGCCCGCTGATCATCACGACGATCGCGCTCGGGTCCTGCTCCTTGAGCTTGCGCAGCGCCTCGAGCCCGTCGATCCCCGCCATCTTCACGTCCAGGAAGACGAGGTGCGGCTTGAACCGCGCGTACTCGGCGAGCCCGTCGACCGCGTTGGCGACGGTGCGTACCTCGTAGCCCTCGAACTCGAGCAGCTGGCCGAGCGCGGCGCGGATCCCCTGCTCGTCGTCGACGATGAGGATGCGCCGGCTCACTTCTCCGCCCCCGTCGTCCGGTAGATCGTCACTTTGCCATTCGAGATGCGAACGTCGGCCAGTGATCGCGGCGTCGTGACGGGAAGGCCGTTCGGCGAGAGGCCTTCCGGCCGTTCGCCTTTCGAGAGCTGGCGGACGAGGCGCGGGATCGCGCCGTTCGGGACCTTGAAGTCGCGCAGCTTGATCTCTCGCACCTCGAACTCGCTGAGGCCGGGGCGAATCACGTGGAAGGTGCCACCGAGCTGCAGTCGCTCGCGGTCGTTGAGCAGCCCTGCCAGCGGGCCGAGCACCCCCGTCCCCGCGATCTCACGAACCGGGACGATCGCGCGCACGAAGAGCGCATCGCCGATCACGGCCGCCTCCGCGCTGTCGGCCGTCGCGGGGATGGTGCGCGCCACCGTCTGGAAGACGTAGGACGCCACCTCGGTCGCCGAGAGGCTGGTGTAGGCGGGACCCGACGGCTTGGCGAGTTCGTCCAGCTTTCGCTTGCCGGCGGCGCCCGCATCGGGCGTGAGCGGTTCCCACCCGGGCGCCGTGCTCGTCACCGTCGGCTTGCCGGTGATCTTGTGCAGCCATTGGTCGCGCGTCAGCCAGGCGCCGACGGCGAGGCAGACCAGCAGGATCAGACAGCCAAGTCGGGCGATGCAACCCATGAGTCAGCGTCCTCCGAGTGTTGCCGAATGTACGCAACGATAGCGCGCGCCGGATGGCGCCAGGATGCTCTCGAACAGGGTGATCTGCTCCACCAGGACTGTCGCCCGGAGGCGCACCGACCGCGCCACCCGAGCGAACGCCTTCATGCGACCGACGGGCAACGGATTGCGAACGCGAGCCAGCGTGATGTGCGGCCGGAAGGGCCGCCCTTCCACCTCGAACCCCGCACTCTCGCACGCGAGCTCGAGATCGTGATGCAACAGCTCCAACCGGCGCTCCTGCTCTACCCCGATCCATACGACGCGTGCCCGCCGGAAGTTCGGAAACGCACCGATCTCGCGGACCGACATCTCCAGCGGACCGTGTTCCGCCGCAGCCCGATCCGCGGCTTCCGTCAGCCGTGGAACCGCCTCATCGGCGACCTCGCCCAGGAACTTCAGCGTGAGATGACGCTTCGCCCGGTCGATCCACGCCAGCTCGGGCGCCTCGGCGCGGAGGCTCGCCGTTGCGTCATCAAGTAGATCCTGCACATCATCGGCAAGCTCAATCGCGAAGAAGAGGCGCATCGGTCGACGGCGTGCTGGATCTCCGGCGCTCGGTCGGCAGCTCGATCGCCACGTGCGTGAATCCGTGCTCTTTCGCCAGCGCGAGCACCGCACGCCGGGTCTCGTCCTGCTGCAGTGTCGTCACCCCCTCGGGCGTCGGCAGGAGCAGCGCGAGCCCGCCCCGCACCTCGAGCGCGCAGTCGACGCCGAGCTTCGCGATGGCCGTCGCGAGTGCCGCGGCCTTTCGCGCCGAGCGATCGCCGCGCGCGTCGTCGCGTGTCACGCGGGGCTCACTCCATGAAGCACGTTCAGCGAGCCCGAACGGAAGCCTCGCAGATCGAGGGCGACCCGTGCGAATCCGGCCTGCATCACCGCCTCCGTCAGCGCCGCCAGGCGCTCCGGCTCGAGCCACGTCGACAGCTCCGCCTGCGCGAGCTCGACGCGCGCGAGGTCGTCATGGAATCGCACGCGCAGATCGCCCGCGATGCCAAGATCACGCAGTGCCGCTTCCGCGAGCTCGATCTGGTGTAGCCGACCACGCGTGACCTCGGTGCCGTAAGGCACGCGCGAGGAAAGACAGGGCGACGACGGCTGCTGCCAGGTCGGAATGCCGAGTGCTCGCGACGCGTGCCGGATGTGCAGCTTCGTGAAGCCGAGCTCCGCCAGCGGGCTGGCGACGTGATGCTCGCGAGCCGCCTGCGCGCCTGGCCGGTAATCGCTCAGGTCGTCGGCATTGGTCCCGTCGATCACCGTAGCGAACCCACGCGCGCGGGCGACGGGCACGAGCCTGCCCCAGAGCTCGGTCTTGCAGTAGTAGCACCGGTTGCTCGGATTCGCGGCGTACCGCGGATCGTCGAGCTCCGCGGTATCCAGCTCGAGCACGGTCACGTCGAAACGCCGGGCGACGTCGCGGGCCGTGGCCCATTGCTCCGCCGGGTACGACGCGCTGCGCCCAATGATCGCCAGGGCGCCGTCGGCGCCGAGCGTCTGGCGCGCGACCACCGCGAGATACGCGGAGTCGACGCCGCCGCTGTACCCGATCGCGACCGGCGCGTGCGCACGGAGCCACGCGGCGAGCGCGCTCGTCTTTGCTGTGAGGTCGGCTTCGGAGACGGTGTCGAGGTCGAAGGCCATGACATCAGGAAGGTATCGGCCGCGCATGCCCGGAGGCAGTCCGCCACCCTGGGCGACGGACACGGGTCTCGTGTGACACGCGCCTCCCGACGGCCGTCCCGGCGTTGCTAGACCGATCGGCGCCGCGTCCTCTGGACGTACCTTCGCGACCGCATCGGCCGCGATCCCGTTCCACTCCTCTCCTCTTCACGCGTGACGGTCGCGGTGTGCGCCCACTGCGGTGGGCCGGTGGTGACCTACGCCTCGATGTGCCCCCGTTGCGGCCACCGCGCCAGCAGCCAGGGCACCGTGATGATTGGCGGCATCCCCGTCTACGGCTCTCGGCGACGGGGGGCGTTCGGTCTGATGGCGCGCCGCGCGGTGACCGTGCTCCTCGTGGGTGCGGCCGTGGCCGGCGTGTTCTTTCTCTCTCACATCTCCCGACCGGAGAACACCCATCAGGCGGACGACCAGGAGGAGCAGTGCCGGATGATCGAAGAGTCCGGCGAAGAGATCGAAGGCGAGTTGTCCGCGTGTCAGACGAAGCTGGCGCGCCTGAGGGCGATCGAGCACCATCAGATGAGTGCGACGCCGGCCGCGCTTGACTCCATCCACCCGTCGCCCTAGGTTGCGGGAACCAATCGTCGTCCGTGGTGATTTGCCGCCTATTGCCGCCACGTTAAACAATGAGCTAAAACGCGAACGTGCCCGGCGGCCACTCGCTCGGGCGCTTTTTTGTATACACGCAGTTCTGTTCTAGAAGTCGTCACCGACTCGACCTTATCGCTTCGCCCGTGATCCACTCCTTCGGCTCGGCCATTCCCGCCTGTCGCACCGCCTGCGCTCACCGCGCGGCGTGTGGGGCCTGCGCGTGTATGTGTCCGTCGATTACGAACTGCTGTTGTCTGGCGAAGCGCCAGCACAGGGATCGCGGCCGGGATGTGAGCAGCTGAACAAGCGCGCACACCACCGACACGGGAAGCACAACCCGGCCGCTCGAACGAGCGGCCGGTTTTCGTATCTGCCAGCGATTTCATCGACACTCGGCAATCAGTGACGCAGACCATGTCCACGACCGACCTCACCCTTCGCTCCACCGCCCGATGACCGTCGTCGAGCCGGATCGGGCGCCCACCGCCACGCCGCCAAGCGAGACGGAAGCGCGCCCCACGACGACCACGGTGCACGCGTCATGGCGCGGCGCTCGTCGCTACGAGATCGGACGGCCCGGCGGACCCGCCGTCCCGATCGACGCCGCGGGAGAGACCGGGCTCGGCCCGGTGGACACCATGCTCGGCGCGCTCGCCTCGTGCTCGGCGATCGACGTCGTCGACTATCTCGCCAAGCGGCGCACGCCGGCCGAGCGGGCCGACGTGCGCGTGGATGCGGAGCGACGCGGTTCGGCACCGCGCCGGCTGGTGCGCGCGCGACTGGAGTTCGCGATCGACGGCGCCGGGATCGAACGGGCACACGCCGAGCGCGCGATCGCGCTGTCGTTCCAGACGTACTGCTCCGTGTCGGCGTCGCTCGCGACCGACCTCGTGATCGAGTCGCGCCTCGTGCTGAACGGCGTCGCCGGCGAGGTGGTCGTCCAACGCGGAGCGGCGGCATGAGCGCGCTCACCGGTTCGGCGAGCACCGCGACGCGGCCGCTCCGACTCGACGAGGAAGGACTCCCCTTCCCCGAAGACCTCGCCGCCAGCGACGGCTCGGGCGCGTCGAGCGCCGCGGAAGTCGAAGCCCGCATGGGGATCGTGATCGTCGGTCACGTCGATCACGGCAAGAGCACGATCATCGGACGGCTGCTCGCCGACACCGGCTCGCTGCCGGAGGGCAAGCTCGAGCAGATCAAGGATCTGTGCGCGCGGACGGCGAAGCCGTTCGAGTATGCCTTCCTCCTCGACGCGCTCAAGGACGAGCGCGCACAGGGGATCACGATCGATGCGGCGCGCGTGTTCTTCCGCACGCCGAAGCGCCGCTACCTCATCCTCGACGCACCGGGCCACGTCGAGTTCCTGAAGAACATGGTCACCGGCGCGGCACGCGCCGAGGCGGCGTTGCTCGTGCTCGACGCCGGCGAGGGGATCCAGGAGAACACGCGGCGCCACGCCTACCTGCTCTCGATGCTCGGCGTGCGCCAGATCGCTGTCGTCGTCAACAAGATGGATCTGGTCGGCAGCCGGAAGGAGGCCTTCGACGCCTTCGCGCGGGACCTCGGCGCATTCCTCGGCTCGATCGGCCTCGAGCCCGCCGCGATCATCCCGGTGATCGGACGCGAGGGCGACAACCTCGCGACGCGCTCGGCCGCGATGTCCTGGTACACGGGACCGACGGTGCTCGAGGTGCTCGACGCGTTCCGGAGCCAGGGCGAAGCCGTCGACGGACCGTTCCGCATGCCCGTGCAGGCGGTGTTCAAGTTCACGAACGACGGTGACGACCGGCGCATCGTCGCCGGCACGATCGACAGCGGCCGCCTGCGCGTCGGCGACGAGGTCGTGTTCCATCCGTCCGGCAAGCGCACGCGCGTCAAGTCGCTCGAGGCCTTCAATCGCGTCGCACCCTCCGTCGTCGGCGCGGGCGAGTCGGCCGGATTCACCCTCGCGCAGCAGATCTACGTGCAGCGCGGCGAGCTCGCGACGCTCGCCCACGAGCCGCAGCCGGTGACGGCGACGCGCGTCCGCACCAGCATCTTCTGGCTCGGCACCAGGCCGCTCGAGGTCGGGCGGAGCTACACCCTCAAGCTCGGCACGTCGCGCGTCTCCGTGCATCTCGAGCACATCGAGCGCGTGCTCGATGCATCGACGCTCGATGCGGTTACCGATCGCACCGCCGTCCTGCGCAACGAGGTCGCGGAGTGCGTGCTGAAGCTCCGCCAGCCGATCGCGTTCGATCGCGCGACCGATCTGGCCGCGACGAGCCGGTTCGTCCTCGTGGACAACTTCAGCATCAGCGGCGGCGGAGTGGTGCGCGAAGCGCTCGCCACTGCCCCCGCGCGTGCGTCCGCTGCGGGCGCCGACACGCGCGTGGCGCTCCGCGCCGGAGTGCTCTGGCTCACCGGTCCGCGCGGCGCCGGCAAGAGCGCGCTGGCGCGCTGGATCGCGGCGCACGCCGACGCGAGCGGCGCGAAGGTGGAGCTGCTGGACGACGACACGCTCGGCGAGCTCTTCCCCGCGCCGGGCGCGCGCGGCGAGGCGTCGCTGCGCGTGCGACGCATCGCCTGGCTGGCGTCGCGGCTCGAGGCGCATGGCGCGGCGGTGATCGTCGCCATCGACTCACCGGAAGACGACGCGCGCCGCGCCGCGCGCGAGCAGGCGACGAACTTCGTCGAGATCCATCTGCACGCGTCGCCGGAGTTGCTGGCGCAGTGGACCGGCTCGACCGAGTCGCGCTTCTACGAAGCGCCCGTACAGCCCGAGCTCACCCTGGACACCGGACGCCTGACGCTCGACGAGGCCGGCGCGCAGGTGCTCGCCTGGCTCGACGAATGGAGCAGCCAATCATGAGTGCCACCACGCTCACCGCGCCGCCGCCGCGCGCCGGCCGCATCGATCACCTGGACGCGCTCGAGCATCGCAGCGTGCACCTCCTGCGCGAGGCGTACGCGAACTTCCCGCAGCTCGCGATGCTCTGGTCGATCGGAAAGGACAGCACCGTGCTGCTCTGGCTGGCGCGGAAGGCATTCTTCGGCCACGTGCCGATGCCGCTCGTGCACATCGACACGAGCTTCAAGATCCCGGAGATGATCCAGTACCGCGACCGCCTGGCGGCGGAGTGGCGGTTGACGGTCATCTATGGACAGAACGAGGAGGCGCTCGCGGCGAAGCAGACTTTCCCCGACGGCAACGTCGACCGGCTCACCTGCTGCGGCAACCTGAAGACGGAAGCGTTGCGTCGCACGCTCTCCGGCGAGGGGAAGCGTTATCGCTTCGACCACAAGCTCGGCAAGTACGTCGTCGACACGAACAAGGAGCCGTACACGGGCGTCATCGTCGGCGCGCGCGCGGACGAGGAAGGGAGCCGCTCGAAGGAGCGCTATTTCTCGCCGCGCTCGGG
>Ga0207674_10009271_pt1 | contig 11279 bp, 12 predicted proteins | sample KBSCornC72_FD_184303 | JGI IMG/M metagenome (GOLD analysis project Ga0207674, IMG submission 184303) | Corn rhizosphere microbial communities from Kellogg Biological Station, Michigan, USA - KBS Corn C7-2 (SPAdes) (version 2) | ecosystem: Host-associated > Plants > Roots > Rhizosphere > Soil ...
GCATAGAAGGCCTTGTGCGGCGGCCACGGCGATAACGCCGTAGAAGCTCGCAATAATCATTTCATGCACGGTCTGGAGCAGCGTTTCGGTCCGCTGGCGTCCCAGTGGTGACAGCGTCACCGCGCTCTTGTGCAGCGCCCGGCCATACAGGAGTGTGCAATAGAGAGTCCCGACGGCGATTACGATTTTTACTACGCCGCCGCCCACTGCTCCCAGTACGGCACCGGTCTTGCCCACTATCGCGGGCCCGGCTGCCTGTATCCGCTCCGCCAGCATCGTGCGAAGTTCGCTCGATTCCATTCCGAACCATCTCCCCACCACCGCAAGGGGACGGTCCACGGCTGCCCAAATCCCGTCGGCTCCTTGAGCGGCGATAACCGGTGCAAGAGCCTGGTACGCCGCACGCACTTCCTGCATGACGGTGAGTACAAGCAGAGTCAGGGGGACCAGAAAAGCCGCCAACACCACGAGAGTGGTGAGCAGAGCCGCGACGCCGCGCTTGGTGATCCGTTTGTGAATGCGTAGGTGAAGGGGATAAAAAATCACCGCCAGAACTGCGCCCCCAATGATAGAGCCGAGAAACGGCCAGACCATCAGCACGCACAAAGCGATGGCGGCCGTCAGCAGAACGACCAGCGTGATCCAAGCGCCGCGCGTTGAAGAGCTCCGCACCAGATCAAGCATGCCACGCCGGAAGCACTTGCGTTACTATGGCCCAGGAGTGCGCCAGCTTCTTCTGTTTACGATTTTCGCGGCGGCGGCAACAACAGCAGCCGCGCAAGGCGACGCCATCGCCACGGCCGAGCGTCTCAGCGCGAACGTTCCTAAAGGTCCCGCGCCGCGAACGGCATCCGGAAAGCCGGACTTCTCGGGCGTCTGGAGTCCCGATCGTACGTTCATTTACAACATTGAAACCTCGCTCACGCCGGGCGAGAAACTCCCCTTGCAGCCGTGGGCTGAAAAACTCACCGCCGCGCGCATGTCGAAAGACGATCCCGAGGCCAATTGTCGGCCGACCGGCGTGCCTCGTATGGCGCCCTATCCCTGGAGAATCGTTCAGACCGCCACGCACATCTTCTTTTTGTTCGAAGGGAACATCCACACCTTCCGCCAGATCTTTACCGACGGGCGAAAACACCTCGCCGATCCCGATCCCACGTGGTACGGCGATTCCATCGGCACGTGGGACGGCGACACGCTTGTTGTAGATACCATCGGATTCAACGATAGGTTCTGGTTCGATTTCGCCGGCCATCCGCACACCGAGCAGCTGCACATCGTCGAACGCTTTCGCCGACCCGAGCTCGGGCGCCTTGAATTCGATGTCACAATCACCGATCCTGGAGCGTACACCCGTCCGTTCACCATGCACGGGCATTCCACGCTTCAGCCCGTTACGGAATTGTTCGAGTATATCTGCAATGAAAACAACCAGGACGTATCGCATATCACTGGCAAAGACGATCGCCGCTAGTTTCTTACTGGCGTTTATGGCGCATGCGCAGACGCCCCCGCTTCGCGATATCACCATCAACTTCGCCACTCGCACCGGCACCACCTGGCCGCTGTATATCGCCCAGGAAGGCGGCTATTTCGAAAAGTACGGTTTACGAGCCAAACTGGCCTTCGCAGTGCATCCCGCGGCGGTTGCGATGATCGTCAGCGGCGAGGCTCAGATGACGAACTATCCGCTGGAGCAAGCCATGCAGGCGGCTTCGAAAGACGGATCGTTGGTGATGATCGGCAGTCCCTATCGCAAGAGCCTTTTCGCGCTGATGGCGTCCAACAAGTTCACGAGTGTACGCGATCTCAAAGGCAAGACGATCGGCGTCAGCCAGCTTGGCGACGCGCCCTATAACTACGCCATCGGCTTGCTGTCCAAGTTCGGCTTGGGTCCTCGCGACGTCAACTGGATTCCGATCGGAACCGACGTCAACGGCCGGGCCGCGGCACTCGTGACCGGTCGCGTGGATGCCACTATGCTCACGGCGCCCATCTATTTCAAGCTGGAGCAGCAGGGGTTCAAGAGCCTGGCCAACACCAGCGATTACGATGACATATACGCACCAACGGTCTATCTGTACAAGAAGAGTCTCGCCGCAGCCGATCCGAAACTACCCGAGTTGCTGATCAAGGTCCACGCCGAAGCTATCAAACGCTTCTACGAAGATAAGGCATTCGCGGTGAAAGCTTACCTGGCGTATAACAAGAATGACGATCCCGCCGAGATCGCACTCGTCTACGATCACTACGCCAGCACCAACACCTTCGAGCGTGTGCCGTACCTTAACGCGGCGGCGGTTCAATATATGATCGAGCATCCAGTGGACGCGCAATCAGCAGCGCAACTGAAGAAGTTCGACTTCCGCACGGTGATCGATAACGCGATCGTCGATCGGCTGGTGAAGGAAGGATTCTTCGAGAAACTCTACGGTGCAAGCATAAAAGCTCAAGAGGATCGCTCGGCGAAATCGTCGTTCCGGTAAGGCCGCTCACTGACGTTCGCGGTTCTGTCCGGGCGAACCACGAGCGTCGGCGAGTGGCCCTTCCCGGGTGTTACATTCGAGCCTCTAAATAGCGTCTATACTTAAGCAGCTTGACAATCCATCCCGAAAATGATGACCTGTAAGGTGCCCAAGGAGAATAAGATGCACCGTGTAGTCGCCCTTCTGGCCGTTGCTATGGCCGGTTTCACTTTCGCCCTCGTAGCCCAGGAAGGTCACCCTCTGACCGGGACCTGGCATGGAGACTACGGGACTTCCGCTACTCAGCGGACCCAGATGGTCTTCCTGATGCACTGGGACAGCAAGAAAGTGGAAGGCAAGATTAATCCGGGCGCGAACTCTATCCCCTTAAAAACGGCGACCTTAGACGCGAGCAAGTGGATGGTCCATTTCGAAGCTGATATGAAGGACGCGGCCGGCAAGCCGATGCCCATGGTCTTCGACGGCAAGCTGGATAACGTCGGGTCGTACAACCGCACCATAACCGGCACCTGGACTTCAGGCGCACAAAAGGGCGACTTTAAACTCACCCGGGACTAGTTCTTCTTTGGAACGATTGTGCGCACCCCTGTTCCTATTGGCCGCTGCGGCAGTGTTTGCCGCGAATCCTTCTCTTCCCGAAGGTCCGGGCAAGAAGACCGTGGAATCCGCGTGCGTATCCTGTCATGCGCTGGACGTCATTACGAGCAAGAAATGGGATCGGGCAAAGTGGATGGATGTCGTCCCGAAAATGGGGGCGCCGCTGAGCGAGGAAGAAACCATCGACGTGGTCGGCTATCTGGCCCGCCACTTTGGACCCAAGGATCCGGGCAAGCAATTGGTAGAAGAGATTTGCAGTTTTTGTCACGGTTTGGCGAAGCTCAAAGACCAGGAATACACCCGCGATGAGTGGGTGAGCGTGACTAAAGGCATGATTTTTGAAGGCGCTCCGGTTACAGAGGAAGAATATTCCCTGATTCTGGATTACCTTGAGAAGCATTACGGGCCGCCCAGTAAGGACTAGAGGAGAAGTGATGAGAAGCACCTTCGGATATCTCGTATTGAGCCTGAGTGCGGCGGTAGTGCCGATGCTGGCGCATCACTCAATCGCGGCCGAGTACGACGATAAAAAGCCCATGACCTTGCGCGGAACGGTCACCAGGTTCGAATGGACCAATCCACACGTTTATCTTTGGCTTGACGTTCGCGATGCCAACGGCAAGACGACCAATTGGGCGGTCGAGTACAATAGCACGCTGGACTTAAAACGCAGCGGCAATGGCTGGAATCGCGACCTGGTCCAGGTGGGCGATACGGTGACCGCGGAAGGCATCCTGGCGCGCGATGGCAGCAAGCAGATCAGCGGGAAATCGCTCGCGATCCCCAGCGGGAAGAAAATCGCGGCGGCCCCGGCCTTTATCAAGCTCGCGCCTGCCCGCACGGGTGCATCCAAGGAAGCTCCGCGCTGGCCGAACGGGCACGTCCGTTTGGGCGTCACGCCCGGGGGCAAAGGTTATTGGGCGGATGCCAATCCCGCCGGCTTATATGAGGCGAGTGCCGGCAACATCCGCATGAATTACGAAGGCCTGCTGGCGAATATCGCCGAAGCAGGTAAGGTAGCCCCCTTCCAGCCCTGGGCCAAGGCGCTCTATGAGTTGCGCCAGAAAAACAATTTGAAAGACGATCCCATGGCGTATTGTCTGCCCCCGGGCGGACCGCGGCAATTCCAGGATCGCTACGGAGTCCAGATTGTCGAGCAGCCCGACCGGCAGAGGATCTTCATCATGTCGGCCGGCGGAAACCGCAATTGGCGGCTTATTTGGCTCGACGGACGCAAGAATCCCGAGCCCGAAGAGGTAACTCCCACATACTATGGGTATTCGACCGCGAAATGGGACAAGGATACGCTGGTGGCCGAGACCACGGCTTTCACCGAGCGTTTCTGGTTCACCAACGGTGGCCTGCCTCACACCGAAAACCTGCATTTGACGGAGCGGATCACCCGCCCGGATTTTGACACGCTAAAATATGAGGTAACGGTAAACGATCCAGGGGCTTACACGCGGCCCTGGACCGGAGGGTGGAATCTATCGTGGGTTCCTTCCGATGTCGAAGAGTATTTTTGCGATGAAAGCAATCACGAGACCGAGTCTTTGTCAGGCAAACACGCAACACCCTAAGTTAAGGAGATATTGACCATGAAACTGCGCGCACTGGCGATTTTGGGAGTTATCGGCGTACTTCCGGCAGCGGCTCCGCTGCTGGCGCACCATTCCTTCGCGGCCGAATATGATGCCAAGAAGCCTTTCGAAATGAAGGGCACCATCACCAAGGTCGATTGGATGAATCCGCACGTTTACTTCTACATCGATGTGAAGGACGAAAGCGGCAAAACCGCAAACTGGGCGTTTGAGATGGGTCCCCCAAGGCTTCTGGAGCGTGGCGGCTGGAAGAAGAACACTATGAAAGAAGGCGATGAGGTCATCGTCAGCGGCACTTTGGCCAAGGACGGCGGAAAGCACGGCAACGCGCGATCCGTAACGCTGGCCACTACGGGACAGAAACTCGGCGCCGCATCCAGCGAAGGCACCAATCCGTAGATTGTTTTCTGTGGTGGGTCGAAGTGTTCAGACAGCGTGGTGAGGAGGGTCGAAGTGCGAAATCGTGAAATGTTTGGCTTGGTCGCAGTCGCAGCCGCGGCGGTGATTTTCTCATTTGCCGCGCCCTCCTTTGGGCAAAATGCCGGTCAGGGCAAAGGTGATAATGGCGTCGGGCAGGGAATCATCCCGCCGCCTCCGGGTGGCGTCCCCAACCCCGGTCAAGGCCAGGGGAAAGGCAAAGGCAAGGGAGGCAAGCGCGCGCCTTCCCGGCCAACTCCACATGGTCCCGACGGGCACGTTCTGCTAGGGCCGTTGCCGGGCGAGCATGGCGTCTGGAACGGCGGCGCCGGCTCGACGCTGTTCAGCAGCGGACGGGGGGGAATCGATAACAACCTAGTCAACGCGCCGGTCAATCTGAAGATTGAGGATGTGCCTTTCCAGGATTGGGCGCGAGCGCTGTATGAATCGCGCCGGGCCAACAACACAGCGGACGATCCACATGTGCGCTGCAAGTCGTCAGGCGGTCCGCGGCTGTATCACACGCCCTACGGATTTGAGATCGTCGATATTCCTGAGCTCGAGCGCATTTACATGATGGGCGTCGGCGGGCCGCACACCTATCGCACGATCTATATGGACGGCCGCGCGCGTCCCAAGGACATCGATCCGAGCTTCCACGGCTATTCGATCGGCCATTGGGAAGGCGAGAAGCTGGTGGTCGAAACCACCAACTACAATCAGCGCTTCTGGATCAGCCGCGAAGGTCCACCGACCACTGAATTCCTCAAGATGACGGAGACCTACGAGCGCCCCGAGTACGATACGCTGCGCTACATCGCGACCATCGACGATCCCGGCGCCTACACGGCTAAGTGGTCGGGCGGTTGGGCGATTCCATGGAACGCCAACGACGAGATGTACGAGTACATCTGTCAGGAAAACAATCGCGACGGGAAGCACATGTACCGCGGCGAACTGCCGTAGTTGGATACACAACGCCGGCTAGAAAGCCGGCGGCAGGCAAGAATGCCTGCCCTACTTTGCGCGCATAGCAAAAGCGTACAGTATGTCGCCTGCACCGACAACTATCTGTAACCGCCCTAGGATCCGGTCCGAAAACAACACACGTGGCTCTGTGCTGAACGGCGATCGCGAGCCCCGTCACCGGATTGTCGTCGTCGTCGACTACGCGGCCGGTGATCTCACCAGGCCGCAGCAGTGAGAATCGCACTTCCTGCACGGGATGTTCACGATCTACATATGCAGGAGTACCGGCGGATTCCGTCGGTTTCCCGCCCTCTCCGGCCATGGATGCGACCGTCCGCACCACAGCGCGTTCCGAATCGAGCAGGAATTCGAACAAGGTGATTTCCGCGTCCGCGACGCCCAGTCCGGCCTCGACTACCGTGCCCCGGACTTCGAGTTGCGGTGTGCTCTGCGCGCACGCGAGACCTGCCAGCAGGCATGAAATCAGGAGCTTCATCTGGAAGGGTCGATCAACTTCAGGGAAACGTCCTTCGAACTGCCACGGTCCACGATGACTTTTTCTGCTCGGCTCAAGATCTGAACCGAGATCTCATTCAAGCGGACAAACTTGTTGAGGGCGATCACGCGATACTCTCCTGGCGGTAGTCCGAGAATCTGAAACTTTCCGTCTTTGTCGCCGGTCAGACTCTCGCCGGACAAAGGAATGTCTCCCTCTTGAAACGGCAATTTCACAGCAACGATGAATGGGTTGCTAACGGGTTTGTCTCCATCACGCACCGAACCGCTGATCACGCCGGGTTTGTCGTCCAGTACGATTTCGAGATCCTGTACCGAGGCGCCTGGAGCCGGCGTAAGCATGCCATCCGCCATGGCTGTACTGTTGTAGCGGAGTTCCTTGACGTAGTACCTGCTATCCAATCCCCGGACGGAGACGTCATGGGGTACCAACGGAAGATCCCTGACTACAAACTTGCCTTCCAACGTTACTGGCGCAGTGGCGGTCCATCTGAAAATAGCTCCCAATCGTGCGCGCATCATGATCGTGACTTGGCCCAAGTTGGGAAGAGCGGCGCCTTCAGCGGCGATGATTCGACCGTTTAGCTCCGCAGACCGCATCATCGGCATCGAAACTTCCACGTTCTCGCGGGTCACCTCGACGGCAGCCAGGGCCCATCGACTGAGTTTGTCGCTCCGTACGGCGAACCAGTACGAACCAGGTTTCAAGTTGCGGACTAAAAAGTCGCTGCCGCAAGGAACGCCAGTATAGCTGAGGCCGACCAGGACGGTTCTGGGTATGACAGAGAGCATCCAGTTCTCTTTGGGCTGGCAAATGACTTCGGGTACGAAAAGGTGGACGCGATAGAACGGCACTTTGCGGGCAGTCATGGTCCCCACGCTGGCTGACGCTCCGCCGCTCACCGGAACAGGTTCGCTGGCCGCGGGATTGAAGTCCTCATCGATGATCTTCAAATCGTCTTCTGAGAAGCCTGCCGTCACAGTCTCGTGATCACCGGCTTTCGGCAGGATTCGAACGAGATATTCTCCGGGTGCAAGTTTTTTCGTGGTAAAAGATCCATCCTGATTCGTAATCGCCGCTGGTTCAAAATCAGAGGGGATTGGTGTCTTCTGAGTCCCGATACGGAGACCCGCGATCGGATTGCCATCCTCATCGATCACACCGCCGGTAATTTCTCCGAGGCGTGTCAGCAAAAAGCGTACGTCCTGGGAGGGATGCTCCAGAGTTACATCAGCCCGAGTTCCCGTGTTTGTTGGTGGGCCGCCCGGCCCAAAGACAGGGACCGAATAGCCTTCCTTCTTGACCTCCACAAAGTATTCGCCGACATGTTGCAGAGGGAATCGGAACTCGCCGCGTGTGTCTGTTGATGTGGTCGCGATCTGGGTCCGGACTACCGTCTTCTCGGCATCCAGCAGAAATTCGAACAAAGTGATTTCCGCGCCCGCGACGCCGATGTCGAGGCTCGGGTCAGTGACGGCGCCGCGAATTTCCGGTTTATTGTCGCTCTGCCCGCAGACAAATCCGGCCGCAAGCGCCAGACAAACGGCGATGTGGCCGACAGTCATCGCCAACCCAGTCTATACGAAGTACAGTGTTTCAGCGGATCACGCCGGCTAGAAAGCCGGCGGCAGGCAAGAATGCCTGCCCCACTTTACGGAGCCAGTACTTCCAGGATCAGGCACTTGAGATACAGAGTCTCGGGCACGGTCAGAAGGATGGGATGATCCGAAGCCTGGGTCCGTCGCTCCAGGACGCGGATGGTCTTGCCGGCGTCGAGCGCGGCTTCGGCGACGATCTGGAACAGCATCGCCTCGCTCATGTGATGCGAGCAGGAGCACGTGACCAGGATCCCGCCCGGATCGAGCATGCGCAGCGCACGCAGGTTGATCTCTTTGTATCCGCGCGCGGCATCGTCCAGCATCTTGCGCGAACGCGCGAAGGCCGGCGGATCCAGCACGATCATGGAATAGCGCCCGTCACGTCCTGCCAAGAACTCAAAGACATCAGCTTTGCGGAACTGGATATTCCCGATCCCGTTGGCGCGAGCGTTGGACTCAGCGATGGCGATCGCTGGAACCGAGGATTCGACTGCCTCGACGGATTCCGCGCGCCGGGCTGTGTGCAGCGCGAATCCGCCGGTGGAACTGAAACAATCCAGCACTCGTCCGCGGGCGTGGCGTTCGGCGGCGACGTAATTCTCGCGTTGGTCGAGATAGATGCCGGTCTTCTGGCCGTGCAGCAGATCAGCGTCGAGCTTTAGGCCGTTCATCGTTACCGGGACGCGCTCGGGGATGTCGCCCGACAAGACCGTGATTTCGGAAGCCAGGCCTTCCAGCTTGCGTACGCTGGCGTCGTTGCGCGCCAGGATGCCGGCGGGTTCCAGAAGCTCGCCGAGACAGTGCGCGATGACGTCACGCGCGCGATCCATGCCCTGGCTGAGAGTTTGCATCACCAGGTAGCGATCGTAGCGATCGACAATCAGACCGGGAAGAAGGTCGGCTTCCGAGAAGACCATCCGGTACGCGTTGGAATTTTCGACGATGCGCTGGCGGTGCGCGATGGCCTGACCCAGGCGCCGCAAGAAGAACGGGCGGTCGATGGGTTCGCGATTGTTGGTGAGCAGGCGTAGCGCAATCTGCGACGTGGAACTGTAGTGCGCCACGCCGATGATCCGGCCTTTCGGATCGGCCACGCCGACGGCTTCGCCGGGTTGTGCTTCGCCGCGATCGGTAATGTCGCTCGAGAAGAGCCAGGGATGGCCGCTGGCCGCGCGATCGGCGGCTTTGCGGTTAACTTTGACGAGATTCAAAGGGATCGCGCCGGCGACAGGCGATAGGCGTCTCCGCGCATGGCTTCCAGGCGTGCGATGCGGTCCTCAGTAGAAGGATGCGTGGAGAATAAGCGGGTCATGCCGCCGCCACGGAACGGATTCAAGATGAACATGTGCGCGGTGGCAGGCGATGCATCATTCATGGGGAATCGCTCGATACCCTGCTCAAGCCTGCGGAGCCCATTAATTAATCCGTCGGGCGAGCCCGTGTATTTGGCGGACGCGGCGTCGGCGTCGTATTCGCGTGAGCGTGAAATCGCCATCTGGATCAAGCCGGCAGCCAGCGGCGCCAGTAGCACCATCAGCAAGCCGCCCCAGGGACTGCCTTCGCGATCGTCTCTGCGGCCACCGCCGAACCACATGGCCATGTACGCAAGATGTGTAATGGCGGCGGCCAGGGTGGCTGCTATGGAACTTGTCAGGATGTCACGATGCAGCACATGTCCCAACTCGTGTGCGATGACGCCTTCGAGTTCACGGTCGTTCATCAACTGGAGAATCCCAGCGGTGAACGCAACCGAGGCATGCGCCGGATTTCTACCCGTGGCGAAGGCATTGGGCGAAGCATCCGGGATTAACCATAGTTTCGGCATCGGCAGGTTCATGCGCTGGACCAAATTCTGGATCAGCGGGAACACGCGCCGGTAGATTTCGGGATTTTCTTCCGGAGTGACAGGTTGGGCAGAATAGCTCGCCAGCGCAATCTTGTCGGAGAAGAAGTAGCTGGTAAAGTTCATGACCACGGCGATCACCAGAGCGATCTCCAGCCCTGACCGGCCGGCGATCATCTGGCCGCCAAACAGCAACACGCCGCTCAACAACCCAAGCAAAAGCGCAGTCTTAAGGCCGTTCATAACAGCTCCTACCTACTTCCATCATAGAAGAAGAGGCGGGGAAGTCCCGCCTCCTTCACGTCTTGGATCGACCGGATTTTAATTGCCGCCGACCTGCACTTTTACCTGTTTGGGTTTCGCGATCTCCTTCTTAGGCAAGGTGATGGTGAGCGTCCCGTTCTTGTAGTCCGCCTTGACCGCGTCGGGGTTCACGGTGTTGGGAAGCGTAAAGACCCGCTCAAAGCTGCCGTAGGACCGCTCCACCCGGTGCCAGCCACCCTGTTCCTTGTTCTCCTCGAACTTCCTCTCTCCACGCACGGTGAGAGTACCGTTCTCCATCCGGACATCGATGTCTTCGAACTTCACATCCGGAATATCGGCTTTCACTACCAGTTCGTTCTCGGTTTCCCTGATGTCAACCGGAGGAACCCACGGCCGGCCATTCGGTTCGACAAACAGCCGATTCATGGTGTCCTCAAAGGCCTTCAGAGCCGGGAAAGACTCGAAACCATTAAAAGGGGCATACTTGATGATCGCCATGATTGTTTCTCCTTCGAAAATATACTGACATGACAAGTATAAAATATGCCAATATTACTGTCAAGTATCTCGGAAAAGATTTTTGCCTCCAGCCTCCAGGCTTCCGATACACTGATCCTATGCGTATTGGAATGATCGGGTTAGGCAAGATGGGCGGGAATATGGCGCAGCGTCTGACGCAAGGGGGCCATGAAGTAATTGGCTTCGATTCCTATCCGCCAGATGCCGCCAGAGTTAAAGAGATGAAGGCCACGCTGGTCGCTGACCTGGCAGGATTGGTGGCGCAGCTCTCGGCGCCTCGGACGGTGTGGATCATGGTGCCGTCTGGCAAACCTACGCAGGAGACGGTGGACGCGCTGGCCAAGCTCCTGTCTCCCGGCGATCTGATTATCGACGGCGGCAACAGCCGTTTCACGGATGACATCACGCGCGCGGAAGTCCTCAAGCCGAAGGGTATCCACTACATGGACGCCGGAACCAGCGGCGGCA
>Ga0207674_10009278_pt1 | contig 11273 bp, 8 predicted proteins | sample KBSCornC72_FD_184303 | JGI IMG/M metagenome (GOLD analysis project Ga0207674, IMG submission 184303) | Corn rhizosphere microbial communities from Kellogg Biological Station, Michigan, USA - KBS Corn C7-2 (SPAdes) (version 2) | ecosystem: Host-associated > Plants > Roots > Rhizosphere > Soil ...
GGTGCGTACTGTGAGCAGCGGCGCCGACGGGGGCTACGTGTTAGCCAATCTGCCCATCGGTCCTTACCGCTTAGAGATCAGCAAGCAAGGTTTCACCACTTATGTGCAGACGGGAATCACGCTGCAGGTGAATACCAACCCGACGGTGGATATCTCACTCAAGGTCGGCAACGTCAGCGAACAGGTGCAGGTGGAAGCTAACGCCGCACTGGTTGAGACGCAGGCCACCGGTATCGGCAACGTCATGGATAACCGGAGGATTTTAGAACTGCCGCTCAACGGACGCGTGGCTACCGACATGATCGCGTTCACGCCGGCAGTGATTGTGCAGGGTGTGGCCGGCAACGGCGGATACCCCGGCACGCAGCAGTACGTGATCAACGGCGGACAGTCCTTCGGCGACGCGTTCTGGCTGGATGGCAGCGTATTCAATAATCCGTGGGACAACGCGAACATGCCGTTCCCGTTCCCGGACGCACTGCAGGAATTTAAAGTCGAAACCAGCTCGTTGACGGCGCAAAACGGCGTGCACGCGGGCGGCACCATCACAGGCGTCACGAAGTCGGGCACCAACTCGTTTCATGGCGACGCCTTCGAGTTTCTGCGCAATGGCGACTTGAACGGGACTAACTGGTCGACGCACACTAACGACGGCCTAAAGCGCAATCAGTTTGGCGGGACCATCGGCGGTCCGGTGAAGAAGGACAAGATCTTTTTCTTCTTCGGCTACCAGGGCACTATCACTCACCAGACGGCGTTTTCGAACGTCTCTGTCCCCACGCCGGCGATGCTCCAGGGCAATTTCAGCGCCTGCCCACAGGACATTACCGGACTGACGACAGCACAGCAAGCCAATTTCACTAACAATCAATTGAAGCCCGGCGTTAAGTACGACCCGGCGGCCCTGAAGTTAGCGAGCCTGCTGCCGACTGTCAACAGCCCTTGCGGCGCAACGGCGGTAGGCCTAGTGACGCTGGTCAACGAGAAGCAGTATGTAGGACGCGGCGATTATCAGACTAGCGCCAAAAACTCGGTGTTCGGACGCTACCTGCGCAGCCAATACTTCCGGCCGCCGTCGTTGACGGTAACGCCGGCCAATATTCTCACCTCCTCACAGGGCGGACTGGATGACGCGGACCAGACGTGGACTGCTGGCGATACGTACTTGTTCAGCTCGACGATGGTGAATCAGTTCCGCGCTTCCGTGGATCGAACCGGAATTCATCGCTTCGATTCCGACTATGTGGATTCCTGCGATCTGGGCATCATTAATATCTATTGCGGATATGTACCTCACCAGAGCACGTTTGGGATCGGCTCGGGTGCCACCGGCTTCACCGTCGGGCCCGGCACGGGCGGTCAGGCGCAAGCGCACAGCACGACCTACCAGCTCAACAACGATGTGAGCTGGGTGCATGGCGCACACCAATTCAACTTTGGCATGGGCGGCGCGATGTACAAGATGCTGTTCCTGGGCAACGTGTACTCGCAAAATTCGTGGAGCTTTGGCAATATCCCTTCGTTCTTGTTAGGGCAGTCGACGCAGCTCGCGATGTCCGCGCCCAATCCGCTAACTCAGCAAAAGTGGTTCATCAACGCTTACGCGCAGGACACGTGGAAATTGACTCCGCGCTTGACGCTTAACCTGGGCGTCCGCTGGGAGCCATCGCTGCCGCCGGGAATGCTGGATAAAGCGGCTTACAACTTCAGTTTCGCGAACATGCTGGCGGGAATTACCAGCAAGACCTTTGTAAACGGGCCTCCGGGAATGAGTTTTCCCGGCGATCCCGGCTTCGAGGGTCTAGCAGGTGTGCAGAGCCAGTGGAATCTCTTTGCGCCGCGCGTTGCGATCGGCTACGATCCGACCGGAACCGGCAAAATGACCATACGCGCTTCGTATGGAATCTCGTATGACTACGTGAACGGTTCGATGTATGTGAACTCGGCGGACTCGCCGCCATTCGGCAATACGTCGATCATTATCGGGGCGCCCTTCAGCAACCCTTACGCCTCTAATCCGGGCGGCAACATTTTCCCGTATTCTCTGAATAACAATTCGCCCTTTGTCAATGGCGGAACCTATATTGCGGAGCAGCCCAACCTGAAGACGACCGAAGTTCACCAGTGGAATTTCGTGATCCAGCGCCAGTTCGGCAACGACTGGGTGGCCTCGGCCACTTACACCGGTAGCGAGACGGAGCATCTGCTGGCTTCCTACCAGGTGAATCCGGGCACGATCGTACCGTGCGGAGGACAGGCGCTGCCCAATAGCTGCAACACCACCGCTAACACCAACGCACGCCGTTTGTTTACCGTGAATAACTACCCCGGCAATGCCAAATATGCCGACATCGATGTGTTGGACAGCGGCGGAACTGCTAGCTATAACGGTATGATTCTGGCGATTCAGAAGCGGCTCAGCAAGGGCCTGCAGACCAACGCCAACTACACCTGGTCGCATTGCATCGGCGATCTGACCATTGGCAACAGCACCGGCAACGCGGGCGGCGGCTTCGTCATCCCCAACAACCGGCGCTATGACCGCTCGAATTGCCAGTCCGTCGAAATCGGCGGCACCTTCTCTTCCGACCGCCGCCAGATCTTCAACTGGACGACCGTGTATGAGACTCCGAAGTTCTCGAACCACACGCTGAACATGATTGGGTCTGGCTGGAAGTTCTCGGGAATTTACCGGGCGCAGTCGGCTCCGTGGCTCACGGTGAGCTTGAGCACGGATGTGTCGTTAACCGGCGCTTCTCCTGGCTCGCAACGGCCCAACGCTACTGGCGTGGCGCCGCTGTGCCCCAACCCCGGTCCGACCTGCTGGTTGAATCCGGCAGCATTTGTATCACCCACTCCGGGCACGGTCGGCAACATGGGCCGCGACAACGTGCAGGGTCCCGCGTTCTGGCAAGTAGACGCGGCGGCCGTGCGTGACTTCAAAATCCGCGAAGGTTATACGCTGGAAGTGCGCGCTGAGGCCTTCAATCTGAGCAACAGCCGCCGTTCCGGCATCTCGCCGCCCAGTCTGGCGGCGGGGGCTTCGGGGCTCAACCTCGTGTTGGGGACTCCTGGATTCGGCACGCAGACCAGTTCGCTCGATCCACGCATTATGCAGATGGCTCTTAAGTTCGTGTTCTAAGCGAAGCCTGAGTCAGTTAAATCGATACGACGGGGTTGCCCTTGCGGGCAGCCCCGTTTTTCTTTTAACCACCGACCGTGTATTTCGTCGGGCGCCGAGACCATATAAGGTCATACTGGCGCCTTTGGGGGACGCGGCTTAATTTGAGGAGGGGACTCCGATCATCTTTGTATTCCGCTGGTTGGCAGGCTTTGGGATTTTGAAAAAGTTTGGCCCGCCAACTGCGCAAAGACCGGGCATGATCATTTCGCCCCGTTTCTGGAATGCGGCTGTGTTAGGCGCCGCCCTGATTATCCCGATAGTGTTGACGCCCACGGCTTTGCGCGCCCAAACCGCGAGAAGCTACCACGACAAAGAGCACAACGACGATCATCAATGGAATAGCCATGAAGACCGCGCGTATCGCATGTACGCCAAGGAGAACCATCGCAAGTACAGTAATTTCTCCAAACTGAAAGAGAACGATCAGCAAGCCTATTGGGGCTGGCGTCACGATCATTCGGACGCGATTCTGAAGATCAATATTCGCTAAGACAGTTTGAGAACGTGCTCCATGGCGAGTCGGGCCGGGTGGTCGGGATCTGCGACCACGCGGCTCTGGTTGTTGAAGATCATGGTGTCGCGAGTCTTTGCCGAATAGGCGGGCCACTTGGGGAGCTTGGGCGTGTTGGGGTCGCCGGTGCGTGCGAACGCAACCCAGGCCGCGCTCACTTTTTCGGCGAGCGTGTAGGCTTCCGGCATTTTCGAGATCAGCGGGCCTGCAATCTTGATGTTGTTAAACACGAACGGGATCTCGATGGTGTGCGGGGAGCGCATGTGTCCGCCACCTTCCGGCGTTTCCCAATCGAAGCGGTAGAGGTACACGGGGGTGGCTCCGGGTTGCACCGCTTTGCGGCGGGCGAGTTCGCGCGAGTAGGCTCCGCGGGGATGGTCGGTGGCTATCAATATGTACAGATCCCAGGGCGAGGCGTCCGGATAGGCTTGGCGGAAGGCCGCGATCACGGCGTCGGGATCGCCCTCCAGGCGCTTGGCGGTGCGCTGCTTCAAGCCGGCTTCGTCTAGGGCCAGCTTTTCGGGAGTGGGGCGGTCGTAGAGAGTTTCCTCGGTGTGGGCCCAGCCCATCAGCAGTGGGACGTTGGCGGAGAGCGCGGGGGCGGCTGGGTCCCAGGGGTGGGTCGGCAGAGCTTTCCCGTCGACCATGGGCGAGCTCGCCGTCATTCCAGGTTCGCGCATTGGCATCTTCTTTACTACGGCTTCGTTGGCGGCTAGCAACTGCGTCATAGGGACTTGTTGCAGGTCGCGGGCTTGATTGGATTTCAAGCCCAGTTCGTTGAGGAGTAATTCGGTGGCTTTGATGGAGTCTTCCTGGGTGGTCAGGCGGAGTACGGCGCCGCTCTCAATGATGGCGCGCTGGAATTTTCCTTTGGCTGCGGGCATGGACATGAGCGTGGCGACTTTGCGGCCACCGCCGGACTGGCCGAAGATGGTCACCATGTTGGGGTCGCCTCCGAAGCGGCTGATATTGTCGCGGACCCAGTCGAGAGCGGCCACGATGTCGAGCATGCCTACGCCGCCGGAGAGCGAGAACTCAGAACCGGCCAGTTCACCGAGATAGGTGAAACCGAAAACGTTCAAGCGGTGATTGATGCTGACGACCACCACGTCGTAGGTGTGCGCCAGACTGGTGCCGTCGAGAATGGGTGTGGAGCCCGAGCCGGAGGAGAATCCGCCGCCATGGAGCCACACCATTACGGGGCGCTTGCTGTTGCCGCTTACCGCGGGCGTGAAGACGTTGAGCACCAGGCAGTCTTCGCTCTGCGCGGGGAGGCCGGGGCGATTCGAGGCGTCTTGCGGGGCGGTGGGGCCGTAGGCGAGGGCGTCGCGGACTCCGGTCCAGGCTACCGGTTTAGCGGGCGGCATGAAGCGGTTCTTGCCGGCGGTGTTGGCGCCGTAAGGGATGCCTTTGAAAATCTTGATGTCCTCAAGGACGGAGCCGCGAACTTTGCCGGCTGACGTTTCGGCGACGATGGTGCCGGCGTCGGCGGCGTGAGCGACTCTGAGGAGCGGGCTCGCTTGCGTTCCGGCTAGCAACAGGGATACTTGTTTGAAGAATGTGCGACGGTTGGCTGGACTGAACATTGATTTTTGTCCCTCTCTGAATGGGGTCGGCAATCGATCAATTCTATCCGATTGGAATGGGGTGCGGGGCTGGCTCTGACCTTGCTTCCGCTTCCCAAATGTATTATTATTCATTCAGTTGAATAAAAATTCACTCGGGAGTTCGCCCATGGCCGCGCCTGTTCGCAAGTTCGCTCAGCCGATCGCGAAGCACTTGCTTTCCGATCTCGATCTCACGGTGGAAGCGCTGCGTGAGTTGCTGGAGCTGGCGGCGCAAATGAAGCGCGCGCCTACGCGCTTTGCGAAGACGCTCTCGGGACGATACCTCAGTTTGTTGTTCGAGAAGCCGTCGCTGCGCACGCGACTGACTTTTGAGCTGGCGATTAAGCAGCTGGGCGGGGATGCTGTGAATTACGCGGGGCCTATTGGGGAACGCGAGCCGGTAAGGGACGTCGCACGGAATCTGGAGCGCTGGACGCAGGGCATTGTGGCGCGGGTGTTTGCGCAGTCGACGATTGAGGAACTGGCGAAGTGGTCGCACGTGCCGGTGATTAATGCACTGAGCGATCGCTATCATCCGTGCCAGATTCTGGCTGACATGCTTACGCTGCAGGAACGCTTTGGGCGCCTGGATGGGCTAAAGCTGGCGTTCGTCGGCGATGGGAATAACGTGGCGCACTCTTTGATGCTTACGGCTGGACGGTTGGGAGTGCAGGTGGCTGTCGCGACTCCGAAGGGCTATAGACCGGATTCCGCGATTGTGGCGCAGGCTAGTGAGATGGGTTCGATCACGGTGACTCAAGATGTGGCTGCGGCTTTGGATGGCGCGGATGCGGTCTATACAGATGTCTGGACTAGCATGGGGCAGGAAGCGGAGTCTGCTCAGCGGCAGAGGGCGTTTGCGCCTTATCAGGTGAACTCTAAGTTGTTTGCGCTGGCTAAGCCGGAAGCTATTTTCTTGCATTGTCTTCCCGCTAAGCGCGGGGAAGAGGTTACGGATCAGGTTATGGAATCGCCGCGGTCGGCGGTGTTCGATCAGGCGGAGAATCGGCTGCATGCGCAGAAGGCGCTGTTGGTGATGCTGTTGGGTTGAAAGGATAGGAAAAATAGGGACGAAGCCTGATTTCGCCCGTGCCCGTCAACAAATCAGGCTCCGTCCCTATTTTTGGATTATGAACACACCTAAGAAGGTTGCGCTCGCCTATTCGGGCGGTCTGGATACTTCCATCATTATTCCGTGGTTGAAGGAAAACTACGGATGCGAGGTGGTGGCGGTTTGCGGGGACATCGGGCAGGGGGGCGGGGAGCTGAAGGGGCTGGAGGCTAAGGCTCGCAAGACGGGGGCTTCCGAAGTTTACGTCGCCGACATGCGGGAGGAGTTTCTCACGGATTACGTTTGGCCCATGGTGCGCGCGGGGGCGGAGTATGAGCACAAGTATTTGCTTGGGACTTCTATTGCGCGTCCGCTGCTGGCTAAGAAGCAGGTCGAGGTTGCGCTCAAGACGGGGTGCGATGCGCTGGCGCATGGGTGTACCGGTAAGGGCAACGATCAGGTCCGGTTTGAGCTGACTTATAAGGCGCTGGCTCCGCAGTTGCCGGTGATTGCTCCGTGGCGCGAGTGGGACATTGTTTCGCGCGAGGACGCTATTGAGTACGCGGCGAAACATAAGGTGCCGATTTCGCAGACTACCAAGAAGATTTATAGCCGGGATCGGAATATCTGGCATATTTCGCACGAGGGCGGGGCGCTGGAGGATCCTAAGAACGCGGCGCCTGAAGAGATTTGGATGCTGACGCGGAGTCCGCAGGACGCTCCGGCTAAGCCTGAGGATGTGACTATCGGATTCAAGGCTGGGACGCCGGTTTCGGTGAATGGCGAGCGAATGTCGGCTGTCGCTTTGCTCGAAGAGCTGAACCGGATTGGCGGCAAGCATGGCGTGGGGCGCGTGGATCTGGTGGAGAATCGCTACGTCGGAATGAAGTCGCGCGGGTGTTATGAGACTCCTGGCGGAACGCTGATCATGGCGGCGCATCGCGAGATTGAATCGTTGACGCTGGATCGCAGTCTTTCGCATTACAAGCAGGCGCTGGCGCTCGATTACGCCGATTTGGTTTACGCGGGGCTGTGGTTTACGCCGCTGCGGGAATCGTTGGATGCGTTCTTCACCAAAGCGACTGAGGACAACACGGGCGAGGTCACGCTGCGCTTGTATAAGGGCGGGTTCCAGCCGGTTAGCCGCAAATCGCCGAATTCTTTGTACTCGCTGGATATCGCTAGCTTTACGATGGGTGCGGAGTACGATCAGAAGGACGCGCGCGGGTTCATCAACCTTATTGGACTGCCGATGCAGGTGCGGGCTTCCCTTAAGAACGCCAAAAAAGCGAAGAAGAAATGAAACTCTGGGGCGGGCGGTTCGAGGAAGGGCCTTCGGAGGTTTTCGAGCGCTTTTCGGGATCGCTGCATTTTGACCGGCGATTAATCTTTGCTGATATTCAGGGCTCGCAGGCGTTTGCGCGGGCTCTGGAGAGTGTGGGGATTTTGACGGCTCGGGAGCGGGAACAACTGGTCGCGGCGTTCGATCAACTGGCGGCAGATGCTGAGAAGCCTGGATTCTACGAAGGCGCTAACGACGAAGACGTGCATACCCTGGTGATTCGCAAGCTGGGCGAGAAGGTTGGCGGGCTTTCGGGGAAAATTCATACGGGGCGCAGCCGCAATGAGCAGGTTTCGCTCGATGTGCGGTTGTGGCTGCGGGGGGAGATCGATCGCGCGTTGGAATTGCTGGCTGGGCTGATGCGGGCGCTGCTGGATTGTGCTTTGCGCGATCCTGACGCTGTCGTTCCGGGCTACACGCACCTGCGGCGCGCGCAGCCGGTTTTGTGGGCGCACTATTTGCTCGCCTACTTCGAAATGTTCGCGCGCGATTTCGAGCGATTGCAGCAGTCTCGGGCCCGGGTGAACGTTTTGCCGCTCGGCAGCGGGGCGCTGGCGGGGAGTGGATTTCCTTTCGATCGCGAGGCCATTGCGCGGGATTTGGGCTTCGCGGCGATTACGAATAACAGTATGGATGTGTCGGGGGACCGCGATTTTGCTCTCGACTTTTTGTACGCGGCTTCTACTACGATGCTGCATCTTAGCCGGCTCGCTGAAGATTGGATCCTTTATTCGAGCGAAGAGTTTGGGTGGTTGGAGTTGGGGGATGGGGTCACTAGCGGGTCGAGTCTGATGCCGCAGAAGAAGAATCCGGATTCGCTGGAGCTGATTCGCGGGAAATTTGGGCGGGTGTTTGGGGACTTGAATTCGTTGTTCGTGATTATGAAGGGCCTGCCGATGACCTACAACCGTGACATGCAGGAGGACAAGGAACCGCTGTTTGACGCGGCGGATCAGTTATGCGGGTCGCTGGCGATGGCGCGGGAGGTGGTGGCTACGGCGAAGTTGCGGCCGGAGCGGCCGGCGCTGGCGGCGGAGGAAAGCTGGGTGGTGGCTACCGATTTGGCGGAGGCGCTGGCGCGGAGTGGGACGGCGTTTCATCAGGCGCATCAGATTGCGGGACGGCTGGTGCTGGAAAGTGTGCGCACCGGGAAGAAGCCTTCCGATTGGGACGCGGCATCGCTTAAGGCGTTTGCTCCCGAGTTTACGGCGGAGTGTGCGGCGGTTTTGAATCCTAGCGAGGGGATGAAGACGCGGGAGATCGCGGGGGGGACGGGACCTGCACACGTAAAGGCCGCGCTGGCGGCGGCGGCGGCGCGTCTCAAAAGCTTCACGCAATGAATAAGAGTTACCGGCAGAGCCAGATTCTCAGGCTGATTCGGGGGCGGAATCTGCATACTCAGGACGAATTGGCGCGGGCGCTGCGGGCGTTGAAGATTCCGGCTACGCAGGTTACGCTGTCGCGGGATATTCGGGAGTTGGGGCTGGTGAAGACGGCTGCTGGGTATTCGACGGGGGGTGGGGAGGCGGTGGCGGCTCCTGGGCCGGACGTGGGGGGGCTGGCGCGCGAAGTGCTGCGGGATATTCGGCAGGCTCAGAACCTTTTGGTGTTGAGGACGCCGGCGGGGAATGCTAATGCGTTGGCGGCGGCGCTGGATCAGGCGGATTGGGCTGAGGTTACGGGGACTATCGCGGGGGATGATACGGTGCTGGTGGTGGCGCCGGATGTGAAGACTGCGGATGCGTTGCGGGCTAGGTTTCTCAGGTTTTTGCGTTAAAAAATAGGGACGGAGCCTGATTTGTTGACGGGGCACGGGCGAAATCAGGCTCCGTCCCTATTTTTTGTAGTGGGCGGTTACTTTTGTGTGGACGCCTCCGCGGGGGAGGAAATCCCCGGTGAGCGTGGCTGAGGCGGGTTTGGCGTACTTTACCACGTCGGCTAGGATGCGGTTTACTGCGTTTTCTTGGAAGATTCCTAGATTTCGGTAGGCTAGGGTGTACATTTTTAGGGATTTTAGTTCTAGGCAGAACTTGTTTGGAACGTAACGCAGGGTCAGGGTGCCGTGGTCGGGTAAACCTGTCTTGGGGCAGATGGAGGTGAACTCGGGCATCTCGATTTCTATTTCGTAGCCGGTTGCGTATTGATTGGGCCAGACTTCGATTTCGGGGAGCTTGGCGGCTACCCCGGCGGCGGCGTGATCGTCAGTGTATTGGCGTTTCATGTAGGTTGCGTGAGAGGAGATCTAGGAACAGGCCGACGTCGGTTACTACGCCTACTGCCTGGCCGGTGCCGCGGTCGCTTACCTTCGTCGCTACGGCGGGGTTGATATCGACGCATACGATTTTCACCCAACTGGGGAGCATGTTTCCGGTGGCTATCGAATGGAGCATCGAACCGAGGCACAACACCAGACCTGCACCTTTTAACTGTTCGGCGTAGGCGTCCTGGGCTTCGTTCATGTCGGTGATGGTGTCGGGCAGGGGGCCGTCGTCGCGGAGGCTGCCCGCAAGGACAAACGGCACGCCCGCTTTCACGCATTCGTACACTACGCCGCTGGTTAGGCGCCCGGTGGCGACTGCTTTGGCGATGCCGCCTGCGTGGTAGATGGCGTTGATGGCTCGCATATGGTTGCGATGACCGTGTTCTTCCTGGCGGCCGTCGCTCTGACGGACGCCTAGCGACGTGCCTAGCAGGGAGGCTTCGATATCGTGCACGCCTAACGCGTTGCCGGCTAGTAACGCCTGGACCCAGCCGCCTTGGATTAGTTTGGCTAAAGGCGCGGCGCCGCCGGTGTGGACGGTGACGGGGCCGGCCACTACTACGATTTTTTGGCCTGACTCGCGGCACTGGCGCATCAGGTTAGCGGTCTGGCGCATGGCGGTTTCTACTTGGCGCTCCGACGAGATGCCGTTGCTCATGAAGGCGAAGGCCATGCGGTCGCGTTCTTTCGATTCGGGGACTACGCGGATGCCGCGCATGCCGACGACCACTTGGTCTCCTTTCTTCAGGTCGCGGAGGCGGCGGCAAAACGCGCGCTTGGCGGAGATCACGATCATGGCGTCCATACGCTGGTTCTCTACTTCGAGCCAATCGCCTTTGTAGCGAACCATCGTCTTGTGATTGGTGGTGGAATAGAAATCTTCCGGGGCGCAGCAATCGCGCTCTACGGCGATGAGCTCGGCGGAGCCCGAGTCGGCGGGGGTGCAGCCTAGATCTAGGAGCTGGCTTAGGAGCTGCTCCATGTCGGCTGGGCTTTCGGTTTCGATCTTCAGGCGCAGGTGCGAGTTGTCGGCATTGGTGCGGCCGATCTCGAACTTTTCGACTTCAAAGCGGCCGTTGTATTCGACCACGGTGTCGAAGATCTGCTCCATGAGGTGCGAGTCAATTAGGTGGCCTTCGGCCTCTACTACTTCCTGTTGCATGGGGTTATCTTTCAGGATAACGCTAAAAGTAGGGACGGAGCCTCTTTTTAGGGGCTATTTCATTTCGGGATTGGGATTGCGGGCAAAAAGAGGCTCCGTCCCTATTTTTAGCCAGACGGCTATGCAGGGGAGGGCTTTGATTACGTAGGGCTCTAG
>Ga0207674_10009281_pt1 | contig 11270 bp, 9 predicted proteins | sample KBSCornC72_FD_184303 | JGI IMG/M metagenome (GOLD analysis project Ga0207674, IMG submission 184303) | Corn rhizosphere microbial communities from Kellogg Biological Station, Michigan, USA - KBS Corn C7-2 (SPAdes) (version 2) | ecosystem: Host-associated > Plants > Roots > Rhizosphere > Soil ...
TGTTTCATAAAGGCGGTGATTGGTGATTAGCGAAAGACCAAACAGCCTCGCCCCCAACCGTGACTGATGATCAACCAGCGGCAGATCACGCAGCCGGCACGGCCGTGACCAATAACCAATCACTAATCAATAATCACCGCTGTCCGATCGCTGTCCAAGTCGAGGGCGCCGCCAAGACCTATCCGAGCGGGCTGGCCGCGCTCGGGATGGTGGACCTCCAGGTCCGCGAAGGCGAGTTTGTAACGCTGCTCGGACCGTCGGGTTGCGGCAAGAGCACTCTGTTGCGCATGGTCGGCGGGTTGCTCCAGCCCAGCACCGGGAGAGTTCGCCTGTGGCCGGAGAGCTCGACTGCTACCTCGCGCGAGCGCCTGGCCTTCGTGTTCCAGAGTCCCACGCTGATGCCGTGGGCCAGCGTAGAGGGCAACGTTCGCCTGCCTTTGGACCTGACCCACGCTGGCGCCGACACCGAGCCGAAGATACAGTCGGCTCTCGAGCTGGTCGGCTTGCGTGACTTCAGAACAGCCTATCCGCGCGAATTGTCGGGCGGCATGCAGATGCGGGTCTCGATCGCGCGGGCACTGGTCACGGAGCCGCGCCTGCTGCTGATGGACGAGCCGTTCGGCGCGCTCGACGAAATCACCCGTAACCGCCTGGACCGCGAGATCCGCGATCTATGGGCGCGACGCTCGCTCACGGCGCTGTTCGTGACACACAGCATCTACGAAGCTGTTTTCTTGTCCACGCGTGTGCTGGTTATGTCGGCGCGCCCCGGCCGCATCGTCGGCGAGGTCGCGGTCGACGAGCCGCATCCACGCACCGATGCGCTCCGTGTGTCCGAGCGCTTTGCCCGGTGGTGCGCGCAACTCTCCGACATGCTGGCCGACGCGAGCGGCGAACGCGGCGAGATCGATCGAGATGCCGCGTGAGCACCCGCTTGCTGCGCTACCTGGCGCCGGGAACAGTTGGAGTAGTTTTCTTGCTCTTGTGGGAAGGGCTGGTCCGAGCGTTCGACGTGCCGTTCTACCTCGTACCATCGCCGGCGCTGGTACTGCACACGCTGGTGCACGATGCCCCGCTGCTGCTCGGCTCGCTCGTTGTGACACTGAAGATTACGGTGCTCGCGTTGCTCTTGTCGGTTGTGCTCGGCGTCGGCATCGCCTTTCTGTTCGTCCAGAACCGAACGCTCGAGCGCAGCTTGTTTCCGTACGTCGTTTTGCTGCAGGTGACGCCGATCGTCGCGATCGCACCGCTCATTATCATCTGGGTGAAGGACCCGCTCGCGGCGCTGGTGATTTGCGCAACGATTGTGGCGATCTTTCCGATCATCTCGAATACCAGCCTGGGGCTGCGCAGCGTCGATCCCGGCCTGGCAGATCTGTTCAGGCTGTACGGCGCAGGACGCTGGCAGACGCTCGTGCGGTTGCGCGTGCCGAGCGCTTTGCCATACTTCTTCGCCGGGCTTAGAGTAGCGGGCGGGCTGGCGCTCATCGGGGCGGTGGTCGCTGAGTTCGTGGCAGGTACGGGAGGAACCGGGTCAGGTCTCGCGTACCAGATTTTGCAAGCAGGACTGCAGCTCAATATTCCACGCCTGTTTGCAGCGCTCGTACTGATCACGTTGACTGGTGTCGCCATATTTCTGCTGGTGTCGCTGGCGGCCAATCTGACGCTGCGCCGCTGGCATGAGAGCGAGTTGATGAGCGAACACCAAATACGTTGAACCACGGAGACACATCAGAGCACGCAAAAAACAGAGGATGAACCGCCATGACGCCAACAAGTGCCAAGAGGGCGTGTGGGACACCAACGAAGATCCCTCTGATTCTTGGTTGCTGTTCGTGGCGCTCTTGGCGTCTTGGCGGTTCAAGATTGGTTGTTCGCGGTTGTTTGTGAAGTCTCCGTTGATTGGGTTTCGTTCCGGGAGAAAAAGATGATCGCAAGAAAAGGCAGTCTGTTCGCCGCAATCGTGCTGATGCTGTCTGCATGGCCGGCAGCAGCTCAGCAGTCGACGAAGGCCGTGTTCTACACCAACTGGTATGCACAGGCCGAGCACGGCGGCTTTTACCAGGCGGTGGCCGAGGGGACGTACCAGAAGCAGGGCCTCGACGTCGACGTCAAGATGGGAGGCCCGCAGATCAACGTGCTGCAACTGCTGCTCGCTGGCCAGGCCGATCTCGTGATGGGCTACGACCTGCAGACCATCAAGGCGATCGAGCAAGGACTGCCGGTCGTCACGGTCGCGACGACATTTCAGAAGGATCCCGCGGTGCTGATCGCGCATCCGGGCGTGGCGGCGCTGTCAGATCTCAAGACCCGCACGCTGCTGATCGGACAGGCGAGCGAGACGACGTTCTGGCCCTGGCTCAAGGCCAAATACGGCTTCACGGATGCGCAAAAGCGGCCTTACGCGTTCAGCGTGCAGCAGTATCTCGTCGACCAGAACGTCGCCCAGCAGGGCTACTTGACGTCCGAGCCGTTCACGATCGAAAAAGCCGGGATCAAGCCGGTGGTCTTTCTGCTCGCCGACAGCGGGTACCCGCCGTACGCGCAGACAATCGTGGTGACGACCAAGACGCTCAAGGACAAGCCCGACATGATCCGCAAGTTTCTGCAAGCGACCGCCGAGGGCTGGAAGAGCTATCTGAAGAATCCGGCGCCCGGGAATGCGCTGATCAAGAAGGCCAACCCGGAAATGACCGAGGAGCTGATGGCGTTCGGCGTCGCCAAGATGAAGGAGTACTCGCTCGTGACCGGTGGCGATGCAAAGACTCAGGGGCTGCTCACGATGACCGACGATCGTTGGAAGCAGACTTTCGATTTCATGGTGAGCGCCGGACTGACGAAGGCCGATCTCGATTATCACAAGGCTTATACGCTGCACTTTGTGAAGGAGATCAAGGTCCTGCCCTGACACTCGGCGGCGCCCCTGCACCGGGCGCGGTTCGCTCCAGTCGCATTCCGCAGTGCAGCGTGAAGGGCGGCGATGCATAAGCCGCTTGTCGCGATCCGCACGTCTTCTTATACTCGTTGGCGGTGGTGTTCCCGACCAACGAGGAGGAGACGATGGGTGGGACTGCGACTGAATCCATCCGCGCCGCTGCGCTGGTCGGGCATGCAGGCTGCGGCAAGACGTTGCTCACGGAAACGCTGCTGCACAAGGCCGGGGCCATCGCCGCGACAGGCACGATCGAGCGCGGCAGCACCGTGTGCGATTTCGACGCGCTCGAGAAACAACATCAGCATTCTCTTTACTCCGCGCCCGTATTCTTCGACCATCAGGGCGCGCGCATCCACCTGATCGACACGCCCGGCCTGCCCGATTTTCTCGGCCAAGCCATGAGCAGTCTGCAGGCCGTCGATACCGTGATCGTCGCGATCAACGCGCAAACCGGCATCGAGCTTACCACCACGCGCATGATGAACTGGGCCGCAAAGCGCGATCTGTGCCGCATGATCGTGATCAACAAGGTCGATGCCCCGGATCTCGATCTACCCGCGCTCCTGGCTCGCATCCAGGAGACTTTCGGCAAGGAGTGTCTGCCGATCAATCTGCCAGCCGCCGGCGGCACGAAGGTGGTGGATTGCTTCTTCAATCCGTCCGGCGAGTCCGACTTCTCTTCGGTGGCGGAGGCGCATCGCGCGATCATCGATCAGGTGGTCGAGGTCGACGAGGACCTCATGGCCGTCTACCTCGAAAAGGGCGAAGTCGCGCCCGACGAGCTGCATGCGCCGTTCGAGAAGGCGCTACGCGAGGGCCATCTGGTGCCGATCTGCTTCACGTCCGCGCGCACGGGCGCGGGCGTCGCCGAGCTGCTCGACATCTGTGCGAAGCTCCTGCCCAATCCACACGAGGGCAACCCCCGCCCCTTTCTGCGCGGCGAAGGCGCGGCGGCCGAAGAGTTCCACGCCGAGCTGGATCCGACCAAGCACGTCATCGCGCATGTCTTCAAGGTCAGTGTCGATCCTTTCGTCGGCAAGCTCGGCGTATTCAAGGTCCATCAAGGCACGGTGAAGCGCGATCAGCAGCTCTTCGTCGGCGACGGACGCAAACCGTTCAAAGTGAATCAGCTCTATCTGCTACGCGGCAAGGACCACATCCCGGTGGACGCCTGCGTTCCGGGAGATGTGGCTGCGATGGCGAAGGTCGAGGAAATCAGCTTCGACAGCGTGCTGCACGATTCGCACGACGAGGATCACATCCATATCCGCCCGCTAGAGCTGCCGGCGCCGATCTACGGTATCGCGATCGAAGCCGCCAAGCGCGGCGACGAGCAGCGGCTCTGGGAAATTCTGCAGAAGCTCGCCTCCGAAGATCCATGCCTTCAGGTCGACCGCGTGGCCACCACCAATGAGACCGTCGTGCGCGGCCTCGGCGAGTTGCAGGTGCGCTGCATGCTCGAGCGGCTGTCGAATCAATACAAGCTCGAGGTGATCACCCATCCCCCGCGCATCGCGTACCGCGAAACCATCACGGCCCCGGCCGAAGGTCACAACCGGCACAAGAAGCAAACCGGCGGCGCCGGGCAATTCGGCGAAGTCTTCCTGCGCATCGAGCCCCTGCCGCGCGGCACCGGCTATCAGTTCGTCGACGAAGTTCGCGGCGGCGCGATCCCGGGGCAGTACATCCCAGCTGTCGAGAAGGGCGTGCTACAGGTGCTGGAACACGGTGCGATCGCGGGTTATCCGCTGCAGGACGTGAAAGTCGTCGTGTACGACGGCAAGAGCCACCCGGTGGACTCGAAGGAAGTGGCGTTCGTCGCCGCCGGCCGCAAGGCCTTCCTCGACGCGATCAACAAGGCGCGCCCGATCGTGCTCGAGCCGATCGTAAACATCCACGTCGATGTGCCGGAGAACTGCATCGGCGATATCACCGGCGATCTGTCGTCGAAGCGCGGGCATGTCAGCGGAACGAATCCGACCGGTGGTGGGCTCGTGAGCATCGCAGGCCTCGTTCCGCTATCCGAATTGAACGGCTATCAGTCCCGATTGAAATCGATCACCGGCGGCGCAGGCTCGTTCAGCATGGAGCTGTCGCATTACGAGCCGGTGCCGCCACCGGTACAACAGAACCTCGTGTCGCAGCACAAGGTGCACCCTGAGGACTAGGGCGTCCGAAGCGCTGCGGGAACTGGGGGGAGGAGCGGAGGCATGGACCACCATGCGGCAGGGTTCCGAATTCCGGACCTTGTCGCATGGTGGCGAGTGCTTCTATTTGTCACCTAGGAGTGGGAGAGAGAAAATAATGTTTCGCACGAGAGGTAAATGGATCAGCAGGATATTGGGATTGTCGTTGGCCGTCGCGGCGTCGTCTACCCTGGCGCAGTCGGGGGACGAGTGGGTGACGTACGGAGGGGACTACGCCAACACCCGGTATAGCACGCTGACTCAGATCAACAGCAAGAACGCCAGCAAGCTGCGCGTTGCGTGGATCCGTTCGCTCGGGTCGCTCGAGTCGCAGGAATCCACGCCGCTCGTGATCGGCGACACGATGTACGTCACAACGTCGAGCGGTCCGAAGTACGTCTTCGCGCTCAACGCGAAGGACGGCTCGATCAAATGGAAATACGAGCCGGAGCTGCCGCGCGATTACATGGCGACCGTCTGCTGCGGTCTGGACAATCGCGGCGTGGCTTATGCGAATGGACGCGTGTTCGTCACTCGTCTCGACGCGAAGATGGTCGCGCTCGATGCGGCAACCGGCAAGGAGCTCTGGAGCGTGACCGTGCGCGACTACAAGAAAGGGCACGCGATCACATCTCCTCCTCTGATCGTCAAGGACCTCGTGGTGACTGGCGTTGCCGGCGGCGAGTACGGCATTCGCGGATCCGTGCAGGCCTACAAGCAGAGCACCGGCGAGATGGTCTGGCAGACCTACACGATTCCCGGCCCCGGCGAGCCCGGCTTCGACAGCTGGAAAGGCGACTCGTGGAAGACCGGCGGCGGATCAACGTGGTACGTCGGCTCCTACGATCCGAAGCTCAATCAGGTCTACTGGTCCACCAGCAACGCGGGACCGTGGGGCGGTCATACCCGCGGCAATGATTCGAGCGACCTCGGGCCGTACACCAACCTGCACACGTCATCCCAGATCGCATTCGACGGCGATACCGGCAAGATCCTCTGGACCTACCAGATGACGCCGGCCGATGTGTGGGACTATGACGGCGTCAATGAGGGCGTGCTCGCGGATCTGTCGATCGGCGGCCAGAAAGTACCGGCACTCATGCGCGCCGACCGCAATGGCTTCTTCTACATTCTCAATCGCGAGAACGGCAAGCTGGTCTCGGCCGAGCCTTTCGTGCACGTGAACTGGGCCAAGGGCATCGACAAGACCACCGGTCGTCCGATCGAGGACCCGAGCAAGCGGCCGCAGCTCAACAAATGGGCGCGCAACGTCTGCCCGAACCTGTTCGGCGGCAAGAACTGGGAGCCGATGTCGTACAGCATGCAGACTGGGCTGGTCTACATCCCTTCGTTCAATCTCTGCATGGACATCGCGGGCAAGAACGAGGAGTACGAGGCCGGCAAGTTCTATCTGGCTTCCGAGTTCGACCTCGATCAGGCCGATGCCGGCGGTTACCTGGCCGAACTGATGGCGTGGGATCCGGTCAAGCAGCAGCGCGTCTGGGGCATCAAGGAAGATCTGCCGATTCTCGGCGGCGCGATGTCGACCGCGGGCGGCGTGATGTTCTACGGCAATACACGCGGCATTCTCAAGGCCGTCGACGCCAAGACCGGCGACGTGCTGTGGAAGTTCAGCGTCGGCACCGGCATCCTGCAGAGCCCGATCACGTACATGATCGACGGCAAGCAGTACCTCGCCGTCGTGGCTGGCCGCAGCAAAGGCCCGCCTTCCTTCCTCGGCAAGATGGGGCAGCGTGTGATCGATGCCAGCCCCGAAGGCGGTATCCTTACCGTGTTCGAGCTCGGCAACTGATCGGCAGTCAATTCGTTCTCGAACGGCGGGACTGCATAGTCCCGCCGTTTTTGCGTGAAGAGAATGGAGCGTGGAGGACATGGTGGGCAGCAGGTTTGGAGTGGTATTCGCATTGAGCGCCGCGCTCGCGGCGTTGTTGTATGTACAAGCGGGAATCGCAGCGGCGGAAGAGCCGAATCAGTCGAAGCGCGTGGTCAATCCCTTCGAAGGCCGCGCCGATTTGGTCGATGAGGGGCGCAGTCTGTTCAACCAGTATTGTTCACACTGTCACGGACCGAACGCACAGCAAGGCGAGCGCCCACGCGATCTGCGGCGCCTGAAGCTGCGCTACGGTGACGACGCCCCTGAAGTCTTCTACACGACGATCAACAACGGGCGCCTCGAGCTCGGCATGCCGGTCTGGAAGGGTGTGCTGAGCGAAGATGTCATGTGGCGCATCTTCACGTTTCTGGAAACGCAGCAGGCAACGCCGTGATGCGATTCGAGCCGCTCGGGCTCATCGCGATGCGGCGATTGTTAGGCGTCGCTCTGTTGCTGTCGGCTGCGCTGGTGCACGCGGTTCCCGAAGTCGATCAGCCGGCCCCTGCCCTGAAAGGCACGCTGTTCTCGGGCACGGCGTTCGACCTCGCGCAGATGCACGGCAAAGTCGTGCTCGTGAACTTCTATTCGAGCTATTGCAAGTTCTGCGCGTACGAGATCGGCAACCTCGAGACGTTCTACGAGCAGCACCGCAGCGAGGGGTTCGAAGTGATCGCGCTCGGTATCGACGAACTGTCGGATCGAGCGCGGGTAGCGCGCATGCTCGGCATCTACAACCTGCCCGGCGCGATGGTGGATGAATTGCAGGCGAACGGCTTCGGCGGACGCTATCCAACGCCCACGACATTCCTGATCGACCGCAACGGCGTGCTGCGCCACAAGCGCTGGGGTGTCAAGACGCCGGACTTCTATCGCGAAGTGGTGCAGCCGTTGCTGCGCGAGCCGTAACGCGCTATCGCGGGAGGAAGGCGCCGACGATCGCCTCCCACTCGTCTTCGAGCGAGACCTTCGCCACCGGCTTTGCGGCACGGCGGTACCAGTAGCCCGCATTCGAGAGGTCGCCCTCTTTTCGGTGCAGGTAGGCGTGCACCCATGCGGCGTCCGCGCCTTCCTCGTCCTGGACGATCTCGTGCGCACGCTTCCAGTCGCCTTTGGCATCGTGCCAGAGCGCAGTCAGCAGCGGTCCGGCTCCATCCGGGGGAGCGGCGGCGCTCAGAGACTTGTGGAATGCTGCAGCGGTCGCGGACATCGTTCAGCCCACGGCCGTGGTCTCGCGCAGCGGTACCACGCGCGTCCAACCGTACGGATCGCGTACGCGTCCGTACTGAATGGCGGTGAGCGCGTGATACAACCGTTGTGCGACAGGTCCGGGCTGGCCGCCATTCACCAGATAGTCGCGCCCATGAAAGCCCAGCCGCCCGACCGGTGCGAGCACCGCGCCGGTACCCATATTGAAAACTTCGGTGATCGAGCCGCCCTCGACATCACGCAGCACCTCGGCGACCTCGATGCGATCCTCGCTGGTGCCGTAACCCAGATCGGGCGCGAGCCGCAGAATCGAATCGCGCGTGATGCCATGCAGGATACTGCCGGACAAAGCCGGCGTACGGATATGCTTGCCCTCATAGACGAAGGCTACATTCATCGCGCCCGCCTCTTCCACGTAGCGGCGCTCGTTTGCGTCTAGCCACAGCACCTGGTCGTAGCCCCGTGAGATCGCGCGCTCGGTCGGATAGAGACTGACCGCATAGTTCGCCGGCGTCTTGGCTTCACCCGTACCGCCCAATGCTGCGCGAACGTGCTCGTCCGAGATCAGCACCGACACCGGGCGGAAGCCGCCCGCGAAGTAAGGACTGACGGGGCTCATCACGATGTAGTGCAGATAGCTGCGGCTCGCGCGTACCATCAGGCTCGCCTCGGTGGCGATCATCACCGGCCGGATGTAAAGTGCCGACCCCGGTTGTGTCGGCACCCACGCTCGCTCCAGCGCAACCATCCGTTCGATCGCTTCGACATGAAACGCCGCGTCCACCGGCGGCATCGCAAGCCGTTGCGCCGAGCGATTGAAGCGCTCCGCGTTGCGCTCGACCCGGAACAGGTTGGCGTCTCCGTCGGGCCGCAGATAGGCCTTGGTTCCCTCGAACACCATCTGGCCGCAATGGAACGGCAAGCCGGCAGGGTCCATCGTCAACGGACGATACGGACCGATGACAGCATCGTGCCATCCTCGCTCCGGCGTATAGCGCTGCGTGAACATGCGACCCGTGAAAATGCGGCCGAAGCCGAGCTCGTCAGGCAGCGGCCCGGGCGGACGTTCGGGCGCAGGCTCGATGCGTATTTCCAGCGTTGACATGGGCTAGCTTGGATCGCCCCTGGGAGTCATCCGGGAACTCGATTATATCGACGCCAGGATGATGCCGACCGCACGCTCAAGTCGACGCGGAGTCGCTGTCGCCGACTGGCACGGGCTGGTGCTGCACCTCGATAGCGATACCCATCGCGTCCATGTGCTTGCGGATCTCAACGAGCGCCACCGCCGCCGAATCGAAGCGATCCTTCGGCTGCTTGGCCATCAGCTTGTCGAGCAGCGCCTGCAGGAGCTCGAAACGCATCGGTAGCCTCGGCACCGGCGCGTGAATATGCTTGTTCAACAATGCGGGCGCGTCCTCGCCCGTGTAGGGCCGCTCGCCAGTCAGCATCTCGAAGAACATCACGCCGAGGCTGTACAGATCGCAGCGCTGGTCGACGGTCTTTCCGAGCGCCTGTTCGGGGCTCAGATAGAACGGGGTGCCGACGCCTTCCCCGTGCCGCGTCCGGTTGATGCTCGACGCGAGATTCTTCGCAATGCCAAAGTCCGCGAGCACCAGCGTTCCATCTTCGCGCAGCATCAGATTGTCGGGCTTCAGGTCGCGATGCACGATCCCGCGGGCGTGGATCGCCACGAGTGCCTCGGTGACCTGCCGCAGATAGTCGAGCGCGATCTCGGGTTTCAACGGCGCCTGCATGAGCTGGCGCAGATCGCCGCCCGGGAAGTACTCCATCACGATGTAGGCGTGCGTGTCGGTCTGACCGTGGCCGTAGATCGTCGCCACGTTCGGGTGACGAGCCTGCGAGATGATGTCGTGCTCTTGTACGAAGCGCTGCAACAGTTCGAAGCCGCCCTCCTCGATGTTGAGGACTTTCAATACGCGCTTCACTTTGGTGGGCTCGTATTCCGCCAGGAACGAGCGCGACATGCCGCCCTGTCCGAGGCGCCGCTCGAGCCGGTAACCCGGGATCTTGATCGGAGCATCGGACGGGCGCAGCGGTATCGACTCGCCGGAGTTGCGCAGGCGATGCGGCTCGGCCAGAACCCGGTCTCGCACGCGCATGATGAAGCCGGCGTTCTTGGCCACCGCTTCCTTGATCGTCTCGTATGTGTGCAGCGCGCGCATGTCCGCATTCTGACGCGGCCGCAGCCCGAGAATCTCCGTGATCTCCACTGGAGACTCGCGTCCCCGAATCAGCAACGATCCACGTTTACCGGGAATGAACCGCGGACCGGCCTGCTCCAACGTCTCCAGCGTCGTCACCACACTCGCGCCAAGCTTCTTGGTTTGCTCCTCGAGTCGCGATGCGACGTTCACGGTGTCGCCGATGATCGTAACGTCGATACCGGCACCGGTATTGACCCGGACCACCATTACGTCGCCGGTATGCACCCCGATCCCCACGGCGAAATCCGGCAGCTTGCGGTCGGGAAAGCGCCGCGACAGCCAGGAGTTGAAGCGCTGGGCCACGATGACGTTGAACAAGGCCGCACGCAGCGCGCGCTCGGCATGATCTTCGCGGTCGCGTGATGTCGGCTCGAACATCGCGAGCACGCCATCGCCCAGCAGTTTCACGATCCACCCACCTTGCTGCAGGATCGGTTCGCAGGCGCGCACGAAGTAGGCATTGAGCACCTCGGCAAGCTCGGCGGTGGATGGCAGCAACTCGGCGAGCGTCGAGAAATTGCGGATGTCGGAGAACAGTACCGTGCCGTAACGCGCTTCCTGCGGCGCGCCTCCGGCATGAAACGACATCCCGGCCGAGCGCGCCGTAAAACCCACGGTCGAGGTGATGCCGGCAGTCGTGCGCATGGTCTGAGCAGCGTTCACGTCGGTGGCTGCTCCGAGCGAGGGCGTCGGCGCCGGCGGGATCGTCTTCATCCCGGCGTCACGCACAGCCTTCTGCTGGCGCAAGCGCACTGCAACCGCCTGCAGCAAAGCTTCGCGCGTGGTCGGCAGCGCCAGATAGTCGTCGGCACCCTGGTCCA
>Ga0207674_10009282_pt1 | contig 11270 bp, 7 predicted proteins | sample KBSCornC72_FD_184303 | JGI IMG/M metagenome (GOLD analysis project Ga0207674, IMG submission 184303) | Corn rhizosphere microbial communities from Kellogg Biological Station, Michigan, USA - KBS Corn C7-2 (SPAdes) (version 2) | ecosystem: Host-associated > Plants > Roots > Rhizosphere > Soil ...
GATACAAAACTTTCCGGCAGTCCGGTATTGGCAGATTCGGTAACAAAGCTTTGGAGCGAGTCCGACCCAGGGGAACGACATCTGGTCGCGGGAAAGATTCAAAACCTGCGTCTTGCGGCGAACCGGTTGAACGGACTTGAGGTCGAACCCGGACAGATCTTCAGTTTTTGGCGTCAAATGGGAAGAGCAACACGTTTTCGCCGGTTTGTTGCGGGTCGCGAGCTTCGCGAAGGATGCATCATTCCAAGCATCGGCGGCGGCCTGTGCCAGATTTCGAACGCGCTTTACGATGCGGCGCTGAGATCGGGTTTTGAAATTGTCGAGCGGCATGCGCATTCGGAAGTTATTCCAGGTTCGCTCGCAGAGGAGAGCCGCGACGCAACTGTCTTTTGGAATTATGTCGATCTGCGTTTTCGTTCCAGCCGGCCGTTCAGAATCGAAGCCGAAATGGACGCCGATGATCTGATCGTGCGTTTTCGCGGCGACCGAACAGAAAAGAAAGATCTGCGTCCGTTAAAACCGATCGCGGCACAAAACGGTGGTCCTAATAACTGTCTAACGTGCGGAGCGAACGATTGTTTTCGAGCAGCGAAACCGTCCGGGAATAATAATTTCTTTGGCCGGACCGCATACCTGGTTGACGAGTTCTCCGCCGAATTTGACGCGTATATCCAAAAAGAGCGCGTCGGGTCGGATGTGCTGCTGCTGCCGCTCGACGGAGCCCGATTGAAAAAGGCAAACTACGCGTGGACGACCGCTGGATTTGCGAAGATCCATCAAAGCCTGCCCGTGACAGTGCATCGTTCCTACAGATCGCGAAGGCTCGCGGCACAAGGCGCAAAACGTCAACTGAATTTATTGGATATGTACGAGAGGCTGGCTGCGAGCTATGCGAAACGGCTGAAGTTTGACGTTCTGCATATCGTCGTTCAGCAAAATCTGCTGCCGTTTCTGTGGCGTAGCGGAGACCTTGGCGGGAGAACGTTTGACGTTTTGATGAACGCTTTGCCGATGAGCGAGCTGCAAAAACGGCTTGATCTTGCGTACTCGCTTCATCCGGAAAGCAAAACGCTCGCGGATTTTCGGGCCGATGAATCGCTTATCGCTGCGGAAAGCGAAGCGTTAAAACGCGCGCGAAAAATTATCACGCCGCATACCGGGATCGCATCGCTTTTTGGCGACCGGGCTGTTCCGCTCGATTGGAAAATGACGGAGGCTCGCAAACGAACGCGGCCGAAAAATAAAAAACCGCGGATCGTTTTGCCGTCATCGACGGTAGGACGCAAAGGCTGTTACGAACTTCGCGAAGCCATTTGCGGGGTGGATGTTACGATCGTCACGCTCGGCGGCGATATCGAAGGCAGCGAATTTTGGCGCGGGTATGATGTTGAACGAGGCGGCCAAAACTGGATGGACCGCGCAGACGTTGTCGTGCTGCCGGCGTTTGTGGAACACAGGCCCGGAAGATTGCTGCAGGCAGCGGCCGCCGGCATTCCGGTCATCGCCTCAACGGCATGCGGTGTCGAAGGCGTTGATGGAATCGAGACGCTCGATTGGGGAGACGTTGAGGGTTTGCGTGCAGCGATCAAACGGAAACTGGTGAACGCGGAGGTTCGCTTGTAAAGATCTTGAACACAGAACTCACCGAAACGAAGACACGGAAAAATGACTTTCAACAATCTCGCAAATAGGGCAACGGAGTCCGTGGAGCGCGGACGCCGGCTCATTTTGCGGCGTTTTCGCGCAAAAAAGCGTGCCGAAGCACGCCTTTTTATTTCTGTTTCGCAACGGTTCTAATTACCAGCGATTCTGACGTCCGCCGCCGTAGCCGCCTCCGCCTCCGTTTCCGCCGCGTCCGCGTCCGCCGCCGCCGCCAAATCCGCCGCGTCCGCCGCGATCTTCGCGGGGCTTGGCTTCGTTGACCTTGATCTCACGGCCGTTCACTTCTTTGCCGTTAAATTCTTCGATGGCCTTTTCACCGTCTTCCTTCGAGGCCATTTCGACAAAACCGAAACCACGCGAGCGGCCGGTTTCCCGGTCTTCAACGACGGAAGCCGACTCGACCGTGCCGATGGAACCGAACAATTCTTCTAACTCATAGCTTGACGTCTGGAACGACAAGTTTCCTACATAAAGTTTCATTGACATTATAGTATTTACCTTTTCCCAAGCGGGAATAATCAAAAGAAGTATCGATACCGGATTTGAACTTCGGAGAAACGGTTCTGTCCTCGAAGGATCGCGCGTGTCGGATGCTCTAAACTGCAGATGCTACTTCTAAAACCAAAAAACAAACCCACCCTCGAACTTCCAAAACGCCGTCGAATAAAACTCTATCAGTCGGGGCGCACCACCGTTGATGCGCGAGAGAAGGATTAACAGGATTTATGATGCCTTGTTTCCATAATAGTTGCAAGCAGAATTTGCCATTTGTTCAGCCTCGGATGCGGCCTGCAGGATCGATCAGTTTCTTGATCTCGTCCATTCGTTCGCGTGCCGCTTCTTCGCCAAGTTTGATGAATTCACCGCGTTTGCCGATCTCATCGGGCCGCAGATGGCCGATCTGCGGAACGACTATAATATCGGCATGATAATGCTGATGTTTCGATGCGGTGCGCAGCATCGTCATTGCCGATTGGAATAACATTCCGAGAATCGTTCTGGGAGCTTTGCGATAGTTCGATCCGCTCGCGAGCAGATCGACGGCGATCACAATGTCGGCGCCCATTTCGCGAACGACCTGTGTGGGTATGGGTGCGACAACGCCGCCATCGACGAGCATGCGGCCGTTGCCGTCGCTGACGGGCAGGAAAACGCCGGGCACGGCGCAGCTCGAACGGATGGCAAGTTCGAGATCGCCGCTGTCTTTGAGGATCACTTCCTCGCCGCTTTCAAGGTCGCACGCGACGGCTGCGAAGGGGATCTTCAGCTCCTCGAAACGCAGGGTCGGAAAATGTTCGCGAATGAACCTGCCCATCGCGGCGTTCGAAAGCACGCCCCGCGGTGAATAGGAAAAACCGGTCATGTTGGACCAGCTTATCTTGCCGGCGATCTCGACGATCTGATCGATCGTCAGGCCTGTGGCGAGCGCTCCGCCGACGAATGACCCGGCGGATGTTCCGGCAATAAAATCGATCGGGATGTTGTGCTCGGTAAGCACCTTGAGCACGCCGACGTGAGCGAAACCACGTGCTCCGCCGCCTGAAAGTGCGAGGCCGATCTTTTTTCTACTCATAACAATTTTGCCCGCGAATCACGCGAAAAAACGCGAATAGAAAAAGGCTAACAAGCAATTTGCATGGTTTCTGAAAATTGTGCTTCATCTTTGTTCGTTATATTCGCGCCATTCACGGGCACAAATTCCCAAATTGATTTTAGACTTTGTTTGTGGAAAACTTAAACGCCGTAGATGACTCCACAAGAAACGCTCGAATTCCCGAGAGAAAAAACAAAAGCAGATGTCGCGGCAGGTGAAACGGCCTGTTCGGTTTGCTCGCGCGAGATCCGCGGCGAACCTGTCCGTCTCGATTCGCTTGACGAGGCGTTACGCAAACTTATCAGGGCGAACGCGCCGGACTCGACGGCTTGTGAGATCATCTGCGAGCGCTGCGCTCGTCTGTTCACGCGTGCAAAAGACCATATCATTCACGACGCTGCCGTTCGCAAGGACGGTTCGCACGTGCTCTCGACGCCGCTTCGGCTGGATGCGGACGAACGGTTCACTGGTAAAGGCGTCACGATCGCGTTTCTCGATTCGGGCTTTTATCCGCACGTCGATCTTACGACACCTAAAAATCGGATCATCGCGTATCGCAACATGGTCGAGGGCGACGGCGATCTCGGCTCGCTGTTTCAGCCCGATGTCGCGAGCTGGCACGGAATGATGACCTCCGTCGTCGCTGCGGGAAACGGATCGCTGTCGAACGGGTTTTACCGCGGCATCGCGCCGGATGCGGATGTCGTGCTGGTAAAGCTTGCACGCACCGGGCGCATTTCGGAACAGAACATTCAGGACGGGTTGGAATGGGTGCTCGAACATCGCGAGCGATACAACATTCGCATTGTGAACATCTCGGCCGGCGGCGATTTTGAACAGAGCTATCTGCACGACCCGCTTTCGCAAACGGCGGAAGAGTGTGCGGCTAAAGGCATCGTGGTTGTATGTGCTGTCGGCAACGCCGGCCATCTGCCAAACCATCCGGTTTTTCCGCCCGCGAGCGCGCCGTCAACTATTGCTGTCGGCGGTTTGGACGATCACGATTCTATAAACCGCGCAAAACGCGGGATGTATCGTTCGTCGTACGGACCGACGCTCGACGGTCTGCAAAAACCAGAGGTCATAGCACAATCTATTTGGGTTCCGGCGCCTATTCTGCCAAATACTCCGACGGCTCAGCAGGCGCAGCTTCTTGAAAAACTGGACAAGGCCAGCGACGACGATCTTCACTCGATAATTAAGGCGAACGCCGGCGTGGTCGATGAACTCGATGCGGCACTGGACCGGCCGGTTCACAGCATAAGGCAGATAATCACGCTGAAAATTCGGCGTGAAAACGTGATCACGAAAGATTATAAATACGTTGACGGTACGTCGTTCGCTGCACCGATAGTTTCCTCCGTCGCCGCTCAGATGATCGAAGCTAATTCGAACCTGACGCCGCAGCAGATCAAACGAATTTTGATCTCAACCGCCGAGCGTTTGCCCGGTTACGAAGTGGATAGACAAGGCTGGGGTGTGATAGACGCGAGAAAGGCTGTGGAAATGGCGGTAGCCAGCGAGAAGTAAAAAGCGGAGCCCGCGTTTCAGTTACTCACGAAATTATAACTGACAAAACCGGTCGCCTTAACAGGTTGGCCGGATAAACGCACGGGAGAAAAGCGTGAGCGTCGGGCGGCGGCCTCGGCCGAATCACGCAGCAGCGGATTGCCGCTGACTGCGTGTGCCGAGATAACATTTCCACCTTCATCGATCATTATCTGAACAGTGACGGGACCCGAAGCCCGCATCGCCCTGGCGGCCGGAGGATATGTTGGCGTCGCAAGACTGATCGCTCTGCCGTTCAGTGCGCCTGCATTAACCGGACCGCGGTTTGACGGCGTGCCCGGCGGCGTCGGTGAAATCACGGGCGTTGGTCTCGGTGAAAACGGCGGGGCCGAGTTCGTGTTTGCGGAGTTTGCGTTAGACGGTGTTTCGGTTGGCGATACGGTCGGCGAAGGCGAAAGCTTTGGCGTCGGCGTCGGGGTTTTCAGATTTGCGTTTGCGTTGGCGTTGCTGTTTGCGTTTTCGATATTGCCGACGTTGAAATTGAAATTGCTGTCGATCATCGTGTTGACGTTCGTGTTCTGATTCGACAGGTTGCTGTTCGCGTTCGTGTTTGCGCCGTTGCCGCGTTCGTGAACCAGAGCCCAGAAAACCAGTCCGGCCGCACCCAGGATAATGACGGTGCCGAGAAATGTCAGAACGACGACCTTGAATGTGTTCGATCTTGGCGGCGGCTGATACGCGCGTTGTCCGGGAGGCGGCATCGCTCCGTAACCCGTCGGCGGCGGCTCGGTCGGGACAACGATCCGCTGCGCCGGCTCCGCGTCGAAATTCATATCGTCGTCGGGCACCGGAGGCGGGGCCGAGACGTTGTTGCGGACTATCGTGACCTCGCTCGGGTCGTCTTCTTCTTCGACCCGCTGTTCCGCCAGGCTCTCACTCGGCATCTCGATAAAGTTCGGTTCCTCTTCGGAAACGAGCGGCGTGCCGTCCTTGGTGCAAAAGCGAATTATTTCTTCGTCATACCGAGTCTGACAGGTCGGGCAATATTTCATAGGCATGAATGTGTTTTGGTGAATTTAACGCGAGCGAACGCATCGTTAGGCATTCTAACATGAAAGGTTTTGTTAAAACAGCAGACCGGTAGGTGTAACGGGGGAGCTTATGTGGGTTGTACCATCCTGTACGAGGGGATTGAAGGCCAAACAAACTTAGGTCTTCACGGCAGGCCACCAGAGGATTTCGGATTTCCAAAGAACTCATAGCCTTTCTGTTCAGCCATGCTAATTAAGATGTAAGCGCTCTTTTTTGAATCTGAAGAGCAATCTTTTTCTACCATAAAGCTTTACAGATTAATTCCACCTGCAGACGGCTCAATCATTCCTCAAATGATCTAAATCTGGATACTGCTGATATATCACCTCAAGGATGTCCATTTGTATATCTCCTATGGCAGTTCCAACTCCCCGTCGAATCAGTTCAAATCATCAACAGAGCAATGGTCGACGGCCGAAGTAAGGGCGTCATGCAAACTCTCGATAAATCTGAGAGCGTGCCCCCTTTATTTGATTCTTGCGATTGCCCCGTAAGTCTCTAGCAGCGTTTTTATCTCTTTCGAGTCGGTTAGTTCCCACGCGGTTTGGCCTTTGCCGTCAACAGCGTTGACATCGGATCCGGCATTCAGTAATGCTTTAACGTTTTCCAAATTATCGTTTTCGCTTGCGATAGCCAGAGCCGTTTGTTTCTCCTTATTTAGACTATGGACATCAGCTCCGTGCGAGATCAAGAGTTGAATAATATCGGCTTTACCTTCAAATTCCGCGATGTGGTGAAGCGCGGTGTTTCCCTCTTTGTCAACAAGATTCATTTTGGCTCCGTATCTTATAAGCAAATCAAAGATTTCAGGAGTCGCATCTTCGTCCATCATCATTAGCGGCGTGCGTTTTTGGTAATCTCTACGGTTCGGTCTCGCTCCACGATCCAACAAAAACTGGATCATTTCGAGGTCTCCTGTTTCCACGGCTGCATGCAAGGGCGATATCCCGTTATAAGATTTGTCACGCGAATTGACCCGTGCTCCCATCATCACGCGCGCTTTGACGTCTTCAAGGTCGTTTCTCATCGCCGCGGCAACGAGTGGATTTGAATTCTCAATGCTTACGATAACGCCGCCAAGCGAATCTCCCTCGATATTTTCCCCGCCGCCTACCTGCACGACTTCCTGGACTTGTGGCAGTTGAAGTTGGGCATCTCGTCGAATGCTGCTCCCGTCACTTAGCTCAATTGCCGAGATTTCTGTAGCCCCGAATCCGCCCGCTTCAAACTTAATCTTGTAGGTTCCGGTGGGCAATGCGCTAAATTCATAGAACCCTTCGGCAGAACTGCTCGTCGTGCGGTAGTCACCGGTTTGCTCATTAATGAGTGAAACAAGCGAGTACGGAATGACGGCGCCGTTAGGGTCAGTCACATAGCCCGATATTCCAGTATTCTTTACGACCGGGTTTTGTTGGCCAGCAATTTCGACGTTTGGAAGTTGTGGCGTTTCGCTCTGAGCATATGCAGCCGTTGAAAGCGCTATCGACGCAGATAGCAAGCTTCCGGCCAGTCCGGCTCGCCCGGTAATTTGATAAAGTTTATCCGCAAAAATTGGCGTGCGCTTTTTGCGATCCTGTTCATATCTGAGACAGATGTTTCCGTTTGACCTGCGGACGAGGCGCATAGCTTCTTTTCGCGTTAGTGTTGAGACGTCGGTGACCTCTTTTGTGCAATGGTCACAGAACCGGACGATGTCATTGCCGTGCATCGTTTCCCAATCCTGCGAGCATGGGTTTTTTATTTCAATTTGGCGGTAAAAATCTTTTTTTGACATACACGTATCCTCGCTAAGACTAAACGCAAGCTAAACGAGCGTTCGCCGAAATAATTAGACAAATTCTGAACGATTTTGTTCCGAATGGAACTTGAGAATGACGCGTCTTTTAACTACCTTGATGCGATGAGTTTTTTGTTTGGTTGCTTAGGCGGGAAATATTTTTGCAATCTGTGTATCGCAACGATTTATCGGCAATCTAGTTGATAAATTCTTCACCATTTTCGAGTTGGGCGGGTTCGTATGTGGGTGTTTGTGCTTCTTCTTCGAGGTTCCAGATCTCGAACAAGGCGGGCGGGCATTCGGTGACGAATCGGGACGGCTTTTGCAGGACGGCCTGGCGGTTGTAATCGGTCATGAGCAGCGGGTAGGTTATGTAAAGCTCGTCTTTTGCGCGGGTGAGGGCGACGTACCAGAGGCGGCGTTCCTCTTCTTCGCTGTCGATCTCTTTTAGGGAGCGAGGGCTTGGGAATTTGCCTTCGGCGGCCCAGATGATGAACACGGCTTTCCACTCCAGACCTTTTGCCTGGTGAACACTGGTAAGCGTTAAAAGCTCGTCGTTTTCGCTGCCTGAGATCACGTCTTCGCCGGCGAGAGGCTGTGGCTCCTTGAAACGCTCGGTCGAGAGCAGAGCGAGTTCGGACAGGAAATCTTCGGTCGATCTGTAACGCTGGGCGTAGAGCGCAAGACCGCGAAGGTCCTCTAGCCGGGCGTCGGCGTTTTCGTAATTTTCCTGCAGGTGCTGTTCGTAGCCATTTACCAAAATGAGTTCTATCTGCTTTGCCGGGTCGTTGCGGTTTTCTTGCTGGACGAGCATTTCGAGAAGAGAAACGAAATCGCGCCAGGCGGATTTCGACCTAATGTTCGGCATAGCCTGCAAACGCCGTATCGATAAACTGTCGGTACCGCCTGCGGTAGCGGGTGGTTTAAGTTCAGTGTCTGAGTCCAATGCATCGTTGGGAGTATCCGCATTCAACCGCCCACTACCGTAGGCGGTACTGACACGGTCTGTCGCGATGCTTTCAAATATCCGATTTGCAGTCGCGTTTCCAATTCCCGGGATTAGCTTCAGGATGCGTTTCCACGCGAGTTCGTCGCGGGGGTTTACGATGATCCGTAAGTAAGAGACCACGTCCTTGATATGCGCCTGTTCGAAAAAGCGGACGCCGGATTGGATGCGGTACGGAATGTTTCGCCGCGAAAGCTCAAGCTGCAGCTCGATCGAATGATAATGCGAACGGTACATCACGGCGATGTCTTCGAGGCTTGTTCCTTCGTCGCGAAGTTCGAGAATGCGCGAGGCGACAAACGCCGATTGCTGCTCGACATCGGAACAAGGAACGAGCGCCGGTTTGAAATCCTTTGAACGCTTTACTGCCTGCAGCATTTTCGGAAACTGCTTGCGGTTGTTCGCGATCGACACATTTGCAAGACCGAGAATTTCGGGCGTCGAGCGATAGTTGGTTTCGAGTTTATAGATATTAGCTTCGGGGTAGCGTTTGGGGAATTCGTAAATGTTTGTGAACTCGGCGCCGCGCCACGCAAAAATGCTCTGGGCGTCGTCGCCGACGACCATCACGCTGCGGTGTTTTACCGCGAGCAGGTCAATGATCTCCGCCTGCAGACGGTTTGTGTCCTGATATTCGTCAACCAGAATGTGTTGAAACTGTTCGGCGTAAACGTCGGCGATCTCGGGTTTTTCTACCAACAGACGCTTCCAGTTAAGCAGCAGATCGTCGTAATCCATCACGTTGCGCTCGCGTTTTTTGCTCTGGAAAATGAGATCGACGCGTTTTATCTGTTGCGTCAGCATCTCGAAATACGGGTACTTTCCGATGATGACGTTTTCGAGCGGCAGGTCCGTGTTGTTCGCGTACGAGATGATGTCCTGAATGACCTCGGCCTTTGGAAAGCGCCTCGCTTTGGTGTCGATCGCCGCGTCCTCGATGCAGACGTTTATCATGTCTTTGGCATCTTCGGTGTCGAGTATCGAGTAATTACCGTCGTAACCGATGCTGACTGCGTGCCGCCGCAAAATAAGATTTGCGATGCGGTGAAAAGTTCCGCCCCAAACGCGATGAACATTTTGACTGCCGGTGAGCGTTTCGACACGGCGTAGCATCTCGCGCGCCGCGCGGTTCGTAAATGTCGCAAGCATTATCCGCTGCGGCGAAACGCCCTGTTCCAGCAGATAAGCAACGCGATATGTTATAACGCGCGTTTTTCCCGTACCGGCTCCCGCTACGACAAGCGCCGCGCCGGGCTTTGCGGTCACAACGCGAAATTGTTCTTCATTCAATTCTGCGCGGTAGCGCGTGAGCTTTTCGGGTAGCGAGCCGGGATCGCGTTTTATTACATACCGAGCCATAAACAACGTTTCATTTATAACACGCAGCGATCAATAATGTCAGCATAGCGGGGCACGAAATGTCTTGCCGATCTCTTAGGCCAAAACAAAAAATGGCTCCGGTTTCCCGGAACCATTCGTCACAAATTCGAAAAAGTCTTAATTCATTGCCGCCACCGCGACCTCTTGTTTCTCCGATCTTGTTTCGGGGATGTCGTTTGCCTGTTCTTCGCCTTGTATTCGTATCTCCGTTAGCACATATTCGTCTCCGGCGTGGTTGAAAACGAGTTCGGTGTGTTTGTAGGGTGTATTAAGATCTTTCTCCTGAGTGTCGAACACCGCAAATTCCTTTCCTTGTTGACTTTCCAATTTGAGCAGATGGTTTGAGCCATCGGCTTCTTCGAGCGGCGTGATCGTGTATTTGCCGGCGGGAAAAGTTTTGTCTCTAACGACGAACGGATGAGAGATATCGACGCGTAAAGCCTCGCCGTCTTCTATTTGTGCGTTAGCAACGATAAAACCGCCGAGCAGAAGGAACGAAAACGCGAACAAGATTTTGAATGTATTATTGAACATATGATTTCTCCCTAAATTAACGAGATCATCTGAAGCCGATCTTATTGATCTCCCAGCAAAATCGAAAGCGCCCTTTTGATTGCTTCATTGCTCAAATTAAACAAATAAACAGAAGGGCGGGCGATGAGGTTAAGGATATAAATAAGAATGAATAAATTGTCCCCCATAGCCTGCACCCCCTCTGTTCAAATACTTGGACGCAGCAGCAGCAAAAAAGGCTATCGCACACACGTAAAGGTTTGTAAATATATGCAAAGATGACAAGGGCCCGGAGGGTTGCGGAAATCGTGCCTGCAATTTATATTGATTAGGAGCTTTGGCTTTATTGGAATGATCTCGAAGAAACAATTGAATTGCGTTTTGGTGTCCGCTTTGGCGGTGCTGTCGCTGTTTGTTTCGTCCATTTCCGCCTGCGCCTGCGCCCATCATCAGCAGACGGTTGAAAGCGCTCCGTCTTGTCACGTCCAGTCGCATTCCGGACATGACGGAACCGCACAAACGACCGATGCGAAAACGAGCATCGACGAAGACTGCACGTGTTTTGTATTCCAACCTTCGCCGTACGTGCTGACGAAATCGGGCAAGAAGAGTTCGGCGGACCAAGCGTCTGTTTCGGATATTCCTGCCGATAAGGTCTTGATCAAAATGGGTTGGCTTGTCGAAACCCCTGAGTTTATTGTCGAATCCAACCCCGACCTTTATTTATCTCTCCTAAC
>Ga0207674_10009284_pt1 | contig 11268 bp, 9 predicted proteins | sample KBSCornC72_FD_184303 | JGI IMG/M metagenome (GOLD analysis project Ga0207674, IMG submission 184303) | Corn rhizosphere microbial communities from Kellogg Biological Station, Michigan, USA - KBS Corn C7-2 (SPAdes) (version 2) | ecosystem: Host-associated > Plants > Roots > Rhizosphere > Soil ...
GAGGCACAGCTTCTCGAAGAGCCGGTTGTCGTCGGTGACCGGCCGGCCCCACTCCTCGTCGTGATAGCGGACGTTTTCCGTGTCCTGACCGGCCCAAAAGCAGCGCTCGACCATCCTTAACTCCCCCGAAACCATAAGCGCTGGCAGAGGCTTAACTATGCCGCTTCACCGCACGTTGGCTGTTTTTCGCGACACTTAGGTAAGCCTACCGATCCATTATTCTCAACCGGGACATTTGCAATGCAGCGTTCCATAGCGGCCGCCTTGATCGGCCTTGCCGTTGCCCTCACCTCCGTCGCCCCCAGCCTCGCCGCGCCTCAGCTTTTCGGCCTGCCGCCGGGCATGTCCGCCACCTCGGGCACGCCGACCAACCGGCTGATGCTGCGCGTACCGCGCAAGGTGCATCTCGACCCCAAATTCATGCGCCAGGTGGTGCCCTATGCCAGCGCAGAGCGCGCCGGCACGCTGATCGTCAACACGGGTGACCACTTCCTCTACCTGGTGCTGGGTGGTGGCAAAGCGATGCGCTACGGCATCGGCACCGCCAAAACCGGCTTCGAGTGGAGCGGCGTGCACAAGATCACCAATAAGCGCGAATGGCCGGACTGGACGCCGCCCAAGGAAATGCTGGCGCGCCGACCGGACATCCCCACTCACATGGACGGGGGCCTCAACAACCCGCTGGGGGCCCGGGCGCTCTATATCGGCTCGACGCTCTACCGGATCCACGGCACCACCGAGCCCTGGACGATCGGCGGCGATGTGAGCTCAGGCTGCATACGGATGGTCAACGATGACGTCATCGACCTTTACAGCCGCGTGAAAATTGGCGCCAAGGTCATTGTTCTTTAGTTAGGAATTTCCGGCAGACTGGAGGCTTCCAAACTCCGGACTGCCGGGCCATGCGTCGCTTCACCGACCTTCTCAAGCGCTTCCGCCGCGACGAAAGCGGCGCATTCCTCGTGCTGTTCGCCGTCCTGGCGCTGGTTCTGATCGCGACCTCCGGCGCCGTGGTCGATTTCACCTACATGCAGACTGCCCGCAGCCGTGCGCAGAACGCACTGGACGCCGCCGCCCTGGCCCTGCAGAGCCGGATCAGTACCGACAACAATGCGACGCTGATCTCCAAGGCGCAGTCGATGATGACGGAGCGTCTCGCCGACAATGCAATTACCGCGACGGTCAACACCGCCACTGTCGATACGACCAACGGCAAGCTCGCCTTCCAGGCCTCCGTGCGAGTGCCAACCGCGTTCATCCAGCTCGTGGGCATCAAGAGCATCACCGCGCAGCTGACCTCGGAAGTGACCAAGGGGTCCAAGAACCTCGAGGTTTCGGCGTCGCTGGACATCACCGGGTCGATGGCGGGCACGAAGATTACCGACCTGATCAGTGCGACAAATACCCTGATCGATCTGGTGGTCCAAACGTCACAGACGCCGACTTATTCCAGGATGGCGATCGTCCCTTGGGCTTATGCGGTCAACGTGGGCAGCACCTACGCCAATAGCGTGCGTGGTACGCCGATCGCGGGTGCGACCATCTCGTCGGCAACGTGGATGTCGGGATCGGCCAAGACCATCAGCGCCATCAACACCAACAGCACCGCCTCGCTGACGACGTCCAGCAACAACGGCTTCACCACCGGGGACTATATCTGGATCAGCGGGATCACCGGCGGCTGGGAGATGACGGGGCTGAACAACCGCATCTTCAAGGTAGGAAGCACAACGTCCGCCACCAAGTTCAGACTGCTGAACACCGATGGTACAGCGGTCAACACCAGCGGATGGAACAGCTTTTCGACAAGCGGTTCACCTCGGGTGACCAAATGCCTGAACTCGAGCTGCCAGGTTCTGGTTACGACGTCGTCGGCGCACAATCTGTCGGCCGGAGACACCGTGTACATCAGCGGCACCGGCGTCAGTGCCTTGGACGCGGTGCACCCCACCAGCGTTGGAACCGTCCCAAACACGATATCGTACTATCTCACTGACGAGACAGCGGCGACCCTTAGTTACAGCACAGCCAGCAGCGGCTCGTCGTACTGCACCTACTACAGTTGCACATACCTGTATTTCCAGAATGCCTCGACGTACTGGAATGCCGGGTATGAACTGTGGCAGGTCAACCACTGCGCGACGGAGCGGACAACTGACGCGTATACGGACGTCGCGCCCAGCACGACAAAGCTAGGCTTCAACTACACCAGCGGTGGTACCGAGTGCGTCAATCAGGTTATCCAGCCATTGACGACCAATAAAACGACACTCCATAACCTGGCCAACTCGCTCACCGCCGGAGGGTCCACGGCGGGTCACCTTGGGCTTGCCTGGGGCTGGTACATGATCTCGCCCAACTTCGGATATCTCTGGCCGACGGCCCCGGCGTCCTACAGCTCGAGCAATCTGATCAAAGCCGTCATCCTGATGACGGATGGCGAGTTCAACGTACAGTATTGCAACGGCGTGATGTCGGCGGACTCCATCAACGGCAACGATTGGGACCACATCAACTGCAACGCCCCTAATGGTGATTCCAAGACGCAAGCCACGGCGTTGTGCGCCCAAATCAAGGCCCAGAGCCACACGACGCTCTATACGGTTGGCTTCGACCTTGGTACCGATACTGCCGCACTCACCTTCCTGCAGAGCTGCGCCAGCGATCCGACCGATTTCTTCCGGGCGGATACCGGGACCGATTTGACCAATGCGTTCAAACAAATCGCGCAAAACCTCAATAGCCTCCGATTGTCACACTAGGGCGCTGCCGCACCGCGCAACCGCGTGGTTTGCTGCCGCGTTGTAGCGGCAGACTGGAGGCATCATGAGCTTGGCCCGATATTTCGTGTTTTCCCGTGATGGCGAATGGATCGTGGCGCTCGACGGGGCGCCCATCGCGCGCCAGCCCGATCTCGGTTCAGCCGTCGGCCGCGCCATCGTAATGGCCGACCTGATGGGGTCGATGCATCACGAGGCCGATGTCATGGTCGAGTCCGAGGACGGTCGATTGAGCCTTGCCTGGACATTCGGTCGCGACCCCCTCCCCCAGACCGGTGCCAAGGCGGCATGAAGCGCGCTCTCCTCTATCTCTGGCGCCATCCGCGCCGAACCGGGTTTCTTGCCTTCAATCTCGTCGTGCTGGCAGCGCTCTTCGCCTGGGGGTTCTTCACCAATGATATGAGCCGACAGGGCATCGCGGGGCTCCCCAATGTCGCGCTCGGCTACACCGGCATGGCGATTGCGGTCGTAGTGCTGATCGGCGGGTGGGTTGCGTGGGCCGTGATGGTCACGCGCCGGCACGCGCATCTGGCTGCCATTGCAGAGCGCAGCGCAGCTCCCGCCCCTGGCGACGTCTAGAGTTCGAACACCGCGGACGACAAAAGACCAGCTCACATGGCAGCCCAGTTGATACCGCCATTCGGAGAGAGCGAGGTGAGGAACGGCCTCCCCTAGACGTGTTTTCGTGTCGGGCGGCCTGTATGGTGCGCGAAACTTCTCCGCAGCCGGCTCCGTAAATCCTCGCAGGAGGCGTCATGTTCCCACCCGTCGCGTTTCGAATTCCTACCACCTGGCGCGTGCGCGGCCGGATCGAGGATGTCGCCAAGGTTCTGTCGGAACCTGAGGAGTTCCCGCGCTGGTGGGGGGATGTCTATCTGTCCGTGAAGACCCTGAAACCCGGCGACGCGAACGGCATAGGCCAAACGGTGGCGGTCCACTCGAAGGGCTGGTTGCCCTATCGCCTCAACTGGCAGGGCACCCTCGTCGAGAACCGGATGCCGACGTCGTGGACGGTGGAGGCCACCGGCGATCTGGTCGGTCGCGGCATCTGGACCCTGACGCAGTCGGGGGATGCTGCCGAGGTGTTCTACGACTGGTCGGTGACGTCTGATCGCCTGCTGTTTCGCCTGCTCGCTCCCTTGTTCCGCCGGCTGATGATCTCCAACCACAAATGGGCGATGGCCAAGGGCGAGGTCGGCCTGCGGGCCGAACTCGCTCGGCGCGGCATATCTCCAGCCTGAGCCCAGGCTTCGTAACCCGCGTACCGGAGACGGCCGTGGCCGGCTGGCTCGTGCCGGACCGTGTGCGCAGCAGAAGCGGTGGCGGAAATCGAAGTGGCGCCGGGCCATTGCAAGGTGGTACCGCCTTCCCGGTTCGAACGGGAGACCCCTAGATCCACAATCTAGTGCTCTAACCAGCTGAGCTAAGGCGGCCCAAGTGCGGAGGACCAGTTGGCCGACCGCTGCTGACAGGAAGGCATTTGCCCTTTTGGGCCGCGGATTGCAAGCCCCGCATTTAACCATCAGAGCGAGAAGATCGGGGCGCAAAGCCCGGAAATCTGGACCGTTCGGGGCAGGAGCTATAATTAGGACAAGATTAAGTCTTGGGTGCGAATTGTGCCATTCCGGCACAGTTCTGGGGTCAGGTGCGCGTGGACGCTGAGTGGATCAAATCGCCGACGGCGCGCCGCATCTTGCTGTATTGGGCCGATCTGCGGCCTGCCTGGCTATGGTCGCATGACGGCTCGACCCTGATCTGGCGCAACGCCGCCGCACGCTACTTCACTGCCAAAATCAAGAAAACCGGGCTGCGGCTGGGCGATGACGCCGTCCCGATACGCGGTCAGGTGGCTCGCCTTATCAGGTTGGGTACCGCGGGGCGCTCGAGCCTCAGCCGCGTACAGTTCCTGGCCGGAGACAAGCCGGTGGCTACCACCTGCTCGTGCACGCCGCTCAGCCTGGGGGATGGACAGAGCGCACTGTTGCTGGTGGCGATCGACCCGATCGCGACCGATGTGCGGGAAGCTGCAGGGACTTTCGCCGACGATTCGACGGTGACCGGCATTCTTCCGGCCGGTTCGGACTACCTGCTCGCCGAAGACCATACGGTGTTGCGCGGGTCGCCCGCCGGGATGGCCACGCGGGCCGCCGAGATCGTCGGCAGCGGCCTGCCCGAAGAAAGTGACGAGGTGATCCGCATCAAGGCGAATGCCGGCGAGACCACGTTGCTGGTCTTTCCGCCCCGCCCCGGGCACGTGCCCAGCATCGCTGAAATCCGCGCCGAGGATGGCGAAACTGCAGAAGACATCGCTCCGGAGGCCGATCTGGCGTCGATGCCGGAGCCGATGTTGCCGCTGGGCCTGGAGGCTCTGCCCCAGGAGCCGATTTTCACCCAACCGGCCGACGACTGGGTGGATCCCCTCCCCCCCGCCGAGCCCGACCGCGCACTCTCGTCACTGTTCGACCGACTGGCAGGCGACGCCACGCTCTACACCCCGCTGACGTCCGCCGACGAAGTCTTCAGCGAGCGGCGACCCGAGGCGCCAGCCGATGCCGAGCCGATCGAGACACACGCGGCGCCAGCCGACGAGGCGGGGCCGATTGCGTCTGACGAGGCGCCGGCCGAACTCGACCACCAGATGGTCGGCAGCGTCATTGAATTTGCCGATGATCCGGAGCAGGTCGGCGACGCACTGCTCCCCGCTGAGGCTCCGGCAGCAACCGGCGAGGCGGCCCCCATCCGTGACAATGTCAGCCAGTGGCTGATCAGCGGGCGGGGGTTCCGCGCCCTAGAGCCCGTCACGCCACGCGAGGTCGAGCCCGTCGTTTCCGGGACCGTGGAGCCGCCCCCGATCATCGCCGATCTAGAGCCCGAGCCGGAGCCCGATGCCCCTTCGGCGGACCTTCCGCCGGTCGCGACCCTTGATGCGGCGCCCGACACGGAGACCGCCGAGCGGGTGTCGCGCTACAATTTCGAGGAGCTCGGCCGGATCCTCACCGACCGCGTCTCCGGCGAGATCCCCGCCAATTCCAGCGCTCCCCCGACAATGCCATCGAGGCCGGCCCCCGGGCCCGAGGGCGTCATCAACCTCAATGCCGAGACGCTCGTGCTCAATCGGCTGCCGCTCGCGATCCTGGTGTTCCGCGACCAGCAGGTCCTATTCGCCAACCGCGCGCTGACCGACCTGCTTGGCCATGAGAGTGCGGAGAACCTGCGCAGTGCAGGCATCGGTTCAATCTTTCCCGGCGACGAAACCTCCGGCGCTGGCCCGGTGAACCGCCTCATGCGACGCGACGGCACGCCGCTTCCGGTGACGGCACGGCTGCAGTCGGTCAGCTGGCAGGGCCGCGCGGCGCTGATGCTGTCGGCCAGCCCGGCGGAAGCCATCCGCACGCATGAGGGCGCCGTGCGCGCCTTCGCCGAACTCGCGGCCGACGCCCGCGGCGAAGGCTTCGTGCTTGCCGATCGCGCCGGCAAGATCACACATGTTTCCGGCCCCGGGGCCAGCCTGCTGGGGTCAACCAGCCAGGAACTGGTCGGCAAGCCGCTCGCCATGCTGGTCAGAAAACCCGACATGGAACCGCTGCGGACGTTTCTCGAAAAGCCGGCCCGCTTCAGCGAAACCGCCCGTCCGAGCCTCGTCGCCAGCACCGAGGATGGCAATACCGAGTTATCGCTGTTCGCCGAGGGACAGGCCGGCATTGTGACCGCCTATTTTGGTTTCCTACGCAAGCGGTCGACGATCGTTCAGGCCGAACCCACGGTTGCCGATGTCGAGATCGAACCGGGCATGCTGGGGCGGCTAAGCCGCGGGATTCGGCGGCCGCTCAACACGATCATCGGCTTCGCCGACATGATCCGTTCCGCAGCCTTTGGGCAGCTCGAGAACGAGCGCTATGTCGAATATGCCCGCGACATCCGCACCGCCGGACTCGAGATTGCAGTGCTGGTCGACGAGCTCGACGACTTCACCCGGCTGCGCGACGGGCGCTACGCGCCGCGCCCGGCCGATGTCGATCTCTCGGCATTGCTCGAAAGCTGCATGGCGCGGGTTCGTGCGCAGGCGAGCGCCGCGCGGGTGCTGGTTCGGAGCGCGATCTCGGAGGCCCTGCCGCGCGTCCACGCCGACAGGGCTTCCCTCGGCCAGGCGCTGCTCAACCTGCTGGCGAGCGCCATCGATCAGACGCCGATTGGTGGCTCGGTGATCCTGTCGGCGCAGACCGACGAAGACGGCAACGTGGCCATCCATGTCCGCGACGGAGCGCAGAGCGGCACGGATTTCGGCGAGCGCTTCGTGGTGTTCCGCGACGGGGTGGACAAGGACGGCGAGGAGCTGGGACCTGTGCGCTCGAGTGTCGGCCTGGCCTTGACCCGCTCGCTGCTGGCCGTCAATGCCTGCTCGCTGTCGGTCGACCCCACCGCCGGGACCGGCACGCTGTTTTCGCTGCGCATCCCTGCCGACCTCATCGTCAAAAGCTGAGTGAAGCTGCGGTCGCCGCATTGGCAGACCCAAGAGGGACCGCTAAGGTCCCGGAATATCAATCCTTCTCGGGGTGGCCCGATCCGGTAGCGCAGCCGGTAGCGGCCAGCCACGGCTTGTGTCGATGCTCAGGTTCACGCTCAGACAATTCGCGGTGTTGCTGGCGACGGTGCTGATCACCGCGTGGCTGATCCATGTCCTGTTGTCCGCCGCGGCGACGGCCCATCCGATCCCCGGCAGCTTCATCAGCTGGCTCGGGCATATCCTATTGGGCGACTTTGGACCTTCGGCAACACCCGGGCGTTCGGTCGGCGCACTTATCGCGCCTCGGCTCGCCGTCACCGTTCCGCTGGCGCTGATTTCGATGCTGATCGCCGGCCTCATTGGCACCGGCCTCGGCAGTGTGGCGGCGCTTCGCCCGGATGGCCTGAGTGACCGCGTCCTGGTCGTGCTGGCGTCGATCATTGCGGCAGCGCCGAGTTTCTGGCTCGGCATGGTGCTGGTGCTCGCGGTCGCCGGTGGCTTGCACTGGCTGCCTCCGGGCGGCTTCGTGCCGTGGCAGCAGAACATCAGCGGCGCACTGCTTTCGCTTCTGCTGCCCGCTTTGGCGGTTGCGCTACCGGCGGGCTGCACGATTGCCGTCCGGGTGCGCGATGCGGTCGTGGCGGCACGGCGATCGAGTTACGTGCTGGCCGCGCGTGCCCACGGGACAAGCGAGACCGAAGCGTTCCGACGCGACGGCATCCCCGCGGCGATGCTCTCCGTGCTCGGGGCCGCGCTCCCCCAGGCTGCTGCGATCATGCTGGGCACGGTGATCATCGAGAACGTATTCTACCTGCCCGGGCTTGGTCGGCTGATCCTCGACGCGGTCGGCGCGCGAGATTTGGCACTGGTCGGCGGCGCCCTGTTTGTTCTGGTGGTGCTGGTGTCCGGAATGGCGTTCTTGTTGCAGGTGGGGGTTGCCTTGGCTGACCCGCGCCGGCGCGACGGAGCGACGGGATGACCGAGGCAAGCGGTCTTCGGCGATCGACAGCAGACGCGAACCTCATGCTGCTGCGCGTGGGCGTGGTCGCCTCGCTGTTGTTCCTGCTGCTTGGCTTCGTCTCGATCCTGTGGACTCCCTACCCCGCCGGCAGTCTCGACGTGGCCGCCGCAATGCAGGATCCGAGCGGCGTGCACTGGCTGGGCACGGACCAGCTCGGCCGGGACGTCCTGTCGTTGATGATGAAGGGGATCCTCACGAGCTTCGTCGTCGCCGCAGTGGCAGTCGCCATCGGAGCGCTCATCGGCTTGCCGCTCGGGCTTGGGGCGGCTCTGCTTGGCCCGTATGTCGATCTGGCGGTCAACGGGGTCAGCACCTATTTGATGGCGCTCCCGGCCTTCGTGATGGCAGTGCTGCTTGCCGCCCTGTTTGGACCGAGTGCCGCCACGCTGATGGTCGGCATCGGCATCGCGAACATCGTTTCTCTCGCCCTGGCGACGCGTCATGCCGTGGTGAAGACGTCGAAACACGACTATGTCGCTGCCGCCAGGCTCGCCGGTGCGAGCGGTCTCGATCTGGTGCGCCATCACACCATGCCGATCGTTGCCCGGGCGATCATCGCGCAAGGCGTGGCCCAACTCGCCTTCGGAATCATTGCCGAGGCGACGCTCTCCTATGTCGGGCTCGGGGTGCAGCCTCCAGCTACCAGCCTGGGCCTCCTGCTGCGCGATGCTCAGTCGTTTTCCCTGGCGAAACCGCTGCTACTGGCCGTGCCCGGTGTAGTAATCCTCTTGATCGTGATCGCCCTCAACCTCACCAGCGCGCAGCTGCGCGATGCGGTCGCCGCCGATTTGGCCGGAGACGACAGTGGCCCTGCTTAAGGTCGACAACCTCACGATCAGCATAGGCGGCAGCAAAGTCGCAGAGGATGTGAGCTTTGCGATCGGCAAGGGCCAGCGGCTGGCGCTAATCGGCGAGTCCGGGTCGGGCAAGAGTGTGCTGATCGGCGCCATCCTCGGCTTACTGCCGGAGAAAGCAGTCGTTACCGGCACGATGAGTTTCGACGACCAGCCGATGCCCGCGGACGATGCGGGGCGTACGGCCCTACGGGGTCGACGCATTGGCGTCATGCTCGACCAGCGCGGCCGGGGACTGGCGCCTCTTCGCACGGTGGCGGCACAATTGAGAGACAGGCTGGCGGCAACGACCGGTGACCCTGCGGCGCAATTGCCCGAACTGCTCAGGGATGTCGGACTCGATCCGGCGGCGGTCGAATGCTATCCCGACGCACTGTCGCCGGGGCAGCAGCGGCGCGTGCTGCTCGCCCTCGCCTTGGCGTCGAAGCCCGACCTGCTGATTGCAGATGACCCGGTCGCCGGCCTCGATGTCATCGACCAACGACAGATCCTCGATCTGATCCTCAAGCACTGCACCGAACGCGGCATGTCGCTGCTGGTCGCTTCGCACGATCTGAAGGCGCTGGCGATGCTCAGCACGAAGGTGGTGATCCTGCGCGGTGGCAAAGTGGTTGAAGCCGGCGAGAAGCAGGATGTCTTCGGGCATCCAAAACACGAGTTCACCCGGGCCGTGCTCAGTGCCGGCCGGCACCGCGCCAGGACGCTGATGCGGACGCCGATCGGTGGCGCCCTGTTGGATGTCCGCAACGTCTCGCGCCACTATGCGGTGGGGGTCCCCCTCCTCGATCGTCGCCCGCCGCTAGTCGCAGTCGATGCGGTCAGTCTCTCGATCCGGCTGGGGGAGTCGATCGCGCTGATCGGACCATCCGGGGCGGGCAAATCGACGCTTTTGCGGATTGTCGCAGGGCTTGAACGAGCGACATCCGGTGAGCTCGAGCTCGAGCAGATGGTCTATCACGGGTCGGACCTGCCACGGGCGCTGAGGCATCTGATCGCCTTCGTGTTCCCCGACCCCGTTCGGAGCTTCAACCCGCGCCACACCGTCGGAGAGTCGATCGCCGAACCACTGCAGCTCGAAATGCAAAAGAGCGTCGACGAGCTCGGCGCGCGGATCGTCGAAGCGGTCAACGCGGTAGGGTTGCCGGCCGACGTGCTCACCCGCCTGCCGGGCGATTTCAGCGTTGCACACTTGCAGCGCCTGGCCATCGCCCGCGCCCTCGTCACGCGGCCGCGGCTCATGGTGCTCGACGACCCGATCGCCAGGCTCGATGTTGCCGCACGTGGCGACGTCCTCGTTCTGCTCAACCGGCTGCGCGCAGATTTCGGGCTGAGCTTTCTGATCGCGGCACATGACCTCGACGTGGTCCGCGTGGTTGCCGACCGCGTGCTGGTGATGCACAAGGGCCGCATCATCGAAGCGGCGACCCCGGCGCAACTGCTCGAAAAGCCACAGCAACCGCTGACGCAGCAAATGGTGGCGGCGCAGCTCCCAGACGTCGGGATCGTGCCGGTGTTCTAGGCCGGCACGATCGGATCCGCTCAGTGCATCAGGGGACGACCGCTGTCGTCGAAGCGGTAGAACTGGTTGCCGCGCGGCGAAAAGTTCAGCATGTCGCCGGAGCGGTAGTTTGCCTTGCCGGGCTGGCGCACGACGACTGGCTCGGTCGCGCCGACATCGACGTAGATGTAGCTGTCGGACCCCAGGTTCTCCGAATAGATCACCTTGCCGCTCCAGGTGCCGTTGCTGGGGACGATATCGATGTGCTCGGAGCGCACACCCACGGTCGTCGCCTTGAACGGATCGGCGAACTTGCCAGTCAGGAAGTTCATCTTGGGCGAGCCGATGAAGCCGGCGACGAACAGTGACTGTGGGTTCTCGTAGAGCTCCATGGGCGAACCCACCTGCTGCACCACGCCGTCCTTGAGCACGACGATGCGGTCAGCCATGGTCATGGCCTCGACCTGATCGTGGGTCACATAAATCATGGTGGTGTTGGGCAGCTGCTCCTTGAGCTGGCCGATCTCCATGCGCATCTGTACGCGCAACGCCGCATCAAGGTTGGAGAGCGGCTCGTCGAACAGGAAGACCTTGGGGTCGCGAACGATGGC
>Ga0207674_10009289_pt1 | contig 11266 bp, 9 predicted proteins | sample KBSCornC72_FD_184303 | JGI IMG/M metagenome (GOLD analysis project Ga0207674, IMG submission 184303) | Corn rhizosphere microbial communities from Kellogg Biological Station, Michigan, USA - KBS Corn C7-2 (SPAdes) (version 2) | ecosystem: Host-associated > Plants > Roots > Rhizosphere > Soil ...
CCGCAGCAGCCGGGCCACATGAGCGGCCACATCGTCTATGGCCAGGCGCTGTTCGAGAGCAGCCGGCTGGACGAGGCGCAGGGTGTCTTCCAAACCGCGCTGTCGCTCGATCCGGAGAACCTGATCGCGCTTCGGCATCTCGGCGACATCGCCGCGCGGCAGGGCGACCCGACCTCGGCGCGTCGGTGGTACGAGCGGGTGCTCGAGGCGGATCCGCGCAACGAGGAGATTCAGGGCCTGATCAACGGGCTCGGCGAGGAGCACGCCGCGCCGAGCGAACCCGCGCCGGCCCCCGTCGGATATGCGGAGCCGTCCGCGCCGCCGGCACCTCCGGCCACTCCTCCCGAAGCCTACGCCGCGGCGCCGGACGCGCATTTCGCGACGCCCGACGTCGTCGAGGCCGAAGTTCCCGAGCTGCTCGACCTGGACGTCTCGCTGCCGGAGGCGACGCCACCCACGCCGGAGCCGGTCGCGACCACGCCGAGCGCTCCCGAGTTCGATTCCACGTCGGTCGCAGACTTCGACCGCACGCCGGAGACGCGCGACCTGATGCCCGAGCCCGGCGGCATGACCGAGGGCTTCGAGGCGACCGAGTTCAGCGCGCCGAGCTCGCAGATCGCTCAGGAGCCCGGTCTGCAGTCCGCATTCGAGGACGAGACCGGGGTGAACGGCGCTGCCGTCGCTCCCCTCGCCGGCCTCGAGGCGACGCCAGGCATCGTCTCGCCGCCCGAGCCCACGGCGAGCACCCCGGACGCCTTCCCCGAGCTCGACGAGCCGCTCCCGGCGGACGAGGAGCTCGTCCTGCCGCCGCACGGCGATTCGATGGCCGCGAGTCCACCGCCGCCGCCCGTGCCCACGCCTGCGCCCGCGGCGCACGACGAGGCGCTGCTGGACTTCGACATGCCGCTGACCGAGGAGCCGGCCGCTCGTGCCGAAGCGCCGTCAGCTCCAACCGAAGCGCCGGCGAGCGCCGAGATCCCCGCGGAGCTTCCCCCCGAGGTGATCGCCGCGGAGGCCGAGCTGATCGACGAAGCCGGGGGCGCGCCGGCCGATGCGGAAGCGGCGGAGGTGCCGTCGGAAGCCTCGGAGCCCGAGCCGGTGCCGGCCGCTCAGCGTCCCTTCGTGACCGAGACGATGGCGGAGCTGTACCTCAAACAGGGCTTCCGGACGGAGGCACTGGCCGTCTACGAGCAACTGAGTGCGGCGAACCCATCGGACGCGCGGTTGGCGGAACGCGTCGCGTCGCTGCGAAGCGAGGCTGCACCCGCGCCGGCCGCGGGACCGCCGGTGCGCGAGTTCTTCGCCCGCTTCGCGGCGCGGCGTCCCTGGGAGCGCGCCGCCGCGGCAGCGCCCCCGGCGGAAGACGACTTCGCGTCGACGGGAGTCGAGGTGGCCGAGGCGGTCGCGCCGAACGCGGACCGCGCGCTCCGAGCAGACGCCGCCGCGGAAACGCCTCCCGCGGCGGAGCGCCCTGCGCCGCCGCCGTCGGGCGGATCAACAGGCGGCTCGATCGACGCGCTCTTCGGGAACAAGCCGACGGCGACGACCGAGGACTCCGCGGCGTCGGCACTGTCGCAGGCGTTCGGCGGGACGCCCGATACGCCGCCGATCACGGGCAACCCCGCACGCCCGGCCACCGGCGAGCTGTCGCTCGACAGCGTGTTCCGCGAAGGGGGAGCGCGCGGCCCACGCAACTCGCAGGGCTTCTCGTTCGATCAGTTCTTCTCACAGAACGCGGATGGCGAGCGCACCTCCGGTGGTGCGTCGTCGCAGGAGAACGCGGCGCCCGGCGAGCCGGCCGAGCGCACGGCGGACGACATCGAGCAGTTCAACTCCTGGTTGCAGGGGTTGAAGCAGCGGTGAGGATCGCCGTCCTCAACGGACCGAATCTGAACCTGCTCGGACTTCGCGAGCCGGAGCGTTACGGCCGCACGACGCTCGCCGAGGTGGAACGCTCCCTCGGCAGCGTCGCGACGGAGCTCGGCGTCGAGCTGGAGTGCGCGCAGCACAATGGCGAGGGCCAGCTCATCGACGCCGTCCATGGCATGCGCGGCCGCGTCGACGGCGTCGTCATCAATGCGGGCGCGTACTCGCACAGCAGCCTCGCGTTGCGCGACGCGCTCGTCGGCGTGTCGGTGCCCTTCGTCGAGGTGCACGTCACGAACGTCTATGCGCGCGAGCCCGAGCGGCGCCACTCGATGCTCGCGCCAGCCGCACTCGGCGGAGTCGTCGGACTCGGAGTGCAGGGCTACGAGCTGGCGCTTCGAGGACTCGTCGCTGCCCTGAAGGACCGCTCGGCGTGAGCGACCCCCGCCGCCGTCGCATCGCCGCCCTCGTGGACGGCCTCACCGCGGCACACCTCGATGGGCTCCTGCTCACCGGCCTGTCGAACATCCGCTACCTGACCGGGTTCTCCGGCTCGAGCGCGTTGCTCGTCGTGAGCGCGCGCGACGTCGTGCTCATCACCGATTTCCGCTATCAGACGCAGGTGGTGGAGGAGGTCGGGGACATCGCGCGCATCGTCATCGAGCCGTCGAGCCTCTGGACGGGGCTCTGGCAGCAGCTCGCGCAGCTCGGCGGACTCCAGGTGCTGGGCTTCGAGACGACGCACATCCCGCATCGCGATTTTCAGCGACTCGTCGAGTCGGGCTCGCGGTGGCAGTGGCGGCCGACCGTCGATCTCGTGGAGACGTTGCGCGAGCGGAAGGACGAGAGCGAGATCGCCCGGATCGAGCGCGCGGCCACCGTGGCGACGACCGCGCTCGATCGCACGCTGCCGCAGATCCACGTCGGCATGACCGAGCTCGCCGTCGCCGGCGTGCTGGAGAAGGAGCTGCGGGACGCGGGGAGCGAGGGATTCGCCTTCCCGTCGATCGTGGCGAGTGGTCCGCGCGCCGCGCTGCCGCACGCGCATTCCTCGCCGCGCCGGATCGAGCGCGACGACTGGCTCCTCATGGACTTCGGCGCCGTGGTCGACGGCTACTGCTCGGACATCACGCGTACCGTCGTCGTCGGCTCGGCGAGCGACGAGCATCGGGCCGTGTACGACGTGGTGCGGGAAGCCAACTCCCGCGCCTCGGCCGGTGTCAGAGCAGGGATGACGGGACGGGATGCCGACGCTCTGGCGCGGGACTACATTGATCGGGCGGGATACGGACCGCAGTTCGGACATAGCCTCGGCCACGGTATCGGGCTCGAGGTACACGAGGCGCCGCGGCTGGCGCGCACCGCGGAAGGCGTGCTCCCGGAGGGGGCGGTGGTCACGATCGAGCCAGGGATCTATCGACCCGGCTGGGGCGGTGTTCGCATCGAGGACGACGTCGTCCTCGGCGTGGACGGACCGCGCATTCTCACACAGTTCCCGCGCGAGCTGATCGAGCTCGCATGAGCGATGCGCATGATGCCGCGTCGCGCCATACTCATGGGCCTATGATCGACCTACGCTACGTCAAGAAGTTGATCGACATCCTCGACGAATCCACCGTGGACTCGATCGAGATCTCGTCGGACAAAGGGATGAAGATCCGCATCTCGAAGAGCCCCAGCGGCCGAGGTGCGATGCAGGTGGCCCAGCCCACGGTGATGGCGCCGATCATGGCGCCTCCAATGTTGCCCGGCGCCGGACAGCCCACGCCGACCGAAGGAACGCCGGCAGTGGAGGCGGCCGCGGCGCCCGAGCCGAAGAGCGGCGGCAACGAGGTCAAGTCGCCGATGGTCGGCACCTTCTATTCGGCGCCCGAGCCGGGTGCCAAGCCTTACGTCTCGGTGGGTTCGCGCGTCTCGAAAGGGCAGATCCTCTGCATCATCGAGGCGATGAAGATCATGAACGAGATCGAATCCGAGGTCGCGGGCGTCGTGACCGAGGTTCTCGCCTCCGACGCGCAGCCGGTCGAATACGGCCAGCCGCTCTTCCGGATCGATCCCAATGGCTAGCTCCGTCCCCCCCGCCGCTCCTCCCGCCTCGCCGACCGCCGCCCCGTCGCCCACCGCGCCGGGCCAGATGTTCAACTTCAAGGCGGTCCTCCAGCAACTGATCCAGCGCAACGCCTCCGACCTGCACCTCAAGGTCGGGCGGCCGCCGACGCTGCGCCTGCACGGTGATCTCGTGCCCCTCGATCATCCGGCACTTCGCCCGGAGGATCTGAAGGGACTGGCCGAGCAACTGATGACGCCGCGCCAGGTGAAGGAGTTCACCGAGAACAAGGAATGCGACTTCGCCATCGGCGTGCCCGGCATCGGGCGCTTCCGGTGCAACGTCTATCAGCAGCGCGGCTCGCTCTGCTTCGCGATGCGCGCGATCCCGTATCAGGCGCGCACGATCAAGGAGCTCAACCTGCCCGTGGTGCTCGAGGAGATCGCGCTCAAGCCGCGTGGCCTCGTCCTCGTCACGGGGATCACCGGCTCGGGGAAGAGCACGGCGCTCGCCGCGATGATCCAGCACATCAACGAGCAGCGGAAGGCGAACGTGATCACGATCGAGGATCCGATCGAGTTCCTGCATCGTGACATCAACTGCCACATCAACCAGCGCGAGGTCGGGACCGACACGGCGACGTTCGGCCAGGCGCTGCGCCGCGTGCTCCGTCAGGATCCGGACATCATCCTCATCGGTGAGATCCGCGATCTGGAGACGCTCGACACGGCGCTGAAGGCGGCCGACACCGGCCACCTCGTCTTCAGCACGCTGCACACGACGGACGCGACGCAGACGATCAACCGCGTGCTGTCCTTCTATCCGCCGCACCAGCAGGCGGAGGTGCGCTTCTCGCTCGCCAGCGCGCTGCAGGCGGTCATCTCGCTCCGCCTCGTGCCGCGCGCCGACAAGCCGGGCCGGGTGCCCGCGTGCGAGGTGCTCATCAATACGCAGACGGTCCGCGACCAGATCCGCGACATGGACAAGACGCTCAACATTCCGGACCTCATCAAGGAAGGCACGGTGCAGTACGGAATGCAGAGCTTCGACCAGTCCCTCATGCAGCACTACACGCAAGGCACCATCTCGTACGAAAGCGCGGTCTTCTTCGCGACGAGCCCGAGCGAGTTCGCGCTTCGCGTGCAGGGCGTCGCCGGCACGAGCGACAACAGCTGGACGCCGTTCGAGTCCGACTCCCAGTCCTGAACTGAGCGATCACGTTGTTCAAGAAAGTTCTCATCGCCAACCGGGGCGAGATCGCGCTGCGCGTCATCCGCGCCTGCCGCGAGCTCGGCGTTCAGACGGTGGCCGTGTACTCGGAGGCCGACCGCGAGTCGCTCCACGTCCGCTTCGCCGACGACGACGTCTGCATCGGCCCGCCGGCGGCACGCGACTCGTATCTGAAGATCCCGCGCATCATCGCGGCGGCGGAGATCGCCGGCGCGGACGCGATCCATCCGGGATACGGCTTCCTCGCCGAGAACGCGGAGTTCGCGGAGATCTGCGCGGCGTCGAACATCACGTTCATCGGGCCCACGGCGGAGCAGATCCGCGTGATGGGCGACAAGGCCGCCGCGCGCAAGGCGATGACCGAGGTCGGCGTGCCGATCGTGCCGGGCACTCCGGGGCCCGTGGAGGACGTCGAGGAAGCGCTCGCGTTCGCGAACTCGATCGGCTTCCCGGTGATCATCAAGGCCGCCGCCGGCGGTGGCGGCAAGGGGATGCGCGTCGCGAAGGACGCCGACGAGTTCGAGCGCTCGTTCCAGCTCGCGCGCAGCGAGGCGCTGTCGGCATTCGGCAACGGCGACGTGTACGTCGAGAAGTATCTCATGCGCCCGCGGCACATCGAGTTCCAGATCATGGGCGACAAGTACGGTCGTGTGATCCATCTCGGTGAGCGCGACTGCTCGGTGCAGCGCCGCCACCAGAAGCTGATCGAGGAAGCGCCCAGTCCCGCGATGACGCCCGAGCTCCGGAAGCGGATGGGCGACGCCGCCGTCGCGGGCGCGAAGGCGATCGACTACGTGGGCGCCGGCACGATCGAGATGCTGCTGGACGAGGACGGCTCGTTCTATTTCATGGAGATGAACACGCGCATCCAGGTGGAGCACCCGGTCACCGAGATGCTCACCGGCGTGGACCTCGTGAAGGAACAGATCCGCGTCGCCGCGGGCGAGCCGCTCAGCGTCCACGAGCTGCCGCCCCTGCGCGGGCACGTGATCGAGTGCCGCGTGAATGCCGAAGACCCGAATCGGAACTTCCAGCCGTCGCCGGGCCGGATCGTCACCTTCCATCCGCCCGGCGGCAACGGCGTGCGGCTCGACACGCACGTGTATGCCGGCTACACCGTCCCGCCGTTCTACGACTCGATGATCGCGAAGGTGATCTGCCAGGGTCGCGACCGCGAGGAAGCGCTGGCCAAGATGCGCCTCGCGCTGGAGACGTTCATCATCGAGGGGCCGACGACGACGATCCCGTTCCTCGCACGCGTGATGCAGAACCCGCGCTTCCAGAGCGGCGACGTGGACACGAAGTTCCTCGAGCGCGAACCCGAGCTGATGAAGGAGCCCGGCTAGCGTGAAGATCGACGTGCTGTTCGGCGTTCAGAACCTCACCCCACAGGACGTCCAGGGCCGCGTCGTGGCGATGATCGACGTGCTGCGCGCGTCGTCGACCATCGCCGTCGCGCTCGCCAACGGCGCGCGCGCGATCATCCCGCTGGAGAGCTCGGAGGACGTCGTCACCCGCTCCAAGCAGTTCGAGCGCGCGGGCGTATTGCTCGCTGGCGAGCGTCGCATGCTCCGGATGGACGGATTCGATCTGGGCAACTCGCCGGTGGAGCACTCGCGCGCCGTCGTCGAGGGCAAGACCGTGCTGCTCACCACCACCAACGGGACGCGGGCGCTGCTGGCGGTGCAGGGTGCCCGTGACGTCGTCGTGGCCTCGTACGTCAACCTGACTGCGGTCTGCGCGATGTTGCGTGCCGCATTGCGCGGCGGCTCGGACGTCACGATCGTGTGCGCGGGACAGGACCGGCAGTTCGCGCTCGAGGACGCCGCCTGCGCGGGCCGCTACGTCTACCAGATCTCCAAGCGACTGCCGGCGGTGGAATCGAACGATGCGGCGCTGGCGGCCTCGCTGATCGACCGAAAGTACGGCGACAACCTGATGCGGCTCTTCCAAACCGCGGCGCACGGCCGGGCCCTGGCCGCCGCGGGCTTCGAAGAAGATCTCGCCGCATGCGCGGCCGTGGACTCGTACCCGGTCATCCCGATCTACCAGGATCGGCACATCACCAAGCTGGGGCCCGAGCGGGAGCGGTAGTCCGCGTGGGCAGCACAGGTCTCAAGCGCGAGCTGATCGGCATCGCGCTCCTTCTCTTCGCCGTCTTCCTCGGCGCCGCCCTCGCCGCCTACGCGGCGAACTCGCTGCGCGCCGGGGTGGACGTGCGCCACAGCGTCGGGTGGGTGGGTTTCTACCTCGCCTATCCCGTCGTGAGCTTCTTTGGGTGGCCCGCGGCGGCGCTCACCCCGCTCGTGCCGGCCGTCCATGCGCTCCGCCTGTTCGGGCGGCTCGAGTCCGAGACCGACCGCTCGTGGATGATCTTCCTCGCCGGCGTGGTCGTGCTGCTGCCGGTGGCCGTCGGACTGGCGATCGCACCGGCGGTCGGTGTCGCGTCGCCCGCGGCGGGCATCTGGGGCGGGTTCGTCGCGTATTACTGGCGGACGTGGTTCGGTGGGTTCGGCGCGTGGGTCGTGGTGATGCTGGCCGCGAGCGCGCTCACGGCGGTGACGCTGCGCTGGAATCCGGTGCGGATGATCGTCGGACACAAGGCGCCGCTGCCCCCGTCAGTCGTCGAGGCGCCGGCCGAGGAGCCGTACTCGCCACCGAAACGCCGCAAGAAGAAGGAGAAGCAGCCCGTCGACGTCGCGCTCGCGCTCGAGCCGCCGCCGGAAGAGTTCGAGGCGCTGGATCCCGTCGCGGCGATCCAGGCCTCGTCGTCGGCCGACGCGGACGCCAAGGAGGACGCAGCGATCGAGGAGGCGGCGAAGCGCCGGGGCAAGAAGAAGGAGCCGACGAAGCGCGACGACGAGATCGCCGCCGCCATCGAGGCCACCGAGACGCCGGAGCTGACGAGCGACGAGCTGCCGCCGTCCGACCTTCTGAACGCGCCGCCGCCGCGCAATGCGGATCTCGGGCGGCGCGAGCTGGACGCGATGGGCGTGAAGCTCATGGATGCGCTCCGCACGTTCAAGGTCGAGGGCGAGCTCACGGGGCGCACCACCGGCCCGGTCGTGACGCAGTTCGAGGTCTCTCCCGCGCCGGGCGTGAAGGTCCGCCAGATCGCGAACCTCTCGAACGATCTCGCGCTCGCGATGCGCGCGCCGTCGATCCGCATCGTCGCGCCGATCCCGGGACGTGGCGCCGTGGGCGTGGAGGTGCCGAACCCGACGCCGGAGATCGTCGGCTTCCGCGAGCTGATCGAGCACGGCGAGTTCCGCAACGCGCGCGCGGCGCTGCCGATCGCGCTGGGCAAGGATCTCGAGGGCAAGCCGGTCATCGCCGACCTCGCGAAGATGCCGCACCTGCTCATCGCGGGCGCCACCGGATCGGGGAAGTCCGTCTGCGTGAACACGATCATCACGAGCCTCGTGTACCGGCACACGCCGCGCACGCTGCGCTTCCTGATGGTCGATCCGAAGATGGTCGAGCTGTCGGTGTACAACGCGCTGCCGCACAAGCGGCACAAGGTGATCACCGACAACCGCGACGCGGCCTCGGTGCTCAAGTGGGCCGTGCTGGAGATGCAGGAGCGCTACGAGCTGCTTGCGGCCAACGGCTGCCGGAACCTGCAGGACTTCAATCGCCGCGTGCAGGACAAGTCGCCGCTCAAGGCGCCGCGGCGCAAGGACGTCGCGTTCGAGGACAACGTGTACCGCGGGGACATCCTGCCGTACATCGTCGTCATCATCGACGAGATGGCCGACCTGATGATGACGGTGCAGGGCGAGGTGGAGACGCCGATCGCCATGCTGGCACAGAAGGCGCGCGCCATTGGCATACACCTGATCCTGGCAACGCAACGGCCCAGCGTGAACGTCATCACGGGGCTGATCAAGGCGAACTTCCCGAGCCGGATCGCGTTCCGCGTCGCGAGCCAGGTCGACAGCCGCACGATCATCGACGGCGCGGGCGCCGAAGCACTGCTCGGCAACGGCGACATGCTGTTCATCCCACCGGGCAAGAGCGAAGCGAGCCGGCTCCAGGGCGCGTATCTGTCGAGCGAGGAGACGGAGCGCCTGATGAGCTGGTACGAGGCCCAGCGCGATCGGCGGCGCGCGCGCCTGCGCGAGGCCGGACTGGAGATGGAAGCCGAGATGTCGCCGGACGAGCCGGACATCCTCGAGACGGTGCGCACGCGCGAGGCGGAAGCGCGCGCGGCGATGGAAGGCGGGGCGGAGGAGGGCGGTCCGGATGCCGGCTCGCGCGATCCGCTGTTCCGCGAGGCGGCGGAGCTGTGCATCCAGAACCAGAGCGGATCGACGTCGCTCCTCCAGCGGCGCCTGGGGATCGGCTACGGGCGCGCGGCCCGTGTGATCGACCAGTTGGCCGACGCGGGCGTGCTCGACGCGAAGAGCGGTCCGAAAGGCCGCGAGGTACGCGTCGGGCTGGAGGATCTCGACCGCATCTGCGGCAGCAAGGAACCGTGATCCGCGTCGGCCTCGTACTCGCGGCCCTCGGCGCGCTGCCGGGCGCGGTCGCGGCGCAGCAGGGAAACGGCACACCCGCGGGGGTGGTCGCTCCGCCGGCGGACTCGATCGGACCGTTCGAGCGCCCGGATGGCGCCGCGCTTCGTGCCGGCACGACCACCTATCGCCTCACCCTGCAGCGCAACGGTCAGAGCACGCCGCTCGGCACGCGCACCGTCGACGTCAGCGCGTCACAGCTGGGCGGCGTCCAGGTGTGGGTGATCGCCGAGCGGCGCGAGGGAACGGTGGTACCGACGAGCGACTCGCTCTGGCTCGCCCGCACCGAGCTCGCGCCGGAGCGTTGGGTGGCGTCGATCGACCGCACGAAGATGGCCGCGTCCTTCTCGAAGGACTCGATGTTCGGCGCGATCCAGAGCTACGAGGGTCGCTCGTCCTTCTCGAGTGCCGTGGCGCCGGGGGCATTCATCACGCCGGGAATGACCGAGCGGATCGTCGAGCTGCTCCCACTGCAGGTCGGCTATCACGCGCTCGCCTCGCTCCTGCTGCTCGACGCGGGCACGCCGCGGACGCTGCCGGCGGAGCTGATCGTCGAGCGCGAGGAGCGGGTGCACATCGGAACGCGCGACGTGGACGCCTGGGTGGTGCTCCTGCGCGCCGGCGCGATCGAGGAGCGGCTCTGGGTGTCGAAGAGCGATCGGCGGGTGGTGCGGACGGAGCAGCGCGGCGCGAGCGGGGTATTGGTGGGAGAGGTGCTCTGACCGGCGGGGTCAGACACCTGGGGTCAGACACCTGGGGTCAGACACCGAGTCAGAGGCTGGGGTCAGATACCGCAGGTGTCTGACCCCTTGGCGTGATGAGGTCAGCCCAGCGGCGAGCGGCGAGCTGGCAGCAGTAGGCGTTGGTCGTTGCAGCCGGAGTCAACCAACTCTGACCCGACTGACTCTGACCCGCTGCCGTGCAGTTTGGAATTGCTCCACCCCGCATCCGAGTGGTGAGGGTGCCTGCCCGAGCAGCGGTATCCTGTCCCCCATGTCAGCGGCCAGGCAGGCATTCGGCGAGCTGGGGGAGCGGATCGCGGAGCGATGGCTCCGGCTGCGGGGGTGGCGCGTGGTGCAGCGCCGGTTCCGGAGCGGGCACCGGGACATCGATCTCGTGGTCGAGCGGGACGGGGTGGTGGCGTTCGTCGAGGTCAAGGCTCGGCGTGGGGCCGGGTTCGGCGGTCCCATCGAGGCGGTGAACTGGCGGAAGCAGCGGGAGCTGGGGCGTTCGGCGCGGGTCTGGGTCGATCGTCACGGTCGATCCACGGACGCCTACCGATTCGACGTCATTGGCGTGCTCGTCGAGGGAAATCGGGTGCGGGTCCGCCACGTCGAGGACGCATTTCCCCTCCATCTTTCGGCTTGATTTCGGGGCCCGGGGTTCGTATTTTCTTCGGGTATCGGGTCGCCTGCTTTTCCGGTACGCTTATGTCCGCGTGGCCAGAGGAATCCACGACAAACGAGAGGATGTAGACGAATGGCTGTGTCCACGATTGCAGACGACAAGAAGAAGGCGCTGAACCTCGCGATCGCGCAGATCGAGAAGAGCTGTGGCAAGGGCTCGATCATGCGGATGGACGAGAAGGAGAAGGTTCGTGTCGAGG
>Ga0207674_10009290_pt1 | contig 11262 bp, 7 predicted proteins | sample KBSCornC72_FD_184303 | JGI IMG/M metagenome (GOLD analysis project Ga0207674, IMG submission 184303) | Corn rhizosphere microbial communities from Kellogg Biological Station, Michigan, USA - KBS Corn C7-2 (SPAdes) (version 2) | ecosystem: Host-associated > Plants > Roots > Rhizosphere > Soil ...
TTTCGCTCGCTCGTCGTGGCCGCACTCGATCAGGAGTCGGCCGACGTTCTGTCGATCACGCTGGAAAGCACCGACGGCGAACCGCTGCCGATGGCACTGCCCGGTCAGTATGTCGTGCTGCGTTTGCCGCGTCCCGACGGCGGCTCGCCGTTTTTTCGCAGCTACTCGCTCTCCGGCGCGCTTTCGACGCAGCGCTATCGGATCAGCGTCAAGCTCGAACCGAACGGTGCGGGCGGCATGTACCTGCATCGGCAGCTGCACGACCGTCGCGCCGCTCGCGACGTCGCCCCTGGCCGTCACGCTCCGGATCGCGCTGATCGAGCCCGAGCCGCGTCGCCCGCTCGACACCGAGCCGGCGCTCGCGCCCCCGGTCGAACCAGACCGGCTCCTCCCCTTCGCGAACGGCCCACCCAGCTCCGCGCTGGCCTAGGCCGCTCCACAGCGTCGGCTTCCGCGTGCCCGTGGGGCATGCGCACGACGCTCGATCCGTCTCCTCAGTCGATGTCGAGTCGCGATCGGCCCTCCGGCCGATCCGGCTGTGCTCGGCGAATGCTCGCGCCGATCAGGCGTATGCCTCGCTGCAGCATCCGACTCCTACGATCCCATCGAACCATTCATGCGATATCTCGTCATCCTCGCTGCGGCAGCGCCGATGCTCGCCGGCACCGTGAGGGCGCAGGCGCAGCCGCAGGCTCCGGCCCCGCGGCGCGACAGCGTCCAGACCATGCGGGCGATCAACATCACGGCGGAGGTCGAGGACCGGTCCACCGTGAAGCCGATCCAGCAGCTCACCCTCCCCGTCACCGTCAGCATCACCCAGCGCCGCGCCGAGGAGACGGTGAACCTCGTCGACGCCGAGGACGCGGTGAAGTACCTGCCGAGCGTCTTCCTGCGGAAGCGCAACAACGGCGACACGCAGGCCACGCTGGCCACGCGCGTGTGGGGCACCAGCTCCAGCGCGCGCACCCTGATCTTCGCCGACGGCGTGCCGCTCACGGCGCTCGTCGCCAACAACAACACCGTCGGCGGACCACGCTGGGGACTCGTCGCGCCCCCTGAGGTCGAGCGCATCGACATGATGATGGGGCCCTACTCCGCCGCCTACGCCGGCAACTCGATGGGCGCCGTCATGGAGATCACCACGCGGCTGCCCCGCAAGCTCGAGGGACAGATCCAGCAGACGCAGGCGCTCCAGGCGTTCGATCTCTACGGCACGCGCCGCAACTTCATGACGTCGCAGACCGGCGCGAGCGTCGGCGAGCGGTTCGGCAACTTCGCGATCTGGGCGAGCGGCAACTATCAGAAGAGCAACAGCCAGCCGCTGAGCTACGTCACGGCCGGATCGACTCCCTCGGGCACGACGGGAGCGTATCCCGACTCGAACAAGCTGAACGCCGCGGCGAACGTGCTGGGGGCCAGCGGGCTGCTGAACACCCACATGATGAACGGCAAGATCAAGGCGGCGTACGACATCACGCCGACGCTCCGCGCGACGTACACGTTCGGCCTGTGGCGGAACGACGGGAACAGCGGCGTGCAGCCGTATCTCGCCGCCTCCTCCGGACAACCCACGTACGCCGGCCAGTCCGGTTTCGCGAGCGGGGCCTACGACATCGACCAGCGGCACACCGCGCAGGCGTTCACCCTCCGCACCGATACCAAGAAGACGTGGGACCTCGAGCTCGTCGGCTCGACGTACCGGTTCAACTACGACCAGCAGCGCAGCCCCGTCAGCGCCACGGCGATCGGCACGGACTTCAGCCAGAACGGCCGCGTGGCGGTGCTGGACGGCACCGGCTGGGCGACGCTCGATCTCAAGGGGACGTGGAAGCCGGCCGGACAGATCTCTCGCCACACGTTGAGCTCGGGACTGCACTACGAGCGCTACGCGCTGAAGAACACGACCTTCAACACCTCCGACTGGCGCGACGGCGGCAGCCGCAGCGGCGTGTTCACCCAGGGCGACGGCAAGACGGAGTCGAAGGCGGCGTGGGTGCAGGATGCCTGGTACATCACCCCCGACCTCAAGCTCACCCTCGGCGGCCGGTTCGAGGATTGGCGCGGCTACGACGGCCTGAACGTCAGTGGCAGCACGCGCGTCGTGCAGCCGACGGTCGAGGGGCAGAAGTTCTCGCCGAAGGGACTGCTCACCTGGAACCCGTCGGAGAAGTGGGCGTTCAGCGCGGCGCTGGCGAAGGCGTACCGCTTCGCGACGCCGGCCGAGCTCTATCAGCTCGTGTCCACCGGCACGACCTTCACGTCGCCCAACCCGAACCTCGAGCCGGACGACGTCACGTCGACCGAGCTCCGCGCCGAGCGCAAGTTCCAGCGCGCGAGCGTGCAGCTCTCGCTGTTCCAGGACGACGTGCACGACGCGATCATCTCGCAGTTCAACACGCTCGCCGGCTCGACGCAGCTCTACAGCTTCGTCTCCAACGTCGACCACGTGCGGGCGCGCGGCGCCGAGCTGGGGTTCGGCACCAACGACGTGCTGGTCCGGGGCCTCGCGCTCTCGGGGAACGTGACGTTCGTCGATCCGAAGACCCTCGCGATGTCGGGCCGCGCGAGCGCGACGGCGGCCCCCGACGCGGCGATCGGCAAGCAGCTTCCCAACATCCCGAAGTGGCGCAGCACGGCGACGGCGATGTACCGCCCGAACGACCGGCTCACCTACACGCTCGCCGCGCGCTACAGCTCGAAGCTCTACACCACGCTCGACAACGTCGACGTGCGGTACAACACGTATCAGGGCTTCTCCGAGTGGTTCGTGATGGACACGAAGCTCAACTTCCGCGTCAACGAGAACTGGAGCGCGTCCGGCGGTATCGACAACCTGCTCGACCGGAAGTACTTCCTGTTCCATCCATTCCCGCACCGCACGTTCATCGCGGGGCTCAAGTTCGGATTCAACTGAGTCGCGATTGATCCATCGCTCGTTCGTGCGTCCGGCGCGGCATCGTGCGCTGCTCTTCGGAGCAGCCGTCGCGATGCTCGCGGCGGGGCACGCCCGTCCGGCGCTCGCCGCACGTCCCGCGGCGCGCATGCACGCCACGCTCATCTCGTCGGAGCCGGCCAAGGGCAGCCGGCTCGCGACGTCGCCGGCGCGGATCTACCTCGTGTTCAGCGAGGAGGTCGAGCCGTCGCTCGGCAGCATCAGGCTCGTCGGGCCGGGCGGCCGCGTCGTCGCCCTCAAGTCGGCGGGCGACCCGCGCAACGTCTCGGCGCTCGTCGCGCCGGTGACGACACCGCTCGACGCCGGCACCTGGCGCGTCGAATGGCGCATCGTGTCCGAGGACGGCCATCCGATCGACGGCGACTACACCTTCGCCGTCGCCGGCGCGCCCGCCGACACGACCAGTGCCGCGGCGACGCCCTCCGTCGTGCAGCATCCGGCCGACTCGGCGCCTCACGAGCCCGAGCCCACCGTGGAGCCCGCGAAGTCGGCCCTCGCCGAGGTGCCGCTGCTCGCCGCGACGCTTCGCGGGCTCGGCGTCGGCTTCCTCGCCGCGTTCACCGGACTCCTCTGGTTCTTCGGTCGCCGCCACGATCGTGCGCCCCAACCGCGCGCCGAGCGGCTCGCGTCCTCGCTCGCGATCGCGGCGGCGGTGACCCTCGTGCTGCACCTCTTCGTCTGGACGCTCGCCGTCTCGCCCGATCGCTCGCTGGGGGGCGAGCAGCTGAGCGCCATGCTCGTCAGCCGGGTCGGCCGCATCGAGGTCGCGCGGACCGCGCTCGCCGTGCTCGGATGCTGGGCGCTCGTGCTCGTGCGCCGCGACCGGCTCGCGCTGCTGTTCGCCGCGGCCGCCATGGCGGTGAGCTCGGCGACGGGACATTCCGCCGCGATCCATCCTGCCTGGACGATCCCGATGCGCGCGCTCCATCTCGTCGCGATCGCCGTCTGGCTCGGCGGTCTGCTCTGGTTGCTCTCGCTCGACCGGTCGGGTGTCGACGCCGTCGGCGTCGAGGCGCAGCGCGTCTCGTCGGCCGCGATGTTCGCCGTCATCGCCGTGACGTTCTCCGGGATCGTGCAGACCAAGTTCTTCATCGGCGAGTGGGCCGACCTGGTGCGCTCGACCTACGGCTACGTCGCGCTGCTGAAGCTCGCCGGCCTCGGCGTGCTCGTGCTGTTCGGCGCGTACCACCGCTACCGCGTCATGCCGCGGCTCGCCGAGGCGGGCGTCGTCGACGACTTCGCGCGCTCGCTGCGCAAGGAAGTGCTGGTGATCTCCGTCGTCATCCTCATCGGCGGGCTGCTCGCCTACATCCCGCCTCCGCAGCACTGATCGCTTCCCCTCCCTGCCCCCTTCCCCGGTCCATGTCGATCCGCACCGCTCCGCAGCGCAGCACACGTGCACTCCAGCGCGCCGTCGCCGCATCGTCGCTCGTCTGCGCCGCCGCCGTGCTCGTCCCCTCGGTCGCGAACGCGCACGTCACCGTCTGGCCGAAGTCCGCCGCGCGCGGCGCGTTCGAGCGCTACGTCGTCCGGGTGCCGAACGAGCGGAACGTCCCCACCACCCGCGTCGAGATCCACTTCCCGGCCGAAGTGCGCATCTCCTCCTTCCAGGAGGTCGCCGGTTGGCAGCTCCAGGTGCTGACCGATTCCGCCGGCAAGATCACCGGCGCCGTCTGGACTGGATCGCTGCCGGCGAAGCGCTTCGTCGAGTTCCCGTTCATCGGGGTGAATCCCAAGGAAGGGGAGCGCGTCGTGTTTCCCGCGACGCAGACCTACGAGGGCGGCGAGGTCGTGCAGTGGTCGGGCCCTGAAGGTTCCAAGACGCCGGCCTCGGTGACGACGCTCACCGAGCGTCCCGCCGCCGGCTCGACCGTGACGAGCGCCGGCGGGTCGGGCTCGTCCACACCCCTCTACATCTCGCTGGCCGCACTGACGCTCGGGCTCGTCAGCCTCGGCCTCTCCCTGCGCCGCACGTAAGTTGCGCCAGGTAACTTCAGGTATGCGCCCGATCCCCACGCGCGGCGCGTGCACCCTCGTGCTCGCCGCCGCGCTCGTCCGCGCCTCGTCGCTCGCCGCCCAGGAGCCGACGCGCGACACGTCGCGCGCCGAGCCGTCGCCTGCCACGCTCACCGCCGTCCGGGTGACCGCCACGCGCGAGGGGCCGCGCGCGCCGATCGAGCTGCCGTACGCCGTCACGCTCACGCGCCCGGACTCCCTCGCCGCGCTGCGCCGGCTCGGCGCCGACGAGCTGCTGTTCGCCGTGCCCGGCGTGGCGCTCGCGAACCGGCAGAACCCCGCACAGGATCCACGCATCAGTATCCGCGGCTTCGGCGCTCGCTCCGCCTTCGGCGTGCGCGGCGTCCGCGTGCTCCAGGACGGCGTGCCGCTCACGCTCCCCGACGGGCAGACGCCGGTCGACGTCGTCGACGTCGAGGGCGCCGAGCGCGTCGAGGTGGTGCGCGGCAGCGCGTCGTCGCTCTACGGCAACGCGGCCGGCGGCGTGATCGACGTCCGCAGCACCCCGCCGGCGCTCGTCGGCGTCGCGCCCTACGCGCGCATCGTCGGCGGCGACCGCGTGCCGACGATCACCGCGCTTGGCGCGGGCGGCACGCTCGGATCGGTCGGCTACACGTCGTCCGTCACCCGCGTCGTCGGCCGCGGCTATCGCGACTACTCCGACCAGCGGGCGACGCGCGCCGCGCTGCGCCTCATCCGTCCGCACGAGGACGGCAGTGTCCTGCCGGGGCTCACGCTCGCCGCGCGGCTCTCCGACGTCGATCTCGCCGAGAGCCCTGGCGCGTTGACGCAGGCGCAGCTGGATACCGCACCGCGCATGGCGGACCCGCTCTCCGTGCGCAAGCGCGCCGGCAAGGTCGTGCGCCAGGGTGATCTCGCGCTCACCGTCGCACAGCCGTTCGGTGCGCGCGTCGCGCTCGACGCGACCGTGTACGGCAGCGTGCGCACGCTCGAGAATCCGCTCACCTTCGCCGTGGTGAACGTCGGCCGCTCCAGCGGCGGCGCTCAGGCGCGGCTCAGCGGCGAGGGTACGCTCGGCGCGCACGCCGTGCGCCTTGCCGGCGGCGGCGACATGCAGTGGCAGAACGACGACCGCCAGGAGTACGAGGCGTGCATCGACGTCGCCGTCGCGTCGGCGACGTGTCCGACGCCGAGCGTGCAGCGCGGACGGCTGCGCAAGGACCAGCGCGAGCTCGTGTCGAGCGCGGGACCGTTCGTGCGCGGCGAGCTCGCGATCCTGCCCACGCTGCTCGCGTCGGCTGGTGTGCGTGCCGACGCCGTGCGATTCCGCGTGCGCGACCGGTTGATCAGCGCGACGAACCCCGACGACTCGGGGGAGCGCACGCTCCACGCGGTGAGCCCCTCGTTCGGGCTCGTGTGGCGCACCACGCCGCTCGCGTCGCTGTACGCGACGGTGTCGTCCAGCTTCGAGACGCCGACGACCACGGAGCTCGGGAACAAGCCCGACGGCTCGGCGGGGATCAACCCCGAGCTGAAGCCGCAGCGCGCGCTGTCGCTCGAGATGGGCGCCAAGGGGCTCTTCTCGGGCAGCGCACTCCAGTGGGAGCTCGCCGCCTTCCAGACCGGCGCACGCGACGAGCTCGTCCCGTTCGACATCCCGGGGGGCGCGGGACGCCGGTACTTCCGCAACGCCGGCCGCACGCGGCGTGTGGGGGCCGAAGCGGGCGTGGGAGCGGACATCGGCCCGCTCTCGCTGCAGGCCGCGTACAGCTACTCCCGCTTCCGGTACGTGAGCTACGTGGTCGGGACCACCTCGTACGCGGGGAAACGGATCCCTGGCGTGCCCGAGCATGCGCTCGCCGCAACCGCTTCGGTACACGCGGGGTCGTTCACTCTGTCGGGCACGGCCGACGTCGCCACTGCCGTCGACGTGGACGATGCCAACAGCGCGCAGGCGAAGGGCAGAACGATCCTCGGTCTCGCGCTGTCGAACATGGTACGGGTCGGCGGGGTACGACTCTCCCCGCTCGTCGCATTGCAGAACCTCGCGGACGTGCGCAGCGTGGGCTCGGTGAGCGTCAACGCCACGGGGGGCAAGTTCTTCGAGCCCGCTCCTGGTCGCACGCTGCTCGTGCGCATGGCCCTCGCGCGTGACGCGCGCACGAACCAGTAAGTCGTTCCTCGCGCCCTTGCAGACGGCGCCGGCACCACCGGTCTGCGGCAGTTCCTCCTTCGGTCACGGCCGCTTCATGCGTCCTTCGCTGCTCCCACTCGGCTGTGCTATCCTCGGCGCTCTCGCGTGCCATCGGCCACCCGAGCAGCTGGGCAGCGCGCTGCCGATGGTGAGCGCGGCGGCGATCGTCGAGGGACGCGCCAACGGTGTCGTGCCCACCGACACGATCGAGGGGGACCTGACGATCGCGCTCCAGCGCGCGCGGTGGACGTTGCGCACGACGCCGGACGAGAAGGGCGGCGACTTCTGGAGCGACGTCGCGCTCCTCGACACGCCGAACGCCGAGCGCGCCGCGACGTCGATGGAGGAGCGCACGTTCGCCGTCGCGCTGCGCACGTTGATGGAAGGTCAGCCCGAAGCCGCGGCCGTGGCGTTCGAGATCCTGCACGGCTCGGCGAACGACTCGCTCGTGCGCAGCCGCGCGCGCGTCGGACTCACGATGGCGCTGTCGTATCACTCCGACTGGGGGGCGATGGCGCGGCTCCCCACCATCGGACCCGGCGACAGCGCCACCGTCTCGCTCGCCCTCGCCGCGAGCGTGGAGCGGTGGGCGCGTGCGCTGAGCATCGTGCCGCCGCCCGTGTTCGACATTCCGAGCGACGAAGTCGTGCTGCCGATGCGGCGGAGCTTCCTCGGCACACCCGTCGTGACGATCCGCATCAACGGCAAGCCGCACGACTTCTGGCTCGACACCGGCGCGAGCATGACGCTCCTCTCGACGGACGTGGCGGTCGCCGCGGGGGCGAAGCTCGCCGCGAACGACACGCTGGCTCTCGGCGTGGTGGGCGGACACATCGAGGCCCGCGCGATCTACCTCGACTCGCTGTCGATGGGCTCCGTCGTCGTACGCGGGCTCGGCGCCGCGCTCGTGAGCCCGGAGGCGCTGCGGTTCGACGAGCGCACCGTCAACGGCATCAAGCGCACCGTGCCGATCGACGGGATGATCGGCACCGACGTGCTCCGGCACCTCGACGTCGTCATCGACGCGCGCGCCGGCACGATCACGCTCAGCCGTCCGCGCCGCCGCAACGTCCAGACGCGGAATCTCTTCTGGGTCGGCTATCCGGTGGTCCGCCTCGTGACGCGCGACGGGCGTCCCGTGATCTTCGGTCTCGACACCGGCGCCGAGGGCACCTACGTCACGACGTCGCTGCTCAAGAAGCTCCCGCGCACGCCGGTCGCCGCGCGCCGCAACTCGCTCGTCGGGCTCGGCGGGACCCAGCAGGGCGTGTCGTCGTCGTCGAAGAAGTCGTCGTGGGTCGCGCGCAACGTGCCGCTCAGCGACGGCAACTACGCGATCGCGCTGCGCAACGTCCCGATCATGCCGGCGCAGCGCTGGACGTTCGTCGACTTCGACGGCGTCATCGGCTCGGACGTCGCGCTGGCGACGCGCATGCACCTGGACTTCACGAACGGCGTGTTCGACATCCGCGCCAGCGAAGCCAGCGTGCCTCCGCTCGGCGGGGCGCCGGACGTGAAGGTGGTGCATTAGCGGCGCGCTTCGCGCGCCGCGGTGAGTGGGTGAGTTGGATCGCGAGTTGATGGGAGATGGCGAGGCTGCATCGCACTCCCTCACGATCCAACCAACCAACTCACTTGGCTCTTGGCAGCACCTCGTCCATCTCCCCCACCACATACGCGTACACCGCGAACACCGCCACGCAGCGGGCGACGTCGCGCGGGTCGAGCTTGTCGGGAGTGTCGGCGTTCGTGTGGTGATACCAGAAGTAGCGCGTCTCGTCGACGTGAACGCCGGCGACCGGCACGCCCGCGTCGAGCAGGGGCTCGACGTCCGCCTCGCTCTCGCCGCGCGTCACCGAGTCGGCGCCGATGCGTGAGAGGAGCGGGGCGATGCGCCTGAGCATCGCCAGCGTGGAGTCGCTGCCGACGGCCGCGATGCCGTACGGCCTGAACACGCCGTTGTCCGACTCCAGCGCGAAGACGTGCTTGTCGATCTCGGACGCGTGGGTGGCGCGATACGCCTTGCCGCCGTCGACGCCGTTCTCCTCGTTCGTCCAGCCGACGACGCGAATCGTTCGGCGCGGCCGCAGGCCGAGCGCCTTCATCAGGCGCACCGCTTCCCACGCCGCGACGACGCCGCCGGCGTCGTCCATCGCGCCCTGGCCGACGTCCCACGAGTCGATGTGGCCGCCGATCACCACGACCTCGTCCGGCTTCTCGCGCCCGCGCAGCTCGGCCACGACGTTGCGCGACGGCACGTTCGGGAGGTTCTGCGCGCCCATCACGAGCTTCACCGTCACCGGCTGCCCGCGGTCCTGCATCCGGTGCAGGAGCATCGCGTCCTCCACGGCGATGGCGGCGGCGGGAATCCGCGTCGCCACCGTGCTGTCGTAGCGCATGTTCCCCGTGTGCGGCGAGTTGATCGAGAACGACGCCACGGAGCGCAGCAGCATCGCCACCGCGCCCTGCTTCGCCGCCGCGCTCGCGCCGCCGGTGCGGAAGAGCCTCGTCGCCTCGTACTGGGTGAACGGCACGTCGAACAGCACGATCTTCCCCTTCACCGCGGCGCCGCGCTTCGCGAGGTCGTCGTAGCTCGACACGACGACGACCGGCGCCGTGATCCCGCCCGCCGGCGTGCCGACGCTCCCGCCGAGGCCGAGCATCGCCAGCGGCTTCCGGCGCGGCGTGATCAGCTCCGCCGACTCGGCGCCGCGCACCCAGTGGCGCACCATGGCTCGCTCGCCGCGCACGTTCTCCAGGCCGTCGGCGCGCATGCGCTCCAGCGTCCAGTCGATCGCGCGCTCGAGCGCGACCGATCCGCTCACACGATGCCCGAAGGTGTCGGTGAGCTCGGCGATGCGGTTCCACGCCGCGCTGTCGCGCATCGCGGCGTCGATCAGGCGATCGGCCGCGGCGCGATAGGCCTCGGCGGACTGGGCGCCGGCGCGCACGGGCGCGCTGGTGAAGGCCACCGCGGCGGCAACCGCGAGGAGACGGATTCGCACGTGCATGAGGAAGCGGGCGGGAGGGTGGACGGGCTGGTCCATAAGGTAGCGCCTGGTCGCGTCCCCCCGCTTGCTTGGATTCCGCGCCGTACTCCGCACGGCGAGATCGAGGCGGCGTGCGAGCCCGTGTGGAATGCCTGACGGTGTATCGCGCCGTCCTTCGCTTACGTGAGGTGCCGAACATGGCGCGGCGGCAGCCCGCCGCGCGCCGAACCCGAGCGCAGGAGGCACCCATGCACGCGACGACACAGATCGGCATTCCTGAGTCGATGCGAATCGAGCACGCGGAGATCCACGAGGAGCTGGTGCGCGCCACCCGGTTGTCAGGACCGATCGGTGACGCGGCACAGTCGCTCGCGGCGATCCTGCACCCGCACTTCGTGCGCGAGGAGGAGATCGCGCTGCCACCGCTGGGCCTTCTCGCACCGCTGGCACGCGGCGAGCTGACGGCCGAGATGCGCGACGTGCTCGCGATGACGGACGCGCTGCGCGCCGAGCTACCACGCATGCTGGAGGAGCACGAGGCGATCCGGGCCGCGACGGTGCGACTGGGTGAGATCGCCCGCGCCGAGCACGATGAGCGAGTGGCGGAGCTCGCGCGGAAGCTCGAGCTGCACGCACGCAGCGAGGAGGAGGTGTTCTATCCCGCGGCGGTGCTGGTCGGGGATCTCGTGCGAGCGCGGATGCAGGGCTGATGGCGGAAGTGGGTCGTCACCGAGCCGACCCACCCTCCCTTCCTACCGCGCGACGACCGGCAGCTCCACCCGCGAAGGATACCGCGCCGAGCGATACACGCGGTGTGTCGCGGCTCGGAAGTCGGTCGCGCGCGCCGTGAAGATGTTCGGCACCCAGCTCTGCGGGTTCCGGTCGTAGAGCGGAAACCAGCTGCTCTGCACCTGCACCATGATCCGGTGCCCGCGCTTGAACGTGTGGTCGACGCCGCGCAGCGTCAGTGTGTACGGCTCGACGGCACCCGCCTGCACCGGGATCGGCCGATCGGGGGAGCGACGATACCGGCCGCGGAGAATGTCCCCCGCCACCATGAGCTGGTAGCCGGCCAACGTCGAGTCGGTCCGCGACGCGCCGTCGGGATGGACGTCGATCAGCTTCACCACCCAGTCGGCGTCGCGGCC
>Ga0207674_10009292_pt1 | contig 11261 bp, 8 predicted proteins | sample KBSCornC72_FD_184303 | JGI IMG/M metagenome (GOLD analysis project Ga0207674, IMG submission 184303) | Corn rhizosphere microbial communities from Kellogg Biological Station, Michigan, USA - KBS Corn C7-2 (SPAdes) (version 2) | ecosystem: Host-associated > Plants > Roots > Rhizosphere > Soil ...
ATTGCCGACGCCAACGCATCCGAGGGCGACTGGCTCGTCGCGCTCGAGCAGCAGGCAGGGAAGGGCCGCCAGGGCCGCGCCTGGATTTCGCCGCGCGGAAATTTCTACGGAAGCACTTTGGTCGAGCTCGGATCGAATGATCCGCAGCCGCAGACGCTCGCCCTGGCCGCGGGGCTTGCGCTGATCGAGGCAATCGACGCCTCGCTGCCCGGCCAGGCACTGATGCTGAAATGGCCGAACGACCTGCTCCTGCTCGGCAAGAAGCTCGCCGGAATCCTGCTGGAGCGGAGCGGCGACCGAGTCGTCATCGGGTTCGGGGTCAACCTTGCCTCCGCGCCCGAGCTTGCAGACCGCCAATGCGCGTCGCTGTCCGGGCAGCTCACTTCCGAGGCATTCGCGTTGGTGCTTGCTGAAAGCTTCGAGCGGCTGGCGCGGCTATGGCGGCAAAGCGAACCCTTGTTCCTCGCCCAAGCCTGGCTCGCGCGCGCGCATGCGCTCGGAACCCGGCTCACCGTGCATTCCGGAAGCGACGAGACGGCGACCGGCCGCTTCGACGGGATCGAACCGGACGGCGCGCTTCGGCTCCGGCTCGACGACGGAGCGCTCGAAATCGTCCGCGCCGGCGACGTCGAGTTGTGAACGCAAGCGACGACCGGTAGGAGCGCGGCCATGCTGCTCGCCATCGACGCCGGCAATACCAACATCGTCTTCGCGCTTGTCGAGGAGGGCGAGATCAAGGCGCGGTGGCGGATCGCGACGGACGCGCGGCGCACGGCCGATCAATATGCGGTCTGGCTTCACCAGCTTCTGGAACTGGAGGGTTTCCCGAAGGACGCGGTCAGTGCGGTCATCATCGGCACCGTCGTGCCGCGCGCGCTCCACAATCTGGAAGTGCTCGCCAGCAAATATTTCCACTGCGAGCCGCTGGTTGCGGGGCAAAGCGGCGCGCCCTGGCCGGTCGCGTTCGACGTCGACGAGCCTCAGAATGTCGGCGCCGACCGGGCGCTCAACGCCATTGCCGCGCACGCCAAATATAAAGGCGAGCTGATCATCGTCGATTTCGGGACTGCGACGACCTTCGACGTCGTCAGCGCAACTGGTGCCTACAGGGGCGGAATCATCGCTCCGGGCATCAACCTTTCGCTCGACGCCCTGGTAAGCGCCGCCGCAAAGCTTCCGCGGATCGCGATCGAGGCGCCCAGGGACAATCTGTCGGTGATCGGCCGCACCACGCAGGACCAGATGCTGATCGGCATCTACTGGGGCTATGTGGCGATGATGGAAGGCCTTGTCGAACGGATGAAGGCAGAGCTTGGGCAGCCGTCGACGGTGATCGCGACGGGCGGGCTCGCCCATTTGTTCGACAAGCACACGACGCTTTTCGATTCGATTGAACCCGATCTCACGATCCAGGGTTTGAGCCTGTTGTACGACATGGTGCGCACCAGCAAATGATCCCGGGCGAAGAGCTACTGTTCCTCGCGCTCGGCGGGTCGGGCGAGATCGGCATGAACGTCAATCTCTACGGCTGCCGCGGCCAGTGGATCATGGTCGATCTCGGCGTGACCTTCGCCGATCTCAACTATCCCGGAATCGATCTCATCCTCCCGGACCTCGAGTTCATCGAGGACCAGCAGGAGCGGCTCGCCGGAATTATCCTGACGCACGGGCACGAGGATCATATCGGTGCGCTGCCCTATCTCGCCGAAGAACTGAAGTCGCCGCTGTATGCGACGCCCTTCACCGCGGGGCTGATCGCCGGGAAGCTCGAGGAGGAGGGGCTCACCGGGCAGGTGAAGCTCAACATCGTCGAGCGCGGCGGAACGGTCGAGCTTGGGCCGTTCCGGGTCAGCTTCGTCGCCTTGTCGCATTCGATCCCGGAGGGAAACGGGCTTCTGATCGAAACGCCGTTCGGGAACGTCTTCCACACCGGCGACTGGAAAATCGACGAGACTCCGGTCCTGGGGACGGCGCCGGACACCGATATCCTGACTGAAATCGGGAACCGCGGGGTGCTCGCGCTCGTGTGCGATTCCACGAACGTGTTTCAGGACAAGCCGTCGGGGTCGGAGGAGAGCGTCCACGAGGGGCTGCTCGCGCAAGTAATGATGGCGAACGGGCGGGTGCTGGTGACGACCTTCGCGTCCAACGCGGCGCGCTTGCAGACGATCGGGCGCGTTGCGATCGAGGCTGGGCGGAAGGTGTGCATCGCCGGTCGCTCGCTCGAGCGCATCCTCAGGGTGGCGCAGGCGACCGGCTACCTGAAGGATTTCCCGCCGCCGATCGGCTTCGACGAGGCGATGCGGCTCCCGCGCGGCGAAGTGCTGATCATCGCCACCGGCGGGCAGGGCGAGCCGCGCGCCGCTCTGGGACGCGTCGCGGCCGGAACGCACGAGCTCAAGCTCGGCGACGGCGACACGGTCATCTTCTCGTCGCGGATCATCCCCGGCAACGAGGTGTCAATCGGGCGGATCATGAACCAGCTTTCCGATCTCGGCGTGCACATTGTCACCGAGAAGCAGGCGCATGTGCACGTGTCGGGGCATCCGGGCCGGCCCGAGCTGGTGCAGATGTACGAATGGGTTCGGCCTGAGATCGTGGTCCCGGTCCACGGCGAGGCGCGGCACCTCGCCGAGCATGCGCGGCTCGCGCTCGACCATGGGGTGCGGCATGCGGTGGTGCAGAAGAATGGCGACGTCATCCGCCTCGCTCCCGGCGATCCGAAGAAGGTCGACGAGGTGCGGGTCGGCAGGCTCGTGCTCGACGGCGACGTGATCCTTCCCGCCGACGGCGCGACGGTGAACGAGCGCCGCAAGATCGGTTACGGCGGGCTGATCAGCGTTGCGCTGCCGATCGGCGACGACGGAAAGCTCGCCGGCAAGCCGATGATCCGCCCGATCGGCGTTCCAGTCGAAGAGGACCGCGCCGATTTCATCGCCGACGCGACCGACGCCGCGACGCGCGCCTACAGCCCCGGCGGCGACGAGGAGAAGACTCGCGAGGCGGTCCGGCTCGCCGTACGGCGCTGTGCGACCCTTTGGACGGGCAAGAAGCCCGTCGTCGAGGTGATGCTGCTGCAAGTGGCGGCATGAAATTCACCTCAATCATCGCGATTTACTTCCTGTTCTTCGCGGCGAGCGCCTTCATCCTGCTGCCGTTCGGGGTTCGAACGACCGAAGAAGTCGGGGGCGAGAGGATACCTGGCCAGGCGGAAAGCGCTCCGCACAGGTTCGACGTAAAACGCCATTTCCTGAAGGCAGCCCTGCTCGCGGCGATACTGTTCGCGATCTATTACGCGAACTGGAGCTTCGGCTGGATCACGCCGGACGATCTCGACCTTTACCGGCGCGTCTAGCGCCTCTTGTCGATCGCCTGGGCAAGGGCGGCGTAAAGCTTCCCCATGTCGGAGGACATGAGCGTGACGGCGATCATCCCGCCATCGCGCTCGGCGAGCACCCGCCGGAGCATCGCCTCGAAGTCGTGGACGTAGCGGTTGACCGACCGCTGGAACTCGAGGTCGCTTTCGTAATGCGCCCGGAGCGCGCGCGTTTCGCTTCCGTCGATGAGGCGAACCGCGCGGCTGGTGAAGACGCCGCGATTGCCCTTCAAATACGAACCCCAGGCCTTGTCGTCGATCTCGTCCGACAGGATCTTCCCGACGTCGATCGCAGCCGAGTGCATGGAATCGATGAGGAGCGAAACGCGGCGGGCGAAGGCTTCGCTGTCCTTCTCGCGCTGCTCCTTCTGCGTCTCCTCCATATGCTGCTCGAGCGCGGCGGCGCTCTGGCCGAGGGTCACCACCTGCTGGGTCAGCCGGTCCGAGGCGGCGCGGGCGGATTCGACGGCGCGCGCGGCGGCGGCCTCCACTTCGCGCAGCCGGTCCTCGATGCTTTCGCGGATCACGCGCTCGAGCGCTGCGCGAGTCTGCTCCGACAGCTTGCCGGCGCTCTCCGGAATGACGCTTTCGATCGATTCGCGCGCCCGCTCCGCGGCATGCGCAGCGGCTTCCTTGACCTGGACCAGTGAAGCGACGAGCGCCGGGGCCGTCTCGGCGCTGAGCCCCGCTGCCTCGCGCTCGACCTGTGCAAGCATCGAGGCGAGCTCGGTGAGTTTCGACTGCGCATCGCCCACTCCGTCGTCGACGGTGGCCAGCAGAGCCGCGAGGCGGTCCTGCTGTTCGGCAATATTCTGCCCGGTCGCCGAAACGCGCTCGCCGGCCTCGACGGCGGCGTCGCGGATCCAGCCGATCTCGGGCCTGACCGCGGTCGCGGCTTCGGCCAGCCGGTCGGCGCCGCCCTGGGCCTCGCCGATCGCCGTGCCGAGATTGTCGCGGATCCCGTCGGTGAGCCGGTCGATGCTCTCGTGCAACGCAGCGGTCCGCTCGACGATCGAACCGATCGCGGCATCCTGCGTGCCCGCCTGGGAGGCGAGCGTGTCGAGCTCGGTTCGCGCCCGGGTGAGCGATTCGAGGAAGCGGTTCGCGCGCTCGTCGCCGTGGGCCGCCAGCTCGCTGAACCGCTCGTCGATCAACGCCAGTCCGCGCTCGATCTCGGCGATCATGCGCTGCGACGCGCGGTCCTGCTCGGCAACGCGCAACGACAGCGCTTCGAGCGAAGCGTTCGCCTGGCCGACATTGGCGGCGAGCGATTCGGATGCTTCCGCGCCCGCCTTCCCGATGCCCGCGGATGCCTGGCCGACGAGCGCCGCGACTGCTGCCGACTGGACGTCGATGCCGCTGCGGATTTCGTCGAGCGTTGCCGACGTGCGATCGAGCAAGGCATCGAGCGTTCCGGAGATCCCCGATTGCGCTTCACCGATCCGGCCTGCGGCGGCGGCGCCTGCCGTGTCGATCTCTGCGAGCCGCGCGGCGAGGCGGTCGGTCGCTTCGGAAATGAGCTGGTCGGCCTCGCGCGTGCGGTCCGCGAGGGCCCCGACCTGCTGCCCGAGCGCCGCCGACTTCTCGGCCGATTGGCTGCCGATCGAGCGCAGCTGCTCGCTCAGCAAGCGAGTCGATTTCTCTGCGCGCGGGAGGTCGTCGAGCAGGACCGCAATGTCGTTGCGGGCGGATTCGGCTGCGCGGTCGAGCGTTTCGCCATGCTGCTTCAGTTTTTCGCTGCTGCTGTCGAACTCCCGGGTGATCCCGCCGAGCTTCCCGGTAGCCTCGTCGCCCAGCTTCATCAGATGCTGGGTCATCATGGTCAGCTCGGAGCGGCTGTCGTTGATTCGCTGCGACAGCACTTCGAGAAGCGCTTCAAGCGACTGCGCCTCGCTGCGCATCGCGATGACCGAGCGGGTGAAGCGCTCGGATTCCCTGCGGCGGGTGCGCCCGAAGATCAGCCAGAGGAGGCCCAGCAGCGCAAGCGGGCCGGCGGCGATCGCGAGCCATTGCGCGACATAGGGCGAGGACAAGGGCTGACCGGCGAGCGTCCGTCCGGCGGACCAGGCCGAATAGCCGAGCCACAAAGTCGCGAGCAGCCCGAGCGCGATGGCGAGCACCTGGCGCCCGCCCGAGCCAGGCTCGCTCGCCGGCTCTTCGCTCGGTTGAAGCCAGCGTTCCTCTTCGAACGCCTGTTCCTGCGCGATGTCCGCGCTCGTCAGTTCGAGGGGGTCCGCCGCATCGGTCGCCGGGGGCAGAGGTTCGGCGCGGTTGGGGGTCGGTGTCATCGCAAGCGGGACTTTACCATCTTTGAAGGCACGCGAAAGCGGTTAGAGAGGGTTCAAGGGAAGCGGGGAGGGAATAAGCGAAGCGATGGCCGTTGGAGCGCTGATCGGGGCTTATCAGGAGGACGACAGCGGGCGGCTTCGTGCGCTGCTCCCGCTCTCCGGACGGACCCTGATCGAATATCAGGTCCGCTGCGCTGCGGCAGCCGGAGCAGCCCCGATCGTGATTGTGGTCGAGCGCGTGCCGCAAGCCCTCCAGGACGCGGTCGAGCGGCTTCGCCTCGACGGTATCGGGGTATTCCCCGTCAGCGACATCGGTGAAGCAGTGAGCCGGTTCGAGGCCGGATCGATGATCCTTCTGATCGGCGACGGCGTCGTTCCCCCGTCCGATCTCGTGGCGAGAATCGCCGATGAGCCCGAGCCGGCGGTCGCGACCGTGCCCGACGACGAGAGCCACGCGATGTTCGAGCGGATCGACGGCGAGTCTCGCTGGGCCGGCGTCGCGCTGGTCGATGCGCATCTGCTCGGATCCACGGCGGCGATGCTCGGCGACTGGGACCTCCAATCGACCCTATTGCGCCGGACTCTTCAGGAGGGCGCGATTCGATTGGGGGTCGGCGACTCCGCGGGCGAGCCTCTGCTCGCGGACAGCGCCGACGATCTTCAGGATTTCCAGCGCAGGCTGTTCGTCGCCTCGCGCGGCGCGCGGCCCGACTGGGTCAGCCGGTTCCTTCTCCCGCCGGTCGAGGAGTTCGCGACCGAGCATCTGATGGAAAGCGGTGTCAGACCCTTGTGGCTGATGTGGACGGCGCTCCTCCTCACCCTGGCGGGCGCGTTCTGCTTCAGCCGCGGGTGGCTCGGCGCCGGACTCGCGCTGCTCGTCCTGTCGATGCCGCTCGACCTGATCTCGAGCCGTCTTGCGACCCTGAGGCTCAGGCCGCTGGCGGTGCGGGTTCTCAGCCGCCTCGCATTATGGCCCGCTGCCGGCATCACGCTCCTGACCCTTGGCTGGTGGGAGATGAGCCACGTCAGCGGCTGGGGAGCCCTGGTCTGCGCGATCGGCGCAGCGGCTTTCGCGGAAGCCTCGCGGATCGAGCGGCGGGGCATGCAGGACGAGGAATTATGGCTGATCTCCAGGCGGAGCGCGATCGTGCTCGCAATTCCCTTCGCGCTCGCCGGCGCATGGACGAGCTACCTGATTTGCCTGCTCGCTTATGCGATGATTTCCTTCTTCATCGTCCAGCATGTGCGGCACGAGCCGCCGGAGTTGACCCGAAGTTAACCGAAATCGGATAACGCGGGCGGATAATGATGCCTGAGGAATGGCCGATCGCCGCCGATGCACCGGGCGGACAGGCGCCTGCGCGCGCTGCGGGGCGAGGGCGGCTGTCCACCGTTCGCGCCGACTTCTTTCTCAATCCGGAGGAGCGCCTGACGGAGCAGGAGCGGGCGCTGATGACGGCGATGCTGCACTGCCTCGTTGGTGATATCGCCGGTGAGGTCCGGGCAGCGCTGCCGGCCGGCTGGGGAAGCGCGAACGACGACGATGCAGCCATCGTCGAGGCTTTGACCAGGGCCGGACTTCTCGACGATTCCGAGTTGATGGCGCTGCTTCTGCGACGCGCGGACGAAGAACGGATCGGCACCGCGGCCCGCGCCCGCAGCGGACGCCGCGAGGCGCGGGCGGTTCAGGGGCTCGTCAGTCATCACAACGGAGCCGTCTCCGCGGCGGCGATGGCGCTGATCCTTGCGCGAGGACGGCGGCGCGATCGCTTCGGCCAGTGCCTGGCAGGGTTCGACGATCTTCCGCGCGAGGCGGCGGAGCGGCTCGTCCATTCGGTCGCGGCGGCATTGCGCCCTGACCTGGCGTCGGCGCGCGGAGCCGCGGCCGCGGACAGCGAGCTTGCGAGCGCCGCCGGCCGCCTCCTCGACAAGCAGGAGCCCGGGCGAGGAATCGAGTCGCTGACGGCGGCGCTGGTCGCCGTGCTCGACGAGAGCGGCGGCCTCACGGACGAGCTCTTGCTCGCCTGCGGGCAGGAGGGTGAAGTCGGCTTTCTCGCGGAGGTTCTCGGCCGGCGGGCCGGAATTCCCGGCACGGTCGCGCTCGACGAGCTGCTTTCGGCCGAGGCCGCGCCGCTGATGGCGCTGCTGCGTCTTGCCGGTTTCTCGCGCGAGCTCAGCGCGGGACTGCTCGCGAGCGTCGGCGACCTCCTGGGAATCGACGATCCAGGCGCCGCGATCGGAATCTTCGACAGGCTGAGCGCCGACGAGGTCAGGGCCGCGGCGAGCTGGCTGGCTGCGCCGTCCGACTATCGCGCCGCGCTCGAAGCCTTGGGAAGCCGCAATGGCTAGCGCTCCTTCCGAACCGCGGCCCGTGCTCGGCCGCCTCGACCGCTCCGGGCGGCTAATCGCCGCCGATCCGGAGCTGGAGACGCTGCAGCGCGAGGCGGGATCGGAGCTGGGGCAGATGCTCGCGCTGCCGCAGGTCGCTGCAGTGGCGCAGCTGGCGCGCAAGCTCGGGACCTCGGTCGGCCGGCCGGCGGTCGCGGCATCCGCCGACAACGACATCGAACTGTGGGTCAACGCCAAGCCCGAAGGCGAGGAGATCGCCTTGTCGCTCGAGGGCTGGACCGTGCGTCCGGCCGCGGGCCCGCGGCTTGCATCGATCCTCGGCGGCGGCAGCGAGGCCGCGGGCGCGAGCGCCCAGAACGAATGGGCGACCGACGAGGAGCTTCGGATCATCTCGCTCTCGTCCGAATTCGCGGGGCTGCTCGGGGTCGAGGTCGCCGATGCGGCCGGGGCGCCGCTGACACGAATGGTCCGCCTCGAGGAAGACGAAAGCGGCGAAATGCCGCTCATCAGCGCGCTCGCCGCGCGGCGAAGCTTCACCGGACAGCGGGCGCGAAGCCGCTCGGACGAAAACTGCCTGGTCGTTCTGCGCGGAGAGGTGGTGACAGCGGCGGACGGAAGCTTCGCGGGCTTCCGCGGCACTGCGGAAACCGAGAAAGCCGCGACCGCCGCAAAGGCGCTGCCCGCGTTCGACCAGGCCCTGGACGAACTGCTCCGCTCGCCCATCGACCGGATCATCGAAAGCGCCGAGCAGATCGTCGCCCGCTCGGACGGGCCGCTGCGCAGCGATTATGCGAGCTACGGCAACGACATCGCGTCCGCCGCCCGGCACCTGCTGTCGGTGCTTCGGGCGATGAGCGAGGACCCGACGCAGGTCCACGGCCTGGTGGACCTAGCCTCGCTTTCGGCGGAAGCTGTAATCATGCTCGAATCGTCTGCGGAGGAGCGCGGCGTTCATATCGAGCTCGAGCGGCCCGAGCCGCTGCGCGCACGGGGGCAGGAGCGCGCGGTGATCCAGATCCTCGTGAATCTGATCGTCAATGCGATCCGCTATTCGCCGGAAAACGGCACGGTGCGGCTAAGCTTCGCAAAGACGCCGGGAACGGCCTCCGTCACCATCGCCGACGAGGGTCCGGGCATCGGCGCGGGCGACGAGCAGCGCATATTCGAGCGCTTCGAGCGTGCGCACAGCGAGGAGGGCGGCACCGGGCTCGGCCTCGCCATCTCCCGCAGGCTGGCACGGTCGATGGGCGGGGACGTAACGCTGGACAGCGCGCCCGGCGATGGTGCGCGCTTCACGCTGACTCTGCCTTCAGCCTAACGCTTCTCGACCGGTACGTAATCGCGCTGGGTGTCGCCCACGTAGAGCTGGCGCGGGCGGCCGATCTTCTGGTCGGGGTCGGCGATCATCTCGTTCCATTGGGCGACCCAGCCGACGGTGCGCGCGACCGCGAAGAGCGCGGTGAACATGTCGGTCGGGAAGCCGATCGCGTTCAGGATCACGCCCGAATAGAAATCGACGTTGGGATAGAGCTTCTTCTCGATGAAATAATCGTCGTGAAGCGCGATCTGCTCGAGCTCCTTCGCGACGTCGAGGACCGCGTCGGAGATGTTGAGCTCCTTGAGCACCTCGTCGGCCGTCGCCTTCATCACCTTCGCGCGCGGGTCAAAGTTCTTGTACACGCGGTGGCCGAAGCCCATCAGGCGGAACGGGTCGTTCTTGTCCTTGGCTCGGGCGATGTACTTCGGGATGTTCGCGGTCGTTCCGATCTCGCGAAGCATGTTGAGCGCCGCCTCATTGGCGCCGCCGTGCGCCGGGCCCCACAAACAGGCGATTCCGGCCGCGATGCAGGCGAAGGGGTTGGCGCCCGACGAACCGGCCAATCGAACTGTCGAGGTCGAGGCATTCTGCTCGTGATCCGCGTGGAGGATGAAGATCCGCCGCATCGCGCGCTCGACGACCGGGTTCACCTCATAGGGCTCGGCCGGGACGCCGAAGGTCATGCGCAGGAAGTTGCCCGTGTAGCTGAGGCTGTTCTGGGGATACATGAACGGCTGGCCGATCGAATATTTGAAGGCCATCGCCGCGATCGTCGGCATCTTCGCGATCAGCCGATGCGAGGCGATCATCCGTTGCTCGGGATCGGTGATGTCGGTGCTGTCGTGGTAGAAAGAGGACAGGGCGCCGACCACGCCGCACATGATCGCCATCGGGTGCGCGTCGCGCCGGAAGCCGCGGAAAAAGCTCGCGAGCTGCTCGTGCACCATAGTGTGCCGGCTGATCGTGTAAGTGAACTCGTCTAGCTCTTTGGCGGTCGGAAGCTCGCCGTGGAGAAGCAGATAGGCCGTCTCCATGAAGGTCGAATTTTCCGCCAGCTGGCCGATCGGATAGCCGCGGTGGAGGAGGACTCCCTTCTCCCCGTCGATATAGGTGATCTTGCTCTCGCAGCTCGCAGTCGAGGTGAAGCCGGGATCGTAGGTGAACATGCCGGTCTGGGCGTAGAGCTTGCGGATATCGACGACCTGGGGCCCGACGCTGCCGTCCAGGACCGGGTAATCGAAATCCCCTCCCGGCATTTTCATCGATACGGCTTTGTCGGTCATTCGGTCGGCTCCATCTGGTCGGCGATGCGTGCGAGGCTTTCGTCCCGCCCGAGCAACGCCAGGACATCAAAAATCCCCGGAGACGTCGTTCGCCCGGTGAGGGCGGCCCTGAGGGGCTGCGCAAGCTTCCCGAGCTTGGCGCCGCTCGCCTCGGCGACTTCGCGGATGGCAGCCTCTAACGACGGCGCGTCCCAATTCGCAAGGGCAGCGAGCCTTTGGTGCGCCGCAGCGAGAAGCGATCGGGCTTCCGGTGTGAGCAGCGCCGCCGCCGGGTCGTCAACGCTTAGCGGCCGCTTTGAGAAGAGAAATTCAGCGCTATCAGCAAGGTGCAAGATGGTATTCGCGCGGGGTTTGAGCTCAGGCATCGCCTTTACCAGCAGGGCTCGCTGCTCGTCGCCCAGGCCGAGCTTCGGCGCCACCAGCTCCGCCAGCCGCGCATCGTCCGCCTCGCGGATGTAATGGCCGTTGAGATTCTCGAGCTTCTTGAAATCGAACCGGGACGGCGACTTGCCGACATGATCCAGGTCGAACCACTGAATGGCCTGCTCGCGGCTGATGATCTCGTCGTCGCCATGGCCCCAGCCCAGACGCAACAGATAGTTGCCGACCGCTTCGGGCAGCATCCCGAGCTCGTCGCGATAGGCGTC
>Ga0207674_10009295_pt1 | contig 11258 bp, 4 predicted proteins | sample KBSCornC72_FD_184303 | JGI IMG/M metagenome (GOLD analysis project Ga0207674, IMG submission 184303) | Corn rhizosphere microbial communities from Kellogg Biological Station, Michigan, USA - KBS Corn C7-2 (SPAdes) (version 2) | ecosystem: Host-associated > Plants > Roots > Rhizosphere > Soil ...
CGCGGCGAACGATGGTGGATGTGGCGGAGGATTCGAGCCTTCGCCGTACAATACGACGTGGCTGGGGCAGCCGATGCATCGAGGTGATTGGTATTACTCAGCGGAAGAAAACCTTGGATTCTGCGGAGCGGTGCGCGCGGCAGCAACGATCCTATCCGATGATCCGATCTTTGGCCGATTTTGCTACGGCGGCACCTGGCAACAGGCGACGACAAACATTCAAGTGACTTTGCTCGATGGTGTTCGCAAACAATTTCACGTGATGCTTAACAGTGGCGATGCGCATTTGATCGTCGATACAGATCGCTTTGTTGCTTCGGGTGGAATTTCATTAAAGGACGATCTCTCAATGCTCAGTTTCACGATTGAAACAGAGAACCCGGTGAGTCATTTGGCGCGACTGCATTTTTCTGCTTCAAGCGGGGGCCTATATACATTCAGCAGTGACGAAGGGACGATTGGGACGCTAAATCTTCAATCGGGACAGCAGGGAATTTTGGACCTGTCTATTCCCGCGAGCACGACAACTAAAGCCTTCTTTATAGCGAAATAATGCAGGTTTTCCGCGGGTGCATGAGTGGTCCCTTTTAGGCGAAATTTCACGGGTTGTATGTCATTTTGAGCCAAGACATTAGGGCTTGGTATCGCGTAAATTAGATCCATTAAGCCAATCCAGATGCGACATGCTGCGTGAAGATGGGCCGTAATATGTTCGGCTTGGAAAACATTATGGCGACCGATTTGTATCTCTTCTCATCAAGTGTGGCAAACAAGCGCCAGCGAATACGTTCTCGCTCTAATTCGTTAGCATTCTTAACAAATAATAATAGCGGGCGCAGTTGAATTTCGAACATCTCATCCAAAGCTGATTACCCCCCCAACCATCCACGATTATGAAAATGATTCGACCTCTCCTGACCGCGACAGCAGGTATCTTATGCCTGAGTAGTTTGTCTGCGCGGGCAGACACCATTAACAATGACTTCAGCACGCCGTTTGATTATGTGGCGAATGGAATTATTGGTGAGACCAATTGGGACGGAGTTTATCTACGGTTCGGCGATATTCCCGGAGGCAGCGCCGGCGGAAGCGGGAGTGGAAATACGATTGTGGCAAGCACAATGGGTCCGTTTGGCGGCTTTTTGAATCTGCAGGAAATCAATGGCGACTGGTCCGGCGCCGATGATGACGGTTTCTTCATCTACAAAGTAGTGCAAGGAGATTTTGACGTATCCGTTAAAAATGTTCCGGGAACGTTAAATGGTGGTGTTGGCATCGACAATCGAGGCTTTAACTTCTTTGGCCTGATGGTTCGAGCGTATCACACGAACAATTCTGGAGCGCCATTTAGCACGACTTTGACGAACAACGCCGAAAACTCCCTGAGGTTATGGCGGTTCGATGAATTCAACATCGACGGCACGATTCGTATTTCAACGAACGGCGCGAATTTCGAAGCAGCGTTTCCTCAGCCAGCCAACAGTTTCTTTAATACGGACACGAACACAACCCGCTTTTGGAGAATTACAAGGACCGCGGATTTGTTTTTGTTCTACATGAAGACCAATGAGTTCGATGATTGGTTCCTCATTACCAACGCGAATACGACCGGGGGTTACATCAATACGAATGGCGGCATCTCGCGGCCTGACCTGGCGGGGCAAAGGTTGCAGGTTGGGATTTGCCAGGCTGCCTTTAACACGGCTGCCCGCGACGCCATTTTCGATAACTTCCAACTAACGAGCCCAAGTCTGACTTTTCCGGTGATGCCCGCCGCACCATCGGCAGTCGTCACTACCGCCACGAACACACAGGGTGCGCTGACGCTGTCGTGGACGGTTGGAAATCCTGGGGACAGCAGCCTGGTCGTCATATCACGGACGCGGATACAGCACAATCCGTTGCAAGGGGTGACCTACAATGCAAGTTCGGTGTTTGGCGATACAAATGCGTATCTGGGCGGAGCGACTGAGTTTGTGGTGTATAACGGCACAGGCAATAGCGTGACCGTAACTAATCTCGGCGCGAATAATTTGACTTATGACGTCGCCGTTTATGAGTACGTTGGAGGTCCTTCGCCGGTATATAACACCGCGACGCCCGCGACGGGTCGATTCTCGGGTCCGGGGGTCATCAACGCCGTCTCGCTATCGGCTCCAACGAATAACATACCTGTTAATGGCGCAGTGAAGTTGCAGTTGTTGGCTACGTTTAGCACCGGTGAATCGAATATCGATCAGTCAATCAACGCGTCGTGGAGTTCAACCGATACTACCATCGCCGGCGTGAACGCGGTGGGTGCTGTGAGCGGCCAGGCTCTGGGAACGGCAACAATCAGCGCGACGTTCGGCGCATTCAATACGTCCACGAATATTACAGTGCATTCGACCGTTTTCACGGACACGTTCACAAGTGTTCACGATTACCTGACCAATGGACTCATCGGAACGCCTTACGACGGTTTGTATCTGAACTTTGGTGATGTGCCGGGCGCGGTGGCGACTGGCGATGGCGTCGGTTCGACTGTGACGCTTGATTCCCGAATCACCAGCACCAATGGGCTTTACATGTCCTCGGTTCAATCCACGTGGCAGAGCACCGGCAACGATGGGCCGATGCTTTACAAGCTTGTGCCTGGAAACATCAATGGCGTGTCGGGCGATTTTCAGGCGGTGGCGCACATTAACACGATGGGCACGCTAAACGGAGTTTTTGCGGGGATCATGGCGCGGTTGTATACCTCGCCGAATCACAGCGCCGGGCCGGGCGGAGCGGAAAATCATGTAAACTATTGGAAAGTTCAGAACGGCACGACGTCCGTTCGCCGGACTCAAAATGGCGCCAACACGACGTTCGTTGCCGCCGGACCGGCAGCTGCGGATGGTTGGTTACTCATCCAACGCGTGGCTTCGACGAATTTCTACTTCTTTGAGAAGGCGACGACGAACGATTTGTGGACCTTCATGACGAATTTCGTTTTGGTTGCTGCCTCAAACAACGCGCCGATGGAGGTTGGAATGGTGGAGCAATCCACTGCCGGTCTGAATGCAGTTGCGACGTTCGACAACTTCATGCTGGACGCTCCTGGTATAGTCAGCGGCACACCACCACCGGCGGCGGCGTCGAATGTGGTGATGACCCTCAATGGAAATCTCTCCATCACGGTTTCCTATCAGGTGGGGACCAATGCCGATGGAACGGCTATTCGAAGCATCGTGGTGATGCGCGACGGTGGGCCGGTTTCGGCGCAGCCATATACCGGCATGGGATTGGGTGGTAATCCGTTGTTTGGCGATCCCGCCAACAGCCTCGGTGACGGTAATTACGTTGTGTTTCGGTCGGTTTCAGGTGATACGAATGTGAACCAATCTGTTACTGTGACCGGCCTGATACCGGGGCACACCTATTATGCCGCTGTCTTTACCTTCGTAGGATTGGGACCGACAAGGACTTTCAACGAAGACGCGAGCACAGCCAATGCTGTTCAACAAGATGGCACGCTGCAATCCCTCGAAGTGCTTCCAACGCCTTCCATCCCCAGAGGAGGGATTGGGTTTATGCAGGTGATTGGGCATTACACGGGCGGAGCGGTTCTAAACGTCAGTCCTTTCGCAACGATTACTTCTTCGGATACTAATATTATCAAGGTGTTGAATGGCGTGCTGACCGGCATAGCGAACGGCACAGCGAATGTCACCCTGGTCTACAGTGGTATCACAAACGTTGCGGCGGTCTCTGTTCGCGATCCTGGCTTCAGGGATACTTTCAACGTGAATCACGATTATCTGGCAAGTGGAGTCGCCGGGACGGGTTGGCAGGACATGTACAACCCAAATGCGCTGACAAATCCGGTTCCGGATTCGCCTTATGTGCCGCTTGCCGGTTCCGGCACGACTGTGGCTGATGCGAACATTACCAGCAACAATGTGCTGACAATCACGGCGGCGGGTGATGGGTGGGAGGCAGGAAACGCTGGCGGATTATTTATTTTCCGTTACGTGCCGGGAGATTTCCAGATGGCCATCCACATACTCACTAATGATTATCTTACCACCCTTGGTCCCGATCCGAATGGAGCGTTCCAATACAATCAACCGGGAATGATGGCGCGTGCTTACGCGGCTGATACCAATGGCAATATCGGCGCGCCTTTCGGGATGATTGTTCCGAATGCGAACGGAACGAACGACCTTGGTGAGTACTTTGTTTCCTTCTGCCGTTTTGATGAGTTTACGATCGGCAGCTACGCGCGCCAGGTCGTTGACGGTACTGGCACTGGTCTCGCCGGAACAACGCAAAGCGGTCAGACGGGCGAGCAGGGCGATATGAACTTCTGGCTACTGATTGTTCGCTCCAAAGGCACGGAGTTCGACTTCTACAGGAGATTGAACGAAACGGATCCGTGGCGGCAAGTGGTTAACAAGACGCATTATTCGATTCCACAGTTTGCGGGTTGGCCCATGCAAGTCGGTATTATGGGAGGCCCATGGACGGGGAATAGTGGCGCCACGAGAACAGTTCATTTCGAGAAGTTCATGCTGGATTCAACAAGTGGTTCGGCCATAAGCATCGCGGTTTCCGGCGGCAATGCGATAGTCAGTTGGCCACCGATACCAGGGACATTGCAATCCACTACCACGTTGGTGCCGACGAATTGGCAACCAGTGCCGGGCACGCCGACGCTTGGACCCACGGGTTATAGTTTGATTGTGCCGTTGGGCTCAGGACCAAGGTTCTTCCGATTGGCCCAATGATTCATCGATGAGAACAGACTGTTTAAGTTATTATCTGAAATTGGAAGCAGGCGGGGATTCATTTTCCCGCCTGCCGATTGGGATTTGGACATGAAAGCGAATGAAGAAATATTTCGTGACGAGACCAGGATTGTTGCGAAGGGCAGGGGAAGAAGGGGCTTCACTTTGATTGAGTTGCTGGTGGTAATCGCTATCATTGCGATCCTTGCCGCCATGTTGCTGCCTGCACTGGCCAAAGCCAAAGAAAAGGCCAGACGAACCCAATGCCTGAACAACGTGAAGCAACTGAGTCTCGCGATGCTCGCGTACGCTTATGAGAACAGTGATAAGTTCCCCGACGGCAAGGGTGCCTATTGGACCTGGGACTTGCCCCGCACGGCTGCCGACGCAATGCTGACTGCAAGGCCCGACTTTCAGAAATCTGCTTATTGTCCGGGAACAAGTCCGCCGTTTACGGATCAGGACAATATGAATCTTTGGAACAACGGTGGCTCGTATCGCATTATTGGCTACGCTTTGACTCTCCCAAATACACCTAGCTTGTGTCCGACGAACTATAATCCGACAATTATTCCGCAGGCAATGCAATACGGACCAAGTTTGGTAGGCCCATGGCCGATTTCTGACCGGGTGCTCGTTGCGGACGCGACGTTGTCCAGAAATACTGAGTTCAGCGAGACGGCGAAGTTTTCTGGAGGCTATCACTACACTGATATCGATACGGGCGGCTATTTCAAACATCATGTAACTCCGCACATGAAAGGCAGTGTGCCGAGCGGCGGCAACCTTGGCATGCTCGACGGGCATGTAGAATGGCGGAAGTTTGAACTGATGCATGTCCGCGCCAACGGAACAGTATGGCCCTCGCTCAACAGTTCGTGTCCGACTTACTGGTGGTAAGCGTGTCTGCACATGTCCTTTTTTGATGCGGAGCGGATGCGAATTTTAATGCGCTTCGTGTTGATCCTGGCCTCGTTTTTTTTCGGCATCCTGGAAAGTATCAGCTCTGAAAGGGGCGCGGAGGTTAAAATCTGTTTCATTGATCCTCCCGACCAAGGTTTTTACACGAAGTGCGTCAGTTACAAAGGAATTGCGATCAAAGCTTCCAACGAAGTGGCCGATGAAGCTCTTTTCGTTGCCTCCGAACGGCTGGCAATGCTTCTGAGCAATCAGCCTCTAGTCGCTGCAAACCTGGCAGCGGCAGGAGCCGAATTGCATATTATCGGGCGAGAGCAGGTGACCTCGGATCTGCCTGAGCATCGTCATCTCAAGGGAAAAAAGCTCGAGGAGTATGATGGCCTGACGGTAGATGAGCGAACGCGAGGACTTGGCGGTTTGCTGACTTCCTGCGGGGAGGAAAATCTTCTTAAACTCGAAAAAGATCGCTACCGAGGCCGTGACATATGTGTGCATGAATTTGCTCACAACATCCGGCAACATGGAATTCCACACGAGATTCGCAGGAAATTCGATGAACAATATCGGAAATCTCTGGATAAAGGGCTTTGGCAGAAGTCTTATGCCGGGTCGAATCCAGATGAGTTCTTTGCAGAATTGACAATGTGGTATTTCGGAACGCATGGGGATTTGCATATGACCGGAACGAAACCAGAAAATGGGCGGGGAGGGTTGAAGAAATACGACTTGGAGGCGTTTGAATTGCTGGATGAATTTTACAGTGGCAGGATGAAAATTCCGAGAATGGAGTCAAAGCGGTCCAAACGGAACACGGAAATTGAGAACTGAGAAATTCAAATTTCAAACGACGAGGAAAAAGCGGCATAGGGCTGCCGCTTTCGCAAATCGATTGGGTCAATCGCGAACCCAAGCCACGATCCGTAGAAATGGCTGTGTGCTGGCGTTTCTCGCCATAATACTTTTGGCCACGGCGGTCTTCGGGGACACCGCGAAGATTACTATTAATGCCAGCAAGCCCGGACCGCGGTTGAATCCGCGGATGTATGGGATCTTTTTGGAAGAGATTAATTTCGGAGTGGATGGCGGGCTGTACGCTGAATTGATTCGAAACCGGGGATTCGAAGATGCAAAACCGCCGGAGGGTTTCACGTTCAGAGACGGTCGTTGGCTGGATGTGAAGGGTTACGACGCGAGATTTTCACGTTTCGGTTACGTGACGAACGGGTTGCCGTCTTGGACTTTGATTAAGGAGGGCGACGCGGACGGGACGATGCGATTGGATATGGAGAAACCGCTGAATGCAGCGACGCCACGATCATTGCGTTTCGAAATTGGAAAGGCCGGACCAGGACGCGTTGCGGTTGCCAATGAAGGCTTCTGGGGAATCGGCGTTGCCGCGGGTGAAAAGTATAACCTCTCGTTGTGGGTGCGAGGTGAGCAATTCAATGGAGCGTTGGACGTGACATTGGAAACGGCGAGCGGCGAGATTTGCAGCAGGCCAGAAGAAATTAAGGGGATTAGTTCCGAATGGAAAAACTTCAAAGCGCTCCTGACCGCGACGCGCAGCGATCCAAAAGCCCGATTTGTCATTCAGCCCGGCTCAGCCGGCACGGTATGGCTGGATATGGTTTCGTTGTTTCCCGCGAAGACTTTCAAGAATCGTTCGAATGGATTAAGGCCGGATTTGGCGCAGATGTTGACGGATTTAAAGCCTGGGTTCGTTCGGTTTCCGGGCGGTTGCGTGGTTGAAGGTGGAACAATTGAGACTGCTTACAATTGGAAGAAAACTGTCGGGCCGCTTCAGCAACGGGAAGAAGTCTGGGGGCCGTGGAATTATCGGCGTACCCATGGCATGGGTTACCTCGAGTACTTGCAGTTTTGTGAGGATATCAATGCGGAACCGTTGTATGTCGGATTTGCCGGTGAAACGTGTATGTTTCGAAATGCCGAGGATGTTCCGATGTCGGAAATGGGCTGGGTAGCGACAAACTTTGTCGATGCAATTGAATATGCTAATGGGTCAAAAAGCAGCAAATGGGGAAAATTGCGTGCGGACGACGGCCACGCAAAACCGTTTGGGCTGAAGCTTGTTGAAATTGGAAACGAGAACGGCAGGCCGGAGTTTCCGGAACGATATCGCTTTGTGCATTCGATTTTGAAGGCGAAGTACCCCGACCTTCAATACCTGGCGGACTATTCATTTCCTCGCTACATGAAGAACATCCAAAGAGACATGGAGGACAACCACTTCTACAACAGTCCTCAGTGGTTCATGAACAACACGCATCATTATGACAATCGGGACCGCTCCTTGCCGCCGGTGTACGACGGGGAAGTGGCGGTGACATCGGGGGAAGGCGGGCGGAATAAAGGGAATATGATTGCGGCGCTGGGAGAGGGCGCGTTTCTGATTGGACTCGAACGAAATGGCGATGTCGTGCGGCAGGTTTCGTATGCACCATTGCTGGCGAATGTTCACGGCAGAACCGATTGGCACGGCATGATTTATTTCGACACAACGCACTGCTTCGGGACGGTCTCGTATTATTTGTGGAAGCTGTTTGCCGAGAATCTGCCCACTTGTGCTGTTGGAACTGAAGTCAGTCCGGGCGTTCAAGGACCGGAATCCATCAAGGGCAGCATTGGGGTTGGGACATGGGAGACCTCGTCGGAATACAAGGATATTCGGGTCGAGAAGGGCGGAGAAGTGCTTTTCGCATCGGATTTTTCCAAAGACGCCGAAGGATGGAAAACTGATGGAGGAAATTGGTCGGTTGCGGATGGCGCATATCGGCAAAGCAATCGAACTACGGCACTTAGTTTTGTCGGCGATGACAATTGGAGCGATTACACATTGACCCTTAAGGCGCGAAAGTTGAGCGGCCCGGAAGGGTTCCTGATTTGTTTTGGCAGGAAAGGGGAGGAGCGGAATTGGTGGAATATTGGAGGCTGGGGAAATACTGAGCACGCGATTGAGTTCAATCAAAACAGCATCGGTCGCCACGTGCCAGGCTCGATAGAGACCAACCGTTGGTATGATGTAAAGGTGGAATTGCAAGGCCCACGGATTCGCTGCTATCTGGATGGAAAATTAATCCATGATGAAACCGTAACGACGCCACAACGATTTTTCGCCAGCGCAGGCCGTGATGAAGCCAATGGTGATGTCGTCGTTAAGGCAATCAACGCCGCACCCGAGCCGATGAACGCCACTTTGAATATTGAGGGACTGAAACAGACGGCAGCCAGCGCCAATCTCATCGTATTGAAATCAAATCGAACGACTGACAATAACTCCCTCGAAAATCCGAAAATGATTGTTCCCGCTTCGACGATCATTCCAGTAACCGGCAACACATTGACTCACGAATTTCCTGCATACTCTTTATCGATCATTCGATTGAAGGCCAAAGAAACCGCTTCAATCAAAACGGCTGATGCCAAATAACAACTCAATCATGAGAGCTCGGACGCAAAACTCGAAAGAAAGGTCGGCAACAAAATTTCCGGGGCGGTGTACAATTCGGGGATTGCTGCGGACAAGAATGTCCGCGCTCCGCCATTGGGACCAATGCGCGGCTCTTTTGTTGGGGGCAAGTTTCCTTTGCAACGCGAATGCTGCGACCACGAAAGATTATCCGGTTAAGCCGGTCCCATTTACGGCGGTGCATCTGAACGATGTGTTTTGGGCGCCACGCATTGAGACAAATCGACTGGTGACAATTCCATTTGCGTTCGAGCAATGCGAAAAATCCGGCCGGATGGATAATTTCGAGCGCGCCGCCAAAGCGCTTCGGGGCGAGGAACTCACGAACAAACGCAATCCGCCATATCCATTCGATGATACCGATCCGTATAAGGTGCTCGAAGGCGCTTCTTATGCGCTTGCCGTTCAGCCGGACCCAAAAATGAAGGCTTACCTGGACGAGCTGATCGCGAAATTCGCAGCGGCGCAGGAAAAGGACGGCTATCTCTATACAACTCGCACTATCAATCCGGAAAACCCTCATCGTTGGGCCGGCCATGAACGTTGGAAAATGGACCCAATCGATAGCCACGAACTCTACAATGCAGGACATTTGTTTGAAGCGGCAGTGGCTCACTATCAAGCGACTGGGGAAACAAACCTTCTGCATGTGGCAATCAAATTGGCTGACTTGCTTTGTGACACTTTTGGGCCAGACAAACTTCATATCTGGCCGGGGCACGAAATTGTGGAGATGGGGTTGGCCAAGCTTTATCGCGCCACGGGCGACAAACGGTATCTGGATCTTGCCAAGTTTTTTATCGATGTTCGCGGTCCGGGTGGGGACGACTATCACCAATCGAAGATCAAGCCGGTGGACCAGAAAGAAGCGGTCGGGCATGCGGTTCGCGCGGGATATCTTTACAGTGGAATGGCTGACGTCGCGGCGTTGACGGGCGACGAACACTACATCCAGGCAATTGATACGATTTGGGACAATGTCGTTGGAAAAAAGCTTTATCTCACCGGCGGGATCGGCGCCACCGGCGCTGGCGAGGCTTTCGGACGCAATTATCAACTCCCTAATTTAAGCGCTTACTGCGAAACATGCGCGGCGGTGGCGAACGATTATTGGAATCTGCGTTTGTTCCTTTTGCATGGCGATGCCAAGTATGTGGATGTGATGGAACGCACGCTCTACAACGGTTTGCTCTCGGGCGTGTCGTTGGATGGGAAAAGATTTTTCTATCCGAATCCGCTGGAGTCGGACGGGCAGCATCAACGAAGCCCGTGGTTTGGCGTGGCGTGTTGCCCCGGCAATATGACTCGGTTTTTGGCCTCAGTGCCCGGCTATGTGTACGCACAGCAAGGTGATACGATTTATGTGAATTTGTACGCCGCAGGAACCGCGGACATCAAAATGGATGACGGGAGAACGGTGAAGGTCGTTCAGGAAACGCGATATCCCTGGGATGGCGCAGTGAAAATGACGGTGACGCCCGCAAAGAGCGGCAAATTCGCTCTGAATATGAGAATCCCCGGATGGGCACGCGACGAAGCGGTTCCGAGTGAGCTTTATACATTTGCGGATAAGCTTCACGAGAGCCCCACGTTGAAAGTGAATGGCAAGAGCGCGCCAATCAAATTGGCGAAGGGTTATGTGAGTTTGCGCCGGTCATGGAAGAAGGGGGATGTGGTTGAATTGAATCTGCCCATGCCCGTGCGACGCATCGTTGCAAATCAGAATGTCGCTGATGATTTGAACAAGGTAGCTTTGCAACGTGGACCGCTGGTTTATTGCGTCGAATGGCCTGATGTAAAGGACGGGCACGTTGTAAACCTGGAACTTCCCGACGATGCCCCCATCACGGCAGAATTTCGCTTGGACTTGCTCAATGGTGTCGAACTTCTGAAGAGCGAAGGCTGGAGCCTGAAATACGCGGACGCGCATAAAAAGCTGGAAAAGGAAAAGGCAGGAATTGTTGCGATTCCGTATTATGCATGGGCGAATCGCGGCCGGGGCGAAATGGCAGTTTGGCTTGCACACAATGACTCAGGGGTCCGTCCGCTGCCGTTTCCGACGATTGCTTCAACAAGTAAAGCGACTGCTTCAACAGATG
>Ga0207674_10009298_pt1 | contig 11256 bp, 10 predicted proteins | sample KBSCornC72_FD_184303 | JGI IMG/M metagenome (GOLD analysis project Ga0207674, IMG submission 184303) | Corn rhizosphere microbial communities from Kellogg Biological Station, Michigan, USA - KBS Corn C7-2 (SPAdes) (version 2) | ecosystem: Host-associated > Plants > Roots > Rhizosphere > Soil ...
CTCTTCTAGAGGAGAAATACGCATAATGCTTGACAACCTGAACGCACGCGACGGCAGCGGCGACGCTGGCCGCGAGCGCCCTCGCCGAGCCTCGGAGCACGCGCAGCCGCTCAGCGATAGGGAAGTTCCGCTTGGCGGAACGGCGACGTCCGAGATGATCAACCGCTGGCTCGACGGCGAGGCGCCGGAGCCGGTCGCACTGAGTAGCGAATCAGCCCGCCAGGTCGACTTGTGGCGGCGGATCGAAGAGGAGTCCGAGCGTCGCCGTCACATGATGACGCCGGCGCACGTGAAGGCGCAGATCATGGCCGCGCTCCCTGCGGACGCCCCGCAGATCGCGCTGCCGTGGTGGAAGAAGTCGATTCACGTTTCGCCGGTCGTGGCGCTCGCCGCCGCCGCCGGCCTGGTCGCCCTCGGCGCCGCCATCGGCAACACCATGCGGCTGCGCTAATCCCGAAAGCGTTTCACAGCACAAAAGGCCGGTCCAATCACGGACCGGCCTTTTTTTCTTGTTAACGACGACAGCGTCCTCGGCGTCTGACTCGGCGACCCTCGTGTGACAGCGGCTGCACCACCATCGCTTGATCGCGTTTGGTACTCGGCCCATCGTACTGCGCACGACACCGCCATCCGAACGGAGAGTCGTTATGCGAGCTCGTTTCGTGTTACTGCTTGGAACGATTGCAGTTCTCGGGGCGTGTGACCGATCGACGACCCCGGTCTCGCCAGCGACCACCGCCGATGACGTTGTCGACTTGGTCCCGGACTATGCGGTGAGTCCCGCGGCGTTCATCGACGCGGCCGGAATTGGCGGGTCGCTCTTGCCCGACGCGCTGAAGCTGACCGCCGAACAAAAGGCGGCCATTGTCGCGCTCCACGACGCCTTCATGACGGCGACCGCAGCCGATGTCGCTGCGCTGCAGGCAATCGAGAAGGAAGCCAAGGCGGCGATCCGCGCAGGGAAGTCGCGCGCCGATGTGCGGGCGATTCTTGCCACAGCGGCTCCGATCGTGGCGAGGCTGGACGCGGCATTCAGGAAACTGCAGGCCGACATATGGGCCGTGTACACACCGGAGCAGCAAGGGTGGATCGACGCACATCGGCTACGTGATTGTAGGCGGGGATCCCTCCACTTGACGGACGATCAAGTGACGGCGATTCGAGATCTCGAGGACCGGTTTTACGCTGTCGTCAAGCCGGATCTCGAGCTCATTCGATCGATCGTCGAAGACGCGAGGCAGGCAAGGGAAGCGGGCAAGTCGCGCGCGGAGGTTACGGCGATTCTCGCGCAGGCCATCGAGCCGCAGCGTCGAGTGGCGAACGCCGAGCGAACGTTGCAGGCGGCAATTCTCAACGTGCTCACGCCCGATCAACGCCTGCTGTGGGCGTGTCGTCGGGGATAGTCCGGGCCAGTACAACGAGATCCGTGTTGTCGCGAAAGTAGTCGGCCACCCGACCGATCTCCACGAAACCGCATCGATCGAGCAGAGTCCGCGCTGGCAGGACCGATGGCTCGTCGGGAGCTTCAGCGACGACGAGCCGCCCGCCCTTCGATCTGAGATCGGCAACGGCCGCTTCGCAGAGACCCGTACCGACGCGCGCGAGCCGCGCGCTTGACGTCACGCTGACAAAGTGCACGCGGCCGGTGCCGGTCGCGCCCGCAACCTCGCCAAACAGGATGAATCCCACGACAGCGCCGGCGCGCTCCGCAACGATCGCGCGGGATTCGTTGGCGGCCCCTTCGCTCGCGAGGCGAAGAAAGTATTCGACCAGAGCGCCGTAGGGCGTTCCGGCGAGATCCTGTTCGACGAACGCGCGCATCACCTCGCGATCGCCGTCGACTGCGGGGCGATACGTCGCAGCAGACGACAACCGCGGGGCCATTTACGTCGGGTGCCGGCTAGCCGCGATCCAGCCGGACTTGGCGCACGCTGTGGACCTCGGGCAGCGCGCCTAACGCATTGACGATAGCCGGATCGATGCGGGTGTCGACCTTGACCACGGCGAGCGCGTCACCGCCAGCGTCGAGTCGCGACTGATGGTAGCCAGCGATATTGATGCCTGCGTCGCCCAACAGCGACCCCACTCGGCCGATCACTCCGGGGACGTCCTGATTGCGGAGGATGAGGAGGGTTCCGTGCGGCGCCATATCAACCCGGAAGTCGTCGATGCGCACGAGGCGCGGGTGCGCCTCGCCTAACAGGGCGCCTGCGACGCGCGTCTCTCCCGACTCGGTTTCGGCCCGAACCTCGAGGTGTTCGGCGAATCCATCGCGGCGGTCGAGCTGAATCTGATCGACGCGGATTCCGTGCGCGGAGGCGACGTGGAGGGCGTTTACGATGTTCACGTCGCCATCACCCACGACGCGCGAGAGTGCCCCCGCGACGGCCGTTGCCGTGAGCAGGCGCAGTCCATTTGCTGCCGAGCCGGCGTAACGGACCTCCACCCGAGCAATTCCACGTTCGGCGAGCGCCGCCGCGAGAATCCCCAGACGTTCCGCGAGGTCGAGCAGCGGTCTCAGTCGGCGCATCTCCTCTCCGCCGAGGCCAGGCGCGTTGACGGCTCGTGAGAGATCACCCTCTACCAGCGCAGCACGCACTGCTTCGGCGATCTCGATGGCGACATTCTGCTGAGCCTCGGCGGTAGACGCGCCGAGGTGCGGGGTCAGGACTACGTTGTCCAGCCCGCGGAGTGGGTGGTCTGCGGGTAGAGGCTCCTGCTCGAACACGTCGAGTGCTGCACCGGCAATCCGCTTGTCCTTGAGCGCGCGAACGAGAGCATCCTCGCTGACGACGCCGCCACGTGCGGCGTTCACGATCACCGCAGTCGGCTTCATCAGGCCGAGCTCGCGATCACCGAGAAGGCCAGTCGTTGCGTCGGTCAGGGGAACGTGAAGGGAGACCACATCCGCCCGCCGCAACACCTCATCCAGTTCCGCTCGTTCGACACCTAACGCTGCGGCCCGGTCCGCGATGAGGAATGGATCGAACGCCAGCACCTGCATGCCAAAGGCGCGCGCGCGTTTCGCGACTTCACCGCCGATGCGTCCCGCACCGACCAGGCCTAACGTCTTTCCATAGAGCTCAGTACCGCTGAAGCTCTTCCGGTCCCACTGGCCTGACTTCATCGACCGGTCGGCCGCGCTTACCCGCCGAGCCAGCGCCAACGTCAGCGCGAATGTCAGCTCGGCGGCCGAAATCGTATTCCCGGCGGGCGCTGTGAGCACCGCGATCCCTCGTTCGGTCGCCGCGTTCACGTCGATAGTGTCGACGCCAACGCCCGCCCGGCCGATCACTTTCAAGCCGTTGGCGCGCGCGAGGGACTCTCGGGTGATCTGCGTGGTGCTGCGGACCAGCACTGCGTCCGCCGAGCCGATTGCGTCAGCTAGCTCGGCGCCCTTGAGACCGGGCTTGACAATGAGGTCGAAGCGCGAGTCATCACGGAGCGGCGCGAGACCATCGAGCGCGATCTGGTCAGCGACCAGTACCCGATACTGCGCGGTCATGTGGCCAGCACCTCACGCAGGTTGTCGAGCGCTTCGTTGAGTTCATCGAGCGTGTGATCGCCCATGTGGCCAATCCGAATGCCGGTTTCTTTCAGGGACCCGTAGCCTGTCGAGATCACGAAGCCGCGGGTCTTCATCGCCGACGTAACGGCGCTTCCGGTGTGCGTTGGCGGGAGCGAGACGCACGTTACCGTGGGCGATCGGTTGCCCTTTGATGCGAGAACCGAGATCGGAATTCCCGCGTCACTGACCTCATCCACCCAATCCCACGTGCGTTTCGCCATTGCGGCGTGACGCTGCCATCTCGCTTCGATGGTCTCGCGACGGATGTGCGCGAGCTGCGCCGCCAACGCATAGAACAGAGACAGCGCCGGCGTGTTTGGCGTCTGATTCTTCTGAATGGATTTGTCGTACTCGATGAGGTCGAAGTAGATGCCGCGGTCTGTCTTCGCCTTGGCTCGCTCGATCACGTTGTCGCGCGCCGCGGCGAAGGCAAGACCCGCTGGAATCGCGAACGCTTTCTGCGATCCACTCAAGACGAAGTCCAGCTCCCACGCGTCGGTCTCGACGGGTGCGCCCGCCATGCCACTCACACTGTCGACGAGCACTGCCACGTCACCAGCGGCGTGCGCGACACGGGTCAGCTCGGCGATGGGGTTGAGCGCGCCCGTCGACGTTTCGGAATGGACGACCGTGATCGCGTCGAACTTTCCTCCCTTGAGCGCCGCGTCGAGCATTTCGGGGCTGTGCACCTGTCCAAGCGGGACCGTGAGGGCTTCGGCCTCGACGCCGCATGCGCGAGCGATCTGGAAGAACCGTTCGCTGAACGCGCCGTTGACGAGGCACAGGACCCGCGCTCGCACGCCATTTCTGATGGCACCTTCCATGAGCCCCGTGGCTGACGAGCTCGCGATGTACACCGGTCGCTTCGTGCGAAACACGTACTGAAGATCCGGCTCGATGCGCGCAATGAGGTCCTCCATTCCCTTGCCGCGATGGCCGATCATCGGCCGCAGCATTTCCTGGAGGATGCTCGGCCGAACCTCCGTTGGTCCCGGCAAGAAGAAGCGTCCGAACCCGCGATCGTTATTGGCGGAAGAAGGACTGGCCGCTACGCCCGCACTCGGTTTTGCCGTCATTGAGAGCGATTGATTCGGGTTAGCGAGTCGGGACGGCCGCGTTCATCGCGGCGCCGCGCTCGTACAGCGAGTAATGGGGACTACGAAGAAGCTCGTCGGGGTTGAGCGCGAGAGGAAGCACCGGCGCGAGAGAATTCGCGCGCACGACGGCGTCCGCCGCGTTGATCACGTTGGGGCGCTGCACGACGCCAGCGAACGCAACGAAGAGATCGACCACTGGCCGCGCCTCGAGGTCGGTCGTGCCGTCGCCCACCATCATCGCCGGGCGGTCGACGTCCCACAGCTCGATCGCTGAGCGTTTCCCACCCGACACCGTCAACGGTGATGACGCATCGAAGCCAGCGTATGAGCCGTCCGCGTTGAACCTGATATCCACCGCGGCCACGTGGGTCGCATCCACACCCACGACCCGAGCGACCGCAAGTACTGCAGGGAGCAGTCCGCCAGAAATGATGCGAACGTTCACGCCAGCTGCCTGCAATGCAGCGACGGTTTCCCCGGCGTCAGGCACGAGCCGCGCGACGTATTCGCGTCCGAGCGCGTCCACTGCTTCGCGCGTCGGCTGCACGAGCGCCAAGCGGCGCCCGTAGACTTCTTCGAGCGGGATGCGCCCGCGCATCGCGGCGTCAGTGAGCTGCTCGACCTGGGGTCGGCAATGGACGGCGAGCTCGTCGATGCCCTCGATTGCCGACAACGTCGAATCGCAATCGAACAGGACGGTGCGAAACCGCGGCATGCCTGCAGGCGACTCTAGAAGTGGATCGCGCGGCCGAGAACAGCGAGCGCTGCTTCCTTTACCGCTTCGGACAGCGTGGGGTGGGAGTGCACCGTCACGCCGATGTCCTCCGACGACCCTCGATACTCGAACGCGAGCACGACCTCCGCGCACAGCTCCGACACGTTAGGTCCGATGAGATGCGCGCCCAGCAGCTCATCGGTTTTCGCGTCGGCGATGAACTTCACGAAACCGGTGGTCTCGCCCAAGGTGCGCGCCCGGCCGTTCGCCGAGAACGGAAACTTGCCGACCTTGTACTCACGGCCGCTTTCCTTGACCTCGTGCTCTGCGAGACCGACGCTGGCGATCTCGGGCCACGTGTAGACGATCGACGGCATCGATCGGTAGTGCATTTCGGATGGCTTGCCAGCGATGACTTCCGCGGCGATGACGCCTTCTTCCTCCGCCTTGTGCGCGAGCAGCTTTCCACCGACAACGTCACCGATCGCGAACACGCCAGGCAAGTTGGTGCGCATGGCGTGATCGACGATGACTTCTCCGCGTTTACCGACACTCAATCCGAGTGCGGGTGCGTCGATGCCCGTGAGCGACGGCCGTCGCCCGATGGAAAGCAACACGTAATCGGATTCGATGGTCTCGGCGGCGCCGTCCTTCTCGATTTGCACAAGCACCCGATTCTGATCCACCGTCGCGCCTACGACCTTCGTCCCGGCCCGAATCTCGAGTCCCTGCTTGCGGAAGACCTTGTCCGCTTCCTTCACGATGTCACTGTCCATCCCCGGCAGAATGGTCGGCATGAGCTCCACAACCGTGACCTTCGCACCGAGCCGCCGCCAGACCGAGCCGAGCTCCAGCCCGATGACTCCGCCGCCGATCACGACGAGGTGTTTCGGGACTTCGCCAATGGACAACGCGCCGATATTCGAAAGCACCCGTTTCTCGTCGACTTTGAGAAACGGGAGCTCGATCGGAACGGATCCCGTGGCGATGATGACGTTTCGGGCTTGGTAAGTCGTGGCCGAACCGTCGGCCCCGGCTACCTCGACGACGTTGTTCGCGCGCAGCGTGCCGCGACCCTTGGCCCACGTGACCTTGTTCTTCTTGAAGAGGAACTCGACGCCGCGGGTATTCTGCGCAACGACGTCGACCTTGCGTCGCATCATCGTCGCGAGATCGACGGTCACGCCCTCGATGTTGATGCCGTGCTCGCGCGCGTGGAGCCGCGCGAACTCGAAGTGCTCGGACGACTGCAGGAGCGCCTTCGACGGGATGCAACCGACGTTGACGCATGTCCCGCCGAGCGTCTTGTCCATCTCGACGCAAACGGTCTTCAATCCGAGCTGCGCCGCGCGGATCGCTGCGACGTATCCACCAGGGCCGCCGCCGATCACGACGACGTCGGCTATTTCACTCGCGTTTGCCATTGTTCAGCAGAGCCAGAGGGAGTAAAAAAAAAGTAGCGGGTACGGCAACCCAAGGCGACCGTACCCGCTCCTCCCCCTCGTCCAACGCGTCGTCAACCGTGCGGTTTCGAGTCCTCGCGGATCGCGACGAACTTTCCAGCGCGAACGGGGCGATACCCTCGAACGAGTCGCGTGTTGAACTTGCCCGAGATCTTTCCCTCGACGCGACGGCCTTCGAATACCGTGACCACCTCACCGTTCTCGCGCGGATCGAAGTATGGACCGATCATCGCGACGAACGTGCTCTGGCTTGCCTCGAGCAGCTTCACGCCGGTCGGTGGGACGTCCTTCGTCATGAAGAACAGGAATCGTCCAACCACAGACGCGTCGACGGAGGCGTCACGGATCAAGGTGAAAGGAATGCTGACATCCTCGTCAGCACCCATCAGGTGACCACGCCAGACGCCCGCGAGGGCCGACATGATAGGCGGCCGGAAGCCGCGCGCGGGAGGTATCGGCGTGAATGCGAATGAAGTCGAAGACTTGCCCATCTCTCTACTCCTGTCACCGCTCACTACGCGAACCCCACTCAAAAGTGTCGGCTCGGCAGGACGACTCGGCCGAGGCCGCCCGGACAGTCGCAGCGGCAACGCGCGCCTGTCACTCGATCTCTGCTCAATTTGATGCAGCGAAGGGCAAAAGGGTTTGCCATTTACAGGAAACTGACAGAGTCCGAAACGCCCGCACACAGAACCGTGGCAATATCGAAAAAAAGAAGGCCCGAGCTCGCGCGAGCTCGGGCCCTGAACGTTCGTCAGCTATCCGCTAGTTGATCAACATCGTGGCTGGATCTTCCATCAATTCCTTGACTCGCACGAGGAACAGCACCGCCTGTTGGCCATCGATGATTCGGTGGTCATATGAAAGGGCGACATACATCATCGGTCGAATCTCGATCTTCCCGTTCAACGCGATCGGGCGATCCTGAATCTTGTGCAGTCCCAGTATGCCGACCTGCGGGTAGTTGATGATCGGCGTTGACACGAGTGATCCGAAGACGCCGCCGTTCGTGATCGTGAACGTTCCGCCAGTGAGATCATCCATCGTGAGCTTGCCGTCGCGCGCGCGCTTCGCGAGGGCCGTGATGTCGCTCGAGACTTCGATCATTCCCTTTCGATCGGCGTCCTTGATGTTCGGAACCACGAGACCCGCATCGGATGCGACGGCGATCCCCATGTTCACGTAGTGCTTGTAGACGATGGACTCGCCGTCGATCTGTGCATTCACGACGGGATACGCTTCGAGCGCGAGACACGCGGCCTTCACGAAGAACGGCATGAAGCTCAATTTCACGCCGCGCTCTTTTTCCACGCGCTCCTTGATTCGCTCGCGAAGCGCGCTCACGGCCGACATGTCGATCTCGTTGAACGTCGTGAGGTGCGCCGTTGCGTGTTGCGCCTCGAGGAGATGTTCGGCGATGCGTTTCCGCCGCGTCGACATCTTCTCGCGTGTCTCGCGCGTCCCGGCAGGCGCGGTGGCAGGCTTGGGCGGCGGTGCCGGGGCGCGCGGCGGTGCCTCCTCGGCCCGGCGAGCAGGCGGGGCAGCGGCGCCATCGCCACGCGTTCCCGCGCGCGGAGCCGCGCCAGCCTGCTCAATTACGTCGGGTTTGCTGACGACGCCGCCTCGTCCCGTGCCAGCGAAAGCAGCCAGATCGACACCGGTTTCTGCCGCAACGCGTTTTGCCGCGGGCGACGCCCGCACCTCGGACGCCGCGGCTGGCGGAGCCGTCGCAGCAGCCGGCGCGGCACGCTGCGGCGACGCCGCTTCCACGGTTGCGGCCGAGCGGGCAGGGGCCGGCGACGCGCCGCTGGCCGACTCGTCGATCTCACCGAGGACATCGTCCACAGCAACGACATCACCGTCGTGCTTCGCCTGGCGAGCCAACACCCCCGCTTTGAGCGCAGGTACCTCGACGGTAACTTTATCCGTCTCCAACTCGACCAGTGTGTCGCCAGCGGCGACCGCATCCCCCTCCTTCTTGAGCCATCGAGCGACCGTCGCCTCGACGATCGATTCTCCGAGAGGGGGCACCTTGATCGAAATCATTCCGCGAATCCAGTGACCGGTATTTGGTGGGGTGCCCGGAACGCGCGTGCGTGCGAGAGCAACGCGCCGCGACGAACCGCGACCTGTGCGTGCCATCGCGAGGGGCAAGTTTTGGCGGAATATAACTGTCGAGGAAGCTCGTGCGAGCGTTGACGATCGACGCTCACGGGGAGCTCGATCAGCTGCGGTTTCGCACCAACGTTCCCGTGCCCGAGCTCGCGGCTCCTGACGACGTCCGCGTGCGCGTTTGCGCGGCCGCGCTCAACCATCTCGATCTCTGGGTCGTGAAGGGCGTGCCGGGAGTGCGGATCACGCCCGGGTGGATTCTGGGCTCGGATTGCGCAGGTATCGTGGATGCGGTTGGTGTCGGGGTGACGTCGGTACGGGTGGGCGACCGGGTGATTTTGAACCCCGGGGTGAGCGATCGCACGTGCGTGTACTGTCGAACCGGAGACAATCCGCTGTGCCTCAAGTACGCGATTCTTGGAGAGCACCGGCCCGGTACGCTCGCGGAGTACGTGGTGGTGCCAGCAGAGAACGTGCTGTCGATTCCCGCGAGCGTTTCTTTCTCCACCGCTGCTGCCTTTCCTCTCGTCACGCTCACCGCATGGCGCATGGTGGTCACGCGCGCGAACGTTGGCGCGAACGACCAGGTCCTGATTCACGGCATTGGTGGCGGCGTTGCGCTCGCGTCGCTCCAGATCGCGAAGCTCCTCGGGGCCCGCGTATGGGTGACGTCGGGCAGCGATGCAAAGCTCGAGCGCGCACGCGTGTTAGGCGCTGACGAGGTACTCAACCACCGAAGCCAGGATGTAGCGAAAGAAATCCGTGCCCGGACCGGGAAGCGTGGCGTCGATGCCGTGATCGACTGCGTTGGCGAGGCGACGTGGGCATCGTCGCTCGGATCGCTAGGGAAACGCGGGCGGCTGGTGACGTGTGGTGGAACGTCCGGACCGATGGTTCAGACGGATATTCGTCGCCTCTTCTGGAACCAGTGGACGATCATGGGATCGACGATGGGCAGCGACTCGGAGTTCGCCGCCGTCGTGAAGGAGCTCAGGGCGGGGCGGTTGCTCCCTCCGGTCGACTCCGAGTTCCCGCTCGAGGGCGGGGCCGACGCATTCGCGAGACTCAAGTCCGGCGAGCAATTTGGGAAAGTCGTCGTTACCGTAGCGGACGCGTGACCGCTGATTCGGCCCAATTCACGAATGAAGAACAGCGCGACATTCGGAGCGCGGTCGTGGCGGGGCATGCCCCCGAATGTCCCCGCTGCCGTGTCGGACTATCCACCCGAAGCATCGGCGGCGGTTCGTTCGGGCTTGGGTACGCCCGACGGCGGGAATGGCTCATCTGCCCGAAATGCCATCGAAGCGCCATCTTCGATGTGAAACGGGGAACGCGCAATTGAGCAGGCGCGAACCCTTACGTTCGTTTGCGTCCGCGTACGTGATGCGCAATCGGCCCGGAGCCCACGCATGACTTTTCTGGAGCGACTGCAAAGCAGCTTCGCGCAGTTCGCCGAATTCGTTCCTGCGCTCTTCGGAGCGCTCATCATCCTGTTCGCCGGTTATTTGCTGGCGAAGCTCATCGAGCGTGGCACCGAGCGGGTGCTGCGGCGCATGCGGCTCAACTACCTGCTCGAGCGCGGCGGCGTTATGCAGGCCGTCGAGCGATCGGGGTCGCACTTCAATCCGTCACGCGTACTCGCGAACCTGGTGTTCTGGTTCGTGATGTTCGTGGTGATCATGATCGCGGCGAACGCGCTCGGCATGGAGACGCTTGCCGACGTGTTCTCGGAGCTGGTGAAAGCCATTCCGAGTATAGTCGCAGCGATCGTTCTGCTCATCGTCGGGATCGTGCTTGGCCGATTCGTCGGCGGGTTGATTCTGGCGTCCGCCGGCGCAATCCAGGGCGGGCCAACGCTCGCGCGAGTGGGGCGATGGGGCGTAATTGTTCTCGCGATCTTCATGGCGCTTCAACAGCTGGGGATCGCGACCGAAATTGTGGTCACCGCGTTCGCGATTCTCTTCGGGGCGGTCGCGTTGGCGCTGGCGCTTTCGTTCGGTCTCGGGAATCGCGAGCTGGCTGGCGAGATCACGCGCGCATGGTATGAGCGATACAAGGCGGAGCGCGATGCGATCGCTGCCGCGGAACGAGAGGCGGAGCTGGCAGAGGAGCAGGAGGCTGAAGGGAATCAGGTGCTGGGGGCTGGGGACGGCCCTGAATAGTCGGAATCGGGAATTGCGGAAGCAGGAACGGGGAACGGAGAACCAATCGGTCACGACGAGAGGATGAGTGCATATGACTGAGACTGCGACGATCGCCAATGCTCTCGCGTCCGAGCTCTCACTCGAGGAGCTTTGGATG
>Ga0207674_10009300_pt1 | contig 11256 bp, 8 predicted proteins | sample KBSCornC72_FD_184303 | JGI IMG/M metagenome (GOLD analysis project Ga0207674, IMG submission 184303) | Corn rhizosphere microbial communities from Kellogg Biological Station, Michigan, USA - KBS Corn C7-2 (SPAdes) (version 2) | ecosystem: Host-associated > Plants > Roots > Rhizosphere > Soil ...
CCGCGAAATGCTCGTCCATCGTCCGCGGACGGCTCGCGCGAACCGCCGCCGCACGCTGCAATTCCGGCCCGCGGCTCACGAAACGCTCGATCGCTCGTTGAAGCGAGAGTTCGCGTCCCGCGGCGTAACTGGTGCCCGCTCCCTCGATCAGCTGATCGATGGCCGCGCCGCGATCGGGGACGATGAGCGGAATGCCGCTCGCGCGCGCTTCCGCCGCAACGAGGCAGAAGGTCTCCGCCTCGCAACCGTGGACCAGCGCATCCGAACTCGCGAGCAGCGACGCGAGCTGTGCGCGGTCGCTGATCCGCGGGAACACCGCCACATTCGGATATTGCTCGGCTATCATCTCGAGCTTTTGCCGTCTCGAACCATCGCCGACGAGGAGGAGTCCGACCGGCATCTTGCGCCCGCATTCACCGGCCGCGCGAAGCACCATCGCCCAGCGTTTCTCAGCGGAGAAACGTCCGACGCCGAGCAGCAGAAGGGCGTCAGCATCGAGGCCGAGTCCCGCAAGCGCGGTCCGCCGCAGTTGGGACTCTCTTAGCGTCGGTGAGAAAAGCCCGGGCTCGACACCCATCCGGATCGTGTCCGTCCCGGCGACGCCACCGGCGGCGAGCCGGCCTGCCAGTTCGGCATTCGCGCAAACAATCGAATCAAACATGTGACCGAGACCGCGAAGGTGGCGCCAGAACCAACCGAAGCAGCGGTCGATCACCTCGGTCGGAGCGATTCCCCCGAGCCAGCGATAGGCGTAGGCCGCGAGCGGATCGGCGTGCATCACGAGCGATCGCGTGGCGGCGCCTTGCCAACGTCCGACCATGGTTGCGCTCGACCATGGCGACGAGGCTTCCACGTGATCGGGTTGCCATGCATCGAGCGTTGCGTGAAGCAACCGTTCGTCGTGAAAATAGCGATAGCGCCCGTCGACGGGCAGCTTGGGCGACGGAATCGATACGAGGAATGCGCCGGGACCGCGCTTGACGAGCTCGTGACGCTCGCCGGGAGCAATGACGATGATCTCGTGGCCGAAGCGGGCGGCGGCGCGAAGCTTCGCCTCCACATAGGTGCGGACTCCGCCGCCGTACGGTGTGTAAAAAGCCGATACGTCGACGACCCGCATTGGCCGGAAAAGCGGTCCGAGGCAGTGAACTTCAAGTGAAGCTTTGTTAATGGGCTGGCCCGCCGCACCCGCGTGGCGCAAAAGCGCGGCCGTGACCCGCTTAGCCGAACGACTCCTTCTCGCCTCGATCCACGACGTCTCGCCGCGCTTCGAAGGCGAGGTAGACCGGCTGATCGACATGCTACGTCCCCACGTCGGTGACCGTATCGCAATGCTCGTGGTTCCCAACCACTGGGGTGACGCACCGATCATTGCCGGATCGCCATTCGCCAAGCGGCTCCGTGGCTGGGCCGAAATGGGGACGGAAGTCTTCCTTCATGGCTATTTTCACCGCGATCAGGCGAAACACGGCGCTGCGGCTGACCGGCTGCGCGCAAAATTCATGACCGCTAGCGAAGGCGAATTCCTGGGCCTGTCGCGCGAAGAGGCGTCAGCCCGCATCGTCAAAGGTCGCGCGCTCCTCGAGGACGTGATTGGCCGCCGCATCGACGGTTTCGTCGCGCCCGCATGGCTCTACGGCGACGGCGCGATCCAAGCACTTCACGATTGCGAGATCCGGATTGCCGAAGATCACTTCCGTGTGTGGTCGCCGATGACTAGCGCGCAGCTCGCTCGCGGCCCGGTGATCACCTGGGCGAGCAGAACGCGCCTTCGACTGGCTTCTTCGCTTGCCGCTGCAGCCGCCCTTCGCCGAACCCCGCTCCAGGTCTTGCGTGTCGGCGTTCATCCGCCCGATTGCCACCACCCGGCGCTCGTTCGAAGCATCGAGGCGACGCTGGCGGCAGCCCGCCGCCGTCGGCGGCCAGCCGCCTATGCGGACCTCGCAGCCTAGAAATGCAGGACGAATGTCACCGCGGGCTTGCGACGTGAACCGCTATTCATTCCGACGGTCGCGCTCGACTTCTTGCGGCCGGCCATATTCATAAGGCCAAGCCCGACTACTGCGTTCGGCGCGACGTCCTCGCTAACCAGCATCCCGACGTCGATATGCGGAGATGTGACGGAGCCGGTTTGGGGAATGCGCAGATTGTGCACGGCGTGAAGTTCGGGCGATCGCGGGCGCGTGACGCCCTCGAACCTCGCGGCTTCTTGACCCTTCACCTGCGCACTCGCCTCACCCGACCAAACCAGCAAGGCGGCAGCGCCAAACGCGAGCCACTTCGTCATGGCCCATCGTCTCCCTGTTACGGGCGCTCAACCAAGTCCGTGATGTGGGAGTTCCATTCGCGGGCGCTTGCGTCCCGCCGCGAGACGTCAGCGTCGGCGCGATTTCCAATATTCGAGGGCGGCGTCGGCTTCGAGCGGCTTGGCGAAGTAGAAGCCTTGTCCGGAGGCGCAGCCGAGCGTCGCAAGCGTCGTGGCGAGCTCGACGGTCTCGATCCCCTCGGCGGTGGTCGACATTCCCAAGGCCTCGGCAAGGCTCAGCACCGCGCGCACGATCGCGACCGCGTCCGGATCGACCATCATTCCCGAAACGAAGCTCTTATCAATCTTGAGGACGTCGATCGGCAGGCGCTGGAGGTAGGCCAGGCTCGAATAACCGGTGCCGAAGTCGTCCATGGCCACGGTCGCGTCGAGCGCCTTCAGCGCATCGAACACTCGCGTTGCCCGAACCGGGTCCTGGACGATCGAGCTTTCGGTCAGCTCAAGCGTCAGCCGGTCGCCGGTGAGCCCGCTCGATTTTAGGGCGCTCGCGACGACGGCTGCAATGTCGTCGCGAGCGACCTGGATGGCCGACAGATTGACCCCCACATAAAGCGGAAGCTTCTCGCCGGCCGTCTTGTCCCACTCGGCAAGAGTGTGTGCGGCTTTGTCCATCGCCCAACGGCCGAGCTGAAGGATCAGCCCGGATTCTTCGGCGACGGGAATGAATTCGGTCGGGCTGATCTCTCCGCGATCGTCGTGATTCCAACGCGCAAGGGCTTCAAAGCCCGCGACTTCGCCGCTCTTCAGGTTGATCAGCGGCTGGTAGAAAAGCTGAAGCTGATCCTTGTCGAGCGCGCGACGAAGCTCGGTTTCGATGGAAAAGCGGCGGCGCGCCTCCGTCGCCTGCTTGGGCTCATAGACCTGCGGCTTGCCGGCGAGCTTCGCCTGCTTGACCGCGAATTGCGCACTTCGAAAAAGCTCTTCGGGATCCTGCCCCGAATTCATCAGTGCGACGCCGATCGCGCATTCGACCCGAATCTCCAGCTCGGATAGCTTGAACGGAGTGGTCATGACTTCCTGGATCCGCTCGGCAGCCTTGAGCGCATCTTCAACACCGCGGCGGAGCGAAACCAGCACACCGAATTCGTTACCTCCGGTCCTGGCGAGAACATCGCCGGCGCGAAGTGCAAGGATCAGGCGGCGCGCGAAGGTGATCAGAAGCTCGTCGCCGGCGAGACTCCCCATCGATTCATTGATCCGGCTGAACCGGAGCATGTCGACGACGATCACCGCGCGTTCGACGTCCCGTGAGATGTTCTCCCCCGCTTCCTCGATCGCCTCGCTGAACGCGAGACGGTTCGGAAGGCCGGTCAGGCTGTCGCGGAGCATTTCGGCGCGCAGGGTCCGCTCCGCCTGCAATTCGACGGTCCGATCCACGACGCTCAGCAGGCACCGAAGTCCCGAATTGCCGGACTTGGGCAGAGGCGCGAGCTTGATCCGGTAGAATTGCGCGGAGACGCCCTCGCCGTCCCTGAAATCGAGCTCACCCGAGACGTCGGTACCGTCGAAGAACTTGTCCAAAAGCTCGGCGATCGGCCCGCTCTTCAAACAGTCGGCATCATTCCAGTTAAGCGCGGTGCAGGCCGAGCGCTCGACCAGTTGAAGAAAGCGGCTGTTGTGAGTTGCCACCCTGAACGAACCGTTCCTGGCGCGTTCGATGACAGCGGCGGCGATCGGAAGGGCGTCGAGCAAGCCGGTGTCGTCCGCAATGCCGAGTTGCGGTTTGACACTCATATTGTCCGCCCGACGGTGCCTTGGGGCAGTCGCCGGCCGGGTAGCTGCAGCCTGCATGAACGCCTCTATGCGGCAGAGGGGTTAATTCGGAGTTTCTTTTGCGCTCTATTCGGCGTTGTTAACCGGAGTTAATTAACGTCTAATCGAAACGGTTGCTTCGCGGGAAACCAATGGGTGGCATCCGCCCGGCGGCGCCTCGAGCGGCTCGCCAGGATGAGAGATCGGTCTCGGTTCTGACCCGTCCGCTCTCGCCGCCAAGCACCCAGCTCAGCCCGTCTTCCAGCCGGAAGGCGAGTGCATCGCTCAGCCCGCCATCTCGATAGCGCTGGAGCATGACCCCCTGGCCGCGCGCCAGCTCGGGCAGTTCCGATAGCGGGAAAACAACCATCTTGCGGTTCTCGCCAACAACAGCGACCGCATCGGCTTCTTCCGGTATCGCCCGCACCACCGCGACCGTCGCGCCCGGACGAACATTGACCAGCTGCTTGCCCTTGCGGGTCTCCGCGAGCGTCGCTTCTCCGCTGCTAACGAAACCGCGCCCGTCGGATGAGGCAATGAGCAGCTTCATCTCGGGACGCGCAATGAGCAGCTGGACGATGTCGACCTCGGCATCGAGATCGATGAACAGCCGCACCGGCTCACCAAATCCCCGAGCGCTCGGCAACTTGTCGCCGGCAAGCGTGTAGACCCGCCCGTTCGACGCGAACAGCGCCAGCCGGTCGGTGGTCTGGGCGTGAAAGTGAATGAAGGGCTCGTCGCCCTCGCGCCACTTGAGGTCCGCAACCTGCTCGAGCGCTAGATGGCCCTTCATCGCCCGGATCCAGCCGCGCTGTGACAGGATGACCGTGATCGGCTCCTTCTCGATCATCGCCGACCAGTCGATATCGCGGGCGACCGCGGCGGCCTCGATCTGGGTGCGCCGGTCGTCGCCGAATTTCTCCCTGACCCCTTGCAAATCTTTTTTGAGCCGCCGCTTCTGTCGACCCGGCTCGGCGACGAGTTTCTCAAGCTCCTCCCGTTCCTTCGCCAGCGCCTCACGCTCCTTGGCGATTTCCATCTCTTCGAGCCGCCGCAAGGAACGCAGCCGCATGTTGAGGATCGCTTCGGCCTGACGGTCGGACAGCGAAAATTCCGCCATCATGATCGCCTTGGGCTCATCCTCGGTGCGGATGATTTCGATCACCCGGTCGAGATTCAGGTAGGCAACGAGGAAACCGTCGAGCAATTCCAGCCGCTCGTCGATCTTACCGATCCGCACCTGGCTCCGCCGGACGAGCACCTCGAACTGGAAGGCGAGCCACGCGGCCAGCGATTCCTTGAGGCTCATCACGCCCGGTGTTCGGGTCGCGTCGAGCACATTGAGGTTGAGCGGGAAACGAATTTCCAGATCCGTCAGCCGGAACAGGCTCTCGAGCAAAAGATCGGGATCCACCGTCCTCGCCCGCGGCTCGATGATCAGCCGAACCTGCTCGTCGCTCTCGTCCTTCACATCGGCGAGGATCGGCAGCTTCTTGTCGGCAATCAGCTGGGCAATCTGCTCGATCAGCTTGGCCTTGGGCACGCCATAGGGGATTTCGCTGACGAGCAGGTGCCAGCCGCCGCCCTTCTCGCGCTCGACCTCGACCTTCGCACGAAGGCGGAAGGCTCCCCGGCCGCTGACGTAAGCTCGGGCGATCGTGTCCTCGTCGTCGACGAGCACGCCGCCGGTCGGGAAATCCGGGCCCCTCACATGTTGGAGCAGGGCGCGGTCATCGACCTTGGGATCATCGATCAGTGCAATCGCGGCGTCGACCAGCTCGCCGACATTATGTGGCGGGATCGAAGTTGCCATGCCGACCGCGATGCCGCTCGCGCCGTTGGCTAGCAGGTTGGGAAACAGCCCCGGAAAGACCTCCGGTTCCTCTTCCTCGCCATTGTAGGTGGGGCGAAACTCGACCGTGCCCTCGTCGAGTCCGGCCATCAGCTGGATCGCGATCGGGGTCAGCCGCGCTTCGGTGTAGCGGTAGGCCGCGGCGTTATCGCCGTCGATGTTGCCGAAATTGCCCTGTCCGTCGACGAGCGGATAGCGAAGCGCGAAATCCTGCGCGAGGCGGACCATCGCATCGTAGACCGACTGGTCGCCGTGCGGGTGATATTTACCGATGACGTCCCCGACGACGCGGGCCGATTTCTTGTAAGCGCCGGCCGGATCGAGCCGGAGCAGCCTCATCGCCCATAGCAAACGGCGATGGACCGGCTTCAGGCCGTCGCGGACATCGGGCAGCGAACGAGCGGTGATCGTCGATAGAGCGTAGACGAGGTATCGCTCGCTTAGCGCTGCGTCGAACGGTGTCTCGATAACGGTTGAAAGGTCGGTGTCGGGCATGCCCCTTCGCTAGCAATCGATGGCGCGCGCTTCCAGCGCCTGTCGGATTATTGTGCGGCGATCGGAACCGGCTGCGGCCAACCGCCCGCTGTGTCCGCGAGTGCGCGCTCCATCTCGTCCAGCAGCCACTCACGGAAACGCTTCACCTTCGGGACCATCTTCCGCTCGGTCGGATAAACCAGCCAATAGGCCCAAGCACGGCTTGAGACGCGATCGCGAAACGGGACGCAAAGCCGTCCGGCGGCAACGTCGCCTTTCCAAAGCAACGGCGTAAGAAGCGCAAATCCCTGGCCCGCCATCGCCGCATGACCTTCGTCCGCCTGGCTGTCGAGGCGGACGCCCGGCCGGCGGAACACGCTCTCGTCTACGGGGACTCCGTTGTCCCCGAACCACTGGTGCCACCAGTCGTCATTCGGATTGATCAGGTTGAGGTGGGGCAGATCGCGGGGCTCGAGCTCGCGTCCGAGTTTCCCTTCGGTCTCCGAGACGCAGTCCGGGCTCGACATCGGGGTGAAGCTCGACTTGAACAGCTCGTGCTGCTCGAGCCCCTCCCAATCGCCTCTTCCCCCCCGGATCGCCACGTCCGCGGCGCCCGACCGCAAGTCCACGAGCTCGTTGCTCGTCGTCATCCTGACCGCGAGGTCGGGGTGATCGATCTGGAAAGCGCCCAACCGCCACGCCAGCCAGGTATTGGCGAACGTATGGGTGGTGGTGATCGTAAGGAGCGACTCATCCTCCTCGCGGTGGCTCGCGAAAGCCGCCTCGATCGCATCGAAGGCTCCAGATAGCGGCGGGAGCAGGCGCGACCCGAGCGTGGTCAATCGCGCGCGGCCTTTTTCACGAACGAAAAGCGGCGCGCCAAGACGCTCCTCGAGGCTCTTCACCTGATAAGAAACGGCGGCCTGGGTCATTCCAAGCTCGGCGGCGGCCGCGGTAAAATTTTCGGTGCGCGCCGCGGCCTCGAAGACCCTGACTGCTGCGAGTGGAGGTAGCCGCCTCATCGCGTCGCTTTCCTGAATGAAATGAGGACCCCGCCGAAGTAACGCCCCGGCCTGCCAATCATAAGGCAGCTTTATGGATGGTGTCGAGCGTTTGATTGGCGAAACGAGCCGCCGAATCCTATTAAGCTTGCAACCGCCGGCGAAGGCTATCCCCTTCCCCTCCAGCCCCCATCGCCGGCGGCCCAACAACAGGTGAGGAGACAACGCCATGGCTTATGGCCACAGCACCCGTGCGTTCATTGAACACGGCCCGGTTGAGCAGGTCGCGAAAGCGAATGCGCGGCGCTCGACGGCCCGCGCCTGGCGCACGCTCGACCAGGCCCGCCGGCTTCGGCTGGTGGAGTGCGCATTGAACGCCGCCAACGACCGTATCGACGGCTTCCCAATCGCGCTCTGACGCGGCTCAACGGAGGAAGGATGGTTACGATGATCGACGAGTTTTTTGATCGCAGCTACCGCGATGGACGAGCCGAGCTGAACGCTTCTCTGGCGAGCGGCCTCTCAAATGTCACGAACGCTGTGATGAACGCGTTCAATGTTCTCAACCGGATCGAATATCAGGCGCCTTGGACCGCCAGGGCCAAGCGCGCCCGGTGAAAATGACCCGGTCGTGAGGGGCGCGGCCGCACGCTCCGCGCTCCTCACTTGACCAGCCTCAATTCCGAATGGCAACCAACCAGTTTGCCCAATAAAATCAGCCGTTTGTAGAAAATGCGGGTTGCGCCCCCAGCGTCAATCCTTACGCTCTCCGCGCCGAATCAATCCGGGGCCGGGGAGTATTTTCGTGATTTTGAAGCCATTCGTTTCGCGCGTCAGCAGCGCGGCCATCGCCATTTCCATCATCGCCAGCAGCGCTCCCGCGCTTGCGGTCGCCGCACCTGTCGCAAAGCCGGCCGTCAACGGCTGGGGCGTCCCGCTGACCGACGTCGTTCCCGACCCCTCGATCAAGTACGGCATCCTCCCGAACGGGATGAAATATGCGATCATGCACAATGCCACGCCCAAGGGCACCGCATCGGTCCGCATGCAGATCGCTTTCGGCTCAATCGGTGAAACCGAGAAGGAACGCGGCCTCGCTCACTTCATCGAACATATGGCCTTCAACGGATCGACCCACGTGCCCGAAGGCGACATGGTCAAAATCCTCGAACGCCAGGGCCTCAAGTTCGGACCGGACACCAATGCCGTCACGGGTTTTGACACCACGACCTACATGCTCGAGCTGCCGCAGACCGATGACCAGCACATCGACACCGCACTGTTCCTCTTCCGCGAGGCCGCGAGCGAGCTGAAGTTCGATCCCGCCGCCGTCAACCGCGAGCGCGGCGTCATCCTCGGCGAAGAGCGCTCACGCGACAATTTCCAATATCACCAGATTGTCGATCAGCTCGGCTTCCAGATCCCCGAGACGCCCTATCCGACCCGGCTTCCGATTGGCGTCGACGCGGTTCTTAAAAGCGCGACTTCCGACACGATCCGCTACCTTTATCATCGCTATTACCGGCCGGAGAACGCGACGCTCGTCTTCGTCGGCGATGCCGATCCGGCTGCGATCGAAGCCAAGATCACGAAGGTCTTCTCCGACTGGAAGGGCGTCGGACCGGCGGGCGCGCCACTGCCGCGCGGGAAGGTCGATCTTTCGCGCGCCGCTTCGTTCGACACTTTCGTCGATCCGGCGGTCGCGACAACCGTCAATTACACCGTGGAGCGGCAGTGGAAGGATCCTGCGGACACACTCGCCGAGCGGCGCCACAAGATCGTCGAGACGCTGGCAACGGCCATGTTCAACCGAAGGCTTGCGAAGATCGCAAACGCACCCGGATCGCCGCTTCTTGGCGGCGGCATGGGCCTCGACGAACAGCGCGATGCGGCGCTGGCGACGTCCGTTACGCTGGCGGCGAAGGATGGCGCCTGGAAGGATGCCCTGGACACGGTCGAGCAGGAAATCCGCAAGGCGAACCAATACGGCTTCACCGCTGACGAGCTGCGCACGGTCGTCAGCAGCACCGAGGGCGGGCTGCGCGCGGCCGCGGAGCAGGCCGGCACCCGCTCGAACGAGTCCCTTGCGAATGCGCTGGTTACGGTCGCCGGGCGGAGGGATTTCATCACCACCCCCAAATCCAAGGCGGATTATTTCAACTCGATCGCCAGGACGATTACGCTCGCCCAGACCAACGCCGCCTTCCGCGAGCTCTGGACGGGAAGCGCTCCGCTGATCCACGTCAGCGACAAGCAGGACATCACGAGCGCGCAGCTGGCCGCGGCCTTCGATGCCAGCCGCAAGGTGGCGGTCGCAGCGCCGAAAGAGGGCGCGACCAAGACTTTCGCTTACGAAAGCTTCGGCAAACCCGGAACGATCGCATCCGATACGCAGATTGCGGACCTCGGCGTGCGCACGATCCGCTTCGCGAACAATGTCCGGCTGAACCTCAAGAAGACTGACTTCGAGGCTGGCAAGGTCCGTTTCGTGGTCCGGCTCGGCGACGGCATTCTGGATCTTCCCAAGGATCAGCCCGGGCTGGCGCAAATGCTCAGCATGACCTCAACCGCCGGGGCCCTGAAGAAGCAGTCGCTCGAGGACCTCAAGGATATTTTCGCCGGCAAGGTGATCACCCTCGGCTCGGCCGTGAAAGATGACGCGTTCATCGCCGTCGGCACGACCACGCCGATGGATCTCGCACTTCAGATGAAGGTCAGCGCGGCTTACCTGTTGGACCCCGGCTTCCGCCCCGAAGCCGCCGACAAATGGACCAATGTCGTTCCGATTCTGGACAAGCAGTTCAACGCCCAGCCGGAGGCCGTCGCGGGCGTCCGGCTACCCAGTATCCTCGCCAGCGGCGACCAACGCTTCGGGATGCCTACGGCGGCGGTCCTGTCGAAGCGCACCTTCGACGAGGCCAAGGCCGCGCTGGCCCCGGTGATCGCATCGGCTCCGATCGAGATTACGATCGTTGGCGACATCGACGAGAATTCTGTGATCGCCGCGGTCGCCTCGTCGTTCGGCGCGTTGCCGACCCGCAAGCTGAGCGACACGATCGATCCGGCGCTAACCAAAGTCTCGTTCCGGGCGGATCGAAGCCCGATCGTGCTCACCCACGAAGGGCCGCAGGACAAGGCGGTGGTCGAATCCGTATGGCCGACGACCGATGATTCAAACTATCGCGAGGTCGTCAGCCTTAACCTTCTCAAGGACGTGCTCAACCTGATGCTGACCGACAGCGTCCGCGAAACGCTGGGAGACAGCTACGGAGTCAGCGTAAGCAGCCTCACATCGGACGTCTTCAAGGGCTACGGCTACATGTCCGCCGCGGCGATCGTCGCGCCGGACAAGACCGACGAGGTCCAGAAGGCTATTGCCGACGCGGCGGAGCAGCTTCGCGACAAGCCGATCAGCGACGACCTGATGGCCCGCGCCCGCAACCCCGAGCTCGAGAGCATCCAGCACCAGGATCGCGACAACGGCTTCTGGCTCGGCGCGCTGTCGAAGGCGCAGAGCGAGCCCGAGCGCCTCGACCGCATCCGTCAGCGCAAAGCGATCCTTCAGTCGATCACCGCCGCGGACCTGCAGAAGCTGGCGCAGAAATATCTCCAGCCCAACCAGGTCCAGCAGGTCCGGATCGTAAGCAGCAAACTGGCGACGACCGCCTCGAACTAGGCGGTCTTGCCTCAATTGCGATGGGGCGGCGGCTCGCCTATAGCCGCCGCTCCTTTTCCCATTGCCGTTGGAGTGAAGCGAACCGTGGCTCGCCGCCGCCAGATTTACGAGGGCAAGGCCAAGATCCTCTACGAGGGTCCGGAGCCGGGCACACTCATTCAATATTTCAAGGACG
>Ga0207674_10009301_pt1 | contig 11256 bp, 8 predicted proteins | sample KBSCornC72_FD_184303 | JGI IMG/M metagenome (GOLD analysis project Ga0207674, IMG submission 184303) | Corn rhizosphere microbial communities from Kellogg Biological Station, Michigan, USA - KBS Corn C7-2 (SPAdes) (version 2) | ecosystem: Host-associated > Plants > Roots > Rhizosphere > Soil ...
GCGGGTCTCGGTGTGGCGCCGCTCGACGTTCCAGGCGTCGAGCTCGGCCGCGACGGCGGTCGCCCGCTCGTCGTCGCGCGTGAGCAGCAGCTCGAGCCCGGCGTCGGCGCGGTGCAGGCGGCCCGCCGCGTTGATGCGCGGGGCGAGGCGGAAGCCGATCGAGCGGGCGTCGAGCGCGCCCGGGTCGACCCGCGCGACGCGCATGAGCGCGCGCAGGCCGGGCCGCCGCGTGGCGGCGAGCGCCTGCAGCCCGGCGCGGACCAGGCGGCGGTTCTCGCCCACGAGCGGCACGCAGTCGGCCACGGTCGCGAGCGCGACGACGTCGAGGTCCTCGTCGGCCCCGGCCGGGTCCTCCCCCGCCGCCGCCAGCAGCGCGGCCGCGAGCTTGTGCGCGACACCGGTCGCGCACAGGTCGGGGCACGGATAGCCGCACAGCGCCGGGTGGACGAGCGGCGCGTCGGGCAGCGCGCCGTCGGCGCGCGGCTGGTGGTGGTCGGTCACGACGACGTCCAGCCCCGCGGCCCGGGCGGCCGCGACCTCGTCGACCGCCGTGATCGCGCAGTCCGCGGTGAGCAGCAGCTTCGTGCCACGCTCGGCCAGCCGGGCGACGGTCGGCGCCGCGAGCCCGTAGCCGTCCTCGGTGCGGCTCGGCAGGTACCAGTCGACGTCCGCCCCCAACCCGCGCAGGACGCGCACGAGGATCGCCGTCGAGCACACGCCGTCGACGTCGTAGTCGCCGTGGACCGTGATCCGCGTGCCGGCCGCCGCGTGCCCGAGGATCACCTCGACCGCGCGCTCGATCCCCGCGAACGCCGACGGCGGATGGGCCTCGCCGGCCTCGAGCCACGCGCGCGCGACGGCCGGGTCGGCCATCCCGCGGCGCACCAGCACCTGCCCCACGACGAACCCGACCCCGAGCTCGCGCTGCAGGGCGAGGACGTCGGCGACGGGGCAGGGCGGGATGTCGAGCCGGGTGGACACGCCCGGCGGACCCTAGGTGCGGGACCCGACGGAACCGGGGTGGGTGTCCATCGCCCGGTCCCGCCGGCTTCAGCGCCGCAGTCGCACGCCGCGCGTGAAGTTCACCGTCCGGCCTTGGCCGCTGACCGAGACGCGGAGGCGATACGAGCCCGAGTGCGCCCGCGCGGGTACGCGCATGCGCAGGACGCTGATCCCGGCCCGGCGGACGCGCCACCGGTGCGAGGCGACCTGCCGCCGTCCGCGGAGCAGCCGCGCGCGGACGGTGCTCACCGCGTTCGTCCGCACGCGAAGCGAGATGACCCGCCGCCGCCCGTGGCCGGTGACGCGCAGCCCGAGCACGCGCGCCGCGAAGGCGGCGCGGCGTCGTGGCTTCGTCGTGCCGGGATTCTTGGTGCCGGTGCCGGCGACGCCGCCGGCCGCCTTGTCGAAGACCGCCGTGATCGACGTGACGGGCCCGACGGCGAGCCGGCACGTGTCCGCGCTGCCACAGGCGGCGCGCCAGCCCGCGAAGCGGGAGCCGTTGTCGGGCGTCGCGATGAAGGTCTCATTCGCCCCGAACTTCGCCTTGGCGGTGCACTGTTCACCGCAGTCCAGCGACCCGCTCCGGATCGTCCCTGACCCGGAACCGGTCTTCCCGACGTGGAAGTTCACGTCGATCTCCGGCGGGAAGGCCGACTGCGCGGCCTGGCCGTCGAACCCGACCGAGATCCAGCGCGGCCACGTCGGGAGGACCTGGCACGTCACATCGGGCGTCACGTCGCACAGCACGCCGCGCCGGCTGTCGTTCGGCAGCCACACCGGAGTCGTCCCGACGGCGGTGAACGTGACGGGCACATCCGGATCGAAGTCGCCGCACAGGCTGGAGAGCGAGCACGGTCCGAGGGTCCCGGGCGCGCTCGTGACCGTGCTCGTCCCGGAGGTGTCGGTGATGACGACCGACACACGTTGGGGCCCGAAGAGGGCCGACACGGTCTGCTCATCGGCGCCGACGGTGACCGTGCAGGCCCCCGTTCCGGGGCACCGGTCGTCGCTCCACCGCCGGAACGTCGTCGCAGGCCCATCCCCGTCGTCGCCGCCGGTCGCGTGGAGCGTCACCGTCGTCCCGGCGGGATACGTCATGGTGCAGGCGCCGCCGAGGTCGGTCCGGCCGCCGGCCGTGCCCGTCTGCGAGCACGACCCGGAGTTGACCTCGGGGTCACTCGGGACCGCCGCGCTCGCCGCCGGCGACACCGACACCGATCCCAACCCGACCGGCACGACCTGCAGCGTCCCGGCCCGCGCCACCCCCGGCGCCACCCCGACCGCCACGACCGCCAGAGCTCCCGCGAGCAGGTGCCGGGTGCGGAACGTCGTGCGCTGCGTCATCGTCATTCCCCTTTTCGGAGATGTGTGCCGAATTCCGGTACGAGAAGCGCCGGAAAAGCGGTGAACAACCACCGCCGGCACATCGCCACGACAGTCTCACAGTGCATCCGGCGCCTGCGTGCCGTAGCTCACATTCACCCCCTCACCCACCATCTATTTTCGGTGCGTTGTCACGAAGTGAACCTCCACGCATAGGATGGTCGCGAGGTGAACACGCGGGATGAGGAGCAGTACGTCGTCCTCGAGGTCCGCCCGACGGGTCCGACCCGACGCGGGCGCGCCGCAGCCGAGGGCGCCCTCGCCGCCACACTGAGCGTCGAGTCGTTCTCCACACGCGACGCGGTCGCCGCCCGCCGTGACCCGGCGGTGGCCGTCGCGCCGCTGCTGCCCATGAAGCTCGTCGAGCCGGTCCGGGCGCTCGATGCGCAGACGCCCTCCGGCCCGGGATCGGCCTGGGGCGTCGAGGCCGTCGGCGCGGTCGACAGCCCGTTCACCGGCGCCGGCATCACGGTGGCCGTGCTCGACACCGGGATCGACGCGGACCACGAGGCGTTCGCGGGGTTGCGGATCGTCGAGCGCGACTTCACCGGCGACGGCGACGGCGACCGCGAGGGCCACGGCACGCACTGCGCCGGCACGATCGCCGGCCGGGACGTCAACGGCTACCGCTACGGGGTCGCGCCCGGGGTCGAGGATCTGCTGGTCGGCAAGGTCCTGGGCGAGGCCGGGGGCTCGACCGACGCGCTCATGCGCGCGATGCTCTGGGCCCTCGAGTCCGGCGCCGACGTCGTGTCGATGTCCCTCGGGCTCGACTTCCCCGGGCTCGTCGGCCGCTGGACCGACGAGGGCCTCCCGCTCGAGCCGGCGACGTCGCGCGCGCTCGAGGGCTACCGCGACACGATCCGGCTGTTCGGCCGCCTGGCCGACGTCTTCCGCGCCGCCGGACCGTACGGGCGCGGCGCGCTCGTGATCGCCGCGAGCGGGAACGAGAGCCGGCGCGACCACCCCACGCCGTACACCATCGGGGTCTCGCCGCCCGCGGCCTCCGAGGGATTCGTCGCCGTCGGCGCGGTCGCGGAGACGGCCGGCGGCACGCTGCGGATCGCGGAGTTCTCGAACGCCGGCGCCACCGTCGTGGCCCCGGGCGTCGACATCCTCTCCGCGCGCCCGGGCGGCGGGTTCCGCGCGTCGAGCGGCACGAGCATGGCCGCACCGCACGTCGCCGGGGTCGCCGCGCTGTGGGCCGAGAGCGTGCTCGCCTCGACCGGGCACCTCGACGTCGGCCTGCTCCACGCGCGGCTCACCGGAAACAGCGAGGAACTGGCCGGAATCGACGCCACCGACGCCGGCGCGGGCCTCGTGCGCGCGCCCCGAGCAGGGAGAGCCGATGGACTGGAACTTCACGCCGCCCCCGGAGCTCGACCTCGAGCTCCCGACTGGCGCGGGCGCTGACCACGACATCCCGCTCGGCGGGAGCCCCTTCCCGCCCATCGCCGAGTACGCCCTGCTCTCGGACTGCGAGGTGTGCGGGCTGGTGGCGCCGGCGGGCAACGTCGAGTGGCTGTCGCTGCCGCGCATGGACGGCCCGAGCGTCTTCTCGGCGATCCTCGACCGCCACGCCGGGCGCTTCCGCGTCGGGCCGATCGGGCGCACGGTGCCCGCCGGCCGCCGCTACCTGCCGGGGACGATGATCCTCGAGACGACGTGGAGCACGCCGACCGGCTGGCTCGAGGTCCGCGACCTGCTCCTCGTCGGCCCCTGGCGCCACGACGCCGGGCGCACGGAGCGCTACGTCCGCGCACCGCGCGACCACGAGGCCGGGCACGTCCTGCTGCGCGTCCTGCGCTGCCTGGACGGGTTCGTCGACGTCGAGATCGAGTGCGAGCCGGCGTTCGACTACGGCCTCACGCGCGGGACGTGGCGCCACCTCGACGACGCCTACGCGGACGCGGTGTGCGAGGCCGGCGACGACGCCCCGGCGCTGCGCCTGCGCACCGACCTGCGCCTCGGGTTCGAGGGCCCGCGCGCCCGGGCCGAGACGACCATGCGCGCCGGCCAGACCGCGTTCTGCGCGCTCGGCTGGGACGACCACGACGCGCCCGGGACCGGCGACGACGCCGAGGCGCGGTTGGACGAGACGCGCGCCTACTGGCACGACTGGATGGCCCGCGGCCGCTTCCCCGACCACCCGTGGCAGATCCACCTGCAGCGCTCCGCCCTCACCCTCAAGGGGCTGACCTACGCCCCGACCGGCGCGATGGTCGCCGCGGCGACGACCTCGCTGCCCGAGACGCCCGGCGGCGAGCGCAACTGGGACTACCGCTACAGCTGGCTGCGCGACTCGACCTTCACGCTGTGGGGTCTCTCCACCCTCGGCTTCGACCGCGAGGCGACGGACTACTTCTACTTCGTCGCCGACCGCATGGAGGACGAGGACCTCCAGATCATGTACGGCATCGACGGCCGCCGCGAGCTCGACGAGCGGACCCTCGACCACCTCACGGGCTACGAGGGGGCGAGCCCGGTCCGGGTCGGCAACGACGCCTGGCACCACCGCCAGCACGACGTGTGGGGCGTGCTGCTCGACTCGGTCCGCCTGCACACGCGCTCGGGCGACCGGCTCGACGACCGGCTCTGGGGCCTGCTGTCGCGACAGGTCGAGACCGCGCTCGAGCACTGGCGCGAGCCCGATCGCGGCATCTGGGAGGTCCGCGGCGAGCCGAAGCACTTCACCTCCTCGAAGCTCTTCTGCTGGGTCGCCGCCGACCGCGGCGCGCGGCTGGCCCGGATGCGCGGGGACGAGGACGCCGCGGCCCGCTGGCGCGCGGCCGCCGACGAGATCCACGCCGACGTGTGCGAGCACGGCACCGACGACCGCGGCGTGTTCGTCCAGCACTACGACACCGATGCGCTCGACGCCTCGCTGCTGCTCCTCGCGATCGTGGGGTTCCTGCCGCCGTCGGACGAGCGCGTCCGCGCGACCGTGCTCGCGATCGCCGACGAGCTGACCGAGGACGGCCTCGTCCTGCGCTACCGCGTCGAGGCCACCGACGACGGCCTCCACGGCGAGGAGGGCACGTTCACGATCTGCTCGTTCTGGCTGGTCTCCGCCCTGGCCGAGATCGGCGAGCTCGACCGCGCGCGGGCGCTGTGCGAGAAGCTCCTCTCCTACGCGAGCCCGCTGCTGCTCTACGCCGAGGAGATCGAGCCCCACAGCGGCCGCCACCTCGGGAACTTCCCGCAGGCGTTCACGCACCTGGCGCTCATCAACGCCGTGATGCACATCGTCGACGCCGACCAGGTCCTCAGCGAGAAGGCGCCGCGCGCGGACGCGACGCCCGCGTTCGTCACGGCGGACCCGACCCAGTGAGCGGCGACGGGGTCGTCGCGGACGTCCGGCGGGTCTTCGCCGACGTGGAGGGCGTCGCCGAGCGCCTGCGCGCCGCGCGGCCCGAGCCCGGTGCCGGCGCCGCCTTCCAGCCGATGGCGACGGCCGAGCGCGAAGATCCCGTCCTCGCCGCGACCCGCCGCGAGCGCGAGCGCGTCGTCGGGCGGGGGATCGACGGCCTGCTCAAGGTCGCGCGGCGCCGCGAGGACGACCTCGACGACGCCGAGCGCTTCGGGATGCGGGCGATCGTCCACCTCGAGGGCCGGCCGGCGATCCTGGTCGAGGACGGCGACTTCGGCGCGCCGCCCCCGGAGTGGGCGCGGCTGACGGATCGTCGCGCACAGATCCGCGAGGTCATCGCGCGCTCCGGCAGGGTGGAGGTCGCCGGCCACGTCGAGCTCGACTGGGTCGGCACCGCCTCGCTGGTGGCGCCCGGGACGCTGATGACCAACCGCCACGTCGCCGACGAGTTCTGCGCGCGCAAGGGCGAGCGCTGGACCTTCCGGCAGGGCATGACGCCGCGCATCGACTTCCTCGCCGAGCGCGGGCGCACCGCCACGTTCGAGTTCGAGATCACCGAGACGATCGGGATCCACGAGCAGCACGACCTCGCGCTGCTGCGTGTCGAGGCCGCCTCGACCGACGGCCGGCCCCTGCCGGAGCCCCTGGCCGTCGCCGCCTCCGAGCCGGCCGACCTGTACGACCGGGACGTCTACGTCGTCGGCTACCCGGCCTGGGACAGCCGCCGCAACGAGCCCGAGCCCCTGCGGCGCATCTTCGCCGACGTCTACAACGTCAAGCGGCTCCAGCCCGGGCGCGCGGTCGGCTACTCGACCATGTACTCCGCCCTCGAGCACGACTGCTCCACGCTCGGCGGGAACTCGGGCTCACCGGTCGTGGATCTCGAGACGAGCACGGTGATCGGCCTGCACTTCGGCGGCCGCTACGGCGTCGGCAACTACGCCGTGCCGCTCTGGACGCTCGCGGCGGACCCGCTGTTCGCGCGGGCCGGCCTGAACCTCCGCTAGCCGGTCCCGACGGCGGGCCGCGCCGCGCCCTCTGGAGCGCGGCGGGCCCGACCGTCGGGCGGCGGGGTCAGCCCGAGGCGCGACCGGCGGGGTCGCGGCGCGAGGAGGCGCTCTCCGGTGCGCGCTCCGGGATCAGCTCCCGCCAGATGTCGCCGAGCGAATCGGAGGGCGCACGGCGGCCCTCCTGGATCTGCTCGACGTGGGGCAGCGGCCAGTCGAGACGACGCTCGACCGCGCCCGCGACCCATTCGCCGGGCTGCGAGACGCCGACCTTGCGCACGACCTCGACGACCGGGAAGAGCGTCGTGCGGGTGTGCCCGAGGTAGCGGTCGGGGTTCGTGGCCGCGAGATGCTTGGGGAAGATCTGCGCGAACCACAGCACCGTGAACCCGGTCCAGGTCAGGTCGAAGAGGCCGAGGGCGAGCCCGCCGGTGATCTCCGTCCCGGTGAACGGGATGATGATCGGCTCGCGGTGGGCGAGCAGGGTGGCGGTCGTCACGATCAGGGCCACGAAGAGCTGCCGGGCGGCGAGCCAGCCGGCCAGCTCGGAGGTCGTGCGATCGGGATACATGGACCGCCAGCGGTCGATGACGGCGACCTCGAGGCCCTCCATCCCGGCCAGCAGGCACATCAGGCTCAGGGCCGCGACGGCGCTGAGCCCCGGCGTGATCTCGCCGTCCGCGACGGCGTGGATCGTGCTGGCGAACCAGAGGATCGTCTCGATGCCCCATGCCGCGAACAGCGCCGCGCCGAAGATCACGCGCGGTGCACTGCGAATCCGCGCGCCCTCGTCGACTGAGACTGCGGTGTGTGCGGACACGGTCAGACCCCCGCGCCGCGGATCAACTGAAACATGTGTAACCACCCCGTTGCGGGCGCGAACCTCGTCAAGGAATCAGGACGAAGCGGGCGCCGGTTTACGAGACCGACACTCCCACCGTGGCGTCGTCACGTCAAGACTCCCGTGCGGAGTGTCACACGCCTGCTCAGGGCTATTTTCCGGCACTCCGAAACACTCTGGCGCGGTGCACCATTTTCGTATGACGACGGCTCATCCCCGGCGTGCCCCGGCCGGCCAGACGACCGTCGTCCGGACGCCCCGCTCGCGGGCGAACGCGACGACGTCGGCGGTCCCGCCGAGCCCGCCGGACGGGCCGCCATCCCACACCGCCAGCAGGAGGTCGCAGCGGCGGACGATCTCGCAGCCGGCCGCCCAGTAGGCCTCGTCGGAGGGACCGGGGAACGGCAGCGCGACCACCTCGGTCGCCCGCGCCCGCAGGCGCCGGAAGGACGCCGCGCCGGCGGCCGTCGCGAACGTCGCGGTGTAGCCCGCGGACGGGATCACCGCGGTCAGACGGCCGTCGGCGTCGAGCACCTGCTCGGCGAAGATCTGATCGGCCCCCTCCGCGAGGGCGCTGATCCCGTGGAGCGGGCGGTGGGCGGTCAGGGCAGCCGCGACGGCCGTGCTGACGAGCCGGCGCGTGGGCGCACCGAGATCGCGGTGGCCCGTCACGCCGACACGCGTCATATCCGGCCGGCGTCCGCGAGCTGCCAGTAGAAGCGCCCGAGCGCGGTGAGGCGGCAGCCGGTGCCGTGCACGGCGGCGAAGTACATGTCCTCCTCGCCGATCGGCTCGACGAGCTTCACGCGGTTGCAGCGCTGCAGGCTGCGAAAGACGCCCTCCGCGTCGGGGTCGTGCGGCTCGGTCGTGTGCTCGTGGCGCGGCGAGAGCGGGAAGTCCGCGTCCGGGCCGGCGAACCACTCCGGCAGGCGGCGGAGGATCGCGATGTCGATGGCCGGCTTCGCGCGGCGCAGGGACAGCATCCTCGAGACGTGCGACTTGAACAGCGGGCGCTGGTCCCACGCCCCCAGCGCCTGGTCGACGTAGGCGTAGACGGCCGCGACCGACACGTCGCCGAGGATGTCAGCGGCGCCGCCGTCCAGGGCGCTCCCGACCAGCTCGGTGAACACGCCGCTGTCCCCGCGCTCGAGCGAGGATTGCGACGAGCGGCTGGCGGTGAGGATCGAGAGGCCCTCCCGCAGCGAGGCCTGCATGTTGTCGACGGCGGGGACGGTCCCGAGCCAGCCGCTGTGGCAGCTGTCGACGATGATCGCGACCTCCCGGATGTGGCTCGCGCGGTTGGCGAGCGTGAGCACGTCGGAGAGCGCGACGCCCTCGTTGTAGAGGGTCGCGTCTGTGGTGACGAGATAGCCGTCGAGGTCGTTCTCCGTGCCGTGGCCGGAGAAGTAGAGCAGCGCGACCTCGGCCGGATCGGCGAACAGGGTCTGGATGCTCTCCCGCAGGAGCGCGCGGGTGACCATCTGCCGGTCGGACCGCAGCACCTGCGTGTCGAAGTTCACGCGGCCGTCGTCGTGGCGGCGCAGCAGACGCTCCATCCGAAGCGCATCGTCGATGCACCCCGCCAGGGGCGCGGACTCGTAGTGGTTGATGCCGACGAGCAGCGCTCTGCGCATGATCGAACCATTCCACGGCGGAGTGACATGCCGCAAGAACTTCTCCAGTGTGCACGAAATTCGGTGCATCGAAGTGGGGGAAAGCGCACAGACGGGCCGGCCGCCTTGACACCGCAGTCACGCGGTGGGACTGTCGGAAATCGCCACGAACCAGGAGCATTTTCGGGTGAAGAGCGCAGTCGCGACCGTCATCGCCACGGTCGCAATGCTCGCTTTTCCAGGGATTTCGCTGGGAGCGAGCCTCAACGTCGTCCCCAACGGGCCCGAGGGCGTGACCGTCACCGTCGCGGCGGCGGGAACCACCGAACCGCCGTGTGCGGCCTTGGCAATCAAGGCGACGGCGTGCACCTACACCTATCAGCGCGGCGAAATGGTGACATTGAGCGCTTCGATCAACCAATTTGTCGGGTGGAGTGACGTGCGGTGCCCACCGACGCCGACGTGCACCCTCTCCCTCGACGACGAGACCACGACGGTGACCGCCTCCTCCGCCGTCCAGCGCGTCTGGGTGAGGATCTCGGGCGCGGGAACGGTCGCGCCCGTCGGCGGGACGCCGTGCGTCGCCGACGCCAACGACCCCACGACCGCCGACTGCGGCCTGTTCGCCCTCGGCTCGCGGGTCACCCTGACCGGGATGCCGGCGAACCCGGTCGCGCCGGTGTGGCAGCGTGCGCTGGCGAACCCGGCGCGCCCGCTCTGCGACGACCCGCCCGGCGTCGACGCCACGACGGCATCGACCTGCCCCATCGACGTCAACGGTCTGCGCTGGGGCAACGTCGCCTTCGACGGCCAGCCGCTGTCCTCGGCCGTGCCGTCCTCGGTGAGCGTGAGCTTCCACATTCTCAAGGTCGGCAACGGCGACGGGTCGGTCCGCAGCGGGTCGCTCGACTGCGGCGGCCGGTGCACCACGGAGCGCACCTTCGGCAACCGCGAGACGCTCGTCGCGGCTCCGCGCGCGGGCTCGCGGTTCGTCCGCTGGCGGGGCGCGTGCGGGACGACGCCGACGTGCGCGCTCGCCGTGGGACCGGTCACGGCGATCTCGGCGGAGTTCGACGCGAACCGCGGATCCCGCGCGACGCCGCGCCGGCGCGCGCTCGTCGCGCGCATCGTCCGTGCGTCGGTCCGCGGCCGCGGGCGCGGACGGACCGTCCGGGTGACGGTGCAGGTCAGCGCCGCGGCGAGTGTGCGCGTGGCCCTCCTGAAGGGCCGGCGGACGCTGGCGAGCCGCCGCCGCACCGTCCCGGGCGGGCGGGCGCTCGTGGCCCTGCGCGTGCCGGCGCGCGCCACGGCGGGCAGCTATCGCGTGAAGATGACGGTGCGGGACCGCGCCGGGCGGACGGCGACGACGGCGCAGCGCGTGCGCCTGGGCCGGTGAGCATCGCCGAGTCGTCCGCGCCCCCGGGCGGCGAGGCGCGGCTGCGTCGTCGGGCCGAGGCGCCGGCCGAGCGCATCTTCATCAGCTACCGCCGCGCCGACTCCGGCGGGTGGGCGCGCAGCCTGCACGACAACCTCGAGGAGCGCCTCGGCCCGGGGCGCGCGTTCCGCGACGTGACCATGCAAGGCGGGATGGACTTCCACGAGCACGTGGAGTCCCTGCTCGACCGCTGCGACGTGCTCCTCGCGGTCATCGGCAAGACGTGGACGACGATCACCGACGCCGGGGGCCGGCGGCGGCTCGACGACCCCGAGGACCTCGTTCGCCGCGAGATCGCCCGGGCGCTGCAGCGCCCCGACGTCCAGGTGATCCCGGTGCTCGTCGACGGCGCGCGGATGCCGACCGAGCACGAGCTGCCGCCCGACCTCGCCCCGCTGGCCCGACGGCAGGCGTGCGAGCTCAGCGACCTGCGCTGGGACTTCGACGTCGACAACCTCGCCCGGCGGCTGCGCGTGCTGCTGCGCGAGAAGCCGCCACGCCGGCTCCCCGGCGCGCGGCTGATCGGGGCCGTGGCGGCGGTCGTGCTCGTCGCGGCCGCGGTCCTCGTGCTGGGGCCGTTGCTCAAGCCGCAGGACGCGCCCGCG
>Ga0207674_10009303_pt1 | contig 11253 bp, 9 predicted proteins | sample KBSCornC72_FD_184303 | JGI IMG/M metagenome (GOLD analysis project Ga0207674, IMG submission 184303) | Corn rhizosphere microbial communities from Kellogg Biological Station, Michigan, USA - KBS Corn C7-2 (SPAdes) (version 2) | ecosystem: Host-associated > Plants > Roots > Rhizosphere > Soil ...
CCAGCACCGCCCGCAGGTGATTCTCGAACTGGCTGGTCACGGCGCCCTCGATCGTCCAGTGGCCGGAGTTGTGCACGCGGGGAGCGATCTCGTTGGCCAGCAGCCGGTCGCCGACCTGGAACAGCTCGAGTGCCAGCACGCCGACATAGTCGAGCTGGTCGGCGATCAGTCCGACAGCCCGCTCGGCCTGCCGCCGGAGGTCGGACGTCACGCCGCCGGCCGGCGCCTGCGTCAGCCGCAGGATCCCGTCCCGGTGGCTGTTCTCGACCAGGGGGTAGGCGGCCGTCCGGCCGTCGCGGCCGCGGGCGGCGACGATCGAGAGCTCGCGGTCGAACTCCACCAGCTGCTCGGCGATCAGCGGCACCCCGCCCAGGGCGGCGAAGGCCCCGGCCAACTGGCCGCGATCCCGGGCGACCATCTGCCCCTTGCCGTCGTACCCCATCCGGCGGGTCTTGAGCACCGCCGGCAGCTGCTCCAGGCCGTCCACCTCGGCCTGCGAGTCGAGCGCCCGGAAGCCGGGTGTGGGGATGCCCAGCCGTTCGAACAGCCGCTTTTCGAGCAGCCGGTCCTGGGCGGTCTCGAGCGCGCCCGGCGGCGGGTGCACCTCGACGGCCGCCGCCAGCCGCTGCGCCGAGGCGGCGGGTGGGTTCTCGAACTCGAAGGTGACCACGTCCGACGCGGCGGCCAGCCTGTCGAGGCCGTCGGAGTCGTCGTAGGCGGCGACCAGAAGGCTCGCGACCGGCCCGGCGCAGGCCTCGGGTGAGGGATCGAGCACGGTGCAGGTGACGCCCAGCGGATGGCCGGCGATCGCCAGCATGCGCGCCAACTGGCCGCCGCCCAGCACTCCCAGCCGCATCAGCCCGTGCTGGGATCGGGGGATGCCAGCACGGCCTCGGTCTGCTGGGCGCGGCGATGCTCGAGCCGGTCCCGCACCTCCGGGTGGGCCGTGGCCACGATGGCGGCCGCCAGCAGGGCGGCGTTGACCGCGCCGGCGCGGCCGATCGCAAGCGTCCCCACCGGCACCCCGGCCGGCATCTGGACGATCGAGAGCAGGGAGTCGACACCCTGCAGGGCGCGCGACTCGACCGGCACCCCCAGCACCGGCAACGTCGTCTTGGATGCGGCCATCCCCGGCAGGTGAGCCGCACCGCCGGCACCGGCGATGATCACCAGCAGCCCGCGGTCGCGTGCGCTGCCGGCGTACTCGAACAGCAGGTCGGGCGTGCGGTGGGCCGAGACGACGCGCCGCTCGTAGGCGACGCCCAGTTCCTCCAGCGTCTCGCACGCATGCCGCATCGTCTCCCAGTCCGAGCGGGAGCCCATGATCACGCCCACCAGCGGGGTCGTCTCGCTCACGGAGCGGACACTACACTGCCCCCGTGGACGAGGCGGGGCAGCCGCCGGCACGCAACCGGCGCGGCCTGACGGAGGCCGAGGCGCAGCGACTGCTCGCCGCGGCGGGCGAGCGCGAAGCCCTGCCGTCCAGCCGCACCACGGCCAGCATTGTGCGGGCCAATACGTTCACCGTGTTCAATCTGATCCTGCTGGTGTTCTTCGTGGTGGTGGTCGCCGCCGGCCGTCCGGCCGACGGGCTGTTCCTGGGCGTGCTGATCGCCAACACCGGGCTCGGCATCACCCAGGAGCTGCGGGCGAAGCGGGCGCTCGACCGGGCGGCCCTGCTGGTCGCCCCGCACGCGCGGGTGGTGCGGGAGGGCCGCGAGCGGGAGGTGCCGGTTGCCGAGCTGGTCGACGGTGACCTGGTGATGCTGGCGCCGGGAGACCAGGTGCTTGCCGACGGGCGGGTGGCCGAGTCCGTCGGCCTGATGCTCGACGAGTCGCAGCTGACCGGGGAGTCGGTGCCGGTGGCCCGCCAGGAGGACGACGAGATTCTGTCCGGGGCGTTCTGCGTCGAGGGTCGCGGTGCCTACGTGGCCGAGCGAACCGGATCGAACAGCTATGCCGCCCGGCTGCTCAACGAGGCCCGCGAGCAGACCCAGCAGCGGTCGCCGCTGGAGGTGCAGATCAACCGCCTGCTGAAGGTGCTGGTGGGCGTCATGGTGCCGCTGGGAGCCGCCTTCGTGGCGGTGTTGATCGCGGGTGACGTACCGTTTCGGGAGGCAGCCGCCGTGTCGACGGCGGGCATCGTCAGCCTCGTGCCCGAGGGCTTGGTGCTGCTGACCAGCCTCACCTTTGCCGCTGCCGCCGCCGCGCTGACGCGCAAGGGCATGCTGGTGCAGTACCTGAACGCGGTGGAGTCGCTCGCCAACGTCGACACCGTCTGCGTCGACAAGACCGGGACCCTCACCGACGGCAACCTGGCCCTGCACGAGGTGCTGCCCCTGGACGGCGATCTGGAGCGGTCGCGCGGGCGGCTGGCCAGCTTCGCCGCGGCCAGCGGCTCCCGCAACGAGACGCTCCAGGCGATCCACAGCGCACTGCCGACCGCGGCGGTCGAGGCCGAGGCGGAGGTGCCCTTCTCGTCACGCTGGAAATGGAGCGCCGTGCGCCTGGTGGGCGAGGCCGACTGGCTGGTGCTGGGCGCCCCCGATGTGCTGTTGGACGGGACGGCGCCCGAGGTCGTCGCCGAGCAGCAGCGGCTGGGCCGCCGCGTGCTGGTGCTCGGCTCGTCGCCGGCGGTCGAGGAGCCCTCGGCGGATGGCACCCACGTCGCCGCGCCCGAGGTGCGGCCGCTGGCGGTGGTCGTGCTGCAGGAGCGGCTGCGCCCGGACGCCGCCGACACCGTCTCCTACCTCCGTCGCCAGGGCGTACGGATCCGCGTGATGTCGGGCGACTCGGCGGTGACGGTGGCCGCGATCGCCGACCAGGTGGGGATCGAGGCACTGGGTGAGCCGGTGGAGGGCCCGGACCTGCCCGACGACGACGCCAAGCTTGTCGAGCTGGCCCGGACGCGGGCGATCTTCGCCCGCCTGAGCCCGCGGGACAAGCAGCGCCTGATCGACGCCCTGGCAGCCGACGGGGCCTACACGGCCATGATGGGCGACGGTGTCAACGACGTCCCGGCAATGAAACGGGCCAGGCTGGCGGTCGCCCTGGGCAGCGGCAGCCAGCTGGCCAAGAGCGTGGCCGACGCGGTGCTGATCGACGGCCGGTTCGGCGCCATCCCCGACGCCATCGCCGAGGGCCGGCGGATCATCGCCAACGTGCAGAGGGTGGCCAAGCTGTTCGTCACCAAGTCGGTGTTCGCGGCGGTCGTGATCGCCACCTTCGGGCTGCTGACGAGCGACTTTCCGCTGCTGCCCCGGCATCTCTCGCTGGCGGCCGTGTTCACCGTCGGGATTCCCGGGTTCCTGTTGGCCCTGGCGCCTGCCGGAGGCGGCCCGGTCGCCAGCCGGGGATTCCTGCGAGACATCGCCCGCTTCGCCCTGCCGGCGGGGACGGTGATGGCCGCCTCGGTGATCTTCGCCTACCTGGCGGTCGCGAACGTGAAGGATCACACGGAGGCCGACGGGCGCACCGCCGCCACCACCGTGTTCGTCGCCTTCGGCGTGTACCTGCTGCTGGTGCTGGACGCCGACCGGATGCAGGCCAGCCGCCGCCACGCCGTGGTGGTGGTGGCGATGGCGGCCGCCCTGCTCGCCGGGTACCTGTGGGTGCTGGGGTCGGAGACTGGGCGCGAGTTCTTTGCGCTGACCCGGCCCGGCTGGTGGGAGCTGATCGTGGTCACCGGCTCCGCCATCCTGGCCATCAAGGCCCTGGCCTGGCTCGGCCTGTCGCCCTACCGGCACCTGGACGGGGCAGGTGGCGTGCCGGGCCCACCGGCGCTCAGCCCGTCCGCCGGCCGCCGAGAGCCTGGAGGATGAGGATGAATGCGATCGCTCCGATCAGCGACGCAAAGAATCCCGCGGACTGGTTGTCGGAGTAGTAGTCGAGCGCACGGCCGATGCCGGTCGCCGCCACCGAGCCGACGATTCCGATCGCGATCGTGACGATGATGCCGCGGGGCGTCCGGCCGGGCGTGAGCAGCCTGGCGAGCGCTCCGACGAGGAGCCCGAGCAGCGCTGCCCAGAGGAGCCACATTGCGGTGCCAGATTAGCGAATCGGCCGCCGTGACGGGCTGCCGGAGCGGGTCTGTGCATCGCCATCGACGCGCCCGCCGGGGGTCGTCAGTACGCTCTCGCTCGATGTCGACGGTCGTGCAGGAACGCCGCTACCGGGAGCGCAGCCTGTGGCTGGATGGGCTCGACGAGCCGCTTGCGCCCCGGCCTCCGCTGCCGGGCGACATCGATGTCGATGTGGCCGTGGTCGGCGCCGGGTTCACCGGGCTGTGGACTGCCTACTACCTGAAGCTGCTGCAGCCCGACCTGCGCGTGGCGGTGGTCGAGCGCGAGATCGCCGGGTTCGGCCCGTCGGGGCGCAACGGCGGCTGGGTATCGGCCGGGGTCGCCGGCAGCACCAAGGTGTACAGCCGGGAGGCCGGTCGCGACGCGGTCGTGCGGGCCGAGCGGGAGACCCACCGGTCGGTCGAGGAGATCGGCCGGGTGGCGGACGCCGAGGGCATCGATTGCCGGTTCCAGCATGCCGGCGCCCTGTTCGTCGCCACCAGCAGCCCGCAGCGCCAGCGCCTCGACGAGCGGGTGCGGGCGGCCCGCGAGTGGGGGCTGGGCGAGGACGACCTGCGCCTGCTGGAGCCCCACGAGGTGTCGCAGCGGGTGTCGATCGACGGCTGTCTGGCGGCGACGTACTCGCCCCACGCGGCCCGCATCGACCCGGCGCGGCTGGCCCGCGGGCTTGCCTCCGCCTGCGAGCGGCTGGGGGTCACCATCTACGAGCGCACCGAGGCGCTCTCGATCGGCCCCGGATCGGTGCGCTGCCGGCAGGGCACGCTGAGCGCCGGCAGCGTGATCCGCGCCACCGAGGCCTACACCACCCAGGTGGCCGGCGAGCGGCGCAGATTCCTGCCGTTGTACTCGCTGATGATCGCCACCGAGCCGCTACCCGGCGACGTGTGGGACGACCTGGGGTGGGAGGGCCGCGAACTGATCTCCGACATGCGCCACCTGTTCTTCTACGCCCAGCGCACCGCGGACGACCGAATCGCGATCGGCGGCCGCGGCGCCCCCTACCGGCTTGGCTCGCCGATCGACCAGGATCACGAGCGCAACGCCGAGGTGCGAGCCCGCCTGGTTCGCACGCTGCACCGGCACTTTCCCGCTGCCGCCCGGGCCGAGATCACCCACCACTGGGGCGGGCCGCTGGGCGTGCCCCGCGACTGGTGCATGAGCGTCTCCTACGACCGGGAGCGGGGGTTCGGCTGGGCCGGCGGGTACGCCGGGCACGGGGTGGTCGCCGCCAACGTCTCCGGCCGCACCATGGCCGACCTGGTGCTCGGCCGGGAAACCGACCGTGTGAGCCTCCCGTGGGTCAACCACCGCAGCCGCCGCTGGGAGCCCGAGCCGATCCGGTTCGTCGCCTCGCGGGCGATCGTCGCCATTCTGGGCAGTGCCGACCGCTACGAGGACAGGACCGACCGGCGGGCGCGGCGGACGACCCTGGTCTCCCCCTTCATGCCGCCCCACTGAACCGGCGGCCGAGCCCGATTCGTCAGCAGCAGCCTTCCTTGTATCGGCAGGCCAGGCAGTGCCACGACGCCTTCGTCCAGATCATGGCGGTGCCACAGCGCGGGCACGGAGCGTCCTCCGAGCTGCCCGGCACCCTGCAGGCGCTCGCCGGCTGTTCGGGCTTCGCGGCCATCCGCTGACCGTAGCGCCGGCCGCGGACATCTCCCCGCCCGGCGGCTGGAGCGGGGCGAGAGGAACCGGGTACCGAACCCGGTTCGTTTGCCCGACCAGGCGACGTTGAGGGGGCGCGAGGCCGCATTCCTCCATGGCTGGATGTGGTGGAAGCGTGGCGAAAGGGTGCCGACTGCCGTATTCGAACCGGGTACCGCACCCGGTTCCCCCGCCTAGGCTGGGCGCATGCAGATCCGGCCCGCGACGAGTGAGGAGTACGGCCCGCTGGGGAAGCTGACCATCGCCGCGTACCGCACGCTCGAGCGGCCGCCGACGCCCGAGTACGCGGCGGTGCTTGCGGACGTCGCCGCTCGGACACGGGAGGCGGACGTGCTGGTGGCGGTGGACGAGCACGGCGATCTGCTCGGCGGGGTCACCTACGTGGGCGATCCGGGCAGCCGGTTCGCTGAGTTCGAGGCAGCGGACGAGGCCTGCTTCCGCATGCTGGCGGTCGACCCGGCCGCCCGTGGTCACGGCGTCGGCGGGGCGCTGGTCGAGGCATGCATCCAGCGCGCAAGGGTCGACGGCAAGCGTGCCCTGACGCTCTACACCACCGACTACATGTTCGGCGCGCAGCAGCTCTACCAGCGGTTCGGATTCCATCGCGCGGCGGAGCGTGACATCATTCTCGACTCGGGGCTCGTCCTCCGCTCATACGTCTTGGAGCTGCATGAAAATCGTCACTGACCTGCCCCGAACGGTGCGGGTGATGGAGAACATCTGGATCCCGCTGGCCGACGGTACGCGGCTGGCCGCAAAGATCTGGCTGCCCGAGGACGCGGTCGAGCACCAGGTGCCGGCCGTGCTCGAGGCGCTGCCCTACCGCAAGGGCGACGGGACGGCGATCCGCGACGAGGTGCGCTACCCGTACCTGGCGGGGCACGGGTACGCCGGCGTGCGGCTCGACCTGCGCGGCAGCGGCGAGTCGGACGGGATCCTCGACGACGAGTACTCCGAGCAGGAGCTGTCCGATATCGAGCAGGTGATCGCCTGGCTGGTGGAGCAGGAGTGGTGCACCGGCGCCGTCGGCATGTGGGGCATCTCCTGGGGCGGCTTCAACGCGCTGCAGGTGGCCGCCCGCCGGCCGCCTGCGCTGAAGGCGATCATCACCATGATGTCGGCCGACGACCGCTACGCCGAGGATGTCCACTACCGCGGCGGGCTGGTGCTGGGCCTCGACATGGTGCACTGGTCGACCTACATGCTGCTGGCCAACGCGCAGCCGCCCGACCCGGCCGTGGTCGGCGAGCGGTGGCGCGGCATGTGGCTGGAGCGGATGGAGGCCAACGAGCCGCTGGCCCGCCACTGGCTCGGCCACCAGCGGCGCGACGCCTACTGGAAGCACGCTTCCGTCTGCGAGGACTATTCGGCAATCGAGTGTGCCGTCTACGCGGTCGGCGGCTGGCAGGACGGCTACACCAACACGGTGCCCCGGCTGCTCCAGCACCTGACCTGCCCGCGCCGCGGCCTGATCGGCCCCTGGGGGCATTGCTTCCCGGAGACGGGGACCCCGCTGCCTGCCGTCGGCTTCCTGCAGGATGCCGTCCGCTGGTGGGATCACTGGCTGAAGGGCGAGGAGACCGGCATCATGGACGAGCCGATGCTGCACGCCTTCGTGCACGACTCGGTGCGCCCCCATCCGACCTACGAGGAGCGGCCGGGTCGCTGGTACGGCGCAGCCGCCTGGCCACCGCCGGAAGGTGGCCTCCGCCGGTTCTGCCTCAACGACGGCACGCTCGATGCGGAGCCGGCCCCCGAGGCGGCCCTGCGGATCCTCGGCCGCCAGACCACCGGCGTCGAGGCGGCCGGGCCGTGGTGCGGGGAGGGCCAGACCGCTGACGACGCCGACGACCAGCGCCGCGATGACGGCGAGTCGCTGGTGTTCGATTCGGCGCCGCTCCAGGACGATCTGGCCATCCTCGGCTTTCCCAGGGTGACGCTCGACCTGGCCTCCGACCGCCCGCTGGCGCTGGTCTGTGTGCGGCTGTGCGAGGTGTTCCCCGACGGCGCGAGCAAGCTGGTGACCCGCGCCATCCTCAACCTCACGCACCGCGACTCGCACGAGCATCCCTCGCCCCTCGAGCCGGGCCGCCGCTACACCGTCGACATCGAGCTCGACTCGATGGGCCACGTCTTCGCGGCCGGCAACACCGTTCGCGTTGCGGTCTCACCGACCTACTGGCCATGGGCATGGCCGTCGCCCGAGGCGGCAACGCTGACCGTTTTTTCAGGCGGCAACTCGGCGCTCGAACTGCCCGAGCTGCCGGCGTCCTGGCCGCCGCCGCCCGGCTTCGCCGAGCCCGAGACGTCGCCGCCGCTCGAGTACGAGCGCTCGCGCAGCGGGATCACCTCCCGGGTGGTCATGCGAGACGTGCAGACCGGGCACGCCGAGCTGCGCTTCCTGTGGGACTCGGGGGGCGAATACGTGCTGCCCGGCGGCATGCGCGTCCGGTTCGACAACGACGCCGTGTACTCGATCGTGGAAGGCGACCCGCTGTCCGCGAACGTGCTGGTGACCATGGCGATCGAGTTCTCCCGTGCGGCGGAGGGCTGGTCGACACGTGTCGAGGCGCGCGGCGAGATGAGCTGCGACGCCGGCCGCTACATCGTCCAGAGCACGGCTCGCGGCCTGCAGGACGGCGACGTCGTTCACGAGCGCAGCTGGCGCCAGGAGTTCGAGCGGGACCTCGGGTGAGCGGCGTCGAGGGCCGAGTGGCCCTGGTCACGGGGGCGGGACGCGGGATCGGCAAGGCGACCGCGTTGTTGCTCGCCGAACGGGGAGCACGGGTGATGGCGGTGTCGCGCACCGCGGCGGAGCTCGAGGCTGTCGGCCTCGATCACATCGTCGCCGATCTCGGCGACGCGGACGACTGCCGCCGGGTGGCCGAGCTGACCGCGGCCCGGCTGGGGCCGATCGAGGTTTTCGTCTGCAACCACGGCATCGGCTCGGCCGACGAGCGGGTGGTCTGGGAGCAGGACCCGGCGATCTGGGCCGAGACGATGCGCGTCAACCTGGACGGCCCGTTTCATCTCAGCCGCCACGTGGTCGGCTCGATGGTCGAGGCCGGATACGGCCGCTGCGTCTATGTCAGCTCCACGGCCGGTCAGCTGGCCGAGCCCGCCTCGAGCGCCTACGTGGCGTCCAAGCACGGGCTGATCGGGCTCATGCGGTCGGTGGCGCAGGACGCCGGGGCCCACGGCGTCACCGCGAACGCCGTGCTTCCGGGCTGGGTTCGCACCGAGATGGCGGAGCGGTCGGCGGGCGAGGAGGCACGGCAACGGGGCATGAGCGTGGAGGATGTGTGGGCGGAGCGGGCCGCGCTCTACCCGCCCAAGCGAGTGGTCACCCCGGGTGAGGTGGCGGACGCGATCGCCTTCCTCGCTTCCGAGGAGTCCGGAGGCATCAGCGGCGAGGCCGTCACGGTCGCGCTCGGCTCGCCCTGGTAGCACCGACCCCGGTGCGCCGGCCCCCACCATGCCCCTACCATGGCGGGCATGCGCCGCCTGACCCTGCTCGTCTCGCTGATCGTGATGCTCGACCTGGCGATGTGGGCGGCGATCCTCCCGCTGCTGCCGGAGTACGCCGACACGCTCGACCTGTCGAAGCTCGAGAGTGGCCTGCTGCTGGCCTCGTTCAGCTTCTCGATCGTCGCCCTGTCGGTGCCGGTCGGTCACCTGGCCGACCGCTTCGGGCCGCGGGAGTTCACCATTGCCGGCAGCCTGATCATGGCCGCGGCCACGGCGGCCATCGGTCTCGAGCCCTCATATCCGCTGTTGCTGGGCGCCAGGTTCTGCCAGGGTCTGGCGTCGGCCATCGCCTGGAGCGCCGCCCTGGCCTGGCTCTCCAGCCGGGCGCCGGCCGAGGTGCGCGGGCGCTCGATCGCGATCGCCAACGCCGCGGCCGCCGGAGGCATGGTGGCCGGCCCGGTGATCGGCGGCACCGTCGCTGGCACCTTCGGCACGGGGCCAACATTCGTCGGCTGCGGGTTGATCTCGGTCGCGCTCGCCGGCTGGGCGGCGCTGGAGCCGCGCGGGACGGCCATGTCCCACCGCGAGAGCAACCTGCGGCGTGGGGTGGCCGTGGCCGCCCGGGAGCGGATGGTGCTGGTCAGCCTGATGGTGATCGCGCTGGTGGCGACCGTCGGCGGCACGGTGCAGGTGCTGATGCCGCTGCGGCTCGCCGACGGCGGTATCGGAGCGTTGATGGGGTCGCATCTGGCCGACCTCGGCCTGGACGTGTCGCTGAGCGTGCAGGAGGCGATCGGCTGGTTGTTCTCGATCGGGGCGATCCTCGGCTCCTTCGCGATCTACGCCACCGGCCGGCTGGGCGACCGGATGGGCCGGCCGCCGATCGCGTTCTGGGACTCGCTGATCCTGGCGGGCGCGGTGGCCGCGCTGTCGCTGTCGCTGTCCACCGGAGTGGCGGCGCTGCTGCTGGTGGCGATCTGGCCGATCCAGTCGGTGCTGTACGGCGTCGGCTACCCGCTGAGCACCGACGGCGCCGACCGGGCCGGTGTCGGCCACGGCCTGGTGCTGGGGCTGGTCAACCTGGTCTGGGGAGCAGGCGCGCTGGTCGGCCCGGTGGTGGGAGGCGGCATCGCCGAGCTGGCGGGCGATTCCACGGCCTTCCTGGTCATGGCTGCGGGCTGCCTGCTCTGTTCGGCCGCCATTCGCTGGGCGATCATGGTGCCTTCAACCCAAGCCGAAGCGCCCGCTCCGTCGTCGCGCGCGGCCCGTTGATCATCACCCAGCTGACCCGCGGCCCGTCGCTGGTGACGTAGAGCAAGAGCGGGGTCTCGCCATGGCAGCCGCAGCCGCGCGCGGTCAGCACCCAGCCCTTCCGGCCGCCGGCCGACACCGGCTGGGACGCCTTGACCGGGCCCAGGTAGCTGTCGGGATGGGAGCGGACAAACCCGACGAAGCCGGCCGCTCCCGTGGCCGAGGAGAAGTCGAGCGTCCGCGAGACGACGCTGGTCAGATCGCGGTTGGTGCCCCGAAACGACCGCTCCGCGGCGCCACGAAGGTGCCAGCTGTCCAGCAGCTCGGCGATGCCGCCCCGGCCCAGCGCTTCCCGGATCAGCGCCTGAGAGCCCAGCGGCCGGTCGACATGGTCGAGCCCGGGCAGGGCGGCCGGCGGCAGCAGCGGGACGCTCACCGGCTGGCCGCCGGTCGCCCGGGCCCCCGAATCCGGCTGCGCGGAGCCCGAGCCGCAGGCGGCGCAGGCGACCAGTACGAATGACACACGGAGGAAGAGGCGCATATGTGACTGCTGATTCTGGACGGGGCCTGAGGATAACGGTAGGGTCGTGCCTTCACCGTCGGCCCTCGTACACGCACCGTGGAGGAATTTGAATGAGAAACCGGATGGATCGCCGCGACTTCTTGAAGAGCAGCGCAGCTCTCGGGGGTGCGGCTCTGATCGCCGGCTGCGGCTCCAGCGAGGGCATCAAGCAGAACACCGAGGCCCCCGCCTCCTCGGCGCCGGTCAGCTACGGCGGTTCGA
>Ga0207674_10009307_pt1 | contig 11250 bp, 10 predicted proteins | sample KBSCornC72_FD_184303 | JGI IMG/M metagenome (GOLD analysis project Ga0207674, IMG submission 184303) | Corn rhizosphere microbial communities from Kellogg Biological Station, Michigan, USA - KBS Corn C7-2 (SPAdes) (version 2) | ecosystem: Host-associated > Plants > Roots > Rhizosphere > Soil ...
CGCGCCTCCGCGGTACCGAGCGAGAACAGGTCCTGTGCCGCGTTCCGTACCAGCGGCCGGGCCCCCTCGCCGTCGGCTGCCCCGGTCGCGGCCAGCCCGCGTACCACCGCCACGGGTACCTGGTCGTACTTGCCCTTGACCAGCTCGGCGGCGGCGGCCAGCTCGTCGATGACGGCCATCTGGGTCAGGTGCAGCTCGTTGCCGTACGCGTCGAGCTCGCCGCGGTAGTCGTGCAGCGCGTCGATGCCGGCCGCGCCGAGCGCCACGTCGGTGAGTCCCGAGCGCCACGGCCGGCCCATCGTGTCGCTCACGACGATCGCCACGTCCAGCCCGTACCGCTCGCGCAGCGCCGAGCGCAGCCGACGGGCCGAGGCGTCCGGGTCGACCGGCAGCAGCACGAGGTGCTCGGAGTCCACATTGGACGCGTCGATGCCGGCGGAGGCCATGACGAAGCCGTGGTGGGTCTGCACGATCCGGGTGTTGCCCCGGCTCGCCACCGGCCGTGCGGTCTCGGCGCGCAGCGCCGCCTCCCGCGCCGCGGCCCGCTCCGGTCCGGCCGCGGGCACCGCGACCAACCGTCCCTCGGCCTTCGACACCACCTTGCTGGTCACCACGAGCACGTCGCCGTCGGCGAGCCAGGGCGCGGCGGCGGTGATGAGCGCGGCCAGGTCGTCACCCGGCCGTACATCCCCGATCCCTTGTACGGGAAGGACTTCCAGCCTCACCGGACCTCCTCGGCCAGCTCCAGTGCCCGGCGCACCATGGCGACCGTGGCCGACTCGTCGCTCATCCACAGTGGACAGTCGCGGACCTCGACGCCGGGCACGATGGTACCGGCGTCGGACGAGTCCACCAGCCAGCCGTCCAGGATCCCGTCGTCACCCGTGGGGCCGCGCCGGGCTCCGTAGAGCGCGCCGACGCCGGCCGCGGACACCGGTACCGACATGGCGGTCAGGCACTTGTCGGCCATGCCCCGCACCGGCGCGCCGCCGATGATCGGGGACACCCCGATGACCGGCGCGGTACCGGAGACGAGCGCGTCGCGCAGCCCGCCGACCGCGAGGATCGGGGCGATGGACACGACCGGGTTGCTCGGCGCCACGAGTACCACGTCGGCCGCGTCGAGGGCGTCGACGGTACCGGGTGCGGGCTTGGCCGACTCCGCGCCGACGAACACGAACCGCTTCGCGGGCAGCCCCGCCCGGTACCGGACCCACCACTCCTGGAAGTGGATCGCGCGTTCCGGATCGGGTACCACGACGTGGGTCTCCAACCGGTCGTCGGTCGCCGGCACCAGGCGGACGCCGGGCCGCCAGCGGTCGCACAGCGCCTCGGTGACCGCGGACAGCGGGTAGCCCGCGTCCAGCATCCGGGTGCGTACGAGGTGCGTGGCCACGTCCCGGTCGCCGAGGCCGAACCAGCTCGGTTCGGCGCCGTACGCGGCGAGCTCCTCCTTGACCGTCCAGGTCTCGCCGGCCCGACCCCAACCGCGTTCCGCGTCCGCGCCGCCACCCAGCGTGTACATGACGCTGTCCAGGTCGGGGCAGATCCGCAGCCCGTGCAGGGTCACGTCGTCGCCGACATTGACGATCGCGGTCACCTCGGCGCCGGTCGCCCGTACCCCCTGGAGGAAGCGCGCCCCGCCGATGCCGCCAGCCAGAACCACGATCCGCATGCCGCCATCCTGCCGTAGCCGGCGGCCGCGCAGGGTGCCGCCCCGGCCCCGGCTACCACCGCGCACCTCCGGTGAGGGATAGGCTCGCGAGTCGAACGTGCCCACCTGTCCGAGGGGGACCTGTGACCCAGCCAGCCGATCCATCGTTCTACCCCGCCGGCACGCCGGCGTCGGGCTCGCCCGCACCCGGTGCGCCGGCCGAGGCGCCCGCGCCCGCCGCCGCCCAGCCGGGCGAGAAGGATGCCGTCCAGTTCACCGCGCCGTACCGCGAGCTGGCCGCGTTGATCCTGGTCGGCGCCGCCTCGGTGCTGCTGTTCCTGGCGTTTGTCGACCTGTTCGTGCAGTTCAACGGGTTCGCGTCCGAGTTCGGCGACCGCGCGGCCAGGGACTTCGACATCTTCGTGGGCCCGTGGACGATCGCTCTGCCGCTGGGCGCGGTACTGCTCGCCACGCACGTCAAGCCGGTGGTCAAGCAGGCCAAGCTGATCACCCTGGTGGCGCTGATCGACTACGGGGTGGCCGCGCTGTTCGGCATCATCACGCTGTTCGCCGTGTTCATCCACGGGATCCAGGGGCAGTTCGGCCAGTCCGGCTCGTTCCGGGACGCGTTCATCGGGCTGCTCCTCCGACTCGTCGTGCTCGGCCTGCTGGCGTTCGCCGCGTTCCTGGTGTGGCGGGTCTGGCAGGGCGTGTACGCGGTACCGCGGCCGGCACCCCAGGCCTACGGCTACGGCCAGCCCGGGGTCTACGGCCAGCCCGGTTACGGCCAGCCGGGCACCTACGGGCAGCCCGGGGGCTACGGCCAGCCCGGCCAGCCCGGCCAGCCCGGCTACGGCGCGTACGGCCAGCCCGGCTACGGCCAGCCCGGCTACGGGCAGCCCGGGTACGGTCAGCCGGCCGGTTACCAGCCCGGCTACCCCGGCGCGTACCAGTCGCCCGGCGGCTCGCCGGCCGCTCCCGGTACGCCGGCCGGCCCGGCCTCGGCACCGCCGGCCCCCGGCGCGTACCCGAACTACCCTCCGGCGGGCCAGTACGGCACCGGCAGCCCGAGCGCGCCCGCGTGGACGACTCCGGCCGGTACGCCGGGGCCGGGTGAGCCGTCCGGCGGCGACGGCCCGGAGACCGGGTACGACCGCACCCAGGTCATGCCGCCCGCCGACGACCGCCTCGGCGGCGAGCGGCCGCCCACGGGCGAGTCAGGCCACGACTCCAACGGACCCACCCAGCGCTGGGGGTGAGCTTCCCCGGCGTGGCACCGTCATAGGGCAGGCATAGGCTTCAGGGGATGTCCAGGATTCAGCCGACCGGCCCGGCCCCGCTCTCTTCGGGACCGGGCCGCGCAACGGGCGCCACGGGCCTTCGCCGCGCGCTGCGCCGGGCCACCGACGGACGGGCCCTCGACGCGGCCGAGGCACAGGTGCTGCTCGGCGCGCGAGGTGCGGACCTCGACGAGTTGCTGTCCGCCGCCGGTACGGTGCGGGACGCCGGACTGCTTGAGGCGGGCCGCCCCGGCGTCGTGACCTATTCGCGGAAGGTCTTCATCCCACTCACCCGGCTGTGCCGCGACCGTTGCCACTACTGCACCTTCGTGACCGTGCCGCACCGGCTGGAGTCGCCTTACCTGGAGCGCGACGAGGTGGTGGCGATCGCCGCCGCGGGCGCCGCACAGGGCTGCAAGGAGGCGCTGTTCACGCTCGGCGACCGGCCCGAGGAACGCTGGCCGGTGGCGAAGCAGTGGCTGCACGAGCGCGGCTACGAGTCCACTGTGGACTATCTGCGCGCGTGCGCCATCGCGGTCCTCGAGGAGACCGGCCTGCTGCCGCACCTCAACCCCGGTGTGCTGTCGTGGGCCGAGTTGCAGCGGCTGCGGCCGGTCGCGCCGAGCATGGGCATGATGCTGGAGACCACGGCGACCCGGCTGTGGTCCGAGCCCGGCGGCCCGCACTTCGGCTCGCCCGACAAGGAGCCGGCGGTCCGGCTGCGGGTACTCGAGGATGCCGGCCGGGTCGGCGTGCCGTTCACCACCGGGATCCTGATCGGCATCGGCGAGACCCTTGCGGAGCGCTCCGAGTCGCTGTTCGCGATCCGCGGCATCGCCCGGGAGTACGGGCACATCCAGGAAGTCATCGTGCAGAACTTCCGCGCCAAGCCGGACACCGCGATGCGCGCGACGCCCGACGCGGGGATCGAGGAGCTGGCCGCGACGGTGGCGGTGGCCCGGCTGGTACTCGGGCCGAAGGCGCGCATCCAGGCCCCGCCCAATCTCGTCGACGAGGAGTACGCGCTGCTGCTGCGCGCCGGCATCGACGACTGGGGAGGCGTGTCGCCGGTGACGCCGGACCACGTCAACCCGGAGCGGCCGTGGCCGCAGATCGAGGAGCTGGCCCGGCGCAGCGCGGCGGCCGGCTTCACCCTGCGGGAGCGGCTGACCATCTACCCGGAGTACGTGCGGCGCGGCGAGCCGTGGCTCGATCCGCGGCTGGCCGCGCACGTGGCGGCGCTGGCCGACCCGGCGACCGGGCTCGCCGACGAGTCGGCGCGGCCGGTGGGTTCGCCGTGGCAGGAGCCGGACGAGGCGCCCGGCGGCCGGATCAACCTGCACCTCGAGGTCGACACGACGGGCCGCACGAGCGACCGGCGCTCGGACTTCGACGCGGTCTACGGCGACTGGTCGCAGGTCGCCGCGCACGCCGCCCGTACCGGTGCCGGCGCGGTGCCAAGGCTCGACTCGGACCTGCTCGTGGGCCTGCGGCTGGCCGGCTCGGATCCGGCCGCGCTGCTGCGCCCCGAGCACGAGGCCGCCGCGCTGGCGCTGCTGTCCGCCGACGGTACGGGCCTGGACGAGCTGGCCCGCATCGCCGACGACCTGCGCCGGGACGTGGTCGGCGAGGACGTCACGTACGTGGTCAACCGGAACATCAACTTCACCAACGTCTGCTACGTCGGCTGCCGCTTCTGCGCCTTCGCCCAGCGGGAGCGGGACGCCGACGCCTACCGGCTGAGCGCCGAGCAGGTCGCCGACCGGGCCGAGGAGGCGTGGCGGGACGGCGCGACCGAGGTGTGCATGCAGGGCGGCATCGACCCGAAGCTGCCCGCCGGCGGGTACGCCGAGCTGATCCGCGCGGTCAAGCGGCGGGTACCGGCGATGCACGTGCACGCCTTCTCGCCGATGGAGATCGTCACCGGGGCGGCGAAGGCGGGGGTACCGGTCCGGGACTGGCTGACCCAGCTGCGCGACGCGGGGCTGGACACCATCCCCGGCACCGCGGCGGAGATCCTCGACGACGACGTCCGTTGGGTACTGACCAAGGGCAAGCTGCCCGCGGCCACCTGGATCGAGGTCGTGACGGCGGCACACGAGCTGGGCATCCGCTCGTCGGCGACCATGATGTTCGGGCACGTCGACCACCCGGGCCACTGGCTGGGCCACTTCCGGGTACTGGCCGGCATCCAGGACCGCACCGGCGGCTTCACCGAGTTCGTGGCGTTGCCGTTCGTGCACCAGAACGCGCCGATCTACCTGGCCGGCATCGCCCGGCCGGGTGCAACCTGGCGGGAGAGCCGGGCGGTGCACGCGATGGCGCGGGTACTGCTGCACGGGCGGATCGGCAACGTCCAGTGCTCGTGGGTCAAGCTGGGCGACGACGGTACCGTCGCGATGCTGGGCGGCGGCGCCAACGACCTCGGCGGCACGCTGATGGAGGAGACGATCTCCCGGATGGCCGGCTCCGAGCACGGCTCCGCCCGTACCGTCGCCCAACTGACGGCGATCGCGGCGAAGGCCGGCCGGCCGGCGCGGCAGCGCACCACGGTCTATACCCCGGTCTGACCCGGCCGCTGCGGTCACCTCCCCGGTACGACGCGCCGACCCAGCGTTACCTCTGGCCGCATTCGATCGATAGGGATGCGGCGGCGCCACGAATGACGCCCCCCGAACGGCCCATTTATCAGGTTCGGCTTGACTGCGCACGCATTACACGCGTGTAATTTCACAGGGGTTGTTCGAGGAAGGCATGGCAAACCGTCGCCAAACGGACTTGTTGGAGGGATTGCCTTCCGCGAGGGGGTGCGCCGGCACCGCGGCCGGCGCGATAGAAGGAGGCACGTTGATGGACGGCCGAGTCGAAGCGGTCGACCTTCTGGGTGACGCGCCGGAGTGGCATGAGCGCGCATTGTGCTCGCAGACCGACCCGGAGGCGTTCTTCCCCGAAAAGGGAGGCTCGACACGCGAGGCCAAGCGGATCTGCTCGCGCTGCGAGGTCAAGGCCGAGTGCCTTGAGTACGCGCTGGGGCACGACGAACGGTTCGGCATCTGGGGGGGACTGTCGGAGCGGGAACGTCGACGGCTCAAGCGCCGCGCGGCCTGAAGGTGTGACGGCGGCGGAGGCTTGTCCTCCGCCGCCGGATCGGCCTTAGGGCTCCGCGTCAGCCGAGGTCTTCCGGGTCCACGCCCAGAAGGTTGGCCACCTGCTCGATGATCACGTCGTGTACCAGATCGGCGAGGTCCTCCCGATCGGCCGCCCGGAACTCCAGGGGCCGGCGGTACAGCACGATCCGGGGCGGCATCCCGGTGCGTCCGGCGCTGCCGGGCAGCAGCCGGGCCAGCGGTACCTCGCCGTCCTCGAGCACGTCGGAGTCGTAGACGTTGAGGTCCGGGGGGACCTCCTCGACCGCGAACTCGACCCCGGCCAGCTCCTTGGCGAACCGCCGCTCCAGAGCCTCCACGGTGTCCAGTACGAGATCGTCGAACAGCTCGGCCTTGGTCCGGCTCAACGGCACGTTCGCCGGTACGAGCCGGCCGCGCAGCCCGCGTCCGTGCCGGTCGCGCCGGGGGCGGCGACCGGGTCCACCGGGCGAGACGCGGGGCTCCGGGCTGGTCACGTCGCCAGCGTAGCCCTGCCCGGCACGGGGCCGCCGGGGCCGTGTACCCGGCGTGTCGCGCCGCCAACCGGAGGGCGGCGCGTCGCGGGGGCGATACCGTTCTGCGGTGAGGTCCGCACGGCGTTGTTCCCGAAACGGCTGCCCCAAGCTGGCCGTCGCGACGCTGACCTATGTCTATGCCGATTCGACCGCGGTGGTCGGTCCGCTGGCCGCGTTCGCCGAGCCGCACACGTACGACCTGTGCGAGCAGCACGCGCGCAGCCTGACCGCACCGCGCGGCTGGGACCTGGTCCGGCACGACGGCGAGTTCGACCCGCCGCCGCCGACGAGCGATGATCTGGTGGCGCTGGCCGAGGCGGTGCGCGAGGCCGGCCGGCCCGGGCGCCGCGACGACGCCGGCCCCCCGCCGGCACCGCAGGTCGGCCGCCGCGGTCACCTGCGGGTCATACCGCCGCCCCGCTAGCCGATGGGGTAGAGGCCGTCCACCCGCCGCCGGGCCTCCTCGGCCAGGTCGGCCAGGACGAGCACCAGTTCGGGCCGCTCGCGCAGCAGGTCCTCCATGCGGGCACGCCAGAGGCCCGTCTCGACCTGCGGGGCGTCCGTCCGGGTGGCCCGGGACAACCGGGCTCGGCTGTCCGACAGGGCCAGCTCGTACTCCGACCCGGCCAGGCGGCTCAGCTCGCGGCACAGCCAGTAAAATTGACGGTCCTGTTCCAGGGCCGCGACGAATGCCCGGGCGCAGTCCCAGGCCAGGCGTTGGTGATGGACGATGCCGCGTCTCATGCTGCTCATGGTCGGCTCTGGTTTCACTTCGGGCAAGACCCGGGTGCGCGGCGGTCCGTCCCGGGTGCGGGGACCACGGACGGTAGGCTCGGCGGCATCCGGTCCGACGATTCGACCCGAGGAGAGCCGCAGGTGGCCGTCGAGCTGTCCCGCTTCGTCAAGGCGTATGACGTCCGGGGTACCGTGCCCGACCAGCTCGGTCCGGAGGTCGCTCGGGCGTTCGGGGCCGCGTTCGTACGGGTACTGGCACGGACCGCGCCGGTACCGGCGATCGTGATCGGGTACGACATGCGGCCGTCCTCCCCGGAGCTCGCCGACGCCTTCGCCGAGGGCGCGACGGCCGAGGGCGCGGACGTGGTGATGGCCGGCCTCGGCTCGACCGACATGCTCTACTTCGCCGCCGGCCACCTCGACCTGCCCGGCGCCATGTTCACCGCGAGCCACAACCCCGCGCGGTACAACGGAATCAAGCTGTGCCGGGCGGGCGCGCTGCCGATCGGCCTGGACAGCGGCCTGTCCGACATGCGCGACGAGGCCCAGGCGATCCTCGACGGCGGCGCCTCGCTCGGCGCCGGTACGGGCCGGGTCGAGCGCCGGGACCTGCTCACCGAGTACGCGCGGCACCTGCGCACGCTGGTCGATCTGTCCGGCGGCCGCCCGCTGTCGGTCGTCGTGGACGCGGGCAACGGGATGGCCGGGTACACGGTGCCGGCCGTGCTCGGCGACGCCGCGCTCGACCCGCTGCCGCTGCGCATCGAGCCGCTCTACTTCGAACTGGACGGCACCTTCCCCAACCACGAGGCCAACCCGCTGGAGCCGGCCAACCTGGTCGACCTGCAGGCCGCGGTGCGCAAGCACGGCGCGGACGTGGGGCTCGCGTTCGACGGCGACGCGGACCGCTGCTTCGTGGTGGACGAGAACGGCGACCCGGTCTCACCCAGTGCGATCACCGCCATGGTGGCAACGCGCGAGCTGGCCAAGCACCCCGGCGGTACCGTCATCCACAACCTCATCACGTCCAGCGCCGTACCGGAGATCGTCGCCGAACACGGCGGCACCCCGCTGCGCAGCCGGGTCGGGCACTCCTTCATCAAGGGCGAGATGGCCCGTACCGGCGCGATCTTCGGCGGGGAGCACTCCGCGCACTACTACTTCAAGGACTTCTGGGGCGCTGACACCGGCATGCTCGCCGCGATGCACGTGCTCGCGGCGCTCGGCGAGCAGGACCGGCCGCTGTCGGAGCTGGCCGGCGAGTTCGAGCGGTACGTGGCCTCCGGTGAGATCAACTCGACGGTACCGGACCAGGCCGCGAAGATGGCCGAGGTGCAACGGGACCTGGCCGACGGTACGGACGTCGACCATCTCGACGGCCTGAGTGTCCGCTTCGCCGACGGCGCGTGGATCAACCTGCGCCCGTCCAACACCGAGCCGCTGCTGCGGTTGAACGTGGAGGCGCCGACCGCCGAGCGGATGGCGCAACTGCGCGACCGAGTGTTGACCATCGTCCGAGCCTGATCCGCAGCCAGACCGAGGAGTTCGCCGTGGCGCTCGACCCCCAACTGTTGGACATATTGGCCTGTCCCGACACCCACCACGCACCGCTGGAGTACGACGAGTCGGCGCAGACCCTGACCTGCACCGAGTGCGCCCGGGTGTTCCCGATCCGGGACGGCATCCCCGTGTTGCTGCTGGACGAGGCCACGGGTGGGCCGGCCGGCGGCGACGCCCGCGGAGGCGCCGAAGGCAAGCGATCGACTGGCGCCGGGGACGCGGCGGCGACCGAGGTGACCGGGAGCGAGCCGTGATCGACGGTACCGCCGGGGTCCGCGGGCACCGGCACGTCGACGAGGCACTGCTGGACAACCCGGAGGCGTTGGCCGCGGCCGACCCGGGCGGGATGCTGCGGGCGACCGCGTCGGCCGGCGCGCAGGTGCGCGAGTCGGCGTCGCTGGCGGCCGAGGCCAACCTGAGCAGCATCGCCGAGGAGGGCCGTCCCCGGGCCGTGGTGGTCGCCGGTCAGGGCACCGCCGCGCTCTCCGGCGACGTGCTGGCCACGGTCGCCGGCCCGCGCTGCCCGGTACCGGTGCTCGTGCACCGCAGCGCCGGGGTACCGGGCTGGGTCGGCGCGGCCGACGTGGTGATCGCGGTGTCCGGCTCGGGGCGCAGCCCGGAGGCGCTGGCCGCGGCCGACGCGGCGGCCCGGCGCGGGGCGCGGCTGGTCGCGATCGGCCCACCCGACACCGAACTGCAGTCGGTCGCTGAGCGCGCCCGGGCGCCCTTCATCCCGATCCCGCGGCGCGCCCCGGCCCGGGCCAGCATCTGGAGCCTCACCGTGCCGGTGCTGTTCGCGGCGCGGGCGCTGAATCTGGTCAAGCTCGCCGAGGCGGACCTGGCCGAGACCGCGACCCGGCTGGACGCGGACGCCGAACGCTGCCGGCCCACCGCCGAGTCGTTCGTCAACCCCGCCAAGTCGCTCGCCCGGGACCTCGCCGGCTCGGTACCGGTCGTGTGGGGCTCCTCGCCGCTGGCGGCGGTGGCCGCGCGCCGGTTCGCCGACACGCTGTCCGCCAACGCCCGGTACCCGGTCGTCGCCGGCGCGCTGGGCGAGGCCGGCCGGGGCAGCGTGGGCCTGATCGACGGCGTGTACGGCGGCCTGGCAGAGGCCGGTCGGGACATCTTCGCCGATCCGGAGGAGTGGGCGGGCAACTCGGCGACGAGGCTGCGCGTGGTGCTCCTGCGCGACGGCGGGCTGACCGAGAACGACGGCAGCGACCCGGAGCCGACGGAGCTGGAGGAGCGCCGCGCGGAGGCCCTCCAGGAGAGCGCCGGGCGCCGCGCGGTGCGGGTGTCGGTGCTGACCGCCGAGGGCGCCTCACCGCTGGAGCGGCTGGCGTCGCTCATCGCGGTACCGGACTTCGCCTCCATCTACCTGGCCATGGCCCATGGGCTGGACCCCATGGCGGTACCCGCCGTCTCCGAGATGAAGGACTTCCTCACCCCGTGAGTGCCTCCAGCGGCAGCCGGGCGATCATGGCGGCGCTCGGTGCCAATCTCGGCATCGCGCTGACCAAGTTCATCGCCGCACTGTTGACCGGTTCCTCGTCCATGGTCGCCGAGGCGATCCACTCGGTCGCCGACTCCGGCAACCAGGTGCTGCTGCTGATCGGGGGTCGCCGCTCGCGGCGCGAGGCGACCCACAAGCACCCCTTCGGGTACGGGCGGGAGCGCTATGTGTACGCGTTCATCGTCTCGGTCGTGCTGTTCACGGTCGGCGGGTTGTTCGCCATCTACGAGGGCATCCACAAGCTGATGCACCCCGAACCGATCCACAGCTGGCAGTGGGTACCGCTGGTGGTCCTGCTCGTCTCGGTCGTGCTGGAGGGCTTCTCGTTCCGTACCGCCGTGGTGGAGACCAACCCGCTGCGCCACGGCCTGAGCTGGTCCCAGTTCATCCGCCGCGCGCGGGCGCCCGAGCTGCCCGTCGTGCTGCTGGAGGACACCGCCGCCCTGCTGGGTCTGATCCTGGCCCTGCTCGGCGTCGGGCTCACGCTGGCCACCAACAACGGCGTCTTCGACGGCCTGGCCACCCTCGGCATCGGCGCGCTGCTCGTGGTGGTCGCCATGATCCTCGCGGTCGAGATGAAGAGCCTACTGATCGGCGAGTCGGCGACCGTGGAGCAGGTCGAGGCGATCGAGGCCGCGCTGGTCGCCGGGGCCGACGTGGAGCGGGTGATCCACCTGCGCACCCTGCACCTCGGCCCGGACGAGTTGCTGGTGGCCGCGAAGATCGCGGTCGCACACGACGACACGGCCGCGGCGGTGGCCCAGGCGATCGACGCGGCGGAGGCGCGCATCCGCGAGGCACTGCCGATCGCGGCGGTCATCTACCTCGAACCAGATATTTACAGGAG
>Ga0207674_10009309_pt1 | contig 11247 bp, 6 predicted proteins | sample KBSCornC72_FD_184303 | JGI IMG/M metagenome (GOLD analysis project Ga0207674, IMG submission 184303) | Corn rhizosphere microbial communities from Kellogg Biological Station, Michigan, USA - KBS Corn C7-2 (SPAdes) (version 2) | ecosystem: Host-associated > Plants > Roots > Rhizosphere > Soil ...
GGAAAGAGTGGCCAGGGCGACGGCGGCTAGCAGGCGTTTCATGCGCTTTCCTTCGTGGGGAAGGCAGAAGTCATATAGTTGAGTAATACACCTTGCAAGGCGGGCATGGACGAGTGCGCCACGGCGCCAGCGTGGGTTCGGCAGTGCAACTGTCCGGGATCAACCGTCGCTATTGACCGTAAGCGACTTCAGCTGACGATGAACGGCTTGCGGCCGGGGTTCCTGGTGCATGCCGTCCGCGGTCCCGTCCGGCGATGCTCGGCACGCCTCAGGGCGTCGGAGGCTCGGCGGTCTGAAATCCCTCGCCACGCGTGTTGAACCCCATCCAGCCGTCCGCGACGGCGCCGATGTCCAGCGCGATGCCACCGAGCTGACGGATGCGCTCGCAATAGATCTTGCCGAGCAGGCCGCCCGCCACGACGAAGCAGGCGCCGCGATGCGGCACGGCGATCTCTGCCATCATCCGGTCGAACACCATGGGGAAATGCGCTCCGCGATCGGCGCGCTCCTGGGCCCGGCCAAGCCGCGTCTCGCCGGGGATGACGTGATCGCGGTGGTGGGTCGCGCCGATTTCGAGGGCCAGTCTGCCGGCGAGGCCGGCATGCGGCGAAATCGCGCCGATGAAGTCCTGCCCGGCGAGCAGCTTCGCCAGAAAGGGGTCGTGACGGCTGAGCAGCAGGGCGTTCAGAGCCTCGGTATGATATTGCGCATTGGCAGGCGCGCTTCCGCTCGCGGCCGAACGCGGCCGGTCGATCCAGTCGTCGAGCGCGGCGCGATAGCCGAAATGGCGGCGGTCGTGTTCGTACATCGCCGCAGAGGTCCGCCCGACGAGGCCGGCGTTGCGGATGGCCGTCTCGAAGGCGTCGACGAGGGCGGAGAGGCGCTCCGGCGCGGCCAGATCGACATCCTGGCCGAACCAGTTCATCCAGATCTGCGCGAGCATGGCCCGCGCGTTGCGCGCCTCCAGCCAAGGGAAGAGCGCGGGCCGCGCCCCGGCCACGAAGCGGCCCTCGCCGTCGCTCATCCGCACGAAGCTGAACGGCTCGCCCCGCTCGATCCGCCGGCGCAGGAAATCCCAGAGATCGGGTTCCGCGATCCACCGGTCCGACGCTTCGCGTCGGCGGGCGCGATCGATCGTGCCCGCCGTGTCGAACCCTTCCAACAGGGAGTCGTGCGCGGCGGAGCCGGCGAGGTGCAGCATTGTGACCGGGTCGTCCAGCCGCATCGCGCTGACGACGGGCTCGGGGAGTTCGGAGCACGGATCGCAGATTTGGAAGAGATCGGCGAGCGTGCGGCGCAGCGCCGGATCGTCGGCGCCGCGCTGGTGCAGCATCATCGCCGGAACGATGGCGGCCGCACCATGCCCCGCATCCGCAAGCCGTTGGAAGGCGCTGCGCAGCCCTTCCGGATCGAGCCACCGCAGCCGCACCGCGAGCGTGAGCGCATCCTGGGCGGCCTGCGGATCGGCACGCGCATATTCGATCTCGCACAGTTCGAACGCCATGGCAGCCGTGGCGCGCGCGCGCAGCATCGCCCCCTGCATCCAGCGGGCGGCCTCGTCGAGATCGCCGGCCGCGCGGCAGTGGCGCGCATAGGCATGCTGGAGCGGCGCGGTAGGCCCGGTGAGGCCGAGGCCGCCGCGCAATATGACCAGCGCTTCGGCCGGTTCGCCCAGCGCGGTGAGCAGATCGGCCGCCTCGATCAGCAACGGGGTGCAGCGCGCGCCCCGCGCCGCGCCGTCCCGCGCTAGGTTCTTCGATCCGCTACGCCTCGCCTCGGCGAGCAGCGCGGCGGCATCCTCGACCGCGACGATCTCATCGATGAAGCTCTGCGACAGCCCCGCCATATCCATCCGCCGAACGTGCACGTCCGGAGCCGGCCGCCGGTCTTCCCTATAGGCCGTGTCGGCCCGAGTCCACGCCGCGCGCGCCGGCGATCGGCGCCCTTGTCGTGCTTCGGACTTTGCGCCTATGGGACGGCATGACCGCCCAGCCCGACGATTTCGCCGCCGCCATCATGGCCGCGGAACGCGCCGCCGCGATCCTGATCGCGGCGAAGCGCGAAGGCTCGGTCCACCGTGCGAAGGCGGCGGCGGAGGAAGGGCGGCACTGTCCCCAGATCGTGATCGAGGCGGCCGACCTGATCGGCCGTCTGGGCGAACGCGGCGCGGCGCTGGACCTGCTGTCGGCCGGCCTGTCGCTCGATGGCCCCACCGCGCCGTTGCAGCAGGCCTATGCGCGCCACTGTCGCGATGCCGGCGACCTGGAAGGTGCGCGGCGCTGGCTGCGCGGCGCGATGCTGCGGGCTCGCCCCAATGCGGCGATGGCGTTCGCGCTGTGCGAGATCGAGCTGAGCCGCGGCGACGAGCCGGCGGCGACCGAAGCGTTCGAGCTCGCCGGCGAGCTGCGCTGGATCGACGCCGCGGCGCTGCGCTACGCCGCCGATCGGCTGATCGCGATCGGTCGCGGCGATCTGGCGGCGGCGCCGCTGATGATGATGCACCTGCGGTCCACGGCGGATCTGCCGCTGCGTCGCGAACTGGGCGCGCTGCTGCGTCGGCACGCCCCGTTCGAGCGCATGCCGGAGCGGCTGCGGACCCGGCTTAAGCTCGCCGATCCGCAGACCGCCGCCGACATGGGGCCCCCAGAGGCGGTAGGCGCTGAGAACGGCATTGATTTCACCACCAGCTGGTTCGCCGCTGGAGCGAAGGCGGTGTGGGACCAGCTGCTGCCCGAGATCAATCCGACCCGGATTCTCGAGATCGGCTCCTATGAGGGCGCCAGCGCCTGCTATCTGATCGACCGGCTGGGACGCGACAAGAGCCTGGAGATTCACTGCGTGGATAGCTGGGAAGGCGGCGTCGAGCATGGCGAAGGCGGCTCGGCACAGGCGAACATGGCAGATGTCGAAAGCCGGTTCCGCCGCAATGTGGCGGCGGCGATCGCGGCCTCTCCCCATCCCGTCGATCTGGTCGTTCGCAAGGGGCGCAGCGATGTAGAGATGGCGAAGCTGTTGGCGGAAGGCGGCGCCGGCACATTCGACTTCGTCTATATCGATGGATCGCATCAGGCGCCCGACGTGCTGTGCGACGCGGTGCTCGGTTTTCGCCTGCTCCGCGCGAACGGCGTGATCGCGTTCGACGATTATCTGTGGCAGGAATCGCTGCCTTATGGCGTCGATCCGCTGCGCTGCCCGAAGCCGGCGATCGATGCCTTCACCAATTTGTACGCGCGCAAGATACAGATCATCAGCGCACCGCTCTATCAGCTCTACGTCCGCAAGCTGAGCGACTGAGCGCGCTCGGGCCCCGGCATCGCGCCATGCGCGCCCCGGCGGTCAGTGGTTGGCCGCTACCGCGTCGGCGAGCGCATCGATGGCCGGCCGGCCGACCGGTACGCCCGCCTGCCTGGGTATCCGCGCCTCGATCGCCGCGAGCCAGGCAGCGGCCCGCGGGCCGATCGCGATCTGCGGATTCGACGGGATCAGGCGCCCCTTCGCCTCCCAGCTGCCGACCAGCCCCTTCGCCTCGCCGAAGGCGGCGGCCAGCGGCTGGTTCCGTCGCAAGGCGTGGTTGACGAGCGCATCGCCGAAGAAGGTCCAATCATTGTCCGAGGCGCAGCCGAACGACGTGCGATCGGCGGCGGCGGCCGTGATGATCGCCCCTTCGGGAGAGGCCAGGCCGGGAACGAACAGGCCCGAGAAGCAGGCGCTGATGATGAGCAGGCGGTTACGCAGCCCGGCATGGCCCAGAACGTAGTTCAGCCAGGTCGGCGGCATTATGCCCAGGAACCGGCCCTGGTCGCTCCAGGCCACGCCCGCCGGGGTGCCGTGCGAGGTGATGTAGAGGATCAGCGCGTCCTCGCGCGGGTCCATGACCTTGCCGATACGCTCGAGCGCGGTTTCCAGCGTCTCCAGGCTGCCACGCGGCAGCGGATCGATACCGCGCCCGTCGGAGCCGGCGAGCAGCAGCGTCCGCCCCGCCGCGTCGTAGCGGCGGGCGAGCACCTTCGCCGCCTCGCGCGCCTCGCGGCCGAACACCGGATCGCTGTCGAGCGCCGCGACGATGACATAAGCGTCGACGGTGCCGGGCCGCTGCGGGGCAAGTGCATCGGCGGCGGCGGCGAGGCGGCGGCGGTCGAGATCGCTGACGCCGGGGCTTTCGCCGCGCCGGGTGGCGGGGGCGAAAGCGATCTGGCCCGGTGCTACGGCAGGCGACAGCAGCGCGATGGCGAGGCATAGACGCAGCATTGCGGTCGGGCAGGCGGTCATCGGCTTTGGCCCCTTTTCCGAAGTCGACCCCGGAAACATGACGCAAGTGCGGGTGGTTGGAAAGGGGAGGGCGGTCAGCCCGCCGCGCGCATCCGCTTGCCCGGCCCCGGGCGGTCTGCCCCCGCGATCACCACCCGGTCGCGACCCGCCTCCTTGGCCGCGAGCAGGGCGCCGTCGGCCACGCTCAGCAGGCTGACGGCGTCCGCCTCGGAGGGATAGCCCGCAACGCCGACCGACACCGTCACCGGCGGCAGCGGCCGGCCGCGCCAGGCGAGTGCGACCTTGCGGATCGTCTGGCGGATCTCCTCGGCGCGTTCGGCGGCGGCGGCGCTGTCGCGGCCCGGCAGCAGCATCACGAATTCCTCTCCGCCGAAGCGGCAGGCGAGGTCGCGTTCGCGGGCATGGCTCATCAGCACCTGCGAGACGTGCCGGAGGATGAGATCGCCCGCGTCATGGCCGAACTCGTCATTGAACCGCTTGAAATGATCGACGTCGATCATCAGGCAGGCAAGCGGGCTCGCCTGGCTCTCCGCCAGCGCCCGTTCGGCGTTGAAGATCTCGTCGAGATGGCGACGGTTCGACAGGCCGGTGAGGGGATCGCGGGTGGCGAGCGCGCCCAGCGTCGCGCGTAGCTGGATATTGGCGAGGGCGAGGCCGATATTTTCCGACATCAGATCGAGATAGATGGCGCGTCCGGCGTAGAGGCCGTCCGCCGCGATGCCGGTCTCGCCGGCTTCGGCGCGGGCCTCGAAATGGAGCATGCCGACGGTGCCGCCCTGCGCCATCAGCGGCACGCACAGGCAATCCTCGCCATCGATGTCGCCGATATGCTGGCAGCAGATGTCCTCGCCCAGCGCATTGCTGCGATGCGGGTGGCCGCGGCGCAGGCTCCAGCAATAGGGCGGCGCGAAATTGGTCAGGCTGAGCCGCGGCTCCCGCCAGCGGCCTATCGAGGCGAGCCGTCCGCGGCTATGATCGTAAACGAAGATATGGCCGCAAAGATCGGGAAAGATCTGTGGCGCATAACAGGCGACCACATCGGCCAGCTCCGCCTCGACGTCGCACCCCTGCATGCGGTGCATCATCCGGGCGATCAGATCCTTGATGCGGCGATCCTCGTCCCGCTCCCGCTCCAGCCGCTCGCGCTCGATGCCGTTGCGGCGGAACACGCGCAGCGCGCGGGTGACGTCGCCGATCTCGTCATGGGTGCGGTCGTCGGGCAGGTCGGCCTCGAAATCCTGATCGGCAAGCCGCGTTACGACGCCGCTCATTCGCGCCAGCGGGCGGGCGACCCGGCGGGCGAGGATGAAGTACAGGACGCCCAGGAACAGGGCCGCGGTGAGGCCCAGCAGGGTGCGGGCGACATTGTCCCATCGATCCGCGCGGGCGCGGGCGCTCGCCAGATCGCTATCGGCCCGGTTCTTCACGTCAGCCTTGAACGCCACGATCGTACCGTCCAGCCGCTGCACCAGCGCGACATAGTCGTCGCCATAGAGCGCGGCCTGGGCGCTCGCGCGATCGCCCCGGTCGACGGCGTCGACGGCGGCGCGCTCGATCGCCTCGATCCGGCCGGCATCCTCTCCGGCGGCGGCGAGTTCGGCATAGGCTGCGGGCGGCAGGCCGAATGCGCGCAGCCGGCGGACGGTGCGCTCGATCGCCCCGACGCCGCCGCGATCCGCCGACCACGAACGCCGGTGCGCGCTGTCGCCGCGCATCGCGTAGAGCCGCGCCTGACCGGTCATCCGGTCCGTCACGATCTCGATGTCGTCGGCGATCCGCACCAACGCCGCGCGCCGTTCGACCGCCTCGCGCTCGGCATCGTCGGCGCGCACCGCCGTCATGAAGGCGGCGCCGGATCCGAAGGTCAGCAGCAGAGTGATGCCATAGGCCCAATTGGTGATGGTAGCGATGCGCATGGTCTGGCAGCCCGGCTCTTCGAGAGCGATTAGACCATGCGGCCTGAGGGTTGGCGCTTCCGCAAAACTGCGGAGGTCCGTCGCTCCTTGCCCCCGAAGGAGGGCAGGAAGGCTATGGACAATAGGGTTTCGCGTCCCGCGTTGCCCGGATCACCAGCCGGCGCTTGCCCCAATAATTGGTGTCGAGGGCGAGGCGGACCGGCGAAGGCGGCTTCCAGAAACGCTCCTCGTCCGGGGTCAGGCAGGTCTGCCAGCCGGCCCGGACCAGCACATCGCGCAGGCCGAGCATCGCGCTTTGGTCGTCGGGATGCCAAAGGGTGAGATGGTCGAAGCGCCCGTCGACGCCCGTCCGGTCGATCGCCGCGTGGACCGGGCCGATGCCCATGATCCGGACTCCGGTCTTCGAGCAGCGCACGCTGCGGCCGTCGTCCAGGCACTGGCCGAAACCGGCGGCGACGGCGGTGGCGAGATTGCCCGAGAGCGGGAGCCCCTCGAAGAAGGCGACCGGCTTTTCCGCCGGCTCCGCCGCCTCGCGGGCGATCGGGTCGGAGCAGGCGGCGAGCAGCAGCAGGGCCGGGAGGAAGGCGTGACGCATCGGGCGAGGATGCGCGGGGTGGCGAGGAGGAGCAAGTCTTCTTCCCCCTCCGCTTTAGAGTTATTTCAAGGCAGGTGGAATCACCTGACGACTCGGAAATCACGGTAAATGAAGGGAAACTGGACTCTGTCCGGTTCAGGTTGAACCGGACAGAGTCCAGAAGGCGTCAGCGCGCCGCCACCTTCGGCCCTCCGTCTGCCTGCCAACCGCCGCCCAGGGCGCGGAACAGATCGACCTGGGCGTCGGCGACGCGAGCGTCGCTTTCGGCCAGATCGGCGTCGGCGCTGGCGGAGGTGCGTTCGGCGTCGAGCACCGTGAGGAAATCGACGCGGCCCTCGCGCAGCTGGGCCCGGCTTATGTTCGCGGCGGTCTCGGCCTGCATCGCGGCGGTGCGCAGCGCCTCGCGCCGGTCGAGCTCGTGGCCGTAGACCGACAGCGCCGTCTCGGTCTCCACCAGCGCGCGCAATATGGCGCCGTCGAACCCGGCGAGCGCCGCCCGCGCGGAGGCCTTCGCCTGCGCGACCTTCGCCCGGCCGGCTTCCTGATTGGGGAAGTTCCAGCTGAGCAGTGGGCCGAGCAGCCAGCGCAGCGGCCCTCCGCCGAACATGTCGCCGAGCGATGGTCCGGTCGAGCCGATCGAGCCGCCGAGCGTGATGCGGGGATAGAGATCGGCGGTGGCGACGCCGATGCGCGCGGTTTCGGCGGCGAGCCGCTGTTCGGCCTCGCGCACGTCGGGGCGCCGCGCGAGCAGGCTGCGGCCGTCGCCGACCGGAATCGGCCGATCGAGCCGGAGCGTGGAGCGCCGGGCGCCGATCTCCGGCGGCAGATCGGCCGGTGTCCGGCCGGTGAGGGTGGCGAGGCGGAACAGCGCTGCATCGCGCTGGGCGCGCAAGGGGGAGAGGGTGGCGCGCTGCTGCTCGCGTAGCGCCGAGGCGCGCGAGACGTCGAGCCGCGAGGTGCGGCCCGCCGCGAAGCGCTTGCCGGTCAGGTCGACGGTCTTGTCGAGCAGCGCCAGCGTGCGCTCGGCCACCGACAGCCGCTCGGCTGCGGAGGAAGCGTCCGCATAGGCGCGCGCGGTTTCGGCAGCGATCGCGATCTTCATCGAATCGCGCACCGCCTCCGCCGCCCCGGCGTCGCCTCGCGCGGCCCTGATCGACTGGCCGACCCGGCCGAACAGATCGACTTCGTAACCGATCGTCAGTCCGGCGTCGTACGACCAGTCCTCGCGCTTCGCGCCGGCCGGCCGCTGTGTCTCGGAAAGGCGGCCATAGGTAGCCCCGGCGCCGATCGCGGTCGATGGAAGCCGATCCGACCGCGCCTCGCGCAGCAGCGCCCGGGCCCTGTCGAGATTGGCGGCAGCCACCCTGAGATCGGTGTTGGCGGCGAAGGCGTCAACGACCAGCCGGTCGAGCACCGGATCCTGATAGAGGCGCCACCAGTCGGCCATCGGTTCGGCGGCCGTCACCGGCGCGGCGGGTGCGGCGATGAAGGCTCCGTTGGCGCTCGGCGGGATCACCGGGGCCAGTTCGCCGGGGCTGGCGGCGACGGTCATCAGGCTGACGGTCGCGAGCAGGATTTTGCGGATCATTGTCATGTCCTCCTCATTCGGCCGGGACGAGAGCGGTTTCGGAGTCGCCGCCGCCCTTGTCGGACCGTCGCGGGGATCTCCGGGCGAACCGATCGGCAAGGCTGCGCGTGGCGACGTAGAAGGTCGGCGTGAACACCAGCCCGAAGAAGGTCACCCCGAGCATGCCCGAGAAGACCGCCGTGCCAAGCGCCTGGCGCAGTTCGGCGCCCGGGCCGCTCGCGATCACCAGCGGCACGACGCCCAGGATGAACGCGAAGCTGGTCATCAGGATCGGCCGCAGCCGGGTCTGGGCGGCGCGTACCGCCGCTTCGGCGGGGGACAAGCCTTCCTCCTCGGCCTGCTTGGCGAACTCGACGATCAGGATCGCGTTCTTCGCGGCAAGGCCGATCAGCACGACCAGGCCGATCTGCGTCAGGATGTTGTTGTCCATGCCGCGCAGGTTCACGCCGGTCATTGCCGCGAGCAGCGTCATCGGCACGATCAGGATGATCGCGAGCGGCAGCATCAGGCTTTCGAACTGCGCGGCCAGCACCAGGAAGACGAACAGCACGGCGGCGGCGAAGACGATCATCGCGGCGTTGCCGGCCAGCTTCTGCTGATAGGCGATCTCGGTCCATTCCGGGACGACGCCGGCAGGCAGGTTCGCCGCGAGCCGGTCCATCGCAGCCAGCGCCTGGCCGCTGCTGTGCCCCGGCGCCACGTCGCCCTCCACCGCGATCGCCGGATAGAGGTTGTAGCGCTCGACGCGGTAGGCGCCCACCCGGTTCTCGATCGTCGCGACCGCGCCGAGCGGCACCATCGCGCCCGAATTGGAACGGGTCTTGAGCTGCTGGATGTCCGACACGTCGTCGCGGAACGGCAGATCGGCCTGGGCGGTGACGCGATAGGTGCGCCCCAGCAGATTGAAGTCGTTGATATAGGCGGAGCCCAGATAGACCTGCAGCGCCTCGAAGACGCGCGACGGCGGCACGCCCAGCATGTCCGCCTTGGCGCGATCGATGTCGGCATAGGCGCGCGGCACGCCATATTCGAACTTGGTGTGCACGAACGACAGGTTGGGATCCTTGTTCGCCTCCGCGATCATGCCCCAGGCGATCTGGTTCAGCTTCTGCAGCCCCTGGCCCGAACGGTCCTCCAGCATCAGCTTGAAGCCGCCGCCGGTGCTGATGCCGCGGATCAGCGGAGGCTTGATGACGAAAATCCGGCCCTGATCGAAGCCGCCCGCGATCTTCTGCGCCTCGGCCATGATCGAGGCTTCGGTCTGACCCTTCTTCATCCGCTCGGCGAAGCTGTCGAACACGAGGAATGCGGCCGCCGCGTTGGAGGCGGTGGTGCCGGTCGGCCCGTGATAGCCGGTCAGCATGACCGCGCCCTTGACGCCGGGTATCTTCAGCATCTGCTTGGACATTGCTTGCAGGGTCGCATCGGTGCGGGCGAGCGAGGTGCCGGGAGGCGCGAAGATCACGGTCAGCACATAACCCTGGTCCTGCGCTGGCACGAAGCCGGTGGGCGTCGCGCCGAACACCGCTGCCGTCAGCGCCAGCAACGCGGCGTAGGAGAAGAGCACCCGCTTCGGCCGCGCGAGCAGCCGCCGGGTGGTCGCTGCATAGAAGGCGCTCAGCCTTTCGAAGCCGGCATTGAAGCGCTGCGCGCCGATCGCCGCCATCCGCCGCCAGCCATTGGCGGGCAGATGCTCGTCCTTCGCCCGCAGCAGCCGTGCGGCAAGCGCGGGCGAAAGGGTGAGCGACAGCAGCAGCGAGATGATCGTGGCCGCGGAGATGGTGACCGCGAACTGGCGGTAGAACTCGCCGGTCAGCCCGGTCAGGAACATCGTCGGCACGAACACGGCGCACAGCACCAGCACGATCGCAACCAGCGCGGTCGACACCTCGTCCATCGAACGAAAGGCGGCCTGCATCGGGCTCAGCCCCTGCTCCAGATTGCGTTCGACATTCTCCACCACGACGATCGCGTCGTCGACGACGATGCCGATCGCCAGGACAAGCCCGAACAGCGACAGGTTGTTGAGCGAATAGCCGAAGGCGGCGAGCACCGCGAAGGCGCCGATCAGCGAGACGGGAATCGCGATCACGGGGATGATCGCCGCCCGCCAGCTCTGCAAGAACAGCAGGATCACCAGCACGACCAGCACCACCGCTTCCAGCAGGGTATGCTGCACCGCGTTCACGGATTCGCGGATGAACTCCGTGGGGTTGTAGATGATCCGATATTCCAACCCTTGCGGGAAGCTCTTCGCCATCGTCGCGAGTTCGGCCTGCACCGCGTCCGCGGTGGCGAGCGCGTTGGAGCCCGGGCGCTGGAAGATGGCGATGCCGAGCGAAGGCTGGCCGCTCAGATAGGTGTTCACGCCATAATCCTCGGCGCCGAGCTCGACCCGGGCGACGTCCTTGAGCCGAACGAGATGGCCCGCGGCATCGGCCTTGACGACGATGTTGCCGAATTGCTGCGGGGTGTTGAGGCGGCCCTGCGTCTCGACGTTGAACTGGTAGGCGCTGCCGGTGGTCTGCGGCGGCTGGCCGATGCCGCCGGCGGCGACCTGCACGTTCTGGGCGCGCAGGCTCGCGACGATCTCGCCGGCGGTCATGTCGCGCGCGGCAGCGAGGCCGGGATCGATCCAGATCCGCATCGCATAGTCCCGCGATCCGAACAGGCGCACCTCGCCCACGCCGTCGATCCGAGCCAGCCGGTCGCGCATCTGGGTGAGCGCGTAATTCGACATATAGCCGCGATCGAGCACGTTGCCGGGCGAGATCAGATTGGCGACCAGGATGAAGTCGGGGGAAGTCTTGCGGGTCACTACCCCCTGGCGGCGCACATCGTCGGGCAGGCGCGGTTCGGCCAGCGCGACCCGGTTCTGC
>Ga0207674_10009310_pt1 | contig 11246 bp, 12 predicted proteins | sample KBSCornC72_FD_184303 | JGI IMG/M metagenome (GOLD analysis project Ga0207674, IMG submission 184303) | Corn rhizosphere microbial communities from Kellogg Biological Station, Michigan, USA - KBS Corn C7-2 (SPAdes) (version 2) | ecosystem: Host-associated > Plants > Roots > Rhizosphere > Soil ...
TAGCAAGCGAAGGAACCTACTAAAAATCCGCTTCACGAGGTGAGGCGGATTTTTGATCACGTCAATTGGGGCTACAGTAGCGTGCCAAAAAAGCTCCAGAAGTGCTGCAGAATCAAGAAAATAATCAGCACGTACCACGAGGCCAGGATGACATCGTGGTATTTCAATAGCCCGTTCGCGAAACCTTTCAGACGCTCAGGTACCGGTACCGTCCCTTGCTCGATGCTGTACAGCGTCGTGTACCAGAACGTCGGTGCCATGACCGACCACACCACCATGCAGTAGATGCACAGAGCACCAATAAAATAGACACTCTGCACAAAAAGCCAGTGTATAAAAACGATGCCGAACAGTGTGCCGAGGTTAAACAGCCGCCAGAACCATGGCTTGAACTGCGCGCCAGCACATAATGCCACGCCAACCGTTATAACCATGGCAAAGGCGCCGATACCCAGCAGCATATTCGGAAAGCCGAACACCGCAGCCTGTGGTGTGTTCGCAACCGATACACAACTGAACAGGGGATTCAGATTGCAACTGGGCTGATAGTGTGGATTCTTCAACAATTCATATTTCTCGACACTCAAAATGAACGAAGCCAAAAAACCGATCACACCACCAATCAGCAGTACAAACGGCAGGATTTTGCTAAAAGACACTTTCGATATCGCCATGAGCTTCCTCTCTCTGTATTATCTCAATAGTATAACCGACATTTCTGAGTGTACTCTAAGAGCCGTGGCTCGCAGCTCAGGGCAAGACCAGCATTTAGAGCTGCGTGCGGATAGCCTGCTGGTGCACGCGCTTCGTCAATGTGTGTTCCGCTTTGTACGTCAAAAAGCAAAAGAGCGTGCCTTAGTGCACGCTCTTTAATGGAGCTCTAGCTTATGTATCGAGCTTGCCGTCGTGCAGCTGAAAGGTCATATCAGTTTTACCGGCGATTGACAGGTCGTGTGTCACGGCGATGATCGTTGCCTTTTCGGTACGCGCCAAGCTATGCAAGAGGTCGAAGATCATCTTGCCGGTCTGGCTATCCAGATTGCCGGTCGGCTCGTCGGCCAAAATCAGCTTCGGCTTGTTCGCCAGCGCGCGGGCGATGCTGACGCGCTGTTGCTCGCCACCGGACAGACGGCCAGGTTTGCGCAGCTGCTTGGCATCGGTAATACCGACCTGATCGAGTAGTTCCTGTGCGCGCCGCTTGCGGATGGAAGGCCGGACACCAGCGAATTCCATCGGTAGCATCACGTTCTCGAGCGCGGTCAGATTCGGTACCAGATTGTAGCTCTGGAACACAAAGCCAATCTCTTTGCGTCGATAAGCATTCAGCGCGCGCTCATGCAAAGTGGTGATATCTTTGCCATCGACCGTAATCGTGCCGTCGCTCGGTTTGTCCAACGCACCGAGCAACGAGAGCAGGGTACTTTTGCCGCTGCCGCTGCGGCCGATGATCGAGGCGAAGCAGCCTTCCGGTACGCTAAAGCTGACGTCACTTACGGCTTTGACCAGTGTGTCGCCGGACATAAATTGCCGGCTCAAGTTTTTGACTTCCAACATTATTCAGCCCTCATTACTTCCGCAGGACGGATTTTAGTAATCAGCCATGCTGCCGCTGCGGACCCAGCGATGGCGATAACGAGCGCAGCCAGCAATCCATACAGCAGGATGTCCCAGCCGATCGTGGCATGGATGCCTTGCAGATTCAGGCCACCATTTCTCGCAAACGAAACCATAAACCGGCCACCGCCACCTGCCATGTGCGTCGGGCCATCGTCGCCCGTGCTGCTGCTGACCAGCAATTGCGCCAGCGGATTAGCGGCCAACACGGCAATAATGGTACCGACAATTGCGCCGAGCAAGGTGAAAGTAACTGACTCGGTCATAAATTGCAGCATGACGCGAGCGTTCGAAGCGCCGATTGCCTTGAGTACGCCGATTTCGCGCCGGCGCTCACGCACTATCATAATCATCGTCAGCAGAATGATCGTCGCTCCGGCCACCACGGCACCGATCAAGCTGAAGGTCGAAACGTTCTTGATATTCTCCAGCGGTGCAAGCGCCTGCTCGGACGTATCCTGGCTACTGACCACATCGGCCGCATCGCCAAGCTGCGTCTTGATAGCCGATGTCGTACTGCTTAGGTTATCAATCGAGTCAACCTGCACGATGGCATTCGAAACGTCGCCGCTCTGATTTGACAGTCGCTGCACCGAGGCAAGCGGCATCATCAAACCGCTGTTGGCAAAATCGTTGCCCGCATCGTAAATCGCTACAACCGTAATCGTCTGTCCGTACGCCTGGAAGGTTGAGCCGACGCTCAGGTTATTCTTACTCGCCAGACTCGTGCCAAGCATCGCGACATTATCGTTCGATGTCGCTGAAAACGCTGTACCACTCTTGAGCGTCAGCGTGCCGCCGCCTGCTGAAGCAAGGTTGGATGGATTATTTGTGCCGGTCACCATAATCGACAATTTGAAATCAGTTGGAACCGCTGCTGAGTCAGTGCTCGGGCCAGTCACGGTACCATCTTCGGAACGCCGCTGAAACCGGAACGCGCGGTTGCCAAGCGTGCCTGGCGTAATCGAGGACTGCAGATTAGTATCGGTTGACGACAAACGATCTTGCAGCGTTGAGCTGACACTCACCACATGTGCTGTGGCCGCAACCTTATCCATCTCAGCGCTGGTCAAGGGCTCGCCGCCGCCTTCGAATCCGCGCGCACCAGCCGGCGACACCGTGATCGTATTGCCGATCGAGCTTTTGACCGATTGAATCTTGGCATCAACCGCCTGCCGCGCCACCAACATCGACAACGCCAGCCCGACGCTCAGCGCCAGAATCACGACAATCGAAAACGTCCGGATACTATTCCGGAACGCATTACGGATGCCACGAGTTATGACATTCATATAAGTTATTCCTTTCTATTACGCGCCAAGTATAGGAACGGTTTCTGAGAAAGGGCTTAGGGACCGAAAGAGGTCGTCCTGGGGCTCGTTGCCAGCAGGCACCAGCATGCTATATGCTCATGCGTATGAATCACCCCGAACGCCGCACCTGGTTCATGACGATGCTTTTCATCGTCACTGGCCGCTGGCCAGATGACATACCGCCGATGGTTGTCCGCGAGTCTATGCGGCCATACGCAAAAGCACGGTGGAGCAGAGCATTACCCATTGTGGCTTACTCGATCGCCATTCTGGCGGTGGTTGTTGCGTGGCTGGTTTTACGATAACGTAGTTAATTTACGCATACCAGCTACCCAGCTCATGGTAGAATGTTGGCAATGTTCCAACTGCAACAAAAAATGACCTTTTCTCTCACAGAATTTCTATGGCGTTGCACTTATGCGAGCGCGCTGTTTTTTCTTATCTACTTGGTCGTGGATGATTCCTATTTCGGCCTACGCTCGCCGTTCATTTGGCCGATCTTTGCCTTATATTACCTCTTGTTGCTGCCACTTTTCCTGCTCAGCATTCTTAGCAAGCCTAAATCAACCTTCACTAGTATAGTCATCCGCTGCAGTGCAATAGGTTTGCTGTTTACTGCGCTGCTGTTGGTATTACAAAACGCTCGGGGAGCTGGTTGTACGGGAGTGGGAGCGATATCTGACCTTTGCTTCACGGAACGAACCTATATTGTGGGCACGATGTCGAGCTATCCTTGGGCCTTCGCATTCCTGGCAATAGTTCTGCTTGGCCTTATCGGTGCCGCCTTTGTTTCAGAAACTACCGCTCGCAGCCGCATGCCAGCTCTCAGACAAAAAGAATAGTCCTAAGATTTATGACGAGCTTTCCTCGGCAATTTTCGCATGAGCACCTGAATAAGCTGCGAGATAAGAGCTGCCATAGCCAACAAGCCTAGAAGAGGATAGAAAAGCGGGTTCAGGAGCGTAATCACGAGGAGGGTCTCCTGGCTATCAACACAATGCCATCGGACGCCGAAGAAGCCTATGCACACGACATGCAGAGCATCCTGCACGTAGCCATACCCGAGCAGAATAAACACGTCAGGACAAATGCAGCTAAGGTATAGATTGTTACCCTGTAGAACTTTACAAATATGACATTGCAGCAAAATCCCACGACAGTAGTAATCATAAAAATAGCAAGGGCAGCTGTCGTCGGCCACGCGAGAAGGGCGAATGGTGTCGCATAACTGAAGCCCGACACTAGCCCCTCTACGATATAAGGCATCGCTGTCGCAAAAGTGAGTGAGATGACCACGCGGAGGAATTTTGACTTCATCAAGGCTCACTGTAATAACAATTGGGTGTGCTGGTCAATAGGAACTTACGTTCTGCTCGGGTTTCCCTGCACGAAGGATCGCGGGTTGATAGGCTTGCCGTAGAGGCGAATCTCGAAATGGACGTGCGGACCGGTTGCCCAGCCGGTTTGGCCTTCGCGGCCAATGGGGTCGCCGGCCTGGACTTTGTCACCAACTGCGACAGTCAGGGCGCTGAGATGGCCGTAAATCGAGGTGATATTGTCGCCGTGATCGATCTTAACATAGGTGCCGTAGCCGGTTGCACCATGACCGGTTTCGATGACCGTACCGGATTTGAAGGCCGTGATCGGCTGGCCGTACGGGCCGGCGATGTCGATGCCGGTATGGTGCGCTTCGTAAGGCAGGTCAGATGCGCCGAATTCCAGCGTTACGGCACCCTTGGCCGGCCAGGTGACGGCGGTATTAAGCGGCCGCAGTGGCATCTTGGGCAAGGTGGTGATTGGTGTAGCATGCACCAGCCGCTGCCGTGGTTGCGTCGAAGCGAGAATCGTTGCCGTACCTGGCAACGATGAGTGAGTAGTGACTATCCCTTCGACAAATGGCAAGAGCACGACAAAGAAAACGACACCAAGGACCAGTTTGACTTCGGTACGCATATCATAGATAAAATCCTCAAGGGATACCATGAAATGCAGTATAGTTCAAATTCCCGATTTTACCAAGAGGTGATAAGAGAGCCGCCGTCAGTGCGGTGACTACTTGCTCTCCAGCATTGGCAGCTTGACCGTAAATGTGGAGCCTTTACCAAGCGTACTGCGCACCTCGATTGTGCCCTGATGCGCCTCAACAACCTTGCGAGCGATTGACAGGCCCAAACCATAGCCATCAGATTTTTCCTTGGACCGAGACTGGTCGCTGCGATAGAACCGGTCAAAAATATGCGGCAGATCACTAGCTTTGATGCCGTTGCCTTGGTCACGCACGCCTAGGTAAGCGAGCTTGCCGTGGCGCTGTGCTGTGAGCGTAATAGTTGTGCCGGCCGGGCTGTACTTAATAGCGTTATCGATCAGAATCGCCAGCAGCTCAATCAAACTCTGGCGCTCGCCCATAACGTGCAAGGGCCCGACGCTGTTGGTGATGGTTACCTGCTTAGCCTGCGCGGCAGGAATAAGCCGATTGACCGCCTCAACGGCGATTTCTTCGAGTGAGACATTCGATTTGGGAAATTCTTTGCCATCCGATTGCGCCAGCTTCAGCAGACCCTCGGCCAGCGAGCGGAGCTTGGCGACTTCTTCGAGATTGCTTTTGAGAAGCTCCTGGGCCTCTGCCTTGCTGAGTGAGGGCTTGCGCAGCGCAACTTCGATTTCGGTCTGCATAGCCGTCAGTGGTGTCCGCAGTTCATGCGAGGCGTCAGCCGTAAAGCGAAGTTGGCTCTCGAGCGCTTCGGCCACCGGCTCGAGATTGCGCCGGGCGAGCAAGTAGCTCACCATGCCACCAACTAGCAGCATCACCGCGTTCAGCAAAATAAGATTCTCGCGGATACCCGTCAGGCTGTCATCCAGCTGTGCGGCGCGCAGCGGAAAGTAACGATCCTGATCGACGATGTACTTCTGCACCAGACCCGACTGGCGTGATAGATCCGCCCGGCTCTGCACCTGATAAATCTGGTACAGAAACACGCTGAAGCTCATACTCAGCAGCATGATAATGCCGACATACCACAACGTCAGGCGCAGGATAGCAGTGTTGATAGAGCCGGTGTGCAACAGATTATTTTTCATCTAGTCCAATTTTATACCCAAAGCCACGCACTGTATGAATCAGTGCCGGCTTGTCGGCAAACGGCCGGTCGATCTTGGTGCGCAGATACCCGATGTAGGCCTCGACAGTGTTGGGCAGGATGTCGGCATCAAAGTCCCAGACGTGCGTGATAATATTCGCCTTGGAAAGCACACGGCCTTGGTTACGCAATAGGTATTCGAGCAGCGCAAACTCTTTGCTGGAGAGCGCGATCGTTTTGCCAGCGCGTTTGACGGTATAAGTAATGGTGTCGAGCGACAGATCAGCTAGCGTCAGCTCGGCGCTCAAGCCCTCAGGTGGACGGCGCAGCAAGGCACGGATGCGCGCGAGCAATTCCTCGAACGAAAACGGCTTGACCAGATAATCGTCAGCGCCTGCATCCAAGCCGCTGACACGGTCGCGGATCTGATCTTTGGCGGTCAGCATCAGAATTGGCGTGTGCACTTGCTTGATGCGCAGCTCTCTGCAGATATCGATGCCGTCAACATCGCCGGGCAACATGCGATCGAGCACGATCAGGTCGTACTCATCGGTCAGCGCTGTGTTCAACCCTTCGTCGCCATCATAAGCCACATCAACAGCATAGCGCTCTTGCTCGAGGCCTTGTTTGATTGCGTTTGCAATCTTGTGCTCATCTTCAACAACTAGCATTCTCATCAGCGTCATAGTACGTTACGGTTACTGATAATCAGCTGAGGATTATCACTTTCGCTCTTTTGAGCTCATCAGCATGGATACGCATCCATGAAGTGACAATGACAGAATCGAGAAGGAGATTCCGGCATGTCACCTATCGGTTATTTTACAAAATAGCCGATATAGACTATCCCCATTACAATTTCCGGCTTTGAGAACTCTGCAACTGCAGTTACATGGGAGTGAATGGGGCCATGTTGACCCACCAGGCTTTCAGCAATCATAATGCCAAGATTCCGGATCTCATGCTCACTTATAAATGGTACTGACGTCTTCACGCGCACGTGCAGTTCTGGGAGTCCTTCCTCTGCGAAGTCTGGGGCCGGATTGGCACAAATTACTTCAAGCGTTGGATGCCGGGTCTTTAATGCGTTTGAGAGCGCCAGCCACTTACGTCGGTTGAGGTTTTTGAGCTTAAGAAGTCGAAAACGGAAAACTACATGCATTGGTTGCTGGGTCACCAGCTGCTGCATTTCACCTGTGTCAGGAAAATTATGCAGGTTGGTGCCTGGCCGCTCGCGCAATCGTAACATCGTTGCTACCTCCTTGATTCTGTCAAAACATGCAGGCCACAAATATGTGTATAGCTTACATATGTGGCGCGTGAGCATATTATAACTATTCAGCTGCCGAACACAATATGCTTTCTTTTCAGGCAACCCTCAGGCCGTTCGTGTACGGTAAGAATGTTGCGGGCTACCGAGCCGAGATCAACACAAAGTCGCATGCTCATCGGTATGCACCAGCGCGAATAGCAGCTTATTTGCTTAAAGCAAAAGGAACTATCTATGCAAGCACCCAAAAAACTTCTCGTCGCCGGCTTTGCCATCGCTACCGTCGCCAGCGCCGGTTTATTTGCCCACAGCGCCATCGCCAAAGGCGGCAGCGACCTCGACAGCCTCGCCACCACCATCGCCACCAAGTACCATCTGAACGCTGATCAAGTCAAAGTAACGCTCGATCAGTTCCGCCAGCAGAAACTTGCTGAGCGTGAAGCTGCTTTTACGGCCGAGCTGAATCAGGCCGTCACCGACGGCAAGCTGACCGACAAGCAGAAAAATGACATTCTGACCGAACGCGCCACCATCAAAACTAAACTGGCCAGCATTAAAGCTATGACCGACCAGACGAGCCGTACTGCTGCACTCAAGCAGCTCAGAGCTGACACGAAACAGTGGGCGAGTGACAACAACATTCCGCTGCGCTGGCTCCGCGCCAGTGGCTACGCGATGATGGGAGTTGCCGCTGCATCATAACCAAGCAAGCGATTTCTCTTCCAGAACGGTCGGCGGACGCCGGCCGTTTTTTGTATCAGCGGACAGTATTGTAATAAACACTAACGTACTTACGTTTATGTGGGCGGCTGTATATACTAAATACAGTCATGTGCGTACTGGTGGAGAACCTTTCATGTACAGGCTTTAACAACTTTTTAGGCCGCATACACACCGGTGCTTTTTGCACCAAGCGTCACTGCACGCCTTCGTATTCAAGCGTCGCTTCGCAGTAAACGGATCTCTCAAGAACGGTTGGAAGTTCTTTACCTGCAAGCCCTACAAAATCCGTTCCTGACTACCATCAACTCGGTCAGCCTTTTTATAACACACTAAAAAGGGGCTTGAACTATGCGAACCACTATCAACCAAAAAGTAAATGTCACTGCGGTTTACTTCCAGAACAAGCAGTTACGCACCTTCCCAAAGCGGATCGAACTGAACAATGGCACGACCTACACGTTTCGTGAAGGCCTTGAGTGCCTGGTCAAGAAAGGCGAGGAGATTATCCGCATCTTCGATATGACCGACGGCGCCGCGAGCTATCGTTTGCGCTGTGGTGCCGACCAGAACGACTGGACGCTCGTGGCCATCAGCCAAGAGTAGCCAGCCCCGATCAAGCTAGAACTGAGCGTAAAGCTCAGTTTTTAGTTTGCCAATTACTTTTGTTGCACTGAGCGCAATTCGTGCGTATTATGCAGTGAGTTTGTACTTTACCATCTGGTGAGACATTTCAGTACACATCGACGCCTCGTGCTTGTGTGCTGAAACCGTCTTACCTTTCTACCACGAGATCCACAGTTTTTTCGAAAGGACAACCATGAAAGTACCAGAATTGCAGGCCATGTTGGAAGCACTCCAGCAGGACATCACCTCTCAGCTCGTTGCCAGCGAAGCGCCCGGAGGTGACCACAAAGCTGGAATAACGATCAGGATGGTAATCACTGGCGACGGTGATTACCAGACGGCATACGACCAGCATACGCTGATTAAAAAGCGGGCTACCGTCGTAGGTGATGCGACGTTCTCGATCACTGCACAGAACGGGCAGTTCAGCTACCTCATCGTGACCAGCCTGGAAACCGCCGGACTGGAGAGCTACCTGGTCTCTATCGCTGAAATGTGTACATTGTTCTACAATGCAAGGCTCTTCGACACCTTGAAGCTGCAGGTCCGCGTCGAAGCAGCGTACATTTTCGCCATGGCAAGCAACGGCCACTGGCTGGAGCTGTTGGACAGGTAGAGGGAGCGGGCCGGAGCGTCAGGGGAATTATCTCCTGCGCGCTCCGGCGTTTACTTGATCTAGACAATCATCATATATAATAAGCGCATGAAACAACGTCGGCGGCCAGCCTATAAGCGCAAAAAGGGCAACTGGTTTCAGCGAAAGTTTGGCTGGTTGTTTTCTCGATCGCACCTGGTCAAGCACAGTATCTTTCTCGTGCTGTTTAGCCTGCTGCTTCTCGTGCTGACCGGCATCGTGACGTGGGTTGTCTTTGCTTCGACACTTGCCAGCAAAGACAGCATTATGAACCGCAACAAAACCGGTGTGACGCTGCTCGACCGCAACGGTAAACCATTCTACGAATTCTATAATGCGCACAGCACAACCTACGTGCCGCTCAGTTCGATTGCACCGATCGCTCAGAAGGCGCTTATCGCCTCTGAAGACAAAGACTTTTACAAAGAGCCGGGCTTCTCAGTCAATGGTATCCTGCGCGCCGTGTACACCAACCTGGTCCCCGGCGGTAGCGGCAGTGGCGGCTCGACAATTACCCAGCAACTGGTCAAAAACGCTCTGCTCAGCCAGGAACAAACGCTCCTGCGCAAGTATCAGGAAATTATTCTGTCTGTTGAGATCGAACGCCGCTACACCAAAGATCAGATTCTGGAAATGTATTTGAATTCGGTATATTTCGGCGAGGGGGCATTCGGCATCGAGGATGCAGCCAAAACATACTTCGGCATTTCCGCCAAAGACTTGAGCCTCGCGCAGGCCAGCATGCTGGTCGGACTACTGCCAGCACCGTCAGCCTATTCGCCAATCTCTGGCAACGCACAGTACGCCAAGCAACGGCAGAAATATGTACTCAGCCGTATGCAAACTGACGGCGATATCAGCCAGGCCGACAACGATGCGGCGTACGGTCAGACGCTGGCCTATCAGCCACCCAAAGCCGACACCAACACCGCGGCGCCGCATTTTGCGTTGATGGTCAAGCAAGCACTCATCGACAAATATGGCGAAGAACAGATCGCCCGCTCGGGTTATCAGGTCAAAACGACGCTCAATCTCGACTGGCAAGCGCAGGCACAATCTGTGCTTGCCGCACAGGTCAGTAGACTGCAATATAGCAAGGTCAGCAACGGCGCAGTCGTTGCACTCGATCCCAAAACCGGCGAAGTGCTGGCGCTCGTCGGCAGCGTCGATTGGAACAACGATCAATTCGGCAAAGTCAACATGGCCACCACCACGCGCCAGCCAGGCTCATCGTTCAAGCCAATCGTCTACGCCACCGGCATTGAGGAGCGCGACCTGACACCGGCGACGATCTTTGACGACAAGCTGACCAACTTCGACGGCTACGAGCCGCATAATTACACCGGACAATTTTATGGTAATGTCACCGCGCGCTTTGCGCTGGCAAACTCGCTCAACATCCCGGCCGTGCTAGCCTTGCAGAAAGTCGGCATCCAGCCGGTACTGACCGAAGCTAAAGCACTCGGCATCAGCACATTGACAGACACGGCAGAGCATTACGGCCTGCCGCTGGCGCTGGGGAGCGGTCAGGTCAAGCTCACCGAGCTAACCGATGCCTACGCCACATTCGCTAACGCCGGCCAATATAACTCAGTGCAGACTATCCTGAGCATCAGCGACAAAAATAATAACGTCATCTACACCAGCCATCCGCAACCGCGGACCGCACTGAGCACGCAGACCTCGTTCATTATTTCGTCGATGCTGTCAGATAATGCAGCCCGGGCGACAACCTTCGGCAGCAGCCTCAACCTCAGCGGCGGCCGCACAGCAGCGGTCAAAACCGGCACCACTGAAGATTACCGCGACGCGCTGACTGTCGGCTATACGCCGAGCCTGGTCATCGGCGTGTGGATGGGCAACAATGACAACACGCCCATGACCTCAATCGCTGGCTCAGTCGGCTCAGCGCCAATATGGAAACAGCTGATGCAGAGCTTCCTCGCCGGAACACCTAACGAGCCCTTCACGCAACCGGATGGCGTGGTAGC
>Ga0207674_10009313_pt1 | contig 11245 bp, 4 predicted proteins | sample KBSCornC72_FD_184303 | JGI IMG/M metagenome (GOLD analysis project Ga0207674, IMG submission 184303) | Corn rhizosphere microbial communities from Kellogg Biological Station, Michigan, USA - KBS Corn C7-2 (SPAdes) (version 2) | ecosystem: Host-associated > Plants > Roots > Rhizosphere > Soil ...
GTTAATGGCCGGCGCGGTTCTTCATAATTTTCAAGTTGAGGCGGCGAGTTGTTTCCCAGCGCCAGATGGCTTGATTGGCTGGTGGCCTGGTGATGGCAACGCACTAACAGTTGTCGGCACAAACAACGGCACACTTCAAGGCGGCGCCACTGCGTCGAATCCAGGTTTCGTCGCAAATACGTTCACTTTCGACGGAACGAATAATTTTGTTCAAATTGCCGACGCTGCGGTTTTACATCCGACGAATTTTACCGTTGAAGCATGGATTCGGTTTACCGGATTGGACTCGGCGGGTTCGGGCGGTTCACCAGCGGGCGATCAATATATCTTTTTCAAGCAAAACACGCGTAGCGCTGATTTCGAGGGGATTGATCTTAGCAAGACCCGCGTGACCGGCAGCGATCGTTTCCGATTCCAGGTCACCTCTGCGACTGGCCAATTCGCGGAAATGGAATCTGTGACAGTGATCAGCACGGGAATTTGGTATCACGTCGCAGCCGTCCGCGCCCCGACGACTATTCAGCTTTACGTGAACGGTGTGCTTGAACGACAGACCAACGTGACGTTTGCGCAGAATTACGGTACGCTGCCCCTTTTCTTTGGCACGTCCGGACAGGGTTTTTGGGACCACAAATTCAGGGGAAACCTGGACGAAGCTTCATTTTATAACCGGCCACTCTCCTCAAATGAGATTGCCGCCATTTTTCTGGCTGGCAGCGCTGGTAAATGCAAAGCAGCAAACATTGCGACCCAACCGCAGAACCTGACATTAGGCGCGGGAGCAACGGCGCAGTTCACGGTCTCCGCGACCGGGATTGCGCCTCTGAGCTATCAATGGAGATTTAACAGCGTCAACTTGACCGGAGCTACCACCAGCAGTCTCACGCTGACGAATATCCAGTTAGGTAACGGCGGAAATTATACTGCGGTCGTCAGCAACTTTTTGGGCAGTGCGACCAGTTCTGTGGCCGTCCTTACTGTTCTATTGCCGCCGAATATCACTTCTCAGCCTCTGAGCCGCACAAATGTTGCGGGAACGGACGCCAGCTTCAGCGTCGCGGCGACCGGAATACCAGCGCCCGGCTACCAATGGCAATTTAACGGCGCAAATATCAACGGCGCTACGGATGCGAATCTTCTCGTAAGCAATGTTCAGTCCGGGAACGCCGGAAATTATGCGGTCGTGGTGACCAATGTGGTCGGGGCGGTGACGAGCTCGGTGGCAATCCTTACCGTATGGCTGCCGCCAACAATCGGAATTCAGCCGGCAAGTAGAACTAACCTCGCCGGAACCACCGCAAGCTTTGGCGTCAGTGCCAATGGCACCGCGCCATTTAGTTATCAATGGCAATTCAACGGTGACAATATAGGAGGTGCTACCGGTTCGAGTTTGATTCTGGACAACATTCAGCTATCCGCTGGAGGCAATTACAACGTCGTAATCACGAACGTCGCGGGAGCAGTGACCAGTTCTGTAGCGGTCCTGACTGTTTGGGTGCCGCCGGCAATTACGATACAACCTTTGAGCCAAACAAATATAACCGGCTCGGACGCGACGTTCAGGGTTGTCGCGACTGGCACGCCTGCTCTGAGCTATCAGTGGCAGTTCGGTGGCGTCGATATTCCAGGCGCGACAAGCAGCTCGTTGACCGTTGGCAGCGTGCAACTTTCCAGCGCCGGAAATTATGCCGTCGTTGTTACAAATAGCGCGGGTTCCCTGGTCAGCGCGATTGCGACACTTACCGTTTGGGCGCCGCCAGCAATTACTGCTCAGCCGGCGAGCAAAACAAACCTGACTGGAACGTCGGCCAGTTTCAGCGTCAGTGCCACGGGCACAGCGCCGCTGAGTTACCAATGGCAATTTGGTGGGGTTGCGATTCCGGGCGCAACTGGGAGCGGCTTGACGTTAGGTAATATTCAATTGTCGGACGCTGGGAACTATTCTGTCGCAATAACGAATGTTGCTGGTTCGTTGACGAGTTCGGTCGCCGTGTTAACAGTCTGGGTGCCACCTTCGATCGCATCGCCACCGCAGAGTGTCACAAACCTCGCCGGCACGACCGCCACATTCAATGTCATCGCCACAGGCACAGCGCCGTTGAATTATCAGTGGCAGTTCAATGGTGCGAACATTAATGGCGCGACCGGATCCAATCTCGCTCTGAATAACGTCCAACCGAGCACTGCCGGAAATTATACCGTCGCAGTCACAAATATTGGCGGAGCTTTGACGAGCGCAGTCGCGACATTGACGGTTTGGGTACCGCCTTCAATTTCGGCTGCGCCAAGCAGCCAAGCGGTGATTGCCGGCTCCGATGTCGTTTTTACTGTGCTTGCTGCTGGAACGTTGCCACTCAGTTACCAATGGCTGGCGGATGGCATCCCTCTTTCCGATGGCGGAAATATCAGCGGCGCAACTACAGCGAGCCTGACCATCACAGCGGTCCAGCCAAACAACGCGGCGGCTTACACGGTGGTCGTAACCAATATTGCTGGCAGCGTGACAAGCTTGCCTGCGGCAATATTGACGGTGAATGTTCCACCAACATTGACAGTAGCTCCTCAAAGCCAAACCGTCATAGCCGGTTCCAATGTGACAATGAATGTTTCGGCTTCAGGAACTCTGCCACTGAATTATCAATGGCAACTTTATGGGACCAATCTGGTTAACGGCAGCAACATCAGTGGCGCGACCGCGCCTAATTTGACGATCTTCTCGGCGCAAACAAATAACGCGGGCCCTTACACTGTTGTGATCAGCAATGTTGCTGCAAGCCTGACCAGCTCTCCAGCCCAACTCACGGTAAATGTTCCTCCATCGATTACCGCGCAACCGCAAAGCCTGACTGTTTTGGTTGGCTCAAATGTGACGTTCACAGTTGGCGCATCTGGAACAGCGCCGCTTTCCTATCAATGGCGCGCGAATGGAGTGAATCTGATCGAGGGGCCGAACTTCATTGGCACCACCACACCAACCTTGACCATACCGAACGCACAGCAAATCCATTCAGCCGCCTATACGGTCCTGGTCACAAATGTGGCAGCGTCCGTTCTCAGTTCGCCTGCCAATCTAATCGTAATCAATCCCGATGTTGTTGTGTTCTGCGACACAAACCTCGAGGATGCTGTCCGCCTTCAATTGGGCAAGCCCAGTGGCGAAATCACTCGATTGGATTTGCTGAACCTGAGCTTTCTTTGTGCTCCTGATTCGCATATCAGTTGTCTCTCCGGTCTTGAATGGGCGACCAACCTGGCGACGCTATATCTCAACGGCAATCTGATCAGCGATCTATCGGTCCTGACAAATTTCGCGCGACTCACCAACCTTTTCCTCGCTCACAATCTTCTCACCGATTTATCTCCGCTGGCCACGCTGACAAGTCTCACAAAACTCGACGCGCGCTGTAACCCAACCATTTCAAAATTCAATGCCATTGCCGGCCCGCCCAATTTGAGCGAAGCCTATTTTGGGGGAAGCTCACTGAATAACTTCGGGTTTTTGCCAGGATTGTCTCAATTGACACTCATCAGCTTCGACAGCAATCCGGTGACAAATCTCACTGCTTTGGCAGCATTGCCGAATTTAAAGAGCCTGGATCTCAGCTATAATTCGGCGTTGAAGTTTCAGGATCTGGTTGCGTTCGGGGGACTTAGGGACCTTTATTTGAGCGGCAGCGGAATAACCAATCTTTCGTTCGTCCAAAATCTTGTGCTGCTGACGAATTTTGCTGTGGCAGGCAACACCATTACAAATCTTTCTCCACTGACCGCGTTATCAAATCTGCGCGTTCTTAATATAGGGGGCAGTCCAGACATCCCGGACTTCTCAAGCCTTTCGTCACTGCCCAATCTCGAGAGCCTTTCGCTCAACGGCGACTCAATTACCAACCTCGATTTTGTTCAAGCGCTCAGCCGACTCAAAGTGTTGAATCTCGACAATAACGAGATTAGCAATCTTTCTCCTGTCGCGGGATTGACCAACCTCAACATTCTGAGCGTTGCGCAAAACCTATTGCCTGTAAGCACGGGTCTCTCAAACCTGACCAATCTACTTTCCCTGAATCTGGCGCAGAATTCGCTTATCAATCCAACTTTGCCACAGGTTCCAAATCGTCTCAGATCACTGAACGTCTCGAGCAACAGCATTACGAGCATTCAATTTTTGACCAGTCTTACAAGTCTTGAATCCCTGGACCTCAGCGCGAATCCGATTGCGGATTACACCGGATTTGCCAGCCTTTCAAAGCTCAATCAGCTTTCCCTGCACGGAAATTCCATTGGCGACCTCTCTTTCCTTCAAAACCTGCAAATGCTTTCCTCGCTCGATTTGCATGACAATCTCGTCGCTGATCTTTCGCCGCTAGGCGGCTTCACCAATTTGTCCGAATTGAATCTTGCCAAAAACCTAATCGGCAACGCGGCCGCGCTTGCGAACCTGGGGCAGTTGGATTCGCTCGATATGAGCGCCAACCCTGTAAGCGATTGGAGTCCGCTCGGTGCCTTGACCAATCTGACCGAGCTTTATGTCCAAAATGATTCTTTGAGCGAGCTAAATTTTCTGGCTTCGGCAAAACTAATGTCGCTTGACATCACACACAATCGTTTCAGTAACTCTGCACCGCTCAGCGCCTTGAAAAATTTGCACTATCTCTTCGCGGGAAATAATCGCTTCACAGAAGTTTCGAACCTCTTGGCGTTGCCCCGCCTCTGGTACACGGATCTTCGAACTAATTTGCTCGACATATCTCCGGGCTCGATCCCCACGACAGTCATCGAGGAGTTAACCAGTCGCACGGTCGCGGTTGATTATGTCCCGCAGAATCAGCCTCCGGTCGTCACCATGCCGAGCATCTGGCCTATCCCTGCCAACACCATCTCCGCGACGTTGGGATTCGATGTGTTCGATGATGTGACGGCTTCGAATCTCTTGGCGGTGACAGCCGTTTCCTCGAATGTAACGTTGGTCCCGGATGCGAACATCCTGCTCGCGATTACAACGTCAAATCGCACGCTGACGGTGACGCCAATCGCCGGAAAGGTTGGTAACAGCTTGATTACCCTGACGGTTACTGACGAAACGGCGCTCAGCACGGTGGCCAGCGTACTTGTGACTGTTGCAACGCAACAAAATGTGAGCGTTCCGGACGCGAATCTCAGGGCAGCGATCCGTTCCGCGATAGGAAAACCGTCGGGCGCGCTGAACACGATTGACCTGTTGAAGTTAATACAACTCACAGCCAATTCCGCCAACATTGGCGATTTGACCGGATTGGAATGGGCTTCAAATCTCGTCTCTCTTTCTTTGGCTGGAAATTCAATCAGCAACGTTTCCAGGCTTCAGAATCTACCCGCACTTAGAAGTCTGACATTGGACTACAATCCAATCAGAGATTTTTCGCAGGTCGCAACGTTGACGAATCTCACTGAACTGAGCCTTGTTGGTGATTCGGTCACCAATCTGTCATTTGTCACCGATCTGACCGGTCTTTCGTTGCTCAACTTGAACAACAACCTCATCAGCGATCTTTCGCCAGTGACAGCACTGAGTAATTTGAACTATCTGTATCTAGGCCAGAACACTTTGAGCAACATCTCTGCGCTGCTTAGCCTGACTCATTTGACTGATGCTGATGTCACTCTTAATTTGCTCGACACTTCGCCTGGCTCGGCTGCGATGGCGGTGATCTCCGCGCTTCAGTCCTACGGCACGGTAGTCTTTTATTTGCCGCAACGATCGGGGCCCGGTATCAGTGCGCCGACGAATTGGCGTATTCCCATAAGTGCGCCGTCTTACCTGACTTTCAATGTGCTGAACAGCATTCCGCCCGCTACTTCGCTGACCGTTACAGCCGCGTCTTCGAATGGATCGCTTCTGCCAACCACGAACTTGTCTGTCTTCCAAAATCCTGACCAATCGTGGACGTTAAAAGCCACGCCTTTCAATCAATCGGGCAGCGTGATCGTTACGTTGAGTGTGACGGATAATGTTGGGCTGGCAGGTTCGCAACCCGTGGCAATAAACGTGGTCATACCGGGAGTTGTCGGAAATCAATTTCTGAACAATCTGAATCTGAACTGGACTACATGGGGGAACGCACAATGGTTTGGGGAAACGACCATAACTCACGACGGAATTTCCGCTGTTCAGAGTGGCAATATCAACGACAATCAGGACTCATGGCTGGGCACCAGTGTCGTCGGCCCGGGCAAGCTGAGTTTTTGGTGGCGAGTTTCGTCCGAAACGAATTTTGATTTCCTTCAATTTTATATCAATGGCGATCTGCAGGCCAATCGGTTGTCGGGAGAGAGGGATTGGCAGCAACAAATCTCAAACGTTCCTATGGGCACAAATGTGCTTCGTTGGCGTTATGTTAAAGATCAGAACACCAGCAGGGGAGCGGACGCCGGATGGCTGGACGAAGTCAACTATTCGCCGGGTGTCTGGCTCGAATTGGTTGGACCGCCTCTGGCCGGCCAGACTCAACTTATTCTTCACGGGATACCCGGCAACCCATATGAAGTTCAGGTTTCCACCGATCTTGTGAATTGGTCCCGTCTTCTCCTCATCACCCCAACCAACGCCGATACGCCTGTCTTTGACAATGCCGCGGGTAATGGCAGCCGGTTTTACCGCTTGCGGGATCTTACTCTTGGTTTGATTTATTTCGAGATTCCCACTGTCACAGGCAACTCGATTCGCCTCGTGCTGCACAGCCCTGCCAACCTCCCGTTCGTTGTTTTAACTTCGACTAATTTGAAGGATTGGACAGCCTTGACCACCATTACCAATACATTGGGTACCCTCCAATTGACCAACAGCCTCTTTTCAAGTTCCTCCCGGCAATATTTCCGCGCTCAATTGGCGCACTGACCAGGGCAATGCGCCTGTGATCGCCGCCGCCAATTCGAGCAGATCAGCAGGATGGCCTCGAATTGACGTAGCGACTGTTCGTTGGTTGAAAGTAAGTAGTTCGCCCCTATCGAACCGGCCGCTTTAACCCATTTGCGACTCTGTCCCGCACGGACCAGGTTCGAGTTGTGGAGACGGTAGCTGAAAAAATTCCGGGATATGAGTTTGGAACTTCGCAAACGCCACGCTCTCCAGTGACAACCGACGAGCTGCGGAAACTCGAGGAATCGGTCGGTTGGACAGACCAGGATGCAAAATGGCTTCGAACAGCGGCGGAGACGCTCGTTCCAAAGGCCGAGGAGTTGGTCAACTCATGGCGGGCCGTTATCGGTGAGCAGCCGCATTTGGTCGCCTCGTTCCTGAAACCAGATGGCAAGCCAGATGATGCTTACCGCGCTGCCGTAAAGCGCAGGTTTGTGCAATGGGTTGGCGACCTTTGTTTGCGTCCCCACGATCAAGAATGGTTGAATTACCAGCAGGAAATTGGCGAGCGCCACACGCCGAACAAGAAAAACAAAACGGACGGTGGACATACGCCTCCTGTCGTGCCATTGCGTTACACAATCGGGTTTGCTGCCGTTGTGATCACCAGCGTTCGTTCTTTTCTCAAATTGAGCGGAAGGAGCGAAGCTGATTTAGTTCGAATGCAGGATGCCTGGACGCGTGCGGTCTTGCTTAGTATAGCATTGTGGGCCCGGCCCTACGCGATCGCGGATTTGTGGTGAAAAGTTAGATGAAAGCGAGACACGCAACTAGAGACCTGAAGATTCGACCGGTAGTCGAAACTCGCACGGAGTCCATAGAACGAATCTTTCGCGATTGGGACGATGCATTGTCGCGCAATGATCCGGAAGCATTACTCGCACTCTACGCGCCAGACGCAACGCTCGAGAGCCCTCTCATTCCGCATCTGATGGGAAAAACCGAAGGCATTTGCCGAGGGCACGCAGAGTTGCGTCAGCTTTTCGAGATCTTGGCAAAGCGCAAACCGAAATTGCGTCAGTATCACAGAGCTGGCTATTTCACTGACGGACATACACTCATCTTCGAATATCCACGCAATGCTCCGGATGGCGAGCAGATGGATTTTGTGGAGGTGATGCATGTTGAAGACGGCTTGATTGAGTATCACAAGGTGTATTGGGGTTGGCGCGGCGTGCAGGTGCTTCGACGGGACGAATATCATCAGTAGAAGACGGCAGCCGAGGTTACGGAGCACAACATTCCAGGAGGAATCTGAGGCATTGACTAGAGCCCGGCTACGTCGGTTGATGCATTTTGGCGGGAACTCTTTACTGCCAATCGTATCATTGCGGGGTGCTTATAGCCGTTGCCAAAATAGCTTCCCCACTCTGGAAAAACACGGCGCGGTGGTTCCCACTCGGAAGAGGCAATTGCTCTAAAGGAAGGTGGTTCATTTCGGCTTGTAAGACAAAGTCTGATAGGCGAATCAGCGTTTTGAACGTAGCGCGGCAGGAAACGGAGAGCGATTCTATGCGCGTGAGACAAACTCAACAACACGTGAAATTGCCGATTGGCCGGACAGCCAGAATTGTTTTTGAACTTGATGCGATGCGCGCCGAATGTAGCAAAGCCGCCCAGGAGTTGTTGAACCAGGCGGATGTGGACGGCAGCGAATTTGAAGAATGCGCCAAACTGGATGAGGCTTTGGCCCAGGCGCACCGATTGCTGAAAGGCAATCTGCGAAGGATCATGCTCTCTCGAATCAGCCGCCACAGTCAGGCTGAGGAAGAGCAACCGTAATCAGCGCGCGTTTTCTGCGCGGACTTTTAGAATTTACCACCGGAACCGTCGAAGCGCGCTTTCAGCGTGCCAGTTTAGGTAAAATGTCCTGGTTGCGCTCCGACCAGCGCGGCGCAGGATCGGCCAAATTGGCGCGTTGGAAGCGCGCTTCGACTTTTTAATCGCCGAGGAATTTCGATACTTTTCCAGAATAGGAGTTTCCGCATCGGAAAGAGTTCAAACGCAGCTTCGATCTTGAAAACAAAAAACCAGCGCCGAACGGGCCGCTGGTGGTGGGTTAGTATAAGTAAATCCTTATTATTGCAGCCCTCCTCGTTTGCGAGGGGTATCTGCTTTTTCCGCGTTAACCCGACCGCGGAATGTGCGACATCCTACAAGATCCCTGGGTCAAATCAATCCGTTTCAATACGGAGGCAATGAGGGGATCAGGCGGGGAAAATCACTTTTTCAAGCGATAAAATTTGCTTCCGCCATTGTTCGTCTCGGTAACGATGTTTTGATTGCCCGAGATGATGGGTGCGGTAATGACGTTTGACCACGCGTTGGTAGCCAACAACACTTCTTTCGCTTGCAACGTGAAATTCGTCAAAGCAACCGGCCAGGAAACATTGAGTCGATCATTGTTGGTGCGTTGAATACTCAACAGGGGCAACGGCAGAACCGTGGTGGTGGCGTTGAAAGTGTTATTTGCAGATGCCGGATCCGGGTTGTCGTTGGCGACGGTGACTGTGTCAGTGATAGCGCCTGATGCTTGCGGGGTAACTGTCAACGTGATGATTACAGGGTTGGTGTTTGTGACAGTCCCAATCGTGCCTGTGATCGGATTGCTGTTCGTTGAAAGAGTTCCTTGTGTAGTAACTGCAGATTTTAACGTTACCGAAGCCGGAAGCGTGTTTGTAATCCGGACATTTGGCGCATTGAAAGGTCCGTTGTTGGCGACTGTGATTGTGTAAGTCAAATTGCTGCCGATGAACACAGGATCCGGCGCGTCAATCACGTTCACACTCGTATCACTCGTGTAATCAAGTACGAAACTCGTCGCGCTGGTATTTGTACCGCCGGGAGCGCCGACAGTAATTGGGCCGGTCTGTGCGCCATTCGGGACGACCGCCACGAGGGTCGTGTTGTTTGTCGGGGGAGTAAAACTGGCGTTGACGCCGTTAAAATTTACAACCGTTGCACCCAGAAAATTCGAACCGGTGATGACGACGTTCGTGCCTGGCAAGCCGTGCGTGGGGGAGAAGCTTGTGATTCCGGGTGAAGCATAGAAAACCCCCGCGCTGTTTGTCGTGCCGGCAGGGGTTGTAACCGAGATTGGTCCTGTTGAAAGTCCGGCTGGGACAACTGCGCCAATAGTCGTGTTGTTGGTGACGATGAAAGAGGCTGCCGTTCCATTGAAACTTACTGCCGAAGCGTTGGTAAAATTCACGCCAGTGATTTTGACGGTTGTGCCAGGGGCGCTGTTGGTTGGCGTGAAACTGGTGATGCTCGCGGGCAGGTAAAACAGATTTGAAGTTGTGAAACTGCCGTCTGTCGTCGTTAATGTAACTGGCCCACTGGTTGCGCCCGAAGGCACTACAGCAGTTAATTGGCTAAAACTTATTCCGGTCGGAGCAGCCGCGGGCACTCCGCCGAATTTCACAGAGGGCGTTCCCACATTAAAGTTGGCGCCCGTAATGGTCACACTGGTGCCGACTGGGCCAAAGCCCGGCGAGAAACCGAAAATTGTCGGCTGGACGACGAAATTGCTCGTGGTTACCGCAGAGGCGCCAGGAACCATTAGTGTAAATGTGCCTGACTGTGCTCCGGTCGGCACTGCAACGCGAATGGCATTATTACTGAGCACGGTAAAGTCCGGAGCGAGAGTAGTGCCGAAGCGAATCGCTGTACAGCCAAGAAAATTGGTCCCCGTTAATATTACATTTGTGCCGAGACGTCCGGCAGAGGGCGTAAAACCTGTCATCACTGGGGGCCCAAAGAAGTTGCTCGTGGTCGTAAATGTGCCGTTCGGCCCCTTTACCGTAATCGGCCCGGATGTCACACCACTCGGAGGATGGACTGTCAGGCTGTAGTCCAAAGTCACCGTCAATCCCGCGCCAGCCTTGCCATTGAAACTGACATTTGTGACACCAGCAAAATGCGCGCCGCCAATTGTCACAGTCGTGCTGGACGAGCCGAAAAAGGGAGTGAAATTGGTCACGTACGGGCCCGGGCCGATGACTGTGAAGTATTGCGGGCTCAAAGCTGGGGGACCGCCGTTCTTTGAAACGCTGATCAGACACTCGCCTAATGGGGCTGTTGAAGGCACCCTCGCCTGGATGTGCGTGTCCGAAGTCGCGCCCGCTGAAAAATCCTGGGCATTGCCAAATTTCACAACTAGTGTGCCTCCAGAAAAGCCGCTTCCGTTGATATCTACAAACGATAGATCATTTGATGAGCCAAACATGGGGCTAAAAGAGGAAATGTTCTGGCCTATAAGGCGGCCGGCACCAGTCAGGAAAAGCAGCAGTGATACAAAAAGACCGTATTTAGAACTCATTTTGCGTAAGTTGGGTACTCAATCAGTACAAT
>Ga0207674_10009314_pt1 | contig 11244 bp, 10 predicted proteins | sample KBSCornC72_FD_184303 | JGI IMG/M metagenome (GOLD analysis project Ga0207674, IMG submission 184303) | Corn rhizosphere microbial communities from Kellogg Biological Station, Michigan, USA - KBS Corn C7-2 (SPAdes) (version 2) | ecosystem: Host-associated > Plants > Roots > Rhizosphere > Soil ...
CACGCGATGGCAGGGGACGATGATCGGCAGCGAATTGCGTCCGCAGGCCATGCCCACGGCACGCGGTCCCGATCCCAGGGCCATTGCCATGCCGCCATAGGTCGCGGTCTCGCCGTAGGGGATCTCGCACATCATCGCCCAGACGCGCTTCTGGAAATCGGTGCCGTGCTGGTCGAACGGGACATCGAAGCGCTTGAGTTTGCCGCCAAAGTAGCGTTCAAGCTGACGCGCTGCCTCTTTCAGAACAGGCGAAGGCTTGCCGACAGCCTTCTCGGTGGCGTTCGTCCAGCGCACAGCGGACAGGGCCTCGCCCTCCGCCTCGAGCGCAAGACGGCCGACCGGACTGTCGATGAACCAGATCGTCATTCTGTGAAGCGTAGCGTCGTGGCTGGCATTTTGCCAACATGTGACAATCAGGTTTCGGGGGAGAAGGGATGATCGTCGGACGGCCGACACGACGCGCCGTATTGGCGGGCGCGGCGGGACTGGTGCCGGCACTTGCCTTCGCACAGCCGCGCCAGGCGCCACCGCGCAATGAGACGGCGCCGCCCGTTGTCTTCGTGCACGGCAACGGCGATTCCGCCGCCGTCTGGATCAACAATTTCTGGCGCTTCGAGAGTAACGGCATCAACCGCAACCAGCTCTTCGCCATCGACTTCCCCTATCCAATGGCGCGCACCGACGATTCCAAGCTGCAGGCGCTGCACTCCTCGACCGAGGACCAGATGCGCGAGCTCGCCGCCTTCGTGACGCAGGTGCGTGGCACGACGCGCCGGCGCAAGGTGGCGCTGATCGCCTCCTCGCGTGGCGGCAATGCGGTGCGCAATTACCTGAAGAACGGCGGCGGCGCGGAATTCGTGAGCCATGCCATCCTGTGCGGCACGCCGAACAAGGGGATCGTCATTTCCGACACCATGCTGGTCGGCAGCGAGTTCAACGGCGCCGCCCCCTTCCTGAAGGGCCTCAACGCCGGCCCCGACGATCTCATTCCCGGCGTCGAGATGATGGCGATCCGGTCCGACAAGAACGACAAATACTCGCAACCCGACGCACGCTTCATCGGCCAGCCCGGCAAGCCGACGGGCGTCAGCTACGATGCGTCGGAATTGCGCGGCGCGAAGAATGTCGTTCTGGACGGGCTCGACCACCGCGAGACGGCGTTCCACAAGCTCGCCTTCGCCGCGCAGTACGAGTTCATTGTCGGCAAGCCCGCGGGCACGCTGTTCATCGCCCAGGAACCGCGGCCGACCTTGAACGGCAAGGTGAGCGGCATCAACGAAGGCATCTTCACCAACCATGCCGTACCGGGCGCAGAGGTCGAAATCTACGAAGTCGATCCCAAGACCGGGGACCGCAGGAGCAACATCGCGCTCCATCGCAAGACGACCGGCGCCGACGGCCTGTGGGGGCCGTTCGTTGCGCATTCGGAAGCCTACTACGAATTCGTGGTACACATGGAAGGGCAGCCCATCACGCACATCTACCGCTCACCGTTCCTGCGCTCGACGGACATCGTGCATCTCAGGGTACAGCCCTTCGGCAAAGGCGACGAAGGCGCGGGTGCGGTCGTGATGATGAGCCGACCGCGCGGCTATTTCGGTATCGGCCGCGACAAGTTCAGCCTCGACGGCAAGGTCCCGCCCGGCATCAGCGAAGGCGTTCCTGCCGTCTCGACGGGCAAGCTTACGTTCGACGCCAAGCCGCACACCGTCGTGGCGGTGTTCAACAACGAGACCATCCCGACTCGCACCTTCCCGGCGAAGGACAATCACATCGCCGTGGCCGAGTTCACGAATTGAATCGCGATGCTCGGAGCGATAGCGGGCGACATCGTCGGCTCACGTTTTGAGGGGGAGGCCGGTCCGCCGCGCGGCTTCACCCTGTTTCACCCCGCTTGTCGTTTCACCGATGACACCGTTTGCAGCCTGGCCATCGCCGATGCGCTCCTTGGCGACCGTGATTTTGCCGCCAGCCTGAGGAGCTTCGTGCGCCGCCATCCTCAGCGCGGTTATGGCGGGATGTTTCTGCGTTGGGCATTTGTCGACGATAAGCCGGCCTACCGAAGCTGGGGCAACGGGGCGCCGATGCGGGTGGCGGCCGTCGGCTGGCTGGCCCGAGACGAGGCCGAGGCACGCGCAATGGCCGAAGCTCAGGCGGTGGTCACCCACAACCATCCGGACGCGGTTGCGGCTGCCCAGGCCGTCGCCGTGGCGATCCTGCTGGCGCGCCGCGGGATGCCGCGAGCAGCCCTCCGTCAGCGGCTCAGCAATACATTCGGCTACGATCTGGCTGCGGACCGTGCGCTCGTGGGTGACGGCTTCGATGTCTCGGCGGCCGGTACGACGCCTCCGGCGCTGGCCGCAGCGCTGGAAGCCGACGACTGGGAATCAGCGGTGCGCACCGCCGTTTGCCGTGGTGGCGATACAGATACTTTGGCCTGCATCACAGGGGCGGTGGCCGAAGCAATCCATGGCCTGCCGCAAGATATTGCCGCTGCCGCTCGGGGCTATCTTACAGACGATCTTCGCGCGGCATTGACGCGATTCGAAACGGCAGTGCGGTCGCAGACACCCTAGTGGTGCGATCACGGCACGGCGATCTTGATCAGGCGCTTGCCGAGATTCTCGCCGCGATAGAGGCCTGCGATCGCATCGGGCGCCCGCTCGATACCGTCCAGAATATCCTCGCGATAGCGCATCTTGCCCTCGCGCACCCAGCGCGCGAGATCGGCGCGGCCCTCGTCCAAACGATCGGCGTAGTCGAAGATCAGGATGCCCTGCATGCGCGCGCGCTTCACCAGCAGGTGCCGCTCGACGCGCGGTCCGAGCGGGATCGGGTCCCAGTTCGCGACCGAGGCGGTGCCGCAGATCACCACGCGCGCATGGACGTTGAGATGCTTCAGCACCGCGTCGCTGATCTTGCCGGCCGTGTTGTCGAAATAGACGTCGATGCCCCGGGGGCAGGCGGCCTTCAACGCGGCGTCGAGATCGTCCTGCTTGTAGTCGATCGCGGCATCGAAGCCGAAGGCGTCGCGGCAGAGTGCGGTCTTGGCGCCGCCGCCCGCGATGCCGACGGTGCGGCAGCCCTTGATCTTGGCGATCTGGCCGACGCAGGAGCCGACCGCGCCGGCCGCGGTCGAGACGACCACGGTCTCGCCCGGCTTGGGTTGGCCGGCGTCGAGCAGGCCGAAATAGGCGGTGAGGCCGTTGGTGCCCAGCACGCCGAGCCAGGCCGAGAGCGGCGTGCCGTCCTCGCTGACCTTGACCTGGATGTCGGCGACATCGACCGCCGCGAAGTCCTGCCAGCCGAACATGCCCGTCACCACGTCGCCGGCCTTCCAGTGCGGATGGCGCGTTTCGACGATCCGGCCGAGGGCGGCGGCGCGCATGACGCCGCCCAGCGGCACTGGCTCGGAGTAGTTGGCGACGGCATTCACCCAGCCGCGCATGGCGGGATCGACCGACAGATAGAGGTTGCGCACCAGCACCTGGCCATCGCCTGGCGTGGGCAGCGGCCGCTCGATCAATTCGAAATGCTCGGCTTGCGGGATGCCGGCGGGGCGGGTCTTGAGGACGACCTGCCGGTTGACGTCGTTCTTCATCACTCCTCGTAACGATAACGGAAGTTGCAGTGGCTCGCGCCCTGCATGATGGTCTGCGTGCGTTCGAGCTTCAATTTGGGATCGTAGCCTTCGCAGAAAGCGCCATCACGATTGCAGGAGAGGAGATGGCCGATCTCGCCCAGCCCCATCGCCTTGTAGGTCTCGGCATAGCGGCAGCGCGTGACATTGAAGGCGAAGGTCTTGTCGGTTTGCTCCTTCACCTCGATCTCGAGTGCCCCGCCCTTGGTCCAGAGCGGCATCACGTCCTGGAAGGCCTTGAGCGAGGTCCCTCCCGGTGCGGCCGCCGCGAAGGCCTGCGCCTGTGCAATCGCCGAGCGTCGCACGGATTCCTTAATCGTCTGACGTGCCACTGCTTCGCCATGGCTCGCCTTCAGGGTTTCGTAGACCTCCTTCAGGATCTCGGCCTCGATCCTGCGCTTCTCGAGCATTGACAGGCCTTCGGGATGGGCGGCCGGCTGCACAGGCTCAGTCATGACATCCTCCGTCGAGTACCGGGTGGCGACCAGGCGAATTTGTATCCTACGTAGCCAAGAGACGCGACGGTCATTGCTGCAGCGCGACGGTACACGCTATGGTAGTCGAGGGAGCCTGACGTATGGACACCAGACTATCGCTAAGTTCAGTAGTTGTGGTATGCGCTTTGCTTGGTGCCGGTTGTGCATCTGTTACTACGGGCAAGGAACAGTCTCTGAAATTTGAGACGGATCCGGCTGGCGCCGATTGCACCCTCAAGCAGCAAAACATTGAGATCGCGAGATTCCAGACACCCAAGACCATTGTTGTCAAACGGGCGAAGTCCCCAATCATGATGACGTGCGTCAAGCCGGGCTTTCATCAGGAACGAGCGCTGATTGCGGATACAACTTCGAGTGCAGTTTGGGGCAATCTTATCGTGGGTGGGATTGTTGGAGTCATGGCCGATCAGGCCAGCGGCGCCGCATTTCGTTATTACGATCCACCAAAGTTCAACTTGGTTCCTGCTTCTGAGAAATCGCCCGGAGCCTCGCAGACCGTGGCTCAAGGTATCACTGTGTTGCCACCGGAATCAGGCGCGGAAAGTACGTCGCAGATCACACCTGCGTCCATCGGCGAATCGAAAACCACCGAGAACCACGATGGCCCGGTGAAGGCCGAAGCGTCGGTGCCATCAACTTCGTCACAACCCATGTTGGTTGAAGCGGGTGCATGGACGTGCGGGATCAAGAATATCGGTAGCGCCATCAGACCGCGCTATACCCTGCAATTTATCGTGGGGTCGGATCGAACGATCACGATCGTGAACTACGCGAACGCCCATGCCGTGGTCCTGAAAAACGCGCCGTTAACCTTCACCGCGATTAATCCGCGCGGATCGCGACTGACCACATTTACGTGGATGCCCGATAATTCAATGACCATCACTGGACCCGGGCTCAATAATCCGACGCAACCATTTTACAACGAAGGGACGTGCGAGAAGGGCCAATGAAAGTAAGCACGCTATATGTGATCGTGGCCGCGATGGCCATTGGAGCCTCGACAAGCGCAGGTGCTCAGAGCGCTAATTCCTGGTCCGACATCGATTGTTCGCAATCGAAGATCGTGGCGCCGCCAGGTTTGAGATGTCGTATGACAGAAGAAATCAATGGATCAAGCGACGCCCGCTTTAATGGACAAGGCGTGTTCCGGAATTGGGCGACGTTCGGCAAGAAAGACGGTAATAAGCTGTACTATCTGGTTTATGAGGGAGTTGGTCCTCAATCCTACAAGCAAGTGTTTCTGACGTTGGAAGAAGAAATTAAGAAGCGTAGCCCCTATGCGAAAAACGGCAGGGATTTCACATCGCCTTCGCAAATCAGCGGTGGGGACTATGAGAGGTTCATCGGCAGCGACAACGGACAATGTGTGGTCATCAGGAAGCTCGGCCCCGCGCAAGGGAAGGGCTACAAGTGGGTGCTTTTTGCCAATGAATGCGTTGCACCGGGAAAGGGAATTTCCGACCAGGAAATCGCCCGCTTCATGCAGGCCGCCGACTTTCATGCGTGATCGACGACAAGCTCTCCACCCTTGACATCCTGCCTGTCGGATGAAATATCCGGCGCGCAATGACTTCGTTCGCCCTCCCCCGGTCGCGACGCCGCCGCTTTTCCAAGCGGCGCCAAGACGCGCGCGCGTAACACGCGCGCCGTATCGTGAGGCCGCTGGAGAGGATCAGGCGGCTTCCCATCACCTTCTTCTCCAGGCGGCCAACTTCAAGGCCCTGAATTTGCGAGAGAGAAGACTATGACCAGCAACAAGACCAAGATCTTCATCGACGGCCAACACGGTACGACCGGGCTCAAGATCCATGAGCGGCTGAAGGATCGGCCGGACATCGAGCTGCTCGAGCTGCCGATGGCCGAGCGCAAGGACCTCGCCAAGCGGGTCGAGATCGCCAAGGCCGCCGACATCGCCGTCCTCTGCCTGCCGGATGCTGCAGTGAAGGAGCTGATGGCGGCGCTGGGAGATGCCGAAGTCTGCGTGATCGACGCCAGCACCGCCCATCGCGTGGCCGACGGTTGGACCTATGGCTTCCCCGAGCTCAGCAAGACCCATCGCCAGAAGCTGCTGGCCTCCAAGCGCATCAGCAATCCCGGCTGCTATCCGACCGGCGCCATCGCGATCCTCCATCCGCTGGTAGAGGCGGGCATCGTGCGGGCCGATTCGACGCCGGCCGTGTTTGGCGTCTCGGGCTACACCGGTGGCGGCAAGGAGCTGATCGAGGTCCATGAGAAGACCGAGGTCGAGCCGTTCGGCGTCTATGGCCTCGAGCTCACGCACAAGCACGTGCCGGAAATGAAGAAATACTCCGGCCTGAAGCACACACCCTTGTTCGTGCCGTCGGTCGGCCACTATGCGCAGGGCATGCTGATCCTGGTGCCGATCACGCGCGACATCACCGCAAAGAAGGTTAACGCGGCCGATGTGCACAAGGTGCTGGCCGACCACTATGCCGGCGAGACCTTCGTGCCGGTGCGGCCGCTCGCCGACCGCAAATGGCTGGAGCGCGACCGGTTCCTGCGCGCCGACCGGCTGGTCGACACCAACTCGATGGAGCTTGCGGTCTACGGCAACGAAGCCGACGGCAACATCCTGGCCGTGGCCTCGCTCGACAATCTCGGCAAGGGCGCATCGGGCGCCGCGGTGCAGGTGATCAACCTCAAGACCGGTGTCGACGAGACCACAGGCCTCGCCGTCGCATCCTGAGGTCTGCTTCTTCTGGACCGCGAGCGTCCCGCTCGCTTGGGTGCATGGAGCCGCACCGAATGAGCGAGCCGGAGGCTCGCGGTCCAGAAGACATGAGCGCCAACGCTGAACCTTCAGCCGGTCTGTCGCGTTAAAGGCTGCGGCTCCATCGCCGCTGGTCTGTCATGTGCACGTCATCTAGGCTTGCGATGGCTGCCCGCGACGGAGATGGGCTCACCGGAAAGAAGTTATGGCTCAACGGGACCTTCAAAAGGTCGGCCGGACTCCGCTGCTCGGCCTGGGCGGCGCCGAGCTGCGGCCGAACGTCTACGACCTCGCGATCTTTGTCCTGATCGCCGCAGCGTTCGTGGCCATGGCCTATGGCGCGCGCGAGATCGCGGCGCCGGCCTCGAAGCTTGCCGTTGAGCCGATCACGCTCGATCCCGCCAACCTGCCTGAATATGCGCTGCGCACCACGCTTCGCATGTTCGCGGCCATCGCGGCATCGCTGGTCTTCACCTTCGTCGTCGCCACGCTCGCCGCCAAGAGCCGCAAGGCCGAGCTGGTGATCGTGCCGGCCCTCGACATCCTGCAGTCGGTGCCGGTGCTGGGCTTCCTCACCTTCACCGTGGTCTTCTTCCTGCGACTCTTCCCGGGGAGCGAGCTTGGTGCGGAGTGCGCGGCGGTCTTCGCCATCTTCACCAGCCAGGCCTGGAACATGGCCTTCAGCTTCTACCAGTCACTGCGCACCGTGCCGTCCGACCTCGACGAGGTGAGCCGCCATTTCCAGCTCTCGCCGTGGCTGAAATTCTGGCGGCTGGAAGCGCCGTTCGCCGCCCCCGGCCTGATCTGGAACACGATGATGTCGATGTCGGGCGGCTGGTTCTTCGTCGTTGCCTCCGAGGCGATCACGGTGGGCGACACCACGCTGAAGCTGCCGGGCATCGGCTCGTGGCTCGCGGTCGCGATCGCCGACAAGAATATCGTGGCGGTGGTGCAGGCCGTCCTCACCATGGCCGTTGTGATCCTGGCCTACGACCAGCTCCTGTTCCGGCCGATCGTCGCCTGGGCCGACAAGTTTCGTTTCGAGCAGACGGCGGCCCAGCAGCGGCCGCGCTCCTGGGTCTACGATCTGTGGCGGCGCGGCCGGGTGGTCCGTCGGTTGACTTTGGCCACGGCCTGGATCGGCCGGATGATTTCCATCCTGCCGATCAGCCTTGCACGGCCGGCGCGGCATGTTGAGACGCGCGCGTCAGGACGCGTGTCGGACATCATCTGGCGCCTGGTGGTGCTGATGCTCTCGGCCTACGCGCTGTGGCGCATCGTGCTGTTTACCCGCAGCGCGCTCGGCTGGAGCGACGTGCGCATTGCGATCGAGATGGGGCTGTTGACGCTGGCCCGCGTGGTTGTGCTGATCGCCGTTGCCAGCGCCATCTGGGTGCCGATCGGCGTGTGGATCGGCCTGCGTCCCCGGATGGCGACGCGGGTGCAGCCGCTGGCCCAGTTCCTGGCGGCGTTCCCGGCCAATGTGCTGTTTCCCATCGCCGTCGTGCTGATCGTCTCGCTGCAGCTCAACCCCGACATCTGGCTGAGCCCGCTGATGGTGCTGGGCACGCAGTGGTACATCCTGTTCAACGTCATCGCCGGGGCCAGCGCCTTTCCGACCGACCTGCGCGAGGCCTCGACGCTGTTCAGGCTGCGCACCTGGCAGTGGTGGCGCAAGGTCGTCATCCCCGGCATCCTGCCCTACTACGTGACAGGCGCGCTCACCGCGACGGGCGGCTCGTGGAACGCCAGCATCGTCGCCGAGGTGGCGAGCTGGGGCTCGACCAAGCTCAGGGCCGTGGGCCTCGGCTCCTATATCGCCGATGCGACCGAAGCCGCCGACTATCCACGCGTGGTGCTGGGCATCGTCGTGATGTCGGTGATGGTCGTGGTGTGCAACCGCCTGGTCTGGCGGCCGCTCTATCGCCTGGCCGAGCGTCGCTTCCGTCTCGCCTGAAGAGAGGCCTGAAGAGAGGCCTGAAGAGAGGTTAGTCATGGATCTGGCCACCGCTCCCAAAGTCGCCCCGCGCACCGATGCAGCGCCGCTGGTCGTGGTCGATCACGTCCGCAAGCTCTACCCCAAGGGGAGCGGCGACGACCTGCTGGTGCTCGACGACGTGAGCCTCTCGCTGCGCAGCAACGAGATCGTGTCGCTGCTGGGTCGTTCGGGCTGCGGCAAGTCTTCGCTGTTGCGCATCATCGCCGGTCTCCTGTCGTCGAGCGACGGCAGGGTCACGATCGGCGGCCGCGAGGTCGACGGGCCGGCCGAGGAAGTGGCGATGGTGTTCCAGACCTTCGCGCTCTTTCCCTGGCTTTCCGTTTTGGAGAACGTCGAGATCGGACTCGAAGCGCAGAAGGTGCCGCCGGCGGAGCGTCAGAAGCGGGCGCTGGCGGCGATCGACCTGATCGGCCTCGACGGCTACGAGAGCGCGTACCCGAAGGAGCTGTCGGGCGGCATGCGCCAGCGCGTCGGGTTGGCGCGCGCGCTGGTGGTCCATCCCAAGCTCCTGCTGATGGATGAGCCGTTCTCCGCGCTCGACGTGCTCACCGCCGAGACGCTGCGCACCGACTTGCTCGACCTCTGGAACGAGCGTCGCATGCCGATCTCCTCGATCCTGCTGGTGACGCACAATATCGAGGAGGCGGTGCTGATGAGCGACCGCATACTGGTCTTCTCCTCCAACCCCGGGCGATTGGTGGCGGAGATCCCCGTTCACCTGCCGATGCCCCGCAACCGGCTCGATCCCGCCTTCCGTCAGATGGTGGACGATATCTACGCCCTGATGACGGCGCGGCCGGTCAGCCGGCCAGCGGGCGCCAACCTTCCGGGCTCCGGCATCTCGCTGCAGGTGCCGCGCGTGTCGCCCAACCTGCTGGCCGGCCTGATGGAGGCGGTGGCAGCCGAACCGTTCAACGGTCATGCCGACCTGCCTGCGCTCGCGGGACCGCTGCAGATGGAGATCGACGATCTCTTCCCCGTGGCCGAGGCGCTGCAGCTCCTGCGCTTTGCCGAAGTGGCCGAAGGCGACATCCGCCTCACCGATGCCGGCCGGCGCTTCGTGCAGCTCGATCCCGACGACCGCAAGCGGCTGTTCGCCCAGCATGTGATGGCGTTCGTGCCGCTGGCCCAGCACATCAAGCGCGTGCTCGACGATCGCGACGCCCATGCCGCGCCCGCCAGCCGTTTCCGCGACGAGCTGGAGGACAGCATGTCCGAGGACTACGCCGAACGAACGCTACGCGCCGTCACCTCGTGGGGCCGCTACGGCGAGGTCTTCGCTTACGACGAGGACACCGGCGTCTTCAGCCTCGACAATCCAAGCTGATCAAGTTCACGCCACTTCAGGTCCTCATGCTCTTCTGGACCGCGCGCATCACAGCGCGGAGATTACTCCGCGCGACGCGCTCAAGGCGCATGTGATCGCTGAATGAGCGAGCTGGAAGCCCTCGGTCCGGAAGATTTTTCCATCTGCGCCGCCTCGCGCATTCAGTCTTGCCGTCTGCGGGCCGAACTTTGGCAACGTGCGTCATTGTCCACAGCCGACAATCGTTCCATGTCTACACGGCGATGACCCAGGACTCCTCCTCCTTACTCCATTCCCTCTGTAGACGCAGTGCGTGTTGCCGGTTCGGCTGAACCGGTTCTCATCGCCTGTTGTTTTCAGAGAGCAAAGCCGGCTCACGCGCCGGCAGGAGAGAGAGATGTCCGAACCCTATATCGTCGAAATCTGGGGCCAACCCGCTGGCTTCGTCCTGAAGGAAGGCAACGCCTTCCGCTTCCATGCGCTTGCCCGTCCGTTCTTCGCGCTCGACGGCACGCAGTTCATGACACTGGGACATGCACGTCTTGCCGCGGCGCGGCTGCGGCCGAGGCCTGTGGCCGAGCACACGCTCCACTGACCATGGACGGAATCGCTCGCGCTCCCCATGACGTCGCCGAGCTGCAGCGGCGGCTCGGCTACGCGCCGCCGTCGCAGCTTCTGGCGACAGCGATCCGCGACCTGTTTCCCGGCCGGATCGCCGTGGTCTCCTCGTTCGGTGCCGAATCGGCGGTGCTGTTGCATTTCGTGGCGGCGATCGATGCTGCAACGCCGGTGCTGTTCATCGATACCGGTCGCCACTTCGCCGAGACGCTCGACTATCGCAACCGGCTTGTGGCCCATCTCGGGCTCGCGGACGTGCGCAGCATCGGACCGACAGCCGAGGAGGTGGCGCGCATCGACGCCGACAGCTCACGGGCGGTCTGGGACCCCGACGGTTGCTGTGCCTTCCGCAAGACCGCGCCCCTGCAGCGCGCGCTCGAAGGCTTCGACGCCTGGATCACGGGCCGCAAGCGCTTCCAGTCGGCGACCCGCTTCGACCTCACGGCCTTC
>Ga0207674_10009316_pt1 | contig 11243 bp, 9 predicted proteins | sample KBSCornC72_FD_184303 | JGI IMG/M metagenome (GOLD analysis project Ga0207674, IMG submission 184303) | Corn rhizosphere microbial communities from Kellogg Biological Station, Michigan, USA - KBS Corn C7-2 (SPAdes) (version 2) | ecosystem: Host-associated > Plants > Roots > Rhizosphere > Soil ...
CGTCGTCGTCCAGCCGGTCCCGGGACAACACGGCGAGCAGGCCCCGACCCAGCGCGTTCTGCGAGCGGGCCAGCCGGGCGCGCAGCCGCACCAGGCGGCCGGCCGTCGGCTCGGGTATCTCGGCTGCGCTCGGCTCGACGACGACCGGTATCTGCGGCTCGGCCGGTTCCTGCCCCTCGATCGGCGGGGCGACCTCGACCGGCGGGGCGGACGGTGCGGTCCGGGTCGGCGCCTCCGGTGGCCGCTCGGGCTTGCGCCGCCGACCCACCCCCGCGGCCACCAGGCCGAGGCCGACGACCACCAGGAGGGCGAGCGCGATCAGCACGTCGACGTACCACTGCATGTCACAAATCCTGGCAGACGCAGCGCCATCCGGCGCGTCAGGGCTCAACTACCGCCACGGGTACCGGCGGGTGTCGCACCGTACCGGTACCGTGCCGGACATGGCTGCCCCCGAAGATGCCCGCCCGAAGGTGCCCTACGTGTCCGGCGAGCGGGAGATGCTCGACGGCTGGCTCGACTTCCACCGCGCCACCCTGTTGTGGAAGTGCGGCGGGCTGACCGACGCGCAGCTCAAGGAGCGTTCCTGCCCGCCGTCGAGCATGTCGCTGCTCGGCCTCGTGCGGCACATGACCGAGGTGGAGAACGGCTGGTTCGCGGGGTACCTCGCCGGCGAGAGTCTCGACCGGTACGCGAGCCCGGACGACCCGGACGGCGACTTCGACCGGCTGGACAGCGCGCCGACCGAGGAGGTGTTCGCGGCGTTCGACGCCGAGTGCGACCGGTCCCGGCGCGTGGTCGCCGGCGTCGACCTGGAACGCACCTTCGTCAGCCGGCGCGGCAACACCATCTCGGTGCGTTGGGTCTACAACCACATGATCGAGGAGTACGCCCGGCACAACGGCCACGCCGATCTGCTGCGCGAGCGGATCGACGGCGCGGTCGGCGACTGAGGCCATCGTGACCGATCCCGAGCTGGACGCCGAGTACGAGACCGGCGAGCCGCCCACCACCGACGCGACCTACAGCGGCGAAGACTGGTACGGCGAGGAGATGACCGACCGGCGGTACCTGCGGTGCGTCTTCGAGGACGTCGATCTGACCGAGTCCCGCATCCACGGCTGCGCCTTCACCGAGTGCACGTTCATCCGGGTACGGTTCAACGCCTCCCGGCACTCCGACTCGGCCTTCCTGCGCTGCTCCTTCAACCGCAGCAACCTGTTCGAGGCCGAGTTCGCCGGCTGCAAGCTGATCGGCAGCGCCTTCCAGGAGTGCACGCTGCGACCGTTGCGGATCGTCGGCGGTGACTGGTCGTTCGTCTCGCTCGTCGAGGCCGACCTGCGCGGCATCGCCGCCCAGGAGGTGCGGATGCGGGAGATCGACCTGACCGGCGCCGACTGCGACCAGGCCGTCCTGCTCAGTGTCGACCTGTCCGGGTCCCAGCTGAGCCGCGCCAGTTTCCAGCGTGCCGACCTGCGCGGCAGCGACCTGAGCGCGTTCGACCTCCGGGAGGTACCGATGTCGGAGGCGGTGATCACACCGGAGCAGGCGATGATGCTGGCCCAGGTGGCCGGCCTGGTCATCGGCTGACCCGGGCGACCTCAGGCCTCCTCGGCCAGCTCGTCGACCGGTACGCGGTCAGCCGGCGAGAGCGTCCTCGAGGGCCTCGTCCTCACGGCCCAGCCGCTGGCTGATCACCTCGGTCACCCCGTTGCGCATGGTCACGCCGTACAGCGCGTCGGCGATCTCCATGGTCCGCTTCTGGTGCGTGATGATGATCAGCTGGCTGTGCTCGCGCAGCTGGTGCATGAGGGTCAGCAGCCGGCCGAGGTTCACGTCGTCCAGGGCCGCCTCGACCTCGTCCATGATGTAGAACGGGCTGGGGCGGGCCCGGAAGATCGCGCAGAGCAGGGCTACCGCGGTCAGCGAGCGCTCGCCGCCGGACAGCAGGGACAACCGCTTGATCTTCTTGCCCGGCGGCCGGGCCTCCACCTCGATGCCCGTGGTCAGCATGTCGCTCGGGTCGGTCAGCACCAGCCGGCCCTCGCCGCCCGGGAACAGTACCCGGAAGACCTCCTCGAACTCCCGCGCCGTGTCGTGGTACGCGGAGGTGAAGACCTCGAGGATCCGGTCGTCCACGTCCTTGACCACGGTGAGCAGGTCGCGGCGGGTGGCCTTGAGGTCCTCGAGCTGGTCGGACAGGAACTTGTACCGCTCCTCCAGCGCCGCGAACTCCTCCAGTGCCAGCGGGTTCACCTTGCCCAGCAGGGCCAGTTCCCGCTCGGCCTTGGCGGCCCGCTTCTCCTGGGTCGGCCGGTGGTAGGGCACGGGCTCCGGAGCCGGCTTGTTCGCCGCCTCGGCCGCGACGAGATCAACGGCGGTCGGGGGTACGTCGACGGCCGGCCCGTACTCGGCCAGCAGCGTCTCCACGTCCACCCCGAAGTCCTCGGCCGCCTTCGCCTCCAGCTGCTCGATGCGCAGCCGCTGCTCGGCGCGGGCCACCTCGTCCCGGTGTACCTCCGAGGTGAGCCGGTCCAGGTCGGCGGCCAGCCGGCCGGCCATCCCCCGTACCTCCGAAAGCTCCGCCTCCCGGGCGGACCGCGCGGCGGCGACCTGGTCCCGGCCGGTGGCCGCGGCGGTGAGCGAGACGCCGATGCGCTCCAGGGCGATCCGCGCGCCGGAGGCCACGGCCTCCGCGATCCGGGCTCCCCGGGCGCGGGCGGCGCGGCGGGCCGCGGCCCGCTCGCGGGCGGCTCGCTCGGCGGCGGCCTGGCGGGCCAGCGCGTCCGCGCGACCGGCCAGCGCGCCGACCCGCTCCTCGGCGGTACGCACGGCCAGGCGCACTTCCATCTCGTTCTGCCGGGCCTGCGGTACCAGCGCGGCCAGCCGGTCGCGCTCGCCGGAGTCGGGATCGTCCTCGATCGGGGTCGCCTCGGCCAGCCGCAGCCGCTCCTCCAGCTCCGCCAGGCCGGTGAGGCCCTGCTCGCGCGCTGATTCGGCGGCGGTACGGGCGGCGGCGAGCCGGTCGGCCTCGGCCCGCGCCGAGCGGGCCGCGGCACCCAGTTCGGCCAGGCGGCGCGCGTGCGTGTTGCGCATGCCCTCCGCCTCCCGGCGCGCCTGGCCGGCCGTGGCCTCGGCCTCCTTGGCGGCGGCGACCTCCGCCTCGGCGCCCTCCAGCTGGGCCTGCAGCAGCTCCAGTCGGGCGTTCGCCTCGCCGCGACGCTGCCGGGCCTCGTCGACCGCCGCCTGTACCTCGATGTAGCTCTGCGCCTTCGTCGAACCACCGGCCGCGGCCCAGGCGCCCAGCACGTCGCCCTCGGGGGTGACCGCGCGCAGCCCGGGGTACCCGGCGATCAGGTCCCGTGCGGCGTCCAGCCCATCGACGAGTACCACGTCGCCCAGCGCCCGCTCCACGGCCGGGCGCAGCGAGTCGTTGCAGCGCACCACGTCCAGCGCCCAGGTCGCGCCCGGCGGCAACGCGGGCCGGGCGACCCGCTCACCCGGCGAGCCGACCAGCAGCGTGGCGCGCCCGGCGTCCTGCGCCTTGAGCAACCGCACCGCCTCGGCCACATCGTCCACTCCGGACACCGCCACGGCGTCGGCCAGCGCGCCGAGCGCGGCGGCCAGCGCCGCCTCGTACCCGGGATCCACCGCCAGCAGCGCCGCGACGCTACCCAGTACCCCCGGGATCCGGTCGGTCGCGGCGAGCAGCGCCCCGGCGCCGTCCTTGCGGCGCAGGCCGAGCGCGAGCGCCTCCTCGCGGGCCGCCCACTCGGACGCCTCCCGCTCGGCGCCGCGCTCCGCGTCGCCCAGCTCGCGCGCCCTGGCCTGGGCCCGCTCGTGTGCCTGGGTGGCCGCGGCGTGCCGGGCCACCAGGTCGGCGTCCTCCTCGTCCAGCCCCTCGGACTCCTCCTGGGCGACCGCGAACTGCTCCTCGGCGAGCTCGGCGCGCTCCCGGGCCTCGTTCCAGGCGGCCGCGTGCCGGGCCATCTCCTCCTCGGCCGCGGTCGTGCGGGTACGGGCGGCGTTGACCTTGCCGGTCAGCGTGGCCAGCCCCTCCCGCCGGTCGGCGATCGCCTTGACGGCGGCGACCAGGGCCTGCTCGGCCTCGGAGAGCTGCCGCTCGAGGCCCTGCCGGCGGGCGACCGCCTCGGCCAGCCGCGCCTCGTCGGCCTGCAGGGCGGCGCGCAGCTCGGTCTCCTGGGCGCGTACCCGCTCGGCCTCGGCCGCCAGCTGGTCCGGGTCGCGTCCGGGTCGCTCGTCGTCGGGGGCGCTGGACAGGTGCCGCAGCCGCTCGGTGGACAGCTGCTCGGTGGAGCGGAACCGCTCCTGGAGCGCGGACAGCTGGTACCAGGTCTCCTGGGCCGCCGCGAGAATTGGGGCATCTGCGGCGTGTTCCGTTTCAAGTAGGGCCAACCTGGCCTGTACCGAGCCGAGCCCGTCCTCGACCTCCTGGCGCCGGGTACGCAGCGCCGACTCGTCGGCGATCTCCTTGTCCAGCGCCTCGCGCAGCGTGGCCAGGTCGTCGGCGAGCAGCCGCAGCCGGGCGTCGCGCAGGTCCATCTGGATGCCGGCCGCGCGCCGGGCGATCTCGGCCTGCCGGCCCAGCGGCTTGAGCTGGCGGCGCAGTTCGGCGGTGAGGTCGGTCAGCCGGTTGAGGTTGGCCTGCATCGCGTCCAGCTTCCGCAGCGCCTTCTCCTTGCGCTTACGGTGCTTGAGAACGCCAGCCGCCTCCTCGATGAAGGCCCGCCGGTCCTCGGGCTTGGCGTGCAGTACCGCGTCGAGCTGGCCCTGGCCGACGATGACGTGCATCTCCCGGCCGATACCCGAGTCGGACAGCAGTTCCTGGATGTCCAGCAGGCGGCACGAGTCGCCGTTGATCTCGTATTCGCTCTCGCCCGAGCGGTACATCCGACGGGTGATCGACACCTCGGTGTACTCGATCGGCAACGCGTTGTCGGTGTTGTCGATGGTGAGCGTGACCTCGGCGCGTCCCAGCGGGGCCCGGCCGGCGGTACCGGCGAAGATCACGTCCTCCATCTTGCCGCCACGCAGCGCCTTGGCGCCCTGCTCACCCAGTACCCAGGCGATCGCGTCGACCACGTTGGACTTGCCGGAGCCGTTCGGGCCCACCACACAGGTGATCCCCGGCTCCAGCTTCAGCGTCGTGGCGGACGCGAAGGACTTGAATCCCTTGACCGTCAAGCTCTTGAGGTGCACGTGACTCCGTGGGGTAGACGCAGCAGCTCTGTCAACCGCTTGGGCCGGTGGGAGGACCGGTACCTGTTCGCGAGGGTACCCCGCGGGGGCTTGGCCCACCCGGCAAGCAAGCCGTGGTCGGCGCGGCACTCGCGACCGGTGACCGAACCGGCACAGAGATGCGCGCCGAACCCGGAGGTGGGATCGGCGCGCTGGATGGTGCGGGTACCGCGTGTGGATCGGGTGACGCCGGAGGCTCCCGGCGCCGTGGATCTCAGGTCAGCGCCGGCTCGGGCAGGCGCAGCAATTCGTCCGCCTCAGCGGCCGCGAGACGGTCGTTTTCCGCACGCAGCCGGGTGACCTCGAACTCCAGGGTCCGAACCTTGGCACGCAGTTGAGTGACCTCGTCGAGTAGGCGCCGTTCAGGCGCACCACCCACGTGGCCGAAGAGGGCCTTCGCCATATCTTCTCCTTGTAATGCGCCGCCGGAGTGGCCGGCCAACGCGCGCTCAGCATCGCTGCCTCGCCATTTGCACAAGCAGGGCAGAGCGCGACTGGCGACACCCCTATAGTCCGCCATCGACCTTACTACGTCAAGCACCACCTTGAGTCGACCACACTCAAGATGACCCGGTTGACGGTGGCGTAATAAGCCGGTCACTGACCCGCACGCGACTCGTTGCCTCTCCAGGGAGGTGAGTCGGCGTGCGTGTCGCTCTGATCAACGAAGGTGGCTACCCGTACCGGGTGGCCACCGCCGGTACCTGGTGCCACCGGCTCGTCGCCGGCCTGGACGAGCACGACTTCCACCTGGTGACGATCGTCGACGCCACGCTGCGGCGCACCTATCCGGTGCTGACCAACAACCCCAGCCTCACGCCGGTACCGCTGACCGGCCGGCCGATTGCGCCGGAGAAGGGGCCGGCCCGCACCCAGCACCGCCGCGCCGCCACCCACGCGACCGTGCTGATGTGCCGGGGCATGCTGGACGACTCGCCACACGGCGCGGCGATGTTCCGGGCCGGGCTGCGGCGGCTCGCGGCGCTGGCGGCCGACGGTACCCACCCGCAGGCCGGGGTACCGCTGGCCGACGTCCTGCTGGACGCCTGGCGGGCGGCCGGCGGGGCGGCGCGCACACCGCTGGTACGGATCAACGTGGCCGAGGCCGAGGCGGCCGCCCGCCTGCTGGAGAACGCGACCCGCGCGCTGTCCGCACCGCCCCCCGACGTCGAGCTGTGCCACGTGGTCGACGGCGGGCTGGCCACCCTGGTGGCGCTCGGCGCCCGGTGGCGCGCCGGTATCCCGTACCTGATCACCGAGCACGACGCCTACCTGCACGCGCCCCTGGTCGGCCGGGCCGGTTCCCGGGCGGGCGTGCGGGCCGTGCTGCTGCGGTTCCTGCGCGCGCTGACGAGGCTCGGGTACGCCGAGGCCGCCGCCGTCGTCGCGCCGAGCGAGCGGATGCGCCGCTGGGCGCTGCACCACGGTGCCCCCCGCGAGCTGGTCCGGGTGGTACCGCCGGGGGTCGACCCGCAGGACCATCCGCGCCTGGGCGACCCGCCGGACCACCCGCTGATCGCCTGGGTCGGGCCGCCCGAGGAGCTGCCCATGCTGCGGCAGGCGTTCCGGCTGCTGCGCGAGAGGCTGCCCGACGCCCGGCTGGTCGTGGTGGGCTCGGGGCCGCCCGTGCCACTGCCGGACGGGATGGGCTGGTCCGGACCCGTACCGACGCGCACGACGGTGTACGCGGGGGCCTGCGTGGTGGCGATCTCCGGCGCGGACGAGGCGATGCCGTACCCGCTGATCGAGGCGATGTTCAGCGGCCGCGCGACGGTGTGCACGGAGCACGGCGGGCTGTCGGCGGCGGTGGGCATCGCGGCGATGGTGGTACCGCCGGCCGACCCGGACCGGCTCGCCGGCGCCTGGGTGAGGCTGCTGAGCGACCGGCAGCTCCGCGACGAGCTCGCGGCCACCGCCCGTCGCCGGGCCCGCACGCTGTTTAGCCTGGGCGCGATGCTGGACGGCTTCCGTGGGGCGTACACGGAGGCCGCGGCGGCCGGCGCGGAGCCCGCCACGGGGGTCGCACAGCCGGCGGTACCGGCCGGACCGGTACCCGCCCTGGAGGAGACGATCGGCCACGACATGATGTCGCCGCGCTGGCGCCGGGTACTGGCGGAGTTCGCCCGATGAGCGCGGAATCGGTGCCCCTGCTGCGGCCGGCCGTGCCCGGCCAGGCCATGCCGCCGACGAACGACCGGAAGCCCGACACCCGCCCGCCGGCACCGGACGATACGGCGACGATGCCCGCCGTCGAGCCGGCGACGCCTGCGGAGGCGACGCCTGCGGAGTCGTCGCCGGAGGCGCCGGCAGACGCGGAGTCGGCGCCGGCCGCTCCGGCGGCGGACGCAGAGCCGGCGCCCGAGGCGGCCGCGCCCGCCCAGGCGCCCGAGGCGCCGCCCGTCACGGCGCCTCCCACCGCGACGCCGCCCACTACCGGCGCGGCACCCTCGACCGCGGCGGCCCTCGACGAGCTGGCCGAGTCGTTGCGCCCGGCGATCCTCGGTGTACCCGGCCAGCCCGACCAGGACGAGGTCGCCGCCGCGCTAGAAGATGCCGGCGTCACCGACCAGTCCGCCCGGCAGTCCTTCGGCCAGCCCGACCTGTTCGCGCTCGCCGGCCGGCTGCTACCCCGGCTCGCCCTGCCGCAACGGCCGCGGCGGCACGCGGTGGCGCCGCTGCGGCTGGACTGGGCCGGGCTGCTCGCGCTCCGGCTCGCACCGGCCCGGCTGGCCGGCGCCGCCGGCCTCGTGGCGGCCGCCTTGTGGCTGCACGCCCCGGCCGCCGCCGTGCTGCCGGCCGCCGCCGCGGTACCCCTGGCGGAGCTGCTGCTGGCCTGGCGCCTCGGGTACGCCCGGTGGGGGCTCGGGTACCACGACAGCGCCACCGGCTGGCGCGGGCACCTGCGCCGTACCGGACGGTTCACGCTCATCGCGCTGGCCGTCCCGCTGCTGCTCGCGGCCGGGCTCGCCGGTGCCGCGTCCCACGTTTCCAGGCTCGTACCGGTCGCCACCGGCCTGCTCGCCGCCGGCGGGTACCCGCTGCTGCTGCTGTTCACGGCGCGTCGCCGGTTCCTCGCCGGCGCGTCGCTGATCGCGCTGACCGTCGCCGGAACCGTGCTGACACACCCGTCGTTACCTCGGATGGGCGTGCTCGCCGGCGGCTACGTGGCCGGGCTGGCGCTCACCGCGTACGTCCTCCTCGACCCGCGGAGTCGTGATTGAGCCTTGCGCTGCCTGTGCTGTCGTTGTTCGCCGACCCGCTGGCCGATCCGGCCCGTTGGGACGCCGCGCTGGAGTACCCGGGACCGCTGATCGTGGTGGTGGATGTCGCGCACGGGCCAGGCTCCGGGCGGCATCCGCTGTACACCCAGGCGATCGGCCGGCTGGCGCAGGCCGGCCGCACCGTACTCGGGTACCTCGACCTGGCGCTGGGTACCCGTCCGCCGAGCGAGGTGCGCCGCGAGGTGGGCCGGTGGAGCGGGTACCAGGTCGACGGCATCTTCTTCGACCAGATGCCGGTCAGCCCGTTCTCCATCGGGCCGGTGGCCATGGCGGTACGGGCGGCTCGCCGGGCCGGGCTGGGACCGTTGGTACTCAAGCCGATCGGTCACCCGGATCCGCTCTACCGGGTGCTGGACGCCACGATCTGCGCCCCGCTGCCCGCGCCGCCCACCCAGTGGCCGGGGGTACCGCTGATCAGCCGGCCGACCGGCGGGGACGCGGTCGTGGTTGGCAGTGCGGGCACGAGTACGACGACCGGTTCATGAACGCCTCGCGGCGCATCGGCGTCCCGCAGCGATGGCATGGCTCGCCCTCGCGCCCGTAGGCGTTGAGCGACCGGTCGAAGTACCCGCTCTCCCCGTTCACATTGACGTACAGCGCGTCGAAGCTGGTACCGCCGGCGCGCAGCGCCTCGGTGAGCACGTCCCGGACATGGCCGAGCAGGCGGGCCACGGCGGGCCGGGTGAGCGCGTCGGTCGGCCGCGCGCCGTGCAGCTTGGCCCGCCACAGCGCCTCGTCGGCGTAGATGTTGCCGACCCCGGAGATCAGCGTCTGGTCGAGCAGCGCCCGCTTCACCTCGGTGTGCTTGCGGCGCAACGCGGCGGCGAAGTCGGCGTCGGAGAACAGCGGGTCGAGCGGATCGCGGGCGATGTGCGCGATCTCGGCGGGCAACTCCGCGCCGCCCTCCGACACGGCCAGGCCGCCGAACGTGCGCTGGTCCACGAAGCGCAGCTCCGGATCACCGTCCACAAAGGACATCCGTACCCGCAGGTGCGTCTCGTCCGGCGCGTCGGCCGGCTGGAACAGCAGCTGCCCGGACATTCCGAGGTGCGCGACGACGGCGTCGCCGGAGTCCAGCGGGATCCACAGGTATTTGCCGCGCCGGCAGACATCGACCATCGTCCGTCCAATGAGGACTGCGGCGAAGTGCTCGGAGCCGGGCAGGTGCCGGCGGATCGCCCGGGGGTGGCGCACCTCGACGGCCTCGATGCGCCGGCCCCGTGCCCACCTGGCCAGGCCCTGGCGCACGGTCTCCACTTCCGGTAGTTCAGGCATGCTTCCCCGGCCTCAGATCGTGAACGGCCAGACGGTGATCATGTAGGCGCCGTACCAGAGGCCGAAGAGCGCGTAGCAGGTAAGCCCGAAGACGGCCGTGGCCGTACGGGCCCGGGCCGCCGCGTAACCGGCCGGGATCAGGGTCAGCAGCGCCGGTACCAGCAGCCGCGGCTTCGAGTGGTAGTAGCCGGCCTGGCCGACGACCAGCCCGAGCACCAGCAGCCCGTACACGGTCAGCGGCGGCCACGCGCGGCGCACCGCCAGCACGGCGGCGACGATCGCGACGACCAGGATCGCCGCCACGCTCATCTGCACCCAGTCGCGGCCCCGGATGAAGGCGACCCAGAGGAAGTCCCTTGTGGACCTTCCCCAGTCGAAGGTGGTGCCCCAGCCCGCCGTCTGGATGGTGAACCAGGCGTTGAGGTCGCCCACCCGGTACCCCACCCAGAGCAGGAAGGACGGGACGCCCAGCAGCGCCAGCACGGCGCCCACCGTGGTTCGCCAGTCGAACCGGCCGCGGTAGACGGCCATGCCCGCGGCGACCACCACGGCGAGGGCCACGGCCAGGCCGGTCGGCCGGCACAGGCCGGCGAGCAACCCGAGCACGCCGGCCACGAGGAAGCGCTCCCGGTACGCGGCGTAGAGGGCGCCGATGACCAACGCGCTGAACAGCGCCTCGCTGTACCCCATGGACAGCACCACGGACATCGGCTGCGCGCAGAACAGCACGACCAGCGCGTACCCGAGCCGCGCGCTGTGCAGGGCGACACCAAACCGGTACAGCAGCACCGCCGCCGCTCCGGCCGCGATCCAGGAGACCGTCAACGCCGCCCAGCCCGCGTCGACTCCGAGCCAGTTCACGGCGCGGATCAGCCACGGGTACAGCGGGAAGAAGGCCAGGCCGTTGCCGACCATGTTGCCGGACCGGTCGTAGGAGTAGGTGTGCGGGTACCCCTCGGTGGCGACCCGGATGAACCAGCCGCCGTCCCAGATCAGCAGACGGTCCTTTATGGACCGTCCGCCGGCGGGCGCCAGCAGGTTGATGAACACGAACTGGACGATCCGGGTCGCGAGGTACAGCACCAGAACCAGCGGTACCCCCCGGCCGAGGTACCTGCGGACGAAGGGTCTCTCCCCGACCTCGGGGGCGGCTTCTTCGGCCACGTCGGTCATTCCGGCTTCTCCTCGGCCTGCCCGGCGGTCGACAGCTCCCGCCAGGCGGCCGCGGCGGCTCGCTGCTCGGCCTCCTTCTTGCTGCGGCCCTCGGAGCCGCCGTACCGCTCGCCGGCCACCATCGCCCAGGCGGTGAACACCTTGGCGTGGTCCGGCCCGGCCTCCTCCACCCGGTACTCCGGGACGCCCAGGCCGCGGCTCGCGGTCAACTCCTGCAGGCTGGTCTTCCAGTCCAGGGCGGCGCCCCGCCCGGCC
>Ga0207674_10009319_pt1 | contig 11241 bp, 8 predicted proteins | sample KBSCornC72_FD_184303 | JGI IMG/M metagenome (GOLD analysis project Ga0207674, IMG submission 184303) | Corn rhizosphere microbial communities from Kellogg Biological Station, Michigan, USA - KBS Corn C7-2 (SPAdes) (version 2) | ecosystem: Host-associated > Plants > Roots > Rhizosphere > Soil ...
TGCCCTGGCAGTCCCTCAACAGGAGCGTCAGCCGTGTAACAAACATCCCGTTATTCTGGGCCACCTCAGCAGTCAGGGCGTTGCATCTGTTCCCGGCGACGATGGGTGGCAGCGACCTGGTGCCAAGAAAGGCAGTAAATCCTTTTTGCTCCAGCAGCAATTTGGTGGTGCTATTCAAAGAATACTGATCATCCTCCTTGGAGAAATTGAATCTTTCCGGCACGATAACATATTTATAATTGTTGATGCTGGTCTGTGAATGGCCGGCTACGGCAAACAAGGTAAAAACAATTAAAGCGCATGCTTTCATTATAATATTCTGCTTCATATTGAAACGAATATATATAAAAAACAGGTCTTCAGCAATAGCTATAGTTCCTCCGGACCAAACCGCTTGCTAAAAGAGAACGCATGCGGTGTCTCCCCATGTGCCCGGAGATGCTCAAGCCGCTGCCTCGCCTCCATAACACCCGGCACCGTCCCCGCAGGAACATACCACAATACATAATACATCTCACCCATTTTTTCGAACCACTCCTTGCGACGCTTCAGAAATTCAGCATGCATCGACTTATAGGCAAATTGATAAAGCTGCTCCAACGTTTCCCAGACGGACATGTTCACGATAATCCGTTCATCGTCGAACATTTGGATAGACGTAGCATTGTTCGCATCATCCTTCAGCCGCCAGATAAATCCGGGGCTCGCTTCAGCCAATGCATTGATCTTATCGAGATTGTTGGCAAAATCCGCCATCACGGGACTATCCAGAGGAGCCAGTATAGCGCCGACATTTAATTGCGCAAGGTGAAATTTCATGGATTTAATTTATCTTCAAATGTAAACTGCCGAAGAACATGGAACAAGAAGTTACAAAAAGGTTACCTGCCCCTGATGCATCCGGTCGCGCTCCCCGCTGCTCTGTCATTGCCACGCTCAAAGTCTTTGCAACCAAATGGAAACCCTGCATCCTTTGCTATCTCTGGGAACGCCCGATGCGTTATAATCAGCTCTCCCGTGTCATACCCAATATCAGCCGGCGAATGTTATCGGAACATCTGCGACAATTGGAAAAAGATCAGCTCATTGCAAGAAAATCATTCGACCGGAAAAACCAGCATGTGGAGTATTCGCTCACCGAAAAGGGTCGATCGCTGATGCCTTTATTGGAGGAGATCCAAAACTGGGGATTGGAGCATCTTGACAGCGTCCTTTCCATTCGGCAAATGCTTTCGATAGCAAAATTTTGAAAACCAGCCCATTCTTCGTACCTTATTCCAAACCCAAGCTTTTCCCCCATGCACCCGACATTCCTATTCTTCTTCTTTGGCCTTGCGTCATGGATCCTTTTTGTTCTACTGGTCCCGTACTTCCTTCCCACCATCATTGCCATTCTTCGACAGAAAACCAACACAGGTAGCATCTTTGCCCTCAATTTATTGCTGGGATGGTCCCTGATTGGCTGGGTCGTCGCCCTTATCTGGGCGCTCTCCTCCGACAACATGCGAACCCAGACAGTCATCGTCAACAACGTCCCCCCTGCACCGGCAGGCCAGGCACCCGCATATGATTATAAAGGCATCCAGCTGCAACGAAAGGCGACAGGGTCAGGTAGCACCGATATGAAACACACCGATGCAGGACAGCCCGACAAATACGAACAATTGCGAAAACTTAAACAGTTGTTGGATGAGGGGGTGCTGACCCAGGAAGAATTCGATAAACAGAAATCTAAGCTGTTAGGTTAGGGGGTTTATGTTATAGTGAATGTATATACGAAGCGCTGTCCTTAAATTTATCCAGATCCATTTCCACAAAGAAATTTTTTACTCCTCCGGTCCTGGCAGCGGCAAAAAACTCTTTCCAGTCAATGACACCCTGTCCCACGGGCGCCTGCTTTTTATCCGCGGTCCAGTCCGACAGATGCGATGAGATAAACCTTCCGGGATATTTATTAAAGTAGGTAGACGCCTTATATCCAAGGGTGATCACTTCCGTCTGGAACTGCATCTTCACCAGGTCGGGGTCCAGCCGGCGCATCAACGCATCATAGATCAGCTGACCGTCGAGCTCATGGAATTCGAACTCATGGTTGTGAAATCCGGCTTGCATACCCGCTTTTTTAATTTTTTCAGCTGCCACATTCAGCTTATCCGCCGCAGCAAGATAGTCGTTCAAAGTTGCCTCCTTGGGAAGCCAGAAGGTGGAGCAGATCATCTGGCTCAATCCCAGCCCATGCGCAAATTCGATCCGTTCGTCCAGCGGATCTCCAAACTCAGCAAATCCAAAATGACAGCTGGGGCAGCCAAGACCGGCATCTTCAATAATTTTGCGCATATCCGACGTCTTCATACTCACGAGCGGCCCATAGCCAATATCCGCATATCCTTTCGGAGAACACATCTCTGTGAGCTGATAGCCTTGTGCGGCCATCATTTTCAACGTCCCGGCAAAGTCTTTCGCCAGTATTTCCCGGATGGGAAATGTCTGAAATCCGATAGGCATATCCGCCTTGCGGGCATGCGCCAGCAGCGAAGAAGGCAGATGCGTCAAGCCGATAGCAGCCCCGGCTCCTAAAGCGATTTTGCCGAGGAACGAACGACGATTGATTGTATACATATCAGTCATTTTAAGCAGTTGATCAGATACTAGCAGGGTCCCATCCCTGCCTGTACGCCCGATTCAGATATTTATTGGCATCGGCTGCATTCGTAATCGTCTGGCTGGCAGCATCGTATTTCAACATTTTGTTGGCCCTTAGCGCTGCGGCGTACAGGTTCACAGCTTCGGTGAGATGTTCAGCTTCAGGAAAGCTACCGGGATACTGCCTCCCCGTTTTACAGGCTTCCACAAATAGCGGTAACGCGGCAGTCGTCATCCGCACCTGGTCATTCTTTGGGCCTTTGACACCCGCGGGTGCATCCATCCTGACGCCGGAGATGATTTGAGGATCCTGTACATTGAAGCCGGCGAGTATCTTCCCTTTATCGCCCACGAACATCATTCCTTCCTCTGGCAGCTCTTTATTGTCTCTCCCCAGCTCATCCGGGTTACAGGGGCGCATACCGCCATCATACCAATAAAGGTCGACGGGGCCTCTGCTTCCATTTGCCGGATAGCTGAACCGTACAGTGCTGGCCATGGGGAACGAGAAATCATTGTTTACCCGGAAAGGAACAGCGCCGTTAAAGTCGCAGAAATGACTCCTGTGTGGTTCCACCACGGTAGGGGACGTAAGCTGCAAGGCATTGAACACAGTCCAGAGACTATAGTGACCCATGTCGGCCATGGACCCGCCCCCAAAGTCGTACCAGCCCCGGAACACCATATGGGTATAGCTGGGATGATAAGCCCGTTCCGCCTCGGGCCCAAGCCACAGGTCCCAGTTGAATCCTTCGGGAACAGGTGGTTTGTCGGCAGGCAGCTCGGGATATTGCGGCCACACGGGACGGTTGGTCCAGTTATGTACTTCTTTGAGAGTCCCGATGGCGCCTGCATGGATCCAGGCCATCACGGTCTCCATCGATCCGTTGGAATCCCAGGGAATAAGATGCGTGATCACTTTCGGATGGCTCCGGGCCATTTCGATTACATGCTTACCCTCGATCAGCCGGTTGGATATGGGTTTGTGCACCAGCACATGCTTGCCTCTTTTGATGGCTGCCATACAAAGCACGCCGTGCAGGTGGTCGGGGGTCATGATCTTTACGGCATCCAGATCTTTCTCTTTTTCCAGCAGTTCACGCACATCGGCATAGGCAGCACAGCCTTTAAATGGCTGCCCGGACCGCACATTGGCATAGTAAGAATCCACGATGTCTTTTCCATTGTCCCTTCCACCGGGAATAGTATTGTCACCACCGGGATTCCAGTCCGGCTTTTGTATGGTTTTACGGATCTCATCCTTGAGATAGTTGATGCCCCAGTCGCGGTAACCCCTGGCTTCTTTATTGGGGTCGCAAACGGCTACTACCTGGATCTCCGGCACCGCCAGCAGGGACAGCAGCTCCCTGATCCCCTGTGTGCCTACGCCAATATAGGCGAGCGTGATCTTGTCGCTGGGGGGAACATATCCCCTGCCAAGCACATGCCTTGGCACGATGGTAAATGCCAGGCCGGCCGCAGCTGTCATTTCAACAAACTTTCGCCGGGTGATATTATTTTCTTCTTTCATATAGCAGGCTTTAAAAAGGTGTAGATAATGAATATACGGCTTTTTTTAAAACCGACCACAGGTCGGTTGTCCGAAGGACCATCATGAGACATTTTCAGCCCGAAGATACTTTCCCCTCGGACCGCAGGGCTGAAACACAAAAAGCCCCCCGCTGCTCCGGGAGGCCTGCCAAACTACACTCTAAACAAAACTATTTATTCTCCGTGCCCGACGTGCCAGTCTGTGGATTAAAATCGCTCATCTTGGGTACGATGACAACCGCGATGCTATTATTCTGTTGATTGCCGTTCATATCGGGTTGCCGCATGGTTATATTTACTTTCGGAATACCATTTTGCAGCATGCTGTTTGCTACAACACCCATACGATGCTGTTTCAACATCCACGCCCTGCTGCTGGAGCTCTTGCCCATGTTGCTGTAGTAAGTCGTGGATGAGCCCTCTGACGAGTATTTGCGATGGGCTCTCTTATGCGCGGTATGGGTTGTGCCACTGGTAGATGCTGTGCTGCCGGAGGATGCTGAACTGCTGGAAGACGCAGTATTACCGGAAGATGCCGTGCTGGAGCCAGCACCCGATGACTTTCGGCTTGACATATGATGGGTCCTGTGGCGTCTTGGCGATGGGCTGGCAGACATATTATCAGCCGTTGCATTCCCGGATGTATTATCACTGGCCGTTGCATTCCCCATCGTAGATCCGGAAGAAGATATGCTTCCTGTACCGGCGGACGAATCCCCGTCGTTCACAAAAACATTGACATCATTTTGTTTCTTAATTACTTCCGCGAGACTATTCAATGCCTGCTTGCCGGAAGTCGTAACGGTAGCGCTGTTCTTTTTAAAAAGTGTATTTTCATCCAGCCGCACATAGATCTTGTTATTCTCCTGCTGGACATCTCCATTCGTAACTCCCGCCTGTGACAACGCACTCTTTAATTCATCGCTCATCTGCGATACATTCGTTTGCTGCTGCTTAAAATAATCCTGATAATACCCAAGGTTCTTTTGCTGAGCGGCATAGCTGTTGGTGCTGCTGTCAAGCGAGCGTTGCAAGGCATTATTCTTATCCTGCAGGGCCTGTACACTTTGATTGAGGGAAGCTACCTGCTGCGCCAGCTGGACACTGTCATTTCTCATCTGTTGAAGAGCGGCCTGGGACGATTTGTACTTTTTACTGGATACACATCCCGCTAATAGGACGACAGCAATACTGGCAGTAGCAATTCCCACATTTAGTCTCATTTTCATAATCACATGTTTTTAAGGTGAGCTAGATTTTTAGTTAGAAAAAAGGACTTCCCACAGACGTCTATCTGCGATTGGTTCAATGATTTTAATATTTCCTTAAAATTTAATGCCAGGGTATTGCCGCTGAAAGGGCGTCGATACTGGGGTCAAACATCCCCAATTGGAAGGAAGGCATTCTGTTTGTATAGTTTGCTATATCTCTCCACGCCTCAATTCCCGTACGGCGTAATCACAGGCTCTTGCCGTCAGCGCCATATAGGTCAGACTGGGATTAAGACAGGCGCCGGAAGTCATACAGCTGCCATCGGTGATAAATACATTGGGCGCCTCATGCATCTGGTTAAAGGCATTCAATACGCTGGTGCGTGGATCCCTCCCCATACGGGCGATCCCCATCTCATGATTCGCATTACCGGGGAAGCTCATGCCCCCGGACACCTGTATATTGGTATAGCCGGCTATCGTAAGCATATCCTTACCGGTGGCGATCGCATCCGCATGCATGGCCTTTTCATTCTCCCTGAAATGACAATCCACTACCAATTGAGGCCGGCCAAAGGAATCCTTTTTAGTAGGATGCAGCGTTACACGATTGTCGCTGTAGGGTAAGCATTCCCCAAAAGCATAAAGCTCCATACGCCATGGCCCGGCCTGGGAAGCCGCGTCCTTCAGATGGGCGCCTATCCCCATACCATCCCCACCCCTGCTGCGATAAGCTTCGCCCCCGAAATGATACCCACGTAAGAAATCCTGCGACTGCTCGTCGACATTCTGGAATCGGGGGATATAAAAAGGAGTAGGACGACGGCCATAGTAATAGCTGTCTTCAAAACCGGGAACATCGGCAGTAACGACTACTCCTTTGTGATGATCCATCAAGTTGCGTCCCACCTGGTCGCTGCCATTGCCCAGGCCATTCGGGAAACGCCGGCTGGTGCTATTCAGCAATATAAAGGCCGTAGCCAGCGTGGCGGCATTTAAGAAGAGCAAACGAGCATGGAATTCCTCTGCCTGCTTTGTCTGCGTATCGATGATCTCCACGCCGCTGGCCCTGCCATGTTGCTCGTCATAAAGCACCCTGTTCACTAATGAATACGGACGAAGGGTAAGATTACCCGTGGCGTGCGCCGCAGGCAGCGTGCTGGCATTGGTGCTAAAATAAGCGCCATAGGGACATCCACGGTGACAAAGATTCCTGGCCTGACATTGCCCACGGCCTTTCACCGGGCTGGTAAGATTGGCAGTCCTGCCCATGATTACCCTCCTATTCCCGTTGTACCGCCTTTCCACCTTCCGCGAAAAGTCCTTTTCCACACAGTTCATCTCAAAGGCCGGCTGGAATTGACCATCAGGCAAATGAACGAGACCATCCCTGTTACCGCTGACGCCGATGAATCTTTCCACATAGTCATACCAGGGCGCCAGATCTTTATACCGTATAGGCCAGTCCACCCCATGCCCATCTTTTAAGTTAGCCTCGAAATAAAGATCGCTCCACCGATAGCAGGCCCTGGCCCAAAGGAGCGAGCGCCCACCGACAATGTCCCCCCTTATCCAATCATATCGTTTAGCCTCCTCGTAGGGGTTCTCCAGGTCACTGATATAAAAATGCTTGTTGTCTTCTTTGAATGAATAATGACGGCTCTGTATGGGATGGCTCTCTATATCTTCGGCCGAAAGCTTTAGACGATGCCGGAAGTCCCATGGGTTCATGGTGGCCGTAGGATAGTTAGGATGTTCGACAGGACGGCCTCGTTCCAGCAGCAGCACTTTTAACCCTTTTTCGCAGAGTTCTTTGGCCGCCCACCCACCGCTGATGCCCGAACCGACAACTATAGCGTCATAAATATTCTTCATAGTTTCTGTCGTTTTTTATCTTTAAATTTCAGTCGGCAACACGAATAAACCATGAGCGCTTCCATCTTCCTTTTCCTTCTTATCATCGTCAACATCCTTGTATCCTACAAGGGGCTTACCAGTAGCCGTTTCTTCGAAAGCTATGAATTTCAAGTGGATAGGATCCTACTGAATAAGGACTATCGGCGGCTGGTCACCTCCGGGTTCCTGCACGTCAGCTGGACCCACCTCTTATTCAATATGTTCAGCCTGTATTTTTTTAGCGGCCCCGTGGAGAGCGGACTGGGCGCCCTGGGCTTCCTCCTCATTTATTTCACCAGTCTCATAGGCGGCAACCTGCTGACCCTGTTCATCCACCGCCGCCACCAGCGAGCCATCCCGCCGGAACATCAGCGTATCGGCCGCGACCAGCAGCGTGCCGCTGGGCTTCAACGGCAGCTCCACCTGCACGAAGGCACCGGGCAGCAGCGCGTTGTCGGCATTGGAGAGCGTGACCTCGATCTGCATCGAGCGCGTGGCCGCATCGATGGACCCGGCCGTGCGAGCCACCTTGCCCTCGAACTTGCGCCCCCGCAGTTCGGACTGGGTCACCGTCACCTGCTGGCCGGGCTTGACCAGGTTGGCATAGGCCTGCGGCACGTTGACGTAGACCCGCAGCGGATCGGTCTGCGACAGCACGAACAGCGCGCGGCCCGCGCCCGGGTCGATCAGGTCGCCCACATCCACGTTGCGGCGCGTGATGATGCCCGAGAACGGCGCCACGATGCGCTTGAAACCCTCGACCTGACGCAGCCGCTCGACGTTGGCGTCGGCCGCCGCCAGGTTGGAACTGGCCTGGGCAAAGGCGCTGCGGCGTTCATCGAGTTCCTGCTGGGAGACGGCGTCCTTCTTGCGCAGGGCTTCCCAGCGCGCCATCGAACTCCGGGCCAGCTCCATGCTGGAGGCGGCCTGCTGGCGCGCGGCCAGCGCTTGCGACAGTTGCTGGTCGATTTCCGGGGTATCGAGTTCGGCCAGCAGTTCGCCCTTCTTCACTTCCGATCCGATGTCCTTGGTCCAGCGCTTGAGATAGCCGCCCGAACGGGCCGAGATGGGCGACTGCACGAAGCCCTGCAGGCTGCCCGGCAAGGCCAGCGTCTGGCCCTCGGCGCTGCTGCGGGCCGGTGCCACCCGCACGAAGATCTTGGCGCGTTCAGCGGTGCCGGCCTCCAGTGCACGGGCGTTGGCGGCGCGGCTCACGAGGGTGCGCGCAGCACCGGCGGCCAGCAATACCAGCACCACGACCAGCACCAGCCGGGCGCGCTTCATCATCTGCTGGCGCTGTTGCGGCTCGCCCTCGCCGAGAGGGTGGATGCCGAGTTCGGAATGACGGTCATGCGACATGGTTCAAGACTCCTGATGCGCGGGTCCGCCCGCCAGATGGCGTCGCCTTTCGGCGCGGCGGGCCAGCCGCTGATGCACACCGGCGAATACCACCGGTACGAAGAACAAGGTCGATACGGTGGCCAGCAGCAGGCCCCCGATCACGGCGCGCCCCAGCGGCGCGTTCTGCTCGGCGCCCTCGCCCAGGCCCAGGGCCATGGGGATCATGCCGATGATCATCGCCAGCGCAGTCATCAGCACCGGACGGATACGGGTGGAGCCCGCTTCCAGGGCGGAGGCCAGCGGGGTCGCGCCCTCCTCGCGGCGCTGCCGGGCAAAGGCGACGATGAGGATACTGTTGGCGGTGGCTACCCCCATGGTCATGATGGCACCGGTCAAGGCCGGCACCGACAACGTGGTGCCGGTGAGGAAGAGCATCCACGCAATCCCCGCCAGTGCAGTCGGCAAGGCGGCGATGATGATGGCCGCATCGATCCACGACTGGAAGTTCACCACCACCAGCAGGTAGACCAGCACGATGGCCATGGCCAGACCCACGCCCAGGCCGATGAAGGAGGACTGCATGGTCTCCACCTGGCCACGGATGGCCACCTGGCTGCCGCGCGCCAGCTTGGGCTTGATCTCCTCCACCAGCTTGGCAACCTTGCCCGCCACGCTGGCCAGGTCGGTGCCCTGCACGCTCACATAGACGTCGATGGCCGGCGAGATGTTGTAGCGCGAGGCCACCGCCATCTGGCGTCCGGCATGCACGTCGACCAGGTTGCCCAGCAGCTGCGGCGGCGTGGCGGCATTGGCACCGGCACCGACCGGGATGTTGAGCAGGGCATCGAGCGAATCGACCTGGTATTGCGGCGACTGCACCGCGATGCTGTAGACCACGCCATTGTTGGGATTGAGCCAGAAGGCCGGCTGTGTCTGCGAGCTGCCGGACAAGGCAATCAGCAGGTTCTGTCCGACGTTGGCCGCAGACAGGCCGAACTGCTGCAGGCGCGTGCGATCCATGCGCAGGTCCAGCGAGGGGCCATCGAGGCGCTGGTGCACGTGGGCATCGACCGCGCCCGGAATCTGGCGGATCTGCTTGGTCAGTTCGGCGGCCAGGCGCGCGTTGGCTTCCATGTTGGGGCCGGTGAACTGCACGTCGATGGCGGCTGGCAGGCCGAAGTTGAGGATCTGGGTGACGATGTCGGCCGGCTGGAAGAAGAATTCGATACCCGGGAAGCGGCGCGGCAACTGCTCGCGCAGCAGCGACACCAGTTCCTCGGTAGGACGATGGCCTTCCTTCAAGGCCATCAGGATCTCGCCATCCAGCGTGCCGATGGTGCCGGCATTGCTGTAGGAGAGGTTGATGCCGGAGTTGGGCACGCCCAGGTTGTCGAGGATGGTCTCCAGTTCCGAGGCCGGAATCAGTGAGCGGATGACGCGCTCGACTTCATCGGCCGCGCGCGCCGTTTCCTCGATGCGGGTACCGGTCGGCATGCGCATGTGCAGGCGGATCTGGCCGCCGTCCACGTTGGGGAAGAAGTCGCGCCCGAGGAAGGGATAGAGCAGGCAGGACAGCAGGCAGAACCCCAAAAAGCCCAGCGCGAAACGGCGCCGGTGCGCCAGCAGCGAAGACAGTACCAGCGTATAGCCATGGCGCACGCGCTCGAAGCGGTTGTCGAAGGCGCGATAGAGCCGCTGCAGCAGGCTCTGCTTGGCGCTGTCGACCTGGCCGTGACTGCCCATGAGCAGCATCACCAGGGTCGGCACCAGGGTGCGCGAGAGCAGGTAGGAGGCGGCCATGGCGAACACCACCGCTTCGGCCAGCGGCACGAACAGGAAACGCGCCACACCCGAGAGGAAGAACATCGGCACGAACACGATGCAGATGCACAGCGTCGCCACGAAGGCCGGCACGCCGATCTCGCCGGCCCCGACGATGATGGCGTCATGCAGCGGTTTGCCCAGGTGCAGGTGGCGTTCGATGTTCTCGATGGTGACGATGGCCTGGTCCACCAGGATGCCCACCGACAGCGCCAGGCCACCCAGGGTCATGAGGTTGAGCGTCTCGCCCAGCGCGGCCAGCATCAGGATGGCCGCCATGATGGACAGCGGAATGGTCAGCCCGATGATGAGCGTGCTGCGCCAGTTGCCCAGGAACAGCAGCACCATGGCGGCCGTCAGCCCGGCGGCGATGAGCGCCTCGCTGATGACGCCGGTCACCGCCGCCTTGACGAACAGCGACTGGTCGAACAGCGGCGTGATCTTGATGTCTTCCGGCAGGGTCTGGGCGGCGGTCGGCAGCAGCTTGCGCAGGTTGTCGACGATGTCCAGGGTAGAGGCCCCGCCATTCTTGAGGATGGACAGCAGCACGCCGCGCGCGCCATCCTGGCGCACCACGTTGGTCTGCGGCGAGAAGCCGTCGCGCACGTTGGCCACGTCCTTGAGGTAGATGGTGGCCCCGTTGGCGGTGCGCACCGGCAGTTCATTCAAGCCGGCCACCGCTTCCGGCGAGCCGTTGAGCTTGACCGAATATTCGGTGCCCCCGAACTTGGCCGTACCGGAGGGCAGGATCAGGTTCTGGGTGTTGATGGCGTTGACC